>Ga0070699_100003064_pt1 | contig 14827 bp, 12 predicted proteins | sample KBSK1503metaG_FD_65473 | JGI IMG/M metagenome (GOLD analysis project Ga0070699, IMG submission 65473) | Corn, switchgrass and miscanthus rhizosphere microbial communities from Kellogg Biological Station, Michigan, USA - KBS K1-50-3 metaG | ecosystem: Host-associated > Plants > Roots >...
CTACGGACGGTAAGCGGTAAGCGGTGAGCGGGGGGCTTCGATGCCGCATCGGAGCCCCCCGCTCACTACTCACCGCTCACCGCTCACCGCTCACCGACCTACGGAGTCAGCGTCGCTCCGCTCTCCTTCACATACCGGTCCATCCAGCTGGTCATCTCGAAGAGCGTGTGCCCAATCGATTCCCGGGCCCGGTATCCGTGCGCCTCGGCCGGTAGCATGACCAACCGGGCCTTGGTGCCGATCCCCTTGAGGGCGGCGTACATCCGCTCCGATTGGAGCGGAAAAGTGCCGGTGTTGTCGTCGGCCATCCCGTGGATCATGAGCAGCGGCTCCTTGATCTTGTCGGCGTAATTGAACGGAGACATCCGGCTGTACAGCTGCTGGGCTTCCCAGTAGCTCCGGTCCTCGTTCTGGAAGCCGAACGGGGTGAGTGAACGGTTGTACGCGCCGCTCCGCGCAATGCCCGCGCGGAACAGATCCGAGTGGGCCAGCAGATTGGCCGTCATGAACGCGCCGTAGGAGTGCCCGCCGACGCCGATCCGCTTGGGATCGGCGACGCCGAGCGACACAATTTTTTCGACGGCGGCCTGCGCGCTCGCGACCAGCTGTTCGATGTAGGTGTCGTTCGGCTCCTTGTCCCCCTCCCCGACGATCGGCATGGTCGGGCCGTCCAGCACCCCGTATCCCTGGAGCAGCAGGAACAGGTGCGAAGCGCCCGAGGGTCTGGTGAACCGATGGGGTGAGCCGACCACCTGGGACGCCGCTTGCGCACTCCGGAATTCCTGGGGATATGCCCAGAGGAGGAAGGGCAGCGGGCCCTTGCTCTTGTCGTAACCAGGCGGCAGATAGAGCGTCGCGGAGAGCTTGACGCCATCCGCGCGGGTGTAGCTGATCTGCTGTTTGCTCACCGCGGCGAATTCCGGCGCGGTGTCGTAGAACCGGGTGAGCTGGGTGAGCTGCTGGGCGCCCTTCTTCTTGAGGTCGCGGACAAAGTGGTTGGGCGGATCGGTGGCCGATTCGCGCCGCGTGATCAACCGACCGAGGTCCGGGTCCGCGATGCCGACGACCTCCTCGTAATACGGCGCCGTGGACTGGAAGAGACGGAGCTTCTTGCCCGTGGCCAGCTCCATCCGGTCGACGAACGGCCGGTCACCCTCTGCCGAGGCGCCCTCACCCGCCAGGTAAACGAACTTTCCATCCTTCGAGGTCATGAGGACCGGCTGGTTCCCGAGGCCGGGCCGGGTGACGAAGCGTCCCGGATCCGAATACCGGTCCTCGGAAGAACGCTCGAAGAGCAGGCGGGATGTCGAGCCGGGCCGCGAGGGATTCACGATCCAGGATCGCGCCAGGCGGGTCTTGTTCCAGCCTTCGCTCAATACAGCCAGGTCTGCGGTACCCCAGACAATTCCACGGCTGCGGAACTCCAGGTCCGCCAGCGTTACCGGCGCGACGCTGAAAGGAGCATCGAGCATCAGGACCCGATCCCGCACCTTCGACGGGGTCGCCGGGTTTCCGCCGTCCTGCGCCTCAACCCACACCAGCGTCGCCGGCGCATCATTGCGCCAGGTGATGGAGCGCGGACCACCGCCCACCGCATCCGCCGAGCGCGGGATGTTGTCCTGCAGGCCACGGTCGGAAACGACCTTGACGATGTTACCCGACATGTCCCAGACCTCGATCCGCATCGGGAAACGGCCCGCGGGCACCAGGTACGAGTAGGGGCGGTGGAGAGTCTGGACCAGGAGGAACCTCCCATCGGGAGAGATCTGGAAGTCCTGGTGAAGCCCCGGCCCCCCGATGGCTTGATCGGTCCCAGTGAGCGGAAGGAGGACCAGCTGGGTCGTGAAGTAGTGCTCGAAGAGCGCTTCATCCTCAGAACTCTTGAGCAGGTCCTCGTATGTCGGATTGGGAGCCGCCCCGCCGTCCGTCTCCTGTACCGCCGGGCCGATCGGAGCCACTGGAATCGGAGGGGTAGCAGTGCGGTTTGCCGGAATCCGGCTGCAAATCAAGCCGGCGCCGGACGGAAGCCACTGGCACGGGTTCCCGAACGCCCCGTTGAGAACCGGCCCCGCGAGCATCCGGGTCTCCCCGGTGGCCGCATCGGCCACCCAAAGCGACACCCCGCCGTCCTGGATCAGGGTGTAGGCCACCCGTTGGCCACCGGGTGCCCACATCGCACTGGAGATCTTGGCCTTCCATGGGATCACCAGGCGCCTCGTCTCGCCTCGGACGATTGGCTGCACGATCAGGGCACTGAAGGTCTGGCCCCGGGATTGGGCGTTGGTGCGGGGGTTGATTCGATCCCCCGCCAACCGAAGCTCCGGAGCGGCGACCTCCCAGATAGGGGGGAGCGCTGGCCGTTCCAGCATCAGGAACTTGGTTCGATCAGGACTCAGAACGACGGTCGGCGTCGGTGCGGCGTCGAGGATCCGGACAATGGCCGGGCTGGGATCCCGGTATTTCTCCTGGGCACCGATTTCGAGTGGAGATGCAAGAATCAGCAGAATGAGACTGCCGGATCGGGCGAGCCGATTGGCCATGGCGGACCTCTATCTGGGATGGGGATGCCGCGAGCCGACCAAGGAAGGTATACGTGGGGACGCTTCCGGATGCAAAGAGGCCCCCGAATTACGGGGGCCTCGGTCAGCCTGCCAGGCGGCGGGCCAGACTCAGCCGGCGGCCAGATCGACGGACGGATCCAGCGGCGCGAGCTCGACGTCGTCGTCGCAGCCGCCGGCGTCCATCAAGCGGGCCGCGAGTAGCGGCAAGGCCGCCGGGAGCATCAGGTCCGGGTCAATGCGCATGAGTTGCGCGACCCAAGTAGCCGTCTCCTTGGCCTGGTGAAGGTGATGCAAGACTGGGTCGAGCATTCCAAACCGCCTTTCCATGCCCCCAAATTGGCGGGGGCCCGTCACGTCCAAACAATCATCAGGCAAAAACGGGTCCAACTTTTTCGTACCATTCGTGTGACCCCGTCCGGCGGCCGCCATCCGGAGCCCGATCATTCAGCGAATCAAGAGGTTAGGCCTATCGGTGTAACCGGCGAAAGGGCCGGTCCGGCCGGGCACTCCTGAGTTGGATCGGAGCGGCGTCGCGGTGGGAATTGCGCAACAGAGGGACACTCCAACCGTGTCATTTCGTCAGCAGGGCCGCGACTGCTTCTCGCGCCCACCTACGTCTCCGAGCTTTCCAGGTTTCACCGCTCATCGACCGCGTTCGTGCGGGAGACGAATGACCTCCCCCTCGTGAGCACGCCTGGCTTCAGCGAACCACGACCCCGCCCTTCATCACGAAACCAACTCTGCTGAGGGCGCTGATGTCGAGTAGTGGGTCACCGGGCACGGCGATGATGTCGGCACGCGCCCCGGGCGCCAGCGATCCGATCCGCCCACCCCACCCGATCATCCGCGCCGCCCGTGAGGTGGCGGAGCGAATGGCCTCGAGAGGGCTCAGACCCAGCCCGAGCATGGCGGAGAATTCAGCCGCATTGGTTCCATGGGGGATCACGCCGGCATCGGTGCCGAAAACGATCGGAACCCCGGACGCCACCGCGGCCGTCATCCTGGCGCGCATCACTGCCAGGGCGGCCGAGTCGACCTGGCCAGCCTCCAGCGATACCAGGGTGGGCACCAGGTAGACCCCGCGAGCGCGCATGAGGCTGGCAGTGGCCGAATCCACGAATCCGGAATGGACGATACCGGCAACTCCGGCCTCGACCGCCGCACGCACGCCGGCCCGACCGATGGCATGGGCCACCACGGGACGGCCCAACCGGCGTGCCTCGGCGACGATAGCTCCCATCTCGGCACCGGAGAGCTCGACCGCATCGGGTGACGTGTATCCGTAGCTGAGCCAGGAGGTGACGCAGATCTTGATCAGGTCCGCACCGCGCGCGACGTCTTCGCGGACCCGCTCGACCATCGCAGCCTCACCGCGCACCCCGAGGCCGTTGAACTCGCAGGTCCCCCCGGCGACGCCGAGCCATCGGCCGGCGGAGATGACCCGGGGTCCGATCCGGCGCCCGGCGTCTATCGAATCGCGGAGGCGGAGGTTTCCGTCTCCCAGGGCGCCGAGGTCCTGTACCGTGGTGAAGCCGGCTCGCAGAGTCGCTTCGGCATTGGCGCGCGGAGGCCCGGCCAGGGTCAGATGGACGTGGGCGTCGATCAGCCCCGGCAGCAGCGTCATCTGGCCGAGATCGATACGCCGAGCACCGGCAGGGACTCGGATTGCCGCCCGGGGTCCCGACGCCACGATGCGCTCCCCCTCGATCAGAATGCCGGCATCGCGCACCAGCACACCACGATCTACATCCAGCAGATGTAATGCCGTGAGGAGCGTTGGAGAGTGGTGGGGGGTCAAGCGGGCCAGGTCCGCGAGGAGCGCTGCGACCGTGACCGGGCGGCCGAGGAAATCCTGCACTACGCTGCGGGACGGGCGCTCCAGACCGAATCGGTAGAGTCGCTGAGATACCCAGGCGTACCAGCCAGGGTCTCCCGTGGTGAACGAGCCCCTCCCTGCAACCAGTCTGGAACGAATGTCGGCGATGAGGATGGCGCCAAAGGCGTAGTTCAGCATGTACCCCGGGCTGTTCACCAGCTGGCCTCGCATGGCCCACCAGCTCCACTCGGGGTGTGGCTTGATGCGGAGATAGCGGCTGGTAATGTCGGTCCAGATCCGGTTTGGACTTGTCTCGGGACTCCGGTGGGCGCGAATCTCGAACAGTGACCACGCCACATCCATCACGATGCCGGCGTACTTGGCGCGAAGGGAGGCATCCAGAGGAGCCGCGCCGCCGAGAAACCGGCGCTGCCACGCCGGTTCGTACATCTCCAAAGCCGCCAGGTCGGCAACCGCTTCAGTGAAGGTGTCGCTGTCCGGCCAATCAGTGAACGCACCGCGGGTCCGAATCGCCGCGATATGAACCGCGTGGCCGACTTCGTGGAGCAGCTCGCCGAGATTGTCGAGGCCGCCGACCCGGTAGGACGTAAAGATCCAGGGCTCGATCGGACGGCGGCCTCCGAAATCGGTAAACGAAATCGGGTACTTCCCCGGCCGGGGCACCAGGTCGTAGTGCACCCTCAGGCGTGGAGGGTCCGCGCCCAAAGCCCGGTAATAGCGATTGGCGATCGGCTGGAGCGAATCCAGAGGCACGCGGGCTCCGAGGAGCCGGCTCGCCGCGCCGGTCAGGTGGTAGAAGTCCCAGGGCTCGAGCAGCGTGTCGGGCTGACCGGCCCGCCACGTGTCGAGCACCGAGACCAGCCAACGTTCGAGAGTATCGGGGTGTACTCCAAGCGAACGTGCCCGCTCGGCCATGGGGGTAGGGCCTGCTCCCCATCCACCACGGCGGAGTCTTACCATCGCGCGATACGGGCTGCCTTCGGCGTCGTCACCATTCACGCTCCGCCAAACCGGCTCGAGCGCGAGGAAGAGTCGGCGGCGGCGTTCCGCGTCATCGGTGCGCCCCAGCAATCCCAGAATGGTGAGCCGGTCGAGCGTGTCGGAGCCGACGAGGATACGCCGGGCGGCGTCGCCATAGCAGGTGAAGGTGCGGTCGGTGAGGCGAGCCAGCGGGTGGTCCCTCATGGCGGCGGGGAAAGGCTCGCGGCAATCCTCGGGTGCCGTGGCTGCTCCCTCGGGAGCACCGGACTGACTGACCACCTCGGTGCCGGTCACCACGGCGGCCAGGGCGGCGGAGTCGTCGGGAGTCAGCCGGGTTCGATCCACTGCGCCAGTCAACTGCCTGACCCGAACCAGCGACCGCTGCAGCCTGGCGACTAGGGAATCGAGCGGGATGCCCCGAGGCGACACCTTCGCGCCCAGGCTTTGGGTAGTGCTGACCTGGTCGCGGAGGTCCAGGAGCTCGAGCCAGGCCGTGTCCAGCCGCACCAACACCGACGACGCCCGCGAAGCTGGCGCCTGGGCAGTAACCACGGTGTTGAGGGAGATCGCCGACGCGATGGCGCCGAGCCACAAAGCCCTGCCGAACCTCAGGTAAACCATTTCCGAAGACCGCCTTCCCGCTCGGTCGGAATCGGGCTACTCTACTGTAGTCTTTCTCACCCTGAGAATACCATGCACCCTACTCATACTGCTGTTTTCGTACTGGCCGGACTTCTTGCCGTTCAGTCTCTTTCTGCCCAGTCTGATCCGCCCCCAGTTCCGGTCAAGGAATGGAACGTTCCGTGGGCCAAGTCTCGCCCGCGGGATCCCGCCGTGGCACCGGACGGGAAGATCTGGTTCGTTGGCCAGGTGGGGAACTACCTCGCCCGGCTCGACCCCGCCAGCGGTGAGTTCAAACAGTTCGCCATCGATTCCGGAACCAACCCCCACAACGTGATCGTGGATGCCCGGGGCCGGCCCTGGTACGCCGGCAACCGGAACGGCATGATTGGTCGTATGGACCCGACGACCGGCGCCATCACTCGGTTTCCGATGCCCGATCCGGAGGCCAAGGATCCCCATACTCTGATCTTCGACAAGAATGGCGACATCTGGTTCACCCTCCAGCAGAGCAATTTCGTGGGGCGGCTGACCACTGCCACGGGGAAAATCGAGCTCATCAAGATGACCACGCTTGGTTCCCGGCCCTACGGGATCGTACTGGACGCGGCCGGCCGGCCTTGGTTCGACCTGTTCGGGACCAACAAGATCGGCACGGTCGATCCCAAGACCTTGGCGCTCAAGGAGTACCCGTTGCCGGACGCCAGGTCCCGGCCTCGGCGCATCGCGCTGACCAGCGATGGAGGGGTCTGGTACGTGGACTACTCTCGCGGGTTCCTGGGTCGGCTCGATCCGGCAACCGGCCAGGTAAAGGAATGGAAGAATCCCGGCGGCGCCGGCTCCCTGCCCTACGCGATGACCTCGGACGACTCGGACCGTGTCTGGTTCGTGGAGACCGGCGCGCAACCGAACCGCCTGGTCGGATTCGATTCCAAATCCGAGAAATTCATCAGTGTGACCCCGATCCCCAGCGGTGGGGGCACCGTCCGGTACATGGTGTACGATCCGAAGACCCGGATGATCTGGTTCGGCTCCGACAACGACACCATCGGCCGGGCCCAGGTGCCCGCCCGTCCCAACACTACTTGAGGGGTCATGCAGTCCAAGGCGGCCACAGTGGCGGAGTATCTCAGGCAACAGCCGGCAGAACGACGCCAGGCCCTCGGCACGATCCGGCGGATGATCCGACGGGCGGCCCCCGGGGCCAAGGAAGCGATGGGTGTCGGGATGGCGACATACTCCTGGCGGAAGTCGATGCTGTTTGCCCTGGCAGCCCAGAAGAAGTACCTGGCGCTGTATGTCAGTGATACGCCCCTGGTGGCCAAGCACCGCGCCCGATTAGGCGCGGTGGATTGCGGCAAGAGCTGCATCCGCTTCAAGAGCATCGACGATCTGGATCTGGAAGGGGTCGAGGCGCTTCTGACCGAGGCGGCGGGGAACCGCTAGCCTATGGTCGAGCCAAACGAACCCGACAATCGGCGCAGCCGCTCCCAGGACGGCATCGTGGTCGTCGTCCGCGACCATCTGCAGAACCTGCTGGGGCAGACCAAGACCGCGTTCCCCTGCCGGTTTGCCTGCCTGATTCATCCCCGGCGCCGGGCTGGTGAGCACGGATTCGGCGTGATCACCGCCTCGGGGGAGAGCCTCCCCCTGACGGTGACCCTGCTGGAAAGCCTCCGCCGGATGCCGACGCTGCTGGAGGGCACCGACCCGGTTGTCCTGGGCGCGGCCGACGAGGAAGACGCGCTGGTCCCGGGAGATTCACACGACGAGTGGCAGGAGCCCCTGCCGGTCAACCGCATCATGCTCTGGCACGGCGTCGACGCGGGGACCGCCGGCAACGCGCTCAAGAACCGCACCGGGATCATGCTCACCCCCAAGGCCCAGGGGCCGCAGTTGACACTGCTGTGCGCCGAGCGGCCGGTGGGGTGGCCTCCGTGAGGATTGGGGTCGTCTTCGACACACCCTACGCGCGCTATACCCCGGACGATCATCACCGGCAGATGGAAAAGGAGCTCGGCGGCGACACGCCGAACGAGCCCGAAATGGAGTACCAGGTCGGCCGGGCGCTCGAGGAGAACGGGCACGAAGTCCTGCTGGTGGGGGTGCATGACGACCCCCGCGAGGTGCTCGATCGCTGCGCCGAGTGGAAGCCGGAGCTGGTGGTGAACTGCGCCGAGTCCTTCCGCGGCGAAAGTCGGCTGGACCACCTCTTCCCTGCCCTGCTCGAAGCCGGCGGCTACCACTACACCGGGTCCCCGCCGCTCGCGCTCCAGGTCAGCCGCGACAAGGAGATCAGCAAGAAGATCCTCGCCTTTCACGGCATCAAGGTGCCGGGCTTCATCACCTACCGCACCAATGAAGAGGTCAACGACCCGCCCAGCCTCCGCTTCCCACTGATTGTGAAACCCAACTCGGCCGACGCCTCCGAGGGCATCGCGCAGGCATCCGTGGTCGAGGACCTGGAAGCCCTGAAGGAGCGGGTGGCGTTCGTGCACCAGCGCTTCGAGCAGCCGGCCATCGTGGAGGAGTTCATCGTGGGGCGGGAGCTGTACGTGAGCGTGATCGGCAATGACGATCGCCTGGAGCCGCTGCCGCTGACCGAGCTGGTCTTCGACAAGGAGAAGAACGCCCCCGAAGAGCGGTTCGCCACCCAGTCGGCCAAGTGGGACGAGGCCTACCGCAGGCGGAAGGGCGTGCGCAACGTCTTTGCGCGCCCGGTATCCGCCGCGGCGCGGGAGCGGATCGACGCGATCTGCCGGACCGCCTTCCACAGCCTCTGGCTCCGCGACTACGCCCGCATCGACCTCCGGCTCACCGAGGACGATGAAGTCTGGATGATCGAGGCCAACGCCAACCCGTTCATCAGCCGGGGGCACGAGATCGCCAACGCCGCCGAGAAGGCCGGCATGGCGTACCCCGCGTTCATCCAGCGCATCGTGAGCGAGGCGATGGCCCGTCATGCCACCGCGTAGGCCTCGCCGGATCGCGGCGCCCACCGACGATCCCCGCTGTCTCTGCGGTTACCCGGTCCGTCGCTGGTGGAAGTTCTGCCCCGACTGCAGCCGGCCCCAGCGCTGGCGCGACGTCACCGGTCAGGCCGGGGCGGAGTGCCCCTCCTGCCGCTGGGCCGTTTCGCCGAAGTTTTCGTTCTGTCCCTGGTGCCAGTACGACCTCGCGGACGAAGGGACGTTCAGCGAGGAGCCGCTCAAGGCACCCAAGGGCTTCCGAATGGACGCCCGGTGCGACTGGCGCTGCGGCGGCGGCGTGCAGTATCCAATGCCCTTCTGTCCGTGGTGCAGCAAGGAGCAGAGCTGGAACGAGGACGACAAGTTCGAGGGCGACTGTCCCCGCTGCGCCCGCGGGGTGGATGACTGGATGGACACCTGCCCCTGGTGCGGGAAGGATGCGACCGGGCAGGACCTCATCCGGAAGGCGCTCCACCAGGTCCGCGCGCTCCTCAAGGAAGCCAAGATCGCCGATTGGGGCTTCCGGGTCCTGCTCCGGCCCGGGGTGTCGGGAGTGGATCCCAAGTATCCCAAGATTGTGGAAATCGAGGAACGCTACGTAGTCGGCGCGAAGCGACGCGACGAAATCCCCTGGCAGATGCTGGTCGGTCTGATCAGCCACGAGCTGGGGCACAGCTTTCTCTATCACCACTGGCATTGGACCCGCACCCCGGCGTTCCGAAAGACGTTCGGCGAGGTCGCCAAAGCGTATCGGGTGGTGGACGATGCCTGGGTGGACTTCCAGCGGCGCCGGGTCGCGATCGCTCCGGTGAATCATGTAAGCGGCTATGCCACGCGCCATCCGCAGGAGGATTTCGCCGAGACGTTCCGGTTTTTCGTAACCCGGCGAGGCCGGCTCCGGGAGCTGTTCGCGGAGTTCGGGCGAAAGCGGAAGGGCGTGACGGTGTATGAGAAGTTCCTGGTGTTGCACGAGTATGTGCGGGCCATGCGGGGACGGTGATTTCGGGCTGTGCATCCTGAAGGCGATTCGGCAGTCTCCCTGAATGCTGGTCAGTGAGGACAGTGAGGTCGGTGGGGACGGGTCCGAAAGCCCATTCAGGAGAGAGGCACCATGACCGACAACAAACTGGCGACCGATGAAGCTCGTCGAGCCGCCCAGCATGAAGCGATAAAATCGAAGGTGGAACGGGACGTCGGGTCCGAAGTCACCGCGCGGGCCGAGCGGGCCCCCGACGGAGATCAGGTCGGCCACGTCGCCGCGGAGATTCGCGGCAAGGCCATCAAGGAGGTGGCCGGCACCGAGCGCGAGGTCACCCGGGCGCGCGGGGCCGCGCGCGGGTCGCAATTCATCGACTACGTGTTTTACCTGATTTACGGGCTCCTGGGCTTGCGTCTGGCCCTGGCCCTGATGGCGGCGAACTCCCAGGCGGGCTTCGTCCGGTTCATTCGCGCCGTCACCGACCCATTCTATGCGCCGTTCCGCGGCATCGTGGCCAGTCCTTCCGACGCGGAGGGGCACACCCTTGTGCTGCCCCTTCTGCTGGCCATCGGAGTCTACGTGTTATTGCACGCGGCGATCAACGGCTTGCTGCGGATCGCGGCACATCGCAAGACCGAGATCTAGGTTGGCTCGCAGCCGCCTGGCGCTGATTGCTCTGGGCGCGGCGTGCGGCGGGGGCGGGCCCGAACCGCTCCCGCCGCCGCCGGAGCCTGCGCTCGCGGTACTGGACACCACGCGCGTCGTGCAGGCCGAGATGCGCAACGTCGGATTCCAGATCGACAGCGGCGTCGTGCTGGAAATCAGCCGGCTCCGCGGCACCCTCATCCCGACGTCGGATACCGCGCCGCCGGCAATCAACGACCCGAGGTCGTTCACCCTGTCCATCTCCACGGCCGCCATCGCCATCGACACGGCGAGCCTCGGCAATCTGCTCACCCGCCACGTGTTCAACTACAAGGGCTCTCCGCTGGGCCACCTGCGCGTGAGCATTGAGGGCGATACGTTGATCCAGAAGGGGATCCTCAAGAAGGGGATTCACTTGCCATTCACGGTGCGCTCCCAGGCCAGCCTCACCGATGATGGGTTGATCCGGCTGCATCCCACCTCGATCAAGGTGCTGGGCCTCGGCGCCCGGCACCTGATGCGTTTCTTCGGGTTGAGCCTCGAGGAGCTGGCCAAAGTGGCACCGGGCCGGGGCGTCCGCATCGACGAGAACGACTTTCTGCTCGATGCGACCGCACTGCTGCCGCCGCCGCGTACCAAGGGCCGGCTGACGGCAATGTCGGTCCGCAACGGGAGAGTGTACCAAGTCTTCGGCAGCGTGGCCGCCGCCGACTCCAATCGGCTCAGCCGGCCGGACACGTCGGTGGCCAACTACATGTATTTCCGGGAAGGACGGCTGCGATTCGGCAACTTGATCATGGCCAAGGCCGACCTGCTGATTCTGGACGATGACCCCACCGATCGCTTGGACTTTTCCCTGCCCCGCTACATGGATCAGCTGGTAGCCGGGTATCACGTCACGACGAAGGTGGATGGTTTGATCGTGTACATGCCAGACCGCGGCGATTTGCGGGCGCGTACTGGCCCGACGAAGCCGCACTAACCCCTTACGCAGCTCCGCGAAACCGGCGAGACGCCCACCCCAGCACCAGCAAACCCGCCAGTATCCCGAACATCGCACCATCTGACATGCCCGCTGTGCCGGCCCCTGGTCCGACCGCAGAGGGCGGCCCGAGCCGATCCACCAGGTGCGCGAATGGCGCCTCATCCGTGCCCACTGCCGAGAGCGGGCGGGGAATCCGTCCCACATAGGCCACTGCGCCGACCAGATCGGCCCACCAGGCTCGATGGGCCTGCGCGGCATCGCCGCCTCCCGCCATTCTCCACCGCCAGGTGTCCTGATACCCCACAATCAGCAGGCGTCCGCGGTCGATGCGCCGCGCTGCAAGGGCCGCGCGACCGGACCGCCGCTCCAGCGCCACCTGGCCAGGCACCTCGGCAATGGGCACCAGACCCAGCGACCGGCGGGGGTCGGGTCCGGTTGTGTCGAAGGGCTCACGCGCGGGCAACGTCGCCGCAAGCTGTGCGGCTCCCAGCCCGCGCAGCGCGGGCGCCCGCGTCGCCGACGTGGCAAGGATCACTCCTCCACCGGAGCGGAGATAGGCCGGCACGGTCGCGAGACTTCCCGGCGGGGCCGAATCGAGCACGATGACCGCGGCGTAGCCGGACGTATCGAGCAGCCGGGCCGCCCCCTGGAGGACGGCTCCCCTTGGGGAAAGCCCCAGCCTCGCCTCGACTCTCCAGCCTCGCTCCTCCAGCGCCGCCATCACGAACTTGCTCTCCCACCCCACTTGGCCCAGCAGAAGGATGCGCCCCAGGACCAGGGAATCGGCTACCGCCGCTCTGGCCGCGAGCGGCCCTGCCCGTACGCTGATCCAGGCGGGGCCGGACCGGGCGAGGAAGGTGGCGCCACCGCGAGCTGCGGTGACCGAGTCGAGTGAGCCGAGACCATCCGCGAGGGTGACGGTCACCCCGGCGACCGCTGCCGCACGCACCCGCGTGCCTCCCTCTGGATCTGTCATCGGATCAGCCACCGCCGCGACCGGGGTGGCGCGGCCCGCATCCCAGCGCACCGGGACACCGGTCCGAACGAGCGCGGCCAGCCAATCGAGCGCAGTGGGAGACACATCTCCGTCAATGGTGAGGTGGACACGATCGGGCCGGACCACTGTACTCCAACGCGGGAGCGACGCTGGAAGTGACCTGGTGCCGGCGGATTCGGCGGGTCCGGCTCCCGAGCCGCGCAGGGAGCCCAGGAGCAGCCACGCCAGAATCCCGAGGGCCAGCCCATGCGCCGCGCCCTCGAGCAACCGGCGGACGCCTACCGACTCAGCGGGTGAGCGCATAGACCACGATGTTCACGCCGAAGCGGGATGGATCCTTCTCGAGAAATCGCTTGCTGTCGGGGTGCATCGACCACTCGGAGCTGTAATCCTTGTTGCTGTACAGCACATCGATGCGACCGTCGCGCATGATGCCAAGCAGATGTTCGTGGACCAGGTTGTCGCCCCAGCCGTTGAGCTCGTGCGAAGTGGCGGGAGGGCCGTCTTCAAATGTAAAGAAGGCACGGTAGAGCGCGTGATCGTTGGGAACCGGCCGGAGCGGACCGAACAGGTGGGTGAGCTCCTCGGTGGCAGTCTTGTGGAAGATCCCGTCCACATCATGGTTGTGGTCGTCCATGAACACGAATCCGCCCCGCTCCACGAACCGGGACAGGTTCCGTCTCTCCCCGGCGGTGAAGCGTACCGGCAGATGGCCGGTGAGGTACACGAACGGGAACTCGAGCAGCTCTGAAGATTCGAGGGCGACGTTGACGCCGGCCGGAGCCAGATCGAGCGTGGTAAACCTGGCGAGGGAGTCGATGACGATCGCCGCGACCATCTGGCCGCTCTCCCAGTCGCCCGAGGCGTACATCCCCGTGGCGAAGGTGAACGGCTTCACGGCGCGCCTCGCCAGGCCGGCACGCCCGGTACCGTCTCGGTGGCTCGCAGGAGCAGGCGGCGAGCCGCGCGGAGCTGCGGGAGCGGTTCCCGTCCGGCACGGAGATCGGCGATGGCTTTGCCAAGTGGGACGGCAGCGTCCGCGGCCAGGGTCAGTGCTTCGATACGGATCAGGACCAGCGAATCGAGTGCACTTCCCGCGCCTCTAGAGAGCAGGCCCATCGCCACAACGAGCCGCGCCTCCAGGATTCTCCTGGGATCGTCTGCCTCCGGCCGCGGCGCTCGCGGGCCAACCGCGGGCCGGTCGGTCCCCTTGAGGCGCACCTTGTCGAGATCCACGACCAGTTTCGGGAAAATGCCCCGCAGGTACAGCCGGTTGGAGCTCCGCACCCGTTCCAGTGCCTTGCCCGCCCGGTACATGTGGGGCAGCGCGGCCCCGACCCGGACCGCACCCAGCTCTTGACGGGCCAGTTTCATGGCCGCGACTGCCTCGGACAGAATCAGAGAGGATTCGGTGTGGCCGGTAAAGCCGGCATCGGTCGCCGTGGTCAGCTCCTCGATGATGGCTTCGACCCGCTCGCGCAGCTGGCCCTGTTGCCGACCCAGGAGATCGGAACGATCACGGTAGGCCTGTTCGGTGATCCTGCTCCGCCGCACTTGCAACGTCTCGGCGCGGATGATCAGCATCCGCTGACTCAGCATCGTGGTATCGAGCTCGGCGACCGCCGCGGAAACCACCTGCACCGTATCCGGAACCCGCGGATCCACGATCCGGATCGTGCGAGTGTCCGAGGCCCCCACGCCGGGACCGGACACATCGTTCAGGTCGCGGGCCGTAACCCGCACATGGAGCACGTCCCCCGGCGAGAGCCTCAGGGTATCGAGCAGCACCGTGGACTGCAGTGTCACCGTCCGCGCGCCGCGCGGGGTCACGGTACCGAGCGTCCACCCACGAATGTCGAATCGCTCCCCGGACCCGGTGGTGCGAAGCAGCTCGAACTCGGCTCGGGCGAGCCCGAAATCGTCACGGGCTCCGCCGGCCAACACGAGCCGCCCCCTGGGTAGCGCGTAGGTCGTGTCCCGGGACGGCGCGATGAGGGAGACCACGGGCGGCTGATCCACCACTGGCTCGAGCGTAAGAAGGCGGATGTTGTTCCGGTCGAGCAGCCGGAGGGCAACGGGCTTCTCCGGCATGGAAAGCGAGACGCTCCACGTGTCCCCGGCCGCAACCAGCGACGCCGCAGCCTCGCCGAGACGGGCTCCCATGCTGTCCAGCCCACCGCGGGAGGCGCCGCGTCCGCGAATCTCCAGTCTGCTGCCGGTCAAGCCGGTTATCACGGTGGGGTCCGCGAGAT
>Ga0070699_100003067_pt1 | contig 14819 bp, 11 predicted proteins | sample KBSK1503metaG_FD_65473 | JGI IMG/M metagenome (GOLD analysis project Ga0070699, IMG submission 65473) | Corn, switchgrass and miscanthus rhizosphere microbial communities from Kellogg Biological Station, Michigan, USA - KBS K1-50-3 metaG | ecosystem: Host-associated > Plants > Roots >...
CCAGTTCGCCCTCGGCTTCGACCCGCGCCCCCGGGCGGTGATCGGGCGGCTCGCCCTTCAGTTCGGGTGGCACCTGCTGCCGCTGGTGATGCCGCCGCCGGCGCTGGTGACGGTCGCCGTGGGCGTCTCGGCCGCGGTCTTCGTCCTCGGCTACGGCCTGGTGGCAGCGGACTGCAGGCGGGGCAACGCCGGCAGCAGCCCTCCCCTCCCCCTACGTGGGGAGGGACAGGGTGGGGGGTCGATGAATGATCGGCCAAGGCTCGCTGGCCTCGCCGCCCTCGGCGCACTCCTCGCCGCGCTCGGCTACCTGCCGTTCTGCCTGCTGTCGTCCATCCAGTCCGCCACGCGGACCCAGTTCCTCTCCGGCCCGGGGATCGCCCTCTTGCTGGCCGCCACGGCCACGCTCGTCTGCTCGTTCCTTCCCGCTCCCGGGCGGCAAGCGGGCATGGGCCTCCTCGGAGCGTGGGTGGTGGCCTTCGGGACCGGCAACACCGTCGCCATGCAAGGGCTCTGGACGGAGATGTCGTCGTATCCCGCGCAGACGGGCCTCCTGCGCCAGCTCGCCGCACGGGTGCCCGACGTCCGGCCCCACACGCTGGTGGTGCTCCTCGACGAAAGCGACGCCTTCCCGGCCGTCTTCACGTTCCGCCATGCGATCGGGTACCTCTACGATCAGCGCGCGGCCGGGGTCGTGTGGGGAGGCGCGGACTACCTCTATTCGTTCTCCCTCGACGCCGCGGGCGTGCGTCTCGAGCCGTGGCCGGTGATCCGGGAGGCCTGGCGCGACGAGCCGACCCGGTACGGCTACGGCGAGCTCATCGTCGCCCGCTCCGGAGCGGACCGGCGCCTCGCGCTCGTGCGCGAGTGGCCGTCGGCGCTGCCGCCGCTCCCGCCATCCGCTCGCTACGATCCCGAAGCACGCATCGTGCGCGGCGGCGCGCCCGTGCCCGCGCAGCGGATACTCGGGCCGCCCTGACGGTGTAAGATCCGGCCAGAGATGCGGCGCCCGGAAGGCCGGCGGTGACGGCGGCGCTGCTCGACGGGGCCGCGACCGCGCGGGCGATCAAGGAGGAGCTGAAGGCGGAAGTGGCCTCGCTCGCCGCTCGCCGCGTCAAGCCCGGTCTGGGCGTCCTCCTCGTCGGCGACGATCCCGCCTCGGCCATCTACGTCCGCAGCAAGACGCGAGCCTGCGCGGAGCTCGGCCTGCACCACGAGACGGCGACGCTGCCGGCCTCGGCCTCGACTCTGGAGGTGATGGCTCGGGTCGACGACTACAACCGCCGCCCGGAGATCGACGGCATCCTCGTCCAGCTCCCGCTGCCGCCGCAGGTGGACGCGGAGCGGGTGCTGCGCCTGGTAAGCCCCGCGAAGGACGTCGACGGGTTCCATCCCGAGAACGTCGGGCTGCTCGTGCAGAAGCGGCCGCGCTTCGTGGCCTGCACGCCTGCGGGAATCATGGAGCTGCTGCGGCGCGAGGGCATCTCCGTGGCCGGCAAGCGCGCGGTCGTCGTCGGGCGGAGCGACATCGTGGGCAAGCCCATGGCCCTGCTGCTCCTCCACGCGGACGCGACGGTCACGGTCTGCCATTCCAAGACGCGCGACCTCGCCTCCGTCACCCGCGAGGCGGACCTGCTGGTGGCCGCCATCGGGCGCGCGGGCTTCGTGCGCGCCGAGCACGTCAAGGCCGGGGCGGTGGTGGTCGACGTGGGCATGAACCGCGTCGAGGACGCCGCGCAGGCGCGGGAGCTGGCCGGCGAGGAGCGGGCCGAGCAGGTGTCGAAGAAGGGCTACGTCCTCGTGGGCGACGTGCACGCCCCGTCGGTGCGCGAGGTGGCCGGCGCGCTCACCCCGGTGCCGGGCGGCGTCGGACCCCTGACGATCGCCCTCCTCATGAAGAACACGGTAAAGGCAGCGGGGGTCCGCGGGGGCGAATAGCCCTCCGGCTTGAAGTGCGAGCGCGGACTCATTCGGCGCGAGCGAAAGAGGTGCGCGTATCCTGAGGGTCGGCCTCACCGGCGGCATCGCCTGCGGGAAGTCGTTCGTCCTGCGCCGGCTCGCGGCGGCGGGACTGGGAACGCTGGACCTCGACGCCGTCTCTCGCGAAGTGATGGCGCCGGGCGGCGCTGCATACGCGGACGTCGTGGGCGCGTTCGGGCCGGCCATCCTCGCCTCCGACGGCAGCGTGGACCGCAAGCGGCTGGGCGAGCTGGTCTTCGCCGACCCGGACGCGCGCGCCCGGCTGAACGCGCTCGTGCATCCGCGCGTGCGCGAGGAAGAGGCCCGGCGGGCGGCGGCCCCGGACCGCGGCCCGGGCACGGTGGTGGTCACCGACGCAGCGCTGCTCGTGGAGGCGGGCGTCCACCTCCGCTTCCACCGCCTCGTCGTCGTCCATTGCCCGCCCGAGCTGCAGAAGCGGCGGCTCCGGGAACGCGACGGGGTCGACGAGGCGGCGGCGGAGGCCCGGCTCGCCGCCCAGATGCCGGTCGAGGAGAAACGGCGCTTCGCTCACTTCGAGGTCGACACGTCGGGAGGCTTCGCCGACACCGACCGGCAGGCCGATGCCCTCGCCGGGACGCTGCGCGACCTCGCGCGCACGGTTCCCGCGCCCGCCCCCGTTCCCCTGGACCGGGCCGCGGCGTGTCTCCTCTTCGGGCCGGCCGAAGGCCCCCGAGGGCTCGCCCCCGCAAAGGTGCTGGCGGAGATCGCGGATGCCGGCGGCCCGGAGATGGAGCGCCTGGCCCGGCAGCTCGTGCCGCCCGCCCGCGGACCGTGGTACCGTGCCGCCGACCACGCTCGCGCCCCGGGGCCGGAGACGCTGGCCGGTCCGATCGTGCTGTGGTCGCTCGCGCGCGCGGGCGTGGACGACGACCACGTCGTCGCCGCCGCCGCCACCCTCGCGCGCTTGACCCACACCGAGCCCGGCGCGCGCGCCGAGGCGTGCCTGCAGGCCCTGCTGCTCCAGTCCGCGGCGGCCGCGGGCATCGTCGACCCCGCGCTCCGCAAGCGGCTCGGTGCCTATGTGCAGCTGGCCACGCGCTGGGGCGGCGCGCCGCCGCGGGGGGGCGTCCGGGCCGCGCTCCGCGCGGCGCTGCGCCATCCCGACGACGCGGCGCGGGCGCGAGAGGACGCGGGGGACCCGGAGATGGGCGCCCTGGCCGGCGCGCTCGTCGGGATCGCCGCGGGCAGCCCGTCGATGGCGGTCCCGCCCGACCTGCTCGCCTCGCTGCGGGAGCTCAACGCCCGCGCCGCGGGTTAGGACTTCGCGCCTGCGGTGGGCCCGAGTCGCTCCTCCACGAACGTGTTCCACTCGTGGCAGTGGGGACAGCGCCAGAGCATGTCGTCCGCGCGATAGCGGCACGCGGTGCACACGTGGGGGTCGCGGTAGAAGGCCGATTCCTCCGCGGTCGCGATGTAGCGGTCCACGACCTCGCCGTCGAGGCCCATCGCGCGCAGCGTGCGCCACATCTCGAGGTGGGGAAGGAGGACCTGCGGGTTGGCCTCGACCGCCCGGAGCAGGAGGCCGAAAGCCTCCTCGTGCCGGCCCTCGCGTCCCAGGTGGCGGGCCAGGGCCAGCCGCGCGCGCCAGTCGCGCGGATCCTGCCGGATCGTCTGCTCGCACAGGCTCACGAACCGCGAGGGCTCGCCGCTGTCGGCATACGCGCGCGCCAGGCGGTCGAAGGCGAGGTACGCCCGCTCGGGCGCGGTCTGCACCGCGTCCTCGAGGACGGCGGCGGCCTGGCGCGGGTCGCGGCCGGCCTGGCAGTCGGCGAGGCCGAGATGGGCGGGGAACACGCGGCGGTCCAGCGAGAGCGCCGTCCGGAACGCCTTCTCCGCCGCCTCCAGCCGTCCCGCCTGCAGCGCCTCCCGCCCCATCTCCGCCTGCAGGTGGCCGAGGACGAGGCTGTCCTCGGTCTTGCGCAGGCGCGAGAGCCGGGTCTGCACGGTGTAGGCCTCCTGCCACTGGCGCTGGTCCTCGTGGAGCTTCTGCATGCCCACGAGCGCGTGGATGCTCTTCGGATCCACCTCCAGCACCTCCTCGAACGTGCGGGTGGCGCGGTCGAGGAAGCCGGCCTTGCGGAAATCGGTGCCCAGCGAGGCGAGCGCGTACGCGCGCTCGGCGCGCGTGAGGTCGGCCCGCGCCAGCAGACCCTGGTGGACCTGGATCGCCTTCTCCACCTGGCCGGCCTCGCGCAGCAGGTTGCCGAGGATCTGGAGGACCTCGAGCGCCTCCGGGTCCTCGCGCGCGACCTTGGTCAGCTCGCTGATGGCCAGCTCGCGCTGGCCGGCGGCCACGTAGTGCAGGCCTTGCGTGTAGTGGGGGGAGACGCGGTAGGGCGGCCGGTCCCGCGAGTCTCCGCGCCGCCGCGCCGCCGCCCACGCCCGGCCGGCCAGCAGGCCGGCGATGGCGGCGAGCAGGACGGCCAGCAGCGCGGTGTCGGTCACCGCGGAGCGACCAGCGAGTCCCAGTCCCCGCGGGCGCGGAGGATCGCCTCCAGGAACTCCCGGAGACAGCCCTCGCCCCCGCAGGCGTCCATGACCATGAACGCCTCGGCGCGCACTTCCAGGGGGGCGTCGGCGGGAGCCGCGGACAACCCGACCTCGCGCACCACCGGCAGGTCGTTGACGTCGTCCCCGATGAAGGCGACTTCGTGGGCGGCCAGGCCCTCCTCGGCCAGTATCTGCCGAAGGCCCGCCGCCTTGTCGTCGAGGCCTTGACGCACGGGCGCCATGCCGAGCTCCTGGGCGCGCTGCGCCACGACCTCGGAGGTGCGGCCGGAGAGGATCCCCACCCGCAGTCCCGCCCGCTGGGCGAGAACCACGCCGAGGCCGTCCCGCACGTGGAACGCCTTGGCTTCGCCGCCGCCCGGCAGCAGGAGCACGGTCCCGTCGGTCATCACGCCGTCCACGTCGGTCAGGACCAGGCGCAGCCGGCGGCAGCGCGCCGCGAGGGCCTCGTCCTTCATCGAGCAAGGGGGCGCTGCGGCGCGCCCCCTTGAACCCCGCTCGCTCCGCGGGAGTGCGGTCCGAGCGAAGCGAGGACCCGCTGGCGCGGCTCCACGCAGTGGAGGCGCGCAGCAATCCCGCTGCGCTCGCGGCTTTGGCTTCGCGCGAGTGGCCTCATGCTAGATCATCTCTGTTTTCCACAGGTCGTGGAGTTGGACGACGCCGTCAGCCCGGCCGTCGGCGTCCGTGACGACGAGGGCGGTGATCTTGCGCGACTCCATGAGATCGAGCGCCGCGGTGGCCAGCTCGCGGCGGCCGATGAGGATGGGGCCCGCGGTCATGCATTCCTCGGCGGTGCGGTCGAGCAGGCCGTATCCGTGGCGCTCCATCTGCCGCCGGAGGTCGCCGTCGGAGAGGATCCCGTGGAGCTTCCCCCCCGCATCGACGACGGTCGTCATCCCGAGCCGCTTGCGGGTCATCTCGAAGAGGACGTCCTTCATCTTCGTGTCGAGCCGCACGCGGGGCACCTCGTCGCCGGTGTGCATCACGTCCTCGACGCGCAGCAGCTTCTTGCCGAGCTGCCCGCCGGGGTGCAGCACCGCGAAGTCGTCCACCGTGAAGCCGCGCCGCTCGATGAGCGCCATCGCCAGCGCGTCGCCCATGGCGAGGGCGGCGGTCGTGGAGGCGGTGGGGGCGAGGCCGAGAGGACAGGCCTCCTCCCGGATCGAGACGTCCAGGTGGGCGTCCGAGGCGGCGGCCAGGGGCGAGCGCGGGTTGCCGGTCAGGGAGACGAGGAACGAGCCGAGCCGCTTGACGGCGGGGACGAGCGAGAGGATCTCCCCGGTGTCGCCGCTGTTGGAGACGGCGAGCACCGCATCGCCCTTGACGATGCGCCCGAGATCGCCGTGGATGGCCTCCACCGGGTGCAGGTAGAGGGAAGGAGTGCCGGTGGATGCGAACGTGGCCGAGATCTTCTGGGCGATGATCCCGCTCTTGCCCATGCCGGTGACCACCACCCGGCCCGTGCAGGCGAAGAGCGCCTCCACCGCGCGGTCGAAGCTGTCGTCGATGCGGGGAACGAGATCGAGGATGGCCCGCGCCTCGATCTCCAGCACCTTGCGGGCGGTGTCACGCGACATCGCCTCACATCCTACTTCACTCCCGCGCGGCGGCGTGCACCTTCAGGAGGCGGGAGAGCAGGCCGCGCAGCCGGCCCAGGCGGTAGGCGTTGGGGCCGTCGGACAGCGCCCGCGCGGGGTTCTCGTGGACCTCCATGAACAGCCCGTGGACGCCCGCGGCCACGCCCGCCGGCGCCAGCGTGTCGATGAAGTGCGCGTCGCCTCCCGACCGGTCGCCGAGGCCGCCCGGGCGCTGCACGCTGTGGGTGACGTCGAACACGACCGGGAAGCCGAGGGCGCGCAGGGCGGGGAACGAGCGCATGTCCACGACCAGATTGTTGTAGCCGAAGCTGAAGCCTCTTTCCGTCACCATCACCTTGCGGTTGCCGGTGGCCGCCGCCTTCTCGAGGGGGCCCTTCATGTCCCACGGGGCCATGAACTGGCCCTTCTTGACGTTGACGATGCGCCCCGTCCGCGCCGCCTCGACCACGAGGTCGGTCTGCCGGCAGAGGAAGGCGGGGATCTGCAGGACGTCGGCCACCTGCGCCGCCTTCTCGACCTGCGCCACCTCGTGCACGTCGGTCAGGATCGGCACGCCGTGCCGGGCGCGCACGCCGGCGAGGATCTCGAGGCCCTCGTCGATCCCGGGGCCGCGGTAGGAGCCGAGGCTGGACCGGTTCGCCTTGTCGTAGCTGGCCTTGAAGACGAACGGGATCCCGAGGGCGCGCGTGATCTCCTTGAGCCGCGACGCGACCTGCGCGGGATGGCGCGCGTTCTCGATCACGCACGGCCCCGCGATCAGGAAGAAGGGCCCCGAGCGGCGCGAGAGCGCCTTCCAGAGGCCGTCACCGCTGAGGACGGCGGCCCGGCTCAAGAGGCCACCGTGACCGGCGCCTCCCTGCCCGCCGCCCGCGTCCGCCGGTTCTCCACGCTCGCGCGCACGAAGTCCGCGAAGAGGGGATGGGGAGCGAGCGGCTTCGACTTGAACTCGGGGTGGAACTGCACCGCGACGTACCAGGGGTGGTCGGTGATCTCCGCGATCTCCACGAACTTGCCGTCCGGAGTCTTGCCGGAGACGGTGAGGCCGGCCTGGGTGAGGCAGCTCTCGTAGGCCTTGTTGAACTCGTAGCGGTGGCGGTGGCGCTCGCGGATCTCCGTCGCGCCGTAGATGGCCGCCGCGCGCGAGCCGGGCCGTAGCTCGCAGACGTACGAGCCCAGGCGCATCGTCCCGCCCATCTCGTCCACCCCGAGCAGGTCCTGGAGCTTGTAGATGACCTTGTGCTCGGCTTCGGGGTCCACCTCGGTGGAGTTCGCGGTGCCCAGGCCGCAGACGTTGCGGGCGTACTCGGTCACCGCCCACTGGAAGCCGTAGCAGATGCCGAAGTAGGGGATGCCCCGCCGGCGGGCGTACTCGGCGGCCGCGATCATTCCCCCCGTGCCCCGGCTGCCGAAGCCGCCCGGGACGAGGATGCCGTCGACGCCGTCGAGCTTGGCCTCGGCGTTGCCCGCCTCCAGCTCCTCCGCCTCCACCCACCGCCGCACCACCCGCACGTCGTTGCCGAAGCCGCCGTGCGACAGCGCCTCGTTGAGGCTCTTGTACGAGTCCTCGAAGGAGACGTACTTGCCGACGATGCCGATGACCACCTCGCCCCGGGGGTTGCGGATCCGGTGGACGAGCTGCTCCCACGCCGCCATGTCGGGTTTGCCGCCCTCGAGCCCGAGCCGCTTCAGGACGATCGCGTCGAGGCCCTCCCCGGACAGCACCAGGGGCACCTCGTAGATGGAGTCGACGTCCTTGGCGGTGATGACGGCCTCTTCCGGCACGTCGCAGTAGAGGGCGAGCTTGGACTTGATGTCGGGGGAGAGGTAGCGGTCGGTGCGGCAGAGCAGGATGTCGGGCTGGATGCCGATCGCGCGCAGCTCGCGGACGCTGTGCTGCATCGGCTTGGTCTTCAGCTCGTGGGCGGTGGCGATGTAGGGGACGAGGGCGAGGTGGACGAAGAGCGCGTTGTCCCGGCCCACGTCCTGGCGGAACTGGCGCACGGCCTCGAGGAACGGGAGGCTCTCGATGTCGCCCACCGTGCCCCCGATCTCGACGATGACCACGTCGGCGTCCTTGGCGACCGCGCGGATCGAAGACTTGATCTCGTCGGTGATGTGCGGGATCACCTGGACGGTCCGGCCGAGGTAGTCGCCGCGCCGCTCCTTCGCGATCACCGACCCGTAGATCTTGCCGGTGGTGATGTTGGAGTCGCGCGACGTCACGCAGTGCGTGAAGCGCTCGTAGTGGCCGAGGTCGAGGTCGGTCTCCGCGCCGTCGTCGGTGACGTAGACCTCGCCGTGCTGATACGGGCTCATGGTCCCGGGGTCCACGTTGATGTAGGGGTCGCACTTCATCATCGCGACCTCGTAGCCGTGTCCCTCGAGGAGGCACCCGATGGAGGCCGAGGCGAGCCCCTTGCCGAGCGACGAGACGACCCCGCCCGTCACGAAGATGTACTTGGTCGGCAACCGGACTCCTTCCTTGGGTTGAGGGCGGGGGGGCCGAGTAGCGCCCGCACCCGCTCGAGGTCCTCGGCCGTGTCCACGGCCACGCCCGCCGGCCCGTCGACGGCCACCACGCGGATACGCATCCCGTGGTGGAGCGCCCGGAGCTGCTCCAGCCCCTCGGCCTGCTCCAGGGGCGCCGGAGGCAGCGCGGCGAAGCGCAGCAGCGCCGCGCGGCGGTAGGCATAGAGGCCGACGTGCTTGCGGGCCAGGCCCTTCTCCAGGGCGGCCCGCGCCGCATCCTCCAGACGGCCGCCCGGTGTCCGGACGTGGGGGATGGGGCTGCGGGAGAAATACAAGGCGTCGCCCCGGGCGTCGGTGACGACCTTCACCACCGAGGGCGACAGCATCTCCTCCAGCTCGGTGAGCGGCAGCGACAGCGTGGCCATCGGCAGCTCGGGGTCGCCGAGGAGGGGAGCCGCCGCCGCGTCGATCCCCGCCGGGTCGAGCATGGGCTCGTCGCCCTGCACGTTCACCACGATGTCGGCGTCGGTCATTCGCACGGCCTCCGCCAGCCGGTCGGTGCCGGTGGCGTGGGCGGACGAGGTGAGCACCACCTCGCCCCCGAAGCGCCGGACGGCGGCCGCGATGCGCTCGTCGTCGGTGGCCACGAGCACCCGCTCGGGCAGCGAGGCCGCGCACGCGCGCTCCCAGACGCGCTCGATCATCGTCTTCCCATGGATGTCCGAGAGAGGCTTCCCCGGCAGGCGTGTGGAACCGAAGCGCGCGGGGATGATCGCGACGATGGCCAAATCGCTTGGGGGCCCTCGTGTACGTGACATCGTAGCCGCCGGGCCCCCGCCAAGTCAACCGCGGGTTTGACCGTCCCGGGCGCGTGGCGTACCCTTTGCTCGCTCGTGGCCGCTCCCCGCACCGACCTGCGCCGCCTGGGCGGCCTTGCCCTCGCGATCTTCGCGATCCTCGGCTACGACGCCGCCGGCCGCCGCTTCTACCACGGCTACGCGCTGCCCCAGGGCTACGGGATGGACCATCTCCTGCCCGAAGAGCTGTCGCAGATCTCCCTCTTCGTCGCCTTCGGCGGGCTGGCGATGCTCGGGCTCGTGGCGGCGCTCGCGGGCAGCGCGCCCGCGGAGACGGCGGTGGACCTCTTCCGCAAAGCGGCCCGGCGCGGGGGCGCCCTCGCGGCGGTCACCGCGGCCTGGCTCTTCCTGGCGAGCTGGGGCGTGAGCCGGTTCGTCCTCGGCCATGCCGTCATCACCGACGACGAGCACGTCTATCACTTCATCGCCCAGACGCTCCGCACCGGGTCCCTGACCGCCCCTTCACCCGGACAGGACCTTCCCTTCTTCCAGGAGCAGTTCGTCGTGCTCTCGGAGGGCGTGCGTTACGGGAAGTACCCCATCGGCCATCCGCTGCTGCTGGCGATCGGGCAGGCGGTGGGGGCCGAGACCCTCGTCGTGCCGGCGTTGACGGCGCTGCTCGCCTTGGCCGTTCTGCGATTGGGCGTGACGCTGTTCGGCGCCGCGCCGGCGGCGCTCGCTCTCCTCCTCCTCGCCGTCTCGCCGCAAGTCGTGCTCACGGGCGCGACGCGGCTCTCGCAGCCCGCCTCGGCCGCGTGCCTGGCCCTCGGCCTGGCCGCCCTGTTCGCGGGTGGCGCTCGCCGCACGTGGTGGCTCGTGCTCTCCGGCTCCCTCTTCGGCTACGGTGTGCTGATCCGTCCCCTGCCCGGCGCGCTCTTCGTGCCCGTCGCGCTCATCTATCTCGCCGCCGAAAGGACGGAGAACGCCGGGCGGCGGGGCCGCGCCGTGCGCATCGCCGCCTTCCTCGTTCCGGCCGCGCTCTTCGCGGCCATGCTCCTCATCGTCAACCGGCTCCAGGCGGGCTCCGCCCTCACCACCGGCTACCAGGCCTTCCACCAGACGGGCGAGGGAGCCACCGGCCTGCTCCGCATCGTGGGAGGCGATCTCGGCAGCACCGCGCTGTCGGTCGTCGGGGCGATCCTGCGCCTCGACGTCTGGCTCCTCGGCTGGCCCCTATCGCTCGCCTTCTGCCTGTTTCCGTTCCGCGACCCGCGGATCGGGGTGTTGTGGGGGATGGTGGGCGCCGAGATGGCGTATCGGCTCGTCTCGCCCAAGATCGGCATTGGCGGCGTCGGCCCGCTCTACCTCTTCGAGGTCGTTCCCGTCCTCCTCCTGCTCTCCGCGGCCGGCCTCGTGTGGCTGGCGCGGGGAGGCCTGCAGGCGCCGTGGCGGCTGTTGCGGCCCGCGGGCCTCGCCGGCATCATCCTCGCCGGCGTCGTGACGTGCGGGGCGATGTTCATGCCCTCGCGCCTGGCCGACCTGCGGCGAATGGCGGCCGCGCAGCTCGTGCTGCCGCGCCTGCTCGCCGAGCGGGGGATCACGAACGCCCTCGTCTTCCACGACGGCATCGTGCCGCCGTGGAGCGGTCTCAGCTGGGCGTACTACCCGCCCTGCAACTCGCCGGGGCTCGACGACGCGGTTCTCCACCTGCGCATGTGGAAGGAGCCCGCCGCGGCCTACGCGCTCTGGCGGCGCCGGTTCCCGCAGCGCTCGGCGTGGTGGTTCGGCTATCGCGACGGGAAGCCGGCGCTCGTCGACTTCGAGACCTACGCGCGCAGCCCGGCGCCCCCGGCCGAACCCGTTCCGGGCCGGCCGTGAGCGGCGACAAGCCGCTCGAGAGGGCCGTCCTCCTCCAGGACGTCTGCGTGCTCGTGCTGTCGCTCCTGCTCGCGCACCTGTTGCGGGAGCCCCTGGCCAGCCTGGTGCCCGTGCTGAAGCCCGTGGTCCCCGCCGAGCAGTACGTCCACCTGCTGCTCGTGTTCCTGCCGACCTGGGCGCTCGTCGCGGAGCGGCTCGACCTGCACCGGGTGCGCACCCTCACCGGGCCCCTCGTCGAGCTACTGCGCGCGCTGCTGTGGACGCAGGCCTGGGGGACGCTCGTCCTGGCCCTGATCCTGGTCGCCGCCCAGGTGAACCTGAACCGCTCGCTGATCGCGCTCTTCCTCACCGTCTCCACGCTTCTCCTCACCATCGCGAAGCTCTTCCAGCGCGCCTGGGCCTTCCGGACGGAGGGCGAGGTCCTGGCCCTCGTGCTCGGAGCGGGGGCCGAGGAGGCCGCGGCGATCGGGCGTTGGCGCGGCCGGCGCGTGGAGCGGCTCGACAGCCTCGATCCCGAGGCCCTGCGGCGCCGGCTGCAGGCGGGAGGCGTCGACGAGGTGCTGCTGCCGCCGCGGGACCGCGCCACGCTGCGCGGGCTCGTGGAGGCGTGCGCCGAGGTCGGCGCGACGGCGCTGGTGGCGGTCGAGCGGCTCGACGTCGAGCTGCCCCCGCCGCGCGCGGAGGCCGTGGGCCCGACCCTCTACCTGACCTACCGCACGCAGGAGCCGGAGCTGCCGTCGCGGTTCGTGAAGGCGCTCATCGACCGCACCGTCGGGCTCGTCATGCTCCTCATGACGCTGCCCCTCACGCTCGTCATCGCCCTGGCGGTGAAGCTCAGCTCCCGCGGCCCCGTCCTCTTCGTCCAGGAGCGTGGAGGTCTCCACGGCCGCCCGTTCCGGATGCTGAAGTTCCGGACGATGCGGGAAGGCGCGGAGGCCGAGCGCGCCGCCCTGCTCACCGCCAACGAGATGGACGGGCCGGTGTTCAAGATCGCGGAGGACCCGCGGGTCACCCGGCTCGGCCGCCTCCTGCGCCGCACGAGCATGGACGAGCTGCCCCAGCTCTTGAACGTGGTCCTCGGCCACATGAGCCTGGTGGGGCCGAGGCCGCTGCCCCTCCTGGAGACCCGCGCCCTCTCGGGCATCCATCGGCGCCGGCTCAGCATGCGCCCCGGAATCACCTGCCTCTGGCAGATCAGCGGGCGCAACGATCTCGGTTTCCGGGAGTGGATGGCTCTCGATCTCCAGTACGTGGACCACTGGAGTCTCGGCCTCGACCTCGCCATCCTCCTGCGCACGCTGCCGGCGCTGCTCACGGCCCGCGGCGCTCGCTGACGCCGCTCACGGGCCCGTGAAGAGGTAGTTGATCACCCCCGAGCCGCAGCGGCCCGCATCGACCCACCGCCTCACGTCGGCGGGCAGGACCAGGCGTCGCTCCGCGTCGGCGGTGCGGGCTTCGTAGCCTCGATCCCAGAACATCCCGAAGGTCGCGGCATAGTCGGGATTGAGGCCGGCGGGATGGTACTCGGACAGGCAGATCTCGACGAGCCAGGAAGGTCGCGGGCTCGACTCCAGCGTCTTGCTGGCTCCCCGCAGGACGTCGTACTCTGCGCCCTCCACGTCGATCTTGATGAACAGCCTCTTCCCGGTGAAACGCCCGCCGAGGAGGACGTCCAGCATCGTGACGGGAATCGTCGAGCGGAGCCACGGCGCGTGGAGATCCGCCGCCCAGCCCTGGATCAGCGACGATCCCGTTCCCGAGGCTCCGAACAGGGAGGCCAGCCCCGTCCGGTCGCTGAGGCCCACCGGATAGACCTCCAGCCCTCCATCGCCGTTGCGCGCGAGGTTGGCATAGAGAAGGGGCAGGTTCTTCGCTTGCGGCTCGATGGCGATCGTGTGGCAGCCGGCGAGGCGAGCCAGGCAGGCGTACAGCCCGATGTTCGCCCCGACGTCGACGAACACGTCGATCTTGCCCAAATGCTCCTGCACGATCGCTATCTCTTCCCGCTCGAACCGGCCCGCCTCCATCTCGCCGTGCGCCGCCGACGAGCCGGCGATCATCACGACGCCATGCTGCTCGATCGTGCGCAGCCTCCGCAGGCGGAGGGGAGCGACGGTCTCGTACAGGTCCCGCAGGTCCTGCCGGAGGTTGCGCAGCTTCCCGCGCAGCGTCACGGGAGGCGCTCCCGGCTCGCCACCCGCTGCCCCCGAGACGCGAGCAGGGCGCGCAGCAGGGAGCGGGCCTCGGAAGTGGCCAGGGCCGCCGCCGCGAGCGAGGCGAGCAGGAGGAGCGCAAGGGTGACCGCCCCGCCCGGACCTGATTCCGGCGGCAGGAGCCAGCGTCCCGCGCCGACGACGGCGAGAGCGGCGGCGGAGGGCGGGAGCACGTCCTCGCCGAGCCAGCGCCCCATGTCGTGGGGAAGAAGGCGCCGGTGGGTGAGGGGCACGCCCACGAGCATGTAGGCGAGGTTGAGGCCAAGCCATACGGATGCCGCGCCGACGGGGCCGCGCAAGACGGTCATCACGACGACCGCGGGCACCTGCACGAGCACCAGATAGGTGGTGATGCGGACGCCGAGGTCGGTCCAGCCGTGGGCGAGCTGCAGGGCGTACGGCAGGGTCATCAGGCCGTTCACGGCCGTGCCCATGACGAGAAAGCTCACGATGAGCGCGGCGTTGGCGGCAACTCCGGGGTTCCGGGTCCAGAGGGTCAGGATCTCCGGGGCAAACAGCGAGAGAAGGGCGGCCAGCGGCACGAGCGCCACCGTCATGAGCTGGGACGCGCGGTGGTAGAGGTGCCTCAGCGCGACCTCGTCGCCCAGGGCCGCGAGAACCGAGAAGCGTGGGAAGAGCGCGTTGAAGACGGGGTTGATGAGCACGTAGAGCCCGTTGGCCACCGTGCCCGCGAGCGCATAGTAGCCGAAGGCTTCCAGGCTGAGCAACCGGCTCACGAGAACCTTGTCGGCCTGCGTGAGCACGAGGCCGGAGGCGGTGATGCCGCTCATCCCGAGCGCGAAGCGCCACACGCCCCGGAGGAGCGGCGGCTTCACGCGGGCCGGATGGTCGGATGGCGGGAGGCGGCGCCAAAGGGCCCGCGCGATCAGCACGGCGTGAGCGGCGCTCACGACGAGCTGCCATTGGAAGAACGCGGTGATCGTCGGCGCTCGCTGCAGGACGAGCACCGCCCCCAGGGCACCCCCGGTGCTGACCGACACCCGGATCCCGTTCAGCACGGCCTGGTGCTGGAGTCCCTGGAGGCCGCCCTGGTAGAAGCTGATGGGCCACTGCAGGGCGGTGACGATGCCCATGAGCATCACCACCCGGCGGACCACGGGCGGAGGGATGCCGGCCGCTTCGATCCAGTGGGACGCGACGAGCGGCGCCGCGGCGGCGACGCCGAGGCCGATCAGCAGGCCCAGCCCCCAGTAGCCCGTTTCCAGCGTGCGCACGAAGTCGCGCGTGTCCGACTCCAGCTCCGGCCGGGCCGATCGACGGGCCAGCTCGCGGTTGAGCGTGGGGCTGATCCCGAGGTCGAGGATCATGAGCACGGCCTGGAGCACCGCGTAGAACCC
>Ga0070699_100003068_pt1 | contig 14818 bp, 10 predicted proteins | sample KBSK1503metaG_FD_65473 | JGI IMG/M metagenome (GOLD analysis project Ga0070699, IMG submission 65473) | Corn, switchgrass and miscanthus rhizosphere microbial communities from Kellogg Biological Station, Michigan, USA - KBS K1-50-3 metaG | ecosystem: Host-associated > Plants > Roots >...
ATGAAACCTGACATATGCCGTGGGAAATTTCTTACCCGGTGCGAGCTTACAGTCCTTGTGCTCCAGAGATTTCGCGGAAACATCGTCGAGACAGTACGGACAAATCACAGGACCCTCCTTATTGCGTCACTGTTTTGAGCTCTCATTTTTTCGACGTGATGGTGAATCTGTTTTTACGGTGAATTGTGTTCCCGTTTTGAATTCCAGGTTGGGCCCTTCTGTAGCGAGCGTGCTAGTCACACCAACACCGGCACCAATGATGGCGCCTGTAGCCGCTCCTTTTCCTCCGCCAATGAGCGCGCCGATGCCGGCACCAATCAGCGCTCCAGTCACTGCACGCTTTACTCCAACCTTGACTCTGGATTTTCCTTTTACAGTCCCCTCGTTATCAGCCACTCCCTCGTTGCCGGCATGGGCCACATCGTTTACTTCCAACACCATGGCGTTGAATCCACCCATGCGGCCGTCAGTTAAAGTGATGGTGTCGAAAGCCAGATCCATTTCCGACTTTCCCTTACCCTTTCCCGACCTCTTTACCTTGCGGATATGGCCGCTCACAATGCTTCCAGCAAGGTGCGCTGGGCTAAGCACTTTGCATTCGAAGTGATCGCCCTTCTTGCTAACTTCGGTGCTCAACGGTGAAAGAAGTTCCAGCGCAAAGGTTACGTCCTTATCGACGAGCAATTCGTCATCAGGTTTGCTGCGAACGGCGCCGGGTAAGAGAAGCAATAAGCAAAATGTGACGGCAATGCTCACGGGTGTTGCGTTCCGCATAGTGTGACTCCTTATATGAGGTTTTGGCAGAGACCGACAGCTGTATCAATGGTGAGCGATCGCTCTGCAACATCTACATCTTTCCCGAATCCAGGTGTCTCCAGTTGATGGCAAAATGTACTGGACGTTTCGAGGACTTGGGACGAATCCGAACAACGATACTTGCCCATTGATTAGCCACGCCGGGCGGCTCAACAAACGAGTATTCCGCCACATTCTCAAGCCTTACGAGATCGACCTGGCAGGGGTATCCGGTGAGCATGCCTGAGACATAAGCGCTTACGCTGTCATCTGTCGTCAGCTTAATGTCGATGGTTCCCACCGTATTCGCTGTGTCACCGGACCGTCCGTTGAGAGCTACAACGATGAACTTGCCTACAACTGAAGTTTGCACTTGTGTTTCTGCGTCGGGCCGAAAGCGCGACTCACTCGCAGTGCGCGCACTGTGCGCAGGCGTCTTCGGCAGTTGCTCAAGTGATGGTTCGAGCAGAGTCGTCGAAGCAGCCTTCACTGAAACATCACGAGTGACCGCCCGGTATCCGTCCTTCGAAACGAGGATCTGATACCGACCTGGCGGCAGTTCCAGGTTTCGCGCCTGTCCGGAGTAAGTTCCCACAAGTGCATTTGTTTCAGCCTCGACCACTCTGATTTGGCAGCCAGTAACAGAAGGTTCGATATCCAGCACTCCGGTTATGAGTTTAAGGACAACGTTGAACGGCGTATTAATCTCCGGGGCCAGGTTGATATGAAGAGTTTGAGACTCATATCCATCTCGCTGGACAACCAGCCGGTAGATCCCCGGTGCGAGATCCGCGCGTTCAAAAGTCCCATTCTCGCCGCGTTGAATTTCTTCGTTAAGGATGATCGTACTGTCGGCCGGAGTGACATTGACTAGCAGACTGGCCTTAGGTTTCGACTTCGGAGTTCGGTTTGCACTGCGGCCAGAGCCGCCTCCTTTTGGTGACGGCGGTGCCTCTCGCCCTCCCTTTTCCTGAAAGCCACTTGCTGATACACAAAGTAACAAGAGTGATGTGATTAGTAGCCAACTTACTCTAATCATCCTTCCGACTCCTCCGGTGTACACGGTGCTTTCGCCGCAACCACGCGCGAAAAATGTCACTTGAAATCACTGGAAGTCACATCTTTCACACAACGAAATCCAGTCGCCGAGTAATCCTTGCTGCTGAGTGCAAACAGATAACCCCGATAAGTTGTGGTCGCCTGCTCTGGGCCTTCCTTCCATGAACCGCCGCGTATCACCTTCAACTCGCCTCTCGGTGCGCCTGGAAGTTGTCCACCCGGGTAAGGTTTGAGGTCGCTGCTGGTCCATTCCCATACATTGCCGACCATGTCGTACGCACCAGCCGGCGACACGCCTTTAAACGTACCCACGTTAGCAATGCCGCGGTAAACTCCGCCGACATTCGCCATCCGCTCATTCCACTGTGCGCCCCACGGATAAGCACGACCGTCAGTACCACGCGCAGCGAATTCCCACTCCTCTTCAGTCGGTAGCCGCTTGCCGGCCCACGTTGCGTAGGCCATCGCGTCGTACCACGTAACGTTGTAAACCGGTGCTTGCGCCATGCCTGGTGGGCAATTCTCGCTTTGCCAGCCTTTCGGTGGAGAGTGAGGCGCCGACTTAACGAATAGTTCATACTCTCCGCAACTCACTTCGTAGACGTCGATAAAGAATGGTTTGACAGTGACCGAGTGGGCCGGTTCTTCGTAGACGTCACCGTTATTAATTCCCATCATAAAATTGCCACCACGCACGTAGGTCATTCCCGGAGGTGGTGAGGGTTGGGCCTTCGTTTGACTAACGCCCTCTCGCTTAGCCGGCGCGAGATTGACGGGGGCGTTTGAGGTGTTGTCTCCATTAGCTTTTGCGCCGACCATCCACCATGCAAACAGCAGCACCGAAATAATCACAACCAGGGCCGCGCCAATCAGCAGCGCTATCATCAAGCACGACGTTTCGGATGAAGGTTGGCCGTCTGGCGGCAGAGGTTTTTGTTTCGGTTGCCTGATCGATTTGGCCAGCACGTACAGCAACGGATCGGCAACGCCGCGAGGAGACATGGTTACTGTTAGCTTCTCGTCTTGCGTTCCGTCTTCATTGAAAAACTTCTCGGGCGCCGCACCCAAACTCGAAACAACCGTGTAACTGACACTCGCGAACCAATCGTTAGCTTCGTTGATGAAGCGGCCGGCGTTTAGATCTGTCCGCGTAAAGTCCTCGAGCAACTTGGAAATTTTATCCAGCCGCTCGAGATGTTCATCCGGGTTGGACAGGCTCAGGGGCAGCCGCTCGTTAAGGTAGTCATTGAGCTCCGGATGTTCCTCCAAAAACCCTCTGAACTCAGGCACTGAAACTTTCAAGTCGTCCGATTTTGTGTAGACGACAATCATGTGCTGCGAGCCCTTCTTGATCCCTAGCCGCCTCATCCCCAGCAAATAAGTATCGAGCAGCTTCGCCATCCCTCTGGGAACCGAGTCTTTCAGCGCAAGGATATCGATCAGAAAGAGAACGCAATCGCTTCGTTTCACGAAGCTCGCAAACTCTACGATTTCGCTTTCAGTTGAGAACGCCTCCCCGGGGGGATCGTAGATAAGAATCGTTGTGTCCTCGAGTGGAGGCATCTGGCTCGCGCCGTTTGTTTTGGGCAGGTGAGTTGGCCGGAAAATACCAGGCCGTGGAAAGTTCTTGGCGGTACGTGGAGGTAACCCACCTTTACTTAGCAGGCCGAGATTTGTATCGACCGTAGTTAATGATTCCTGGTCCAGTCGCTGGTTAAAAAACTTCGGCCAGACTCGAATGAGGTAATGATCGAGATAATCGAACAGGGCGCATAGAAATACTGTTTTGCCGTGCCCTGAAAATCCCACAACGCTGAGGACAATAGGATCCCTGGAGTACTCCTCGGCATGAAAATCAAGATAGAAAGGCGGAAACTCTCTGTCCTTGAGCTTGGTGCACGCCTCATGTTTGGTAGAGTGAGGCGGAATGTCTTCGACACAATATGGACAGATCATTTGAGGAGATTCTCCTGGGCCTACAAATCGCCGAGCATTACCGATTGTCTTATCTGCGACCGAGAGACAGTACGTGTCTCAAAGAGAACTTCTTACGTTTGGGACGTCCACTAACAGGCTTATCAAGTCTGGCTTGCAGGCGAGGGAAGTCATACGGCGACGACTTAAGCCATGCCGAGAGTAACGTCCTTTCTTCTGAGTCGAGATACTCATGAATATTCTCGATATACTCCCGATCTTTTTTGTCGCCATGCTTTGCTACTGACTCGATGGCAGCTCCGATATCTTCAATGCTGTACTTACCGCGAAACAGATCACACCAAGTCGACATGAAAACCGGAGACAATCCCTGCCATGGCTTGAAGATGGGGGTGGTGCGCAACTCGCTTACCCGCTGCATATATGAGCGCCGATCCATTGCCGCCAGGGTTTGCAGTCTTTGGGATTCGTTTCCCGTTTTCAGTGAAAGTAATAGAGCCAGACCAGAGTGTGCTTGCTGAAACTGGCCTAGGAATTCCAGTTCGCCTGGGGAGAGCGGCAAATCACTCTCAAGCAGCAACGCGTGATAGATTGGTTCGGCGATAAAGGCCGCGTACCGGCGATTCAGCAGAGACGACAGCATTGATTGGGACGGTAGTTTGAGTCGTCCAAGTATTGCTCGGCCCAGTGCCGGCGATACCTTCTCCAACGAAAAGCCATCGGCAAGCACCGGCGATCCTGCCCGGATCCGGACTTCCTGCTTTCCGCCATCGATCAGATAGTCGCCCGTCTCTGCGGCTTGAACCCCGTGCCCCCAAAACGCGAGATCGGATTGCTCGAAGCAGGGCGCAGCCCGCGTATCGAACGAACAAAATTTTCGTGCGCTCGGCGGAGTGAGGAGGTATGCGATTTTCAGAGCCGCGAAGATCTCACTCTCGTTTCCAGCTAAAGTCACATGTTGCTTCTGGTCCAGCAACTGTTGCGGGTCGCGCGTCAGCAGGTAAAGCTGAGCTAACTGCTCACCACTCCAATCTCGCAGACAGTTCTGAGCTTCCTTAACCCATTTCTCTTTGCAATCAATCGCAACCGCAGGAATGTTGCCGTCACTCATCGCGTCGGACGCGAGAACTTTATCGAGGGATACAAAGAGTCTCGCGGTCTCCAGCAAGTCGAAGAGCGACTCGTCGACCTGGACTCCGTCGGCGGCGTCAAAAATGAGGCTATGAGCGAAGAAGCGTCCGGGCCGTCCAAATTCGTCAGGTTCGGCTATGGGAATAAGACGCGAAATGACATGTCGATTTGACGTCAATCTGTACGATTGCCATTTGGCCTGGCCGACTGCGGCAAAACTAAGTTGCGCCTGACGTTCAATGATGCGGATTTCATCGGCCGTGAGCAGATCGCGCGTGTAGAAAATAGGTTGATAGCCGGCCTGGCCCGTGCGCGACTGCCTGCTCGTAAGCACTCCCGAAACGTGTTGCGCTGCACTTAGCTGCATCAATGTAACCTCGCACACAATCTAAATCCCAGATTCTTCAAGCGCCCTAGTGGGCGTACCGGATCAGCCGCCTTCCGCTGGAACTTCGACGAAGCCGGTTCTCCGACACCGCAGTACCGGCCTGGTCGTTCGACCACCCATTCGAGTATTCCGTTTGTCATCAGCGACAAATCCTGCAAAGTCGATTGCCCATTCAACCACTGCGTTTCTACGAGATCCCATATCGCCGCGGCATCTACCGACAAACGGTTTCTCAGTTCATCTGACAACGAGACCGCGTCCTGCTTGGCGAACCAGTCTGAGCAAATGGCCCAATCATCTGCTGTCAGCAAGCGATACTCCCGTCCCAACCACCGGCAGAAATCTGACACTTCGTTTATCGTCACTCCGGTCATGAATAGGCCATCGGGTGACGAGATGTCCGCGCTGCGATATGAAACGCGCGGATTCAGCTCAAGCACTTCCGTGTACCACTCATCGCCGAAGCCGGGCTTGCGACCCGAGGCAATAAATTTTTCAAACTGCGCTTTGGTAATTGGAAAGAGATGGACGTAGACGTCGAGCGGTTCAACCAGAATCAGTGGATAACCGGCCGCATCAACTTGCCATTGATACTGACCAATGTCGTAAGACTGGTAATTTAAGGTTGGCGGTTGCTGAGCAGAGCGGCTGAAGTAGCTCAGTAGAGTGTCGACGTCATCCCATGGGACCTGGTCCAACTTGACTTCGGCAACTCTACCCAACGCTGCCTGCAGCGATTCATCACCGGTACATATTAGCAGCCACCCATCGATTTGCGGATTATCGGCCCAATCATCCAGATCAAAGATTTCACCGTTGCCAATTATTATTACGGAGTGCTTCCCCTCTTCCATGATTAAGGTTCTCAAGATTGGCGCAATCAGACTGCACGGTTGAGTCTGGGGATTGACGCCAGGCGGTAAGACTTGCTTCAAAATCGTCTGCGAGATCGGAGTTGAGCTGCCGAGCATGAAGAGTTTGAGTTGGTCCGATCCGGTCATGAAACAGATTCTCTGCGCCGCTTGCCGCGCTTCCATGAGTATTGAGGAAGCGCTGTAGCTGTTGTCGATAATTATCGCGATTGACTCACTTTGGAATGGGGGCGTTTGCGACATCGCTCCTACCTCCGCTTTCGTTTTTTGCTCTCGTGTCTTTGTGCATGAGCGTTGAATACATTGCGCGTACTACAGATCGGAAAGAATTCTTTCCACTACTGCTTTCCGGCCACAGTCGCGAAGGCAGAGAGTCAACTTCCCACGCATCCTGCCGCTCGTGTCAGCCGAGATGATGTCTCGCAAAAGGTTCTGCAAGCGTTTTTCATGCGACTCCGAATCGCTCTTCAAAGCGTTGATCCAGCTCACCCACCGGCACAAAAGGTCTCTGGCCTCGATTATGGTTTCTCCATTGCTCATCAGCAGCCTGAACAGCTCCGCCAGTTGCCTTCGATATCCACTCTCTCGGCCGTCCTCCTCTACCAGTTGCAACAATAGCGGTGAACTGACTACGTCTTCGTCACTTATCGGGCTCAATTGCGCCAAGCTCGTAAACATGAATAGTCCTATGCCGCTGTCATCCTGACCGTCCGCTATCCATTGCCTCAGGCCTTGGAGAATCCCAGCAAAATGATCCCGACTATCTTGATCGGGCTGCCGTGCTACAGTGACGAAAAACCTCATCATTGCATCCATGAGACTCATGTGCAGCGGATTCAGCCGCACAAATTTTTCTCCGAGCACCTCCACGCCAATGGCGGGATATTCAAAAGCTGCGATCTTGCGCCATCGATCGATTACCTCGCTGATCGGTCGACAATGGATCCCTACGTAAATGTAAGCCCGCGCGGCAGCCCAACGTTCAGAGCGATTCTTCGAATCGGACCAGGTGCGAATCAAAGTCTGTATTTCACTCGCGAGATGTTTTTCCCTGACGAGGACGCCAAGTGCCATCCCGACAGCCATCCGATATTCACCAGCCATTCTGTTGTCTTCACCGCTGGCCTCAACCCAACGCTGCAACAAGCTATTCCTAACGAAGCGATAGTCCTGGATCGCAAGGCTGCCGACCGCAACGACAGCGCGAGTGCGCACGTCAAGCGCTTGGCCCACGGCATAGCGCGTGAGCCATTCGATCAGGACTTCTCGCCATTTCCTTTCCCGGTATTGTCGCCATACGTAAGTAAGAGCCTCGCTGGCGAGCCCCACTGTTTCGCTCTTCAGTTCAACGACCTTTTTCCAAGTCGGCGGCTCAGCTACTGTTTCACTCCCGCCGGCTTTTTGGATTCGCTTCATCAACGGTACGTGTGGGACCACGGTGGATTTCTCGCCTGTATCCTGAGTCTGCATAAGTTCCCGTAACGATTCCGCAAGATCATCTTTTGCACGCTCTATCAGATCGAAGCTCGTTCCGTTGAAAACAGCCAGCGTGATACGCAACGCTAACTCGTCATGATCATCTCCGGCAGCATCAATCCATTGCTCGGCTAACCGGCCAACGTCGTCACCGGTGCGAACGTCGGTCCCAATCGCCCTTTCTACAAGTTGCTCATAATCCTTTGCTTGATCCTGATTGCCGGTATTAAGCAACTCCTGCCTAATTTTCTCTTTTAGTTCCTGACAGCGCTGCTTTTTATCGTTGTCTGTCTCATAGTGCCGCCCCAACGCATCCAGCAAGTCGAACAATGCGGGTTCTGAAGGCGACCTGCCGGTTGTCACAAGCTTGGTAAAAAGGATCGTGTAATCGAGTGTTCTTGAGTTATCAATGCATCGGTAAACCAATTCAAGACCCCTAATATTTGAAAAGGCCCGCAAGTTGTCGGGATCATTCAGTTCCTTAATCTCTTGGAAGAAGTTCAAACACTCTTCCCTTACTTCGATTGAAATGGCGAACCAGCGCATTGTCAGCTCTCTCCAACTAACTTCAGGCTTAGACCTCTGTAGATCGTTAGCTCGAAAGTGAATAGGTCGTGCGGCATATAATGCGTGCGGCTATTACTTATCGGCTGCTGCGGGAGGTCTTTCCAGCAGCACTTTCAGGCTGCGCTCTAATCGCTCGCATTCCTGTCCCCGATAATCGCCTCTGTAACGCGATCCGAGCAGAGACAGGACGTCCACCAGCGCCTGCCCGCGGTAGTCACTGCCCGAGCGGTAAAGGCAATCGAGCAGCTGATCGAATTCAAGTCGTGTGGCCAAGGCGACACAATTCTGGCTGGTTCTCAGTGCGCCTAGTGAAAAAAAGGCTCGTAGACTTTCTGGGTTGCGAAACTCCTCGAAGGACGCAAATAACTCGTGACAGTGCCTGAGTAGTTCGGTCGGCGTCGGCAATTCCGAACCAAGCGGCGGAGGGTCGGGAACTCGAGGACCGCCTTCGCGGACGGCCCGTCGAAATGCCTGGCCCATTTTGTGTGCGTGGATGTAACGGTCGGCCGGGTCGTAGCTGAACGCCTTGAGGATCACCGACTGTGCGGCTTTCGACAATTCGGGACACGAAACCCTCGACTCGAAGAATGATGGGGCCTGCGGCCCATCCTCCAGCATGAACACGTCAGCCTTCGAGAAGGGCCTTCGGCCGGTCATTAGCTCGTAGGCGACGACCCCGAGAGCCCACACGTCGCTTGCTGCGACGGGATGGCCTTGCAGTTGCTCTGGCGCCATGTAAAAAGGTGTTCCCGCCCACGTCTCCTGTTCCGATCGCCCCGTGCGCGAGACTTCCACCTTGGCAATGCCGAAATCGATCAGGATGGCTAATTCGTTACCAGAAGAAGGGTGGAGCATGACGTTTTCGGGCTTGAGGTCGCGATGGACGACCCCCGTCTTATGCACTGCGCTCAGCGCGGAACCGAGTTGACTGACAATGCGTGCAGCGCGCTCCGGTTCCATCGCCTGCCCAGCCATCGCGGCACGCAATGTCTGGCCTTCGACATACTGCATAACAATGAAAGGCTTGCCGTCCGGTGTCCACCCGTAATCGTAGATATGGACTACCAAGGGATCATTGATTCCTGCGAGAGCCTTGATCTCTCTTTCGAACATCGTCGTGAACGATGGCTCGTCGGAAACGTCATCGAAGGTCCGTCCCTCCGTTTCGAACAGAATCTTGATCACTACAGGGCGCGAATGAATGTGTGTGTCGCGCGCAAGATAGGCGACGCCGAACGTTCCGCTGCCCAGCTCTCTTTCAACCTCGTATCGTTGGTTAAGTTTCGTGATAATCATTTTTTCTCGTTACGACGTCCGAGTGCCTCATTGAAGAGAGCGTAGCGGGCGGTGTCGTCGGCGAGCCGCAATTGAGCATCGGCGATGATGCTGTTGATGCGGACGCCCTCGTTTGAGAGCCAGTTGATCCTGGCCGACATCCGCAGTTGCTCCGCGTAAGGAAGCGGCTGCCGCGTGTCCCATTCGTCGCCGTTCCGAAGTCGATAAACTCCGGGCCTCACTTCGTCGGGCACTCCGCTGTGATGTAGCGCAACGAGCTGCCACTGGTCGTTGAAGACTGGCGAGCCGGACGAGCCGGGCTGCGTATCCGCTTCGTAATGGACAAAGTGTTCCAGAGACTTAACCACTTTGTTGTCGCGCAACGCGACCTGCTGCGGGTCGCCGCCCGGGTGCTGGATGATGTTCGCCCACTCCAACACCGTCAGATCCCCCCGCGGTGAAAACAGCGGAATGGATCCACGACCCTCAAGTTCTTCGCCTTGCGAGTTGACGGGCTCGACGGCGACGATCGTGTAGTCGAGGTTCAGATCGTCGTGGCTAACGGAGGTGAGAAAGAACTCGCCGGGAAGCAAGCGAAAGAGTTGTGTGGCACCGAATCCAGTGTCGAAGCGTTGAACGTAGTCGAATTCGATACAGCAGAGCTCCGCGATTTTCTCGCTCTCAATAACGTGATTGTTCGTCATCAACAGCCGTTTGGAGATGAGGAAGCCTGTGCCAACGCCGACCCCGGTTCGCGTCACGATGCGCCCGACGGCGCGTGCGCGTTCGGCTCCGAGCGTTAGGAAAAAGCTGCTCATTAGCTGGTCCTGCCCGATGATGCGTTCGAGCGGATTAAAGCCGATCAAACCGTTGCCACTGGACAGACTTCGGGAAAGGGTTACTGCCTCTTCATGAAGCTCTAGTTGTTTCAGCCGACGCAACACACGCTCCGGTCGCTCCAGAGTGCGCCAGTCGCGGGTGGCCCGCTCGAACTCTTCGGTGCCACGCCGACGAGTATGACGCCCACCTGCGCGCTGTGTTGTCTGATGAATCGCGTCCAGAATTTTCATACTCGCCTCTCTCGGTATGGCCGATGCCTCTCGCAATGTCCGCGGGCGTAGCCGAAAGCAACGGGTGGTGAGGCCGTTGGTTTCGGCACGCCTCTGGGGTGAGGGGCTCCCCGGCCAAGCGGCGGACGAGACTGTCAGCAACGATCGAGTTCGTCTGTTGCACACGACGCGTGGGGAGACATAAAATGCACACCCGTCGGACTGCGCGCCAAGGTGACCCTGCCTGGTCGGATTTCATTTAGTGGCATTGGTCGAGCGCCGGTTTCTCGGCTCGTGCTGCGGTTCCCCGCTCACATTTCAATCGCGCTGAAACAGGCAGGTGGCTATCACCTTCAATCAAAATTTTCTTGCCGACTAGCTGTGAAGGTTTGGCCCGCACGTGTGTGCGAGGCTCCGCCCGATCAGGTACTCACTCAACTCGTAGTAGGTTGAAAGAGTTATATGCACACCGAGAGCGTGACCGATCTCCTCATCGCCTGGAACGACGGCGACCCTTCCGCCCTCGATCGGCTGATTCCACTTGTCGAAGTCGAACTGAGGCGTCTGGCCAAGTACCAGATGCGTCGCGAAAGTCCCGGGCATACGCTCCAGACCACAGCACTCGTCAATGAGGTCTACCTGAAGCTGGTAGATCAGACTCATGCCCACTGGCACAACCGTGCACACTTCTTCTCCATCGCTGCGCAGATCATGCGCCGCATCCTCATCGACTACGCGCGACGCAACCTGCGCGGCAAGCGGGGAGGCGGGGCGGTCGACCTGCCGCTCGATGAAGCGGCTGTCCTGACGCCCGAGAAGTCAGCCGAGTTGCTAGCACTCAACGAGGCCTTGGACCAGTTGGCAGAAATTGACCCATTGAAGGCGCGCATCGTCGAGTTGCGACATTTCGGCGGGCTCAGCGTAAAAGAGACTGCTGAGGTTCTGAAAATTTCCGAAGTTACAGTGATCAGACACTGGGGTCTGGCGAAGTCCTGGCTCCGTACGCAGGTGCGCGGAAGTTAGGCGCCGGTGATAGTTTTTAGGCGCGTCCGTCGCGATCTGGATAAGGGGCGCTCTATCCGTCGGTTAACCCGGACGCTCCTGATTTCATTCGCGGCTGCCCCTTTCACTCTTCGCTCATGAACTCTGAGCAATGGAAACAGGTAGAGGCGCTCTACAACGCAGCCCTCGAAATCGATGCCGACGAGCGCGAGGGCTTCGTGGCCGCTGCCTGCGCAGGCGACGAAGCGTTGCGGCGCGAGGTGGTGTCACTGCTTTCATCCGCGAATCGCACCGACAGTTTCATGGAAGCGCCGTTGATGAGCATGGGGCTGAGACTGATGAGCGCGGAGCACGAGTCTTTGAAGGGTCAGGCGGTCGGCCCCTACCAGCTCCTCGAACTGCTCGGTCGGGGCGGCATGGGAGAGGTATATCTCGCCCACGATCCCCGCCTGAACCGCCGCGTCGCGTTGAAGCTGCTGCCAGCCGCCATCGTCGACAACGGAGAGCGGGTCCGCCGCTTTGAGCAGGAGGCTCGCGCCACCTCGGCCATTTCCCACCCTAACGTCGCACATATCTACGAAATCGGTGAGGATCAGGGACGACACTACATCGCGATGGAGTACGTCCATGGGAGAACGCTACGTCAGGCATTACAGCGGGGACGGCTGGAAGTCGGCGAAGCACTTGATATCGTCATCCAGATCGCAATCGCCCTCGCGGCCGCACACGAAGCCGGTGTCCTCCACCGCGACATCAAGCCTGAGAACGTCATGCTGCATGTCGATGGATACGTGAAAGTCCTCGACTTCGGCCTCGCTAAGCTTGTCGAGGACAAGCTTTACGCAGGCACTCCGGAAGCTAGACCGGTCCCATCCCTGCATACTGAGCCCGAACTACTGATGGGCACGTCGGACTACATGTCGCCTGAACAAGTGCGGCGCCACCCCACCGACGAGCGCACAGACTTATGGAGTCTTGGCGTAGTGCTCTACGAAATGCTGGCTGGCTGGCGCCCATTCCCAGGGCGCGAATCCCGCGAAGTCATCGTCTCAATACTTGAGTATGAGCCCAAGCCCATTGGGTGCGTGAGAGACGGACTGCCCCCAGCACTCCAGGAAATCGTGACGAAGGCCCTGCGAAAGCGTACGGATGAAAGGTTCCAGTCCGCTCGGGAAATGGTGGATAAATTGCACTGCGTCCGCCCTTTGATTAAAGACTCGGGATCATCGGGTGCATCTTACCGCGCCGGGGCCGCCTCATCCGCCGAACCGCAGGCCAGCAGCGACGAATCGGGCCGTCCATACGGCGCGTTGGGGCGGATGACGGGTTTTAAACCAGCATCGCTTATCAGCACGCGAGCCTCGAAGCTTAAACGCAAGTGGCGTCCCATCTATTGGCTTGTCCTACTTTCGTTGGCGGCTGCCAGTATCTACTTGTACGTCAACCTAGCTGCGCAACGTCGGCTGCCGCTTGTCGGCAAGACACTCAAGTTAAAGTTCCAGCGTCTGAACTTGTCTGGCGACATAAGCGACATCACGCTCTCGCCTGACGGAAAGTACGTCGCCCGCATCGTCGCCGAGGAGGGCAAGTACACGATCCGCATCACAGAGATCGATACCGCAAGCGACCTCCGTATCGTGCAGCCCTCGGCCGCTAATTACAGCGCCCTGTCTTTCTCGCCCGATGGTACATATGTTTATTACTTAGAGAATCAAGCTGAGACCGGCATCCTCTACCGCGTCTCCAAGCTGGGTGGCGGACAGCGCAAGATTCTCGACGACGTTAACACCAGCGTCACCTTCTCGCCTGACGGTGCGTTGTTGGCCTTCGTTCGCACGAACCGCGCGCTAGATGCGCCCGAGCTCATCGTCGCGCAGTCTAACGGAACGTCTGAACGCATTGTGGCGCGGCGCACCCGTGCCGACGCCAACACTTTTATGTCCGATATGAAGCGGGCAGGCCCAGTATGGTCGCCTGACGGTAAAGTGCTGGCGTGCCCGACCCTCAGGTTGTCCCCTGAACAGGAGATGAATCTTGAAGTGATCGACGTCGCGACGGGGGCCAGCCGACGACTTAACGTCGAATCATGGTATGACATCTCGCGCGTGGCGTGGCTGGCTGACGGGAGCGGGCTCGTGGTATCGGCAGCCGCAACACCAGGCGCGCCGTGGCAGCTCCATTTACTTGCCTATCCGGGCGGAGAAGTTCGCAAAATAACGAATGACCCGCACAACTACACCCTCATCAGCGGCGCGCGCGATTCGAGTCTCTTTCTCACGCTAAACATCGAAGACGATTCCAGCATCTGGCAAGTCTCCGCGACGGGAGGAGGACAGCCCGCCGTGATGGGAGTAGCTGAACGAAAAGGCGTTTCGGAAATCCTTTGGGACGGCGTGGGAAAGTTTTTTTATACGATCAGCGATGGCACCCACACGAATCTGTGGGTGCAAGAGCCAGGCGCGTCGCTGAGGCAGTTGACTTTTGAGGCGGACAATTTCAAGCCCGCGCTCTCGGATGATAGGCGCCACATCGTATTCGTTTCTACACGCGGCGGCGCGATGAACATCTGGCGCATCAACGCCGACGGAACGCAAGCGAAGCAACTCACCCACGGTGCATATGAGGACGTGCCGTCGGTGACACCAGACGGCAGGTGGGTGATTTATCGCACTGGAAACACCATTAAGAAAGTCTCAATCGAAGGTGGAGATCCGATCAAGTTATTCGACAAGAGCGCATTATGCCCGGTGCTCTCTCCTGACGGGCGACTGCTCGCCTTCTTCACCAATGATCAGCCTGAGAGTCAGACGTGGCACATCGAAGTGTACGACCTCAGCGCCAACGTTGTCGTCAGGCGTTTCGAACTGCCGGAATCGACCACGCCCTTTAATGGTCTGCGCCTGACGCCTGACAACAGGCTGCGCTGGACGACCGACAGCGTGGGCCTCGCATACGTCAGCCGCGCCGATGGTGCCTCAAACGTTTGGATTCAACCGCTCGAAGGTGGAGCACCCCACCAACTAACATATTTCAAAGATGCCAACATACTTTCTTTTGCGTGGTCAACGGACGGAAATCAGCTTGCTTGCGTACGTATGACCAAAGCATTTGTGCCGGTACTCGTAAGACTCTTCGAGTAATTGCATGTGTGGTATCACGGCTTAGCGAGCTGGCGGCACGGCGAGAAGCTTCCCGCCATGCCGCCGCCAAGCGCAGACGCTCGGATCATTCCGCCGAGGTAGCATTGCCGTCTTTGGTGGGAGATTCAT
>Ga0070699_100003069_pt1 | contig 14817 bp, 17 predicted proteins | sample KBSK1503metaG_FD_65473 | JGI IMG/M metagenome (GOLD analysis project Ga0070699, IMG submission 65473) | Corn, switchgrass and miscanthus rhizosphere microbial communities from Kellogg Biological Station, Michigan, USA - KBS K1-50-3 metaG | ecosystem: Host-associated > Plants > Roots >...
TTCGAGCTTGGCTCGGTGCTGGGCGCCCAGCAACCACCCCCGTACACCAGCGACACCGCGAGGGCCGAGAACGCGAACGTGAAGGCGCTGGTGGAGAAGATCCTCTGGCGCGAGCAGAAGAGCCGCAACCTGCAATAAGGCATGCCGTGCAGGGGTCGCCAGGTCAACTGTGATGGTGGTGCGGTGCTTGGGACTCAGCTACACAAGGATCGGCTACCCCATATATCACTTCTGTGGCTGTGAACTTACGAACCGTTGCGCTGCTCTCTTGGTGTTCTAACCGCGCCGCAGGTTGCCGGCCCCGGCCGTCCGGTGGCCAGCGGTTATGACGGGCGAGCGCGTCGCACTGGCCGGCCGATCCGAGCGATCTGGCTGACATTCTGGGCCCGGCACGTCGAGCAGTCGCGCCGATCCCGCACTACTGCAGAAAATTCAGCAGCTGGCGTGTGGTCTCCTCGGGTGCCTCTTCTGGAATGAAGTGACCGACTGGTACCGGGAGGCCACGAACGTCATCGGCCCACTCCTGCCATATCGCGAGCGGATCATCGTAAAGTTTCGCGACCGATCCGCGTTGGCTCCAGAGGAAGAGCACGGGGCAGGAGATCTTCCGGTTGCCGCGGTCCGCCTCGTCCTGCTGGTAGTCCAAGGTTGGGGATGCGCGGAACTCCTCGCAGATGGCGTGCACCGTATCGGGGTGGCTGAATTTCTCGATGTACTCGCCGCGTACCTCGGCTGGGAAAGCGTCCTTTACCTCGGACCACGTGTTGAGCATGAAGTCGACCATGCCGGCCGGTGCCGCGTTCATGAACCGTTCCGGTACCGGCTCTGGCGCGGCCAGAAAGGACCATTGCCAGTAGAGGAGGCTGAAGTCTTTGTCGGCACGATTGTACGCGTCGCCGACGGGAACGACGTCCAGGACGGTGAGCCGGAGAATATTATCCGGGTGATCCAGGGCGAGACGGTAGGCGCAGCGGGCCCCGCGATCGTGTCCCACGATGCTGAACTGGTCGTAGCCCAGATGCCGCATGACCCCGAGCTGATCACGGCCGATCGCGCGCATGCTGTAGGGCTCGTGATCGGCGGTACTGGGCGGCTTGCCGCTGTCGCCGTAGCCACGCAAATCGGTGGCGACGACGGTATACCGCTCGGCGAGGTCGGGTGCTACCCGATGCCACATAAGGTGCGTTTCCGGAATACCGTGCAGGAGCAGCAGAGGCGGTCCGCTGCCGCCTCGGCGTCCGTGGATCGACGCACCCTCGGTAGAGATGTCGAACTCTTCGAATTGATCGAACACGGCCACGAACCCCCCGAGACTCAAGGACCGCCCTGTCCTGTCGCAAGTGGCGGTCAGAGTTAACGATGCATCTCTCTTGCCGTTGACCAGCCAAGTGGCCGACGGTGTCGGCCTGCCGGCGGCATGATCACGCCCTGGTCCTCGCCCCCGGTCGACGACGGCGTTGCCGGTCCTCAGCCCAGTCCGCAGCCGACCCTGGACCGACGTGGGCCTGATCCTCACTGGTGCCCACGAGCCCAGGTTTACCCCGGCAGGGCCAGTGTCACCCGGCCAGTCACCAACGTCCCCGGCCGAGTTGATGGCGCTGCTGCCGGACGATGCCTCCACATGTAACAGGGCGGGCACGGCGCCACTTCAGCGAACCTGGTCTGTGAGCCGGCGCTCCATTGCGACGCCGAACCAGCCGCGACCACGACCGGCGACACGGAAACCGGCACGCGTGTACAGCCGGGCGGCAGGATTGCGCAGATGGACATTCAATGACAGCGCTGGGAAGGAACTCGCCCCACGTTCCGCGAGCGCGTTGATCAAAGCGGTGCCGATCCCCCTGCCGCGGAGGTCGCTCTCAACGGCAATGATCATCTCGGGAACGGCCGACCCGTCGTCAGATCGGAGAAGGACGGGGTCGTGGAAATGCCACCATGCTGCGCCGACACGGCTTCCGTCGGACGCTGTCGCGAGAATCGCCTCGTCATCGGCCGTTGGCAGTATTTCGACCACTTCGGGAGCATCCGCAGGTGGGAGCGGACGGTCTTCGATGACGCAGGCCTGGCGCGCCATCTCGACGACGAAGTCGCGATCGTCCTCCGTGATCGGCCGAATCTCCACGCGGGACAGCCTGTGAACAGGCGGGAGGCCCACTTGACCGGATTCACGGCGGGGTGCGGCCGATTCTCCGCCCCAGTGCTCCGCCACGCGCCCGTTCGCCACGCGAAGCATCTCAAGTGTCTCGCGCACCGTCGCCGATCCGTCCTCGTCCTGGTAACGCCAAGTCAGCCGAGCGGCGACTCTGCGTTCGTCCACGAGGCAGTCATTGACCTCGACCGAGAGGTTGCGCATGCCAGCGCGCGCATGTCGGACGATAGTCACGAATTCAGCTGGACCTGCAAGATCCCAGCCATCAGGACGCTGGTGATCCACGTAGTCTTCGGCGAAGAGGTCTCCCGCCTTGGAAACGTCGCCAGACGAAAACATGCGTGCGATGTCCTCAAACAAGGAACTGCCTGTGACCATGCCGCCGATTATCGCCGCCGTTCCCCACTCTTCGAAACTCGATGCTCCAAACCACGTGTCCGGCGAACATGAGAATCTCAGCAAGCGGTGCGGTCGCGGACAGGGCCGCCTTCGCCTTCCCATCCACCGTGGATGAGCACCAGTGGCGCTGGGGTGGGCGTCAGGTGTCAGCCGGACTACGGCCGAGGCCCCTGCACAGCCGCGCCTTCGTGGAAGATGAACCTTTCCACGGCACTGGCGAAGCCCTCTTCACTGTTGGAGGAGGTGACCCGGCGTGCCGCCCGCTGTACATCGGGGCTCGCGTTGCCCATTGCGATGCTCAGCCCGGAGTGCGCGAACATCAGCACGTCATTGGGCATGTCGCCGATGGTCGCGATGGCTTGAGACGGTATGGAGTACTTGGCGGACAGGTAGCGGGCGACCGCGCCCTTGTTCGCGTCCGGGTGGGTGACGTCGAGGTAATAAGGCTGGGACCGGGCGGCAGTTACGTGATCACCGAACCGGTCGTGTGCCGCGGAGGTGGCACGGGCGACCGCGTCGAGGTCATCGCTGACGCCAACCAGTTTCGCGACGTCGCTGGTCAGCCCGTCCAGGCTAGCCATCACCTTCGGCGCGAACCGCACCGTCGCCGATTCGCGCGCCACGTGCGAGCCTCGCGGGTCGGGCACGTACCAGTCCGCGCCCCGGTAGACCCACACGTCCAGGCCGAACGACCCGATCAGCTCGGCTACGGGCCGCACGAGCTGCTCGGGGAGCACCCGCTGCTCGATCACCGACATGTCCCTGCTGACCAGCAGCCCTCCGTTGAAGGCGGCGACAGGGGTCGTGATGTCGAGCGGCTCGATCAGCATCGACATGCCCCTCGGCGGGCGGCCGCTGGTGATCGCGAACAGGATCCCGGCCTTGCCGAGGCCTCGCACCGTATCGATCGCCCGCTCGGTCAGCACCTTATCCGGCGTCACCAGCGTGCCGTCGACATCGGCCAGCAGCAGCTGGATCCCGTTGCTCCCCATAAGGTCCTCCCGCTGGCCGACCTCCGGCGCACAACAAGTAGCACGAACCGGCGCCGGCGACAAACTGGTGAGGCCCACGGGAGGATTGACCCGGCCGACGAGGCGGCGCGGCCTGAGCTTCCGCTTTTCATGCCTAGCGGATCCCCAGCTCGGTAGCAGGCCCAGGCGTGATGGGATGTTGTGGCGCGCTGGTTGTGGGCGTTTCGGAGACCCGAGATCGATCGACGGTTACCGCGCACATATGAGGGTGCTCTGGGCGCGCCGGCGATGGTGGCCAGGTGTGCCTGCTCTGGCCGCGCCGCGGCGGTATCCGCCGGTCAGGTCATCGCCCCGCGCCGGTCAGGTGGCTTCGGCCGGGCTGCTGGCACGCGGCCGTCCGCGGGGCCGCATCTGTCCTGCATGCCCGGGCAGCCGCCCTTCGTCGGCCAGCGCGCGGCGCAGCAGGAACTCGATCTGGGCGTTGGTGCTGCGCAGCTCGTCGGCTGCCCACCTGGCCAGGGCGTCGTGGACGGCCGGGTCCAGCCGCAGCAGTATGGCCTTGCGCTCGGTCACCGGGTTACCGTGCCTGCTGTCACTGGTAGAGGGAGCCGGTGTTGACGACCTGCTGGGTGGCCTGCTCGCTGCACAAGACCACCAGCAGGTTGGACACCATGGCGGCCTTGCGCTCCTCGTCCAGGTCGACGACGTCCTCCTCCTTGAGCCGCTGCAGGGCCAGCTGGACCATGCCGACTGCTCCCTCGACGATCCGCGTCCGGGCGCCGACGACGGCACTGGCCTGCTGCTGGCGCAGCATGGCCTGGGCGATCTCCGGGGCGTAGGACAGCCGGGTCAGCCGCGACTCGATGATCGTCACTCCGGCCGGCCGGACGCGGTCGGCGATCTCGGCCGACAGGCGCTGGGTGATTTCTTCTGCGTTGTCGCGGAGCGAAAGCTCGCCGCTGCCGTGGCTGGTGTAGGGATAGCTGGAGGCGATGTGCCGGACGGCTGTCTCGGTCTGGATGGTGACGAACTGCTTGAAGTTGTCGACGGAATACACGGCGCTGGCGGTGTCGCGGACCTGCCAGACGACCACGGCGGCGATCTCGATCGGGTTGCCGTCGGCGTCGTTGACCTTGGCCTGCGCTGACTCCTGGTTGCGGATCCGGGTGGAGACCCGGATCCGGTTGGTGAACGGGTTCACCCACTGCAGGCCCGACTCGCGGATCGTGCCACGGTACTTGCCGAACAGCTGGACGACGCGAGCCTGGCCGGGCACGACGGCTGTCAGCCCCCCCAGCGCGAGCACGGCGGCCAGGAAAACAAGAACACAGAGCACTACCACCGCTATCGCCGCGCCGTGCTTCAGGTACGCCGCCAGCACGGCCAGCGCTACCCCCCCGAGCAGGAGAGCGATGCCCAGCACCAGCATCCGCAGACCGGGCAGGAACCGGGCCGCGCGCTCGGTCACCGGCTGGCCGGGAGACGGCTGGCTGTTGGACTGCTGGTTACTCGCTGCGCCTAGAACCTGGGATGTCATCTGACCCACCTCCGCCTGACGTGCCTGATACCGCATGCATAGCATATTGATATCAGCTTAAGTAAGCAACCACCGTCGGCTTGTCAGGAAGCCGGCAGCACGCCAGGACGGGCGGCGGACAGAGGCAGCCATGGGAATACCGGGAAGCGCGGCTGCCGGGCGGCTTGACGTCCGGGAGCCGCCTGCAGTTCCCGCCGGCCGGGCCGGCGCGCTCCGGCTGAACGGTGATCCGGGACTCCAGCCCCGCGCAGGGAAGCATCCCGGCAAGACGCCGGTGATTCGGCGGACTTGACCCGCCGCTACCGCGGTCAGCTGGCCCTCGACGACGTGACCTTCGACGTCGAGGGCGGTCGATCACCGGGCTGCTCGGCCGCGACGGCGCAGGCAAGACCACGCTCATGCGCATCTTCGCCTGCCAGGGAGTTTCCGCCGGCAGGCAGCGTCGCCGTCCTGGGCGCGCCCGCCCGGTGCCGCCGTCGCGATGGCCCTGCTCGCCGGCGGCTACGCCACCATCCGCCACGTCACGGTCTGAACCGCACCGGCCGAGGGAGTCACAGGTGCGTTTGCGGAAGCTCGCGGTGGTGACCAGCGGCGTCTCAGGTAAGGGCCGCGAGGCTGTCCGCCAGCTGGCGGCGCAGGGATGGTCGGTCGCGGCATGCGCCGACGACGACGGCCCGTTGCGATGACGGTCGAGGACATTGGATACGGCGGGGTGGACCAGGCGGCGGCCTCGCCTGGCCGCTCGGGTAGCCGCCGTCGACCGGATGCTCACCGTCACCAGCCCGCCAGGCGGGCAGACACGCGTCGAACCGGCGCTCAGCACGCCGGTTGGCCGCGAGGAGTTCCTCCGGGCAAGGCGCTGGCGGTCCTCGTCCCGTCCTTTGCCATCTCCGATGCGGTCTTCGCCTGAAGCCGCTGAAGTCATGTCACTCCGCTGCTGAGCAGAGGCGCGGCCGGGACAGCGCCAGGGAGCGGAGTGCTGCTTGACATGCCTGATACCACTGGCTTATCATTGTGATATCAGTTTTTCCGCCCGGGAAGGGGCACTCCGATGACCATCAGCATCCAGACCCTGCAGGACGCACTCGTCGCGCTCGTCACCACCGTTGGCCTCGCCATGGCCGTTTCGATAGCGATCACGGCGGCCGGCGCCGTCTTCAAGCGCGACCAGGCGCGCGCGGCCAAGGCCCGCCGCCCAGTGGCTGGGCCGGCTCAGCCCCCGACGCAAACCGACGAGGATCACGAGCTTGTACTGCGATAACAGCCAGCTCGTAGCAGGCTGAAAGAGGGACGACGACGCCAGGCGCCGCCGCCCCTCTTCGTATGTCTGACGAGGCTAAGCGGCGGCACAGTACCGAGCCGCACGAATATCGACCCGCCTACGGCAGGCCAAGGCCACGCTTCCAAGCATCAGAGGCGATGACTGATCACGGACCTGTAACCCGCGATCGTTCGGGACTGTCAACGCGACGGGTGCCCGGCGCTGTCGAAGTCGCAGCGCTCGACCCGCCGTCGCACGATGTCCGTCCTCGCTCGTCGAGCTTGCCGGTCATTGGTTCCTCCTGCTCAGGTCCCGCTAATGGCACAGAGGTGACCTAAACCGGCGGATTAGGAGCCGGGGTCAGGCGTCCGCCGACATATCGCGCTGAGCGAGCCGAAGAGCGTATCGGGCGATCCAACGGACCTCGACGTCCTCGTCCTCGGCTGCGGCGGCCAGCAGTGCCTGGCGCCCGCGTTCCTCGCGGGCCATGGGGAGCAGATACCACGCGGCCGTCTTGCGTATATCTGGGTTCGGATGGGATTCGAGACGTGTCAGCAGGGCCTGGAAGGCGCGGGGATCGCTGTCCGCCCGCTCCATGATCTCCGCCAGTTCCGCCCACGATCGTTGCTCTGCTTCTACCTCGTCGTCGAACTGCGGCCCGAGGGGAGTCTTCGGAAATGTCCGGGGCCACCGGGCCGCGGGGCCTTTCGGGTAGCCGGGGTTGTCCAGCGCGGCCTGGATCGCTGGCCACCCGTAGCTGTGGAACATGCGCAGCACGTCGCTGGCTACCGGCTCGACCGGACCATCGGCCGTGACCTGCCACCGGCTGACCGGCTCCGGGTCCAGACTGTTCAGCGGCCGGTCCCAGTAGACCCACTCGGTCTTGATGTCCGAGGCGTGCAGGTCGACCCAGAATTCCACTTCCTGCCTGGTGCTGTAGCGGGACTTGATGAACCGCGCCTCGGCGGCGTGCGTGGCAGTCTCATGCCGGAAGGCGCCGAGCGAAGGGCCTCGCCGGAACCCCAGTTCCCGCAGCGCGGGCGCGATGTGCTCGCGCAGCATCAGCCGGTAGGCATCCTGCGCTGTCGTGCCCGCCTTCAACTAAGCCTCTCGCCGCTGGTCGTGACCGCAACATCGCGGGTGGTCATGGTGCAAGGATGCCCGACGGGTTGCGGCTTTGGCATCGCGGGCCGGTGGCTTGGCTGTCCTGCTCTCCTCCGTCGTCCTCGATAGGCACCGGACCCTCGCGAGCCGCGCATCCGGATGAGCCTGGCTGATCAGCGGTGAGCTGACGGCTGGGCCGGCGCGCACCGGCCGGGCCTCCCGAGTTCGGTACAGCAGATGGCTACAAGATCACAAGCGGCCGCGGGCGTAGGCGACGTTGATGACGCCGATGATGACCCATATCAGCGCGACAAGCCCGGGCGTGGTGACCGGGTTGGCCACCATGCTGTTCTCGCTGAAGCCCAGCCATGCCGCGCTGAACCCGATGCCGAGACCTATCGACCCGAGTCCGAGGGCGACCATCGCCCATGAAGGGCCTGCCGCGGGTCTCAGCTGGCCGTCCCCGGCACTTGGCATCGGTACGCACGGTGCCATCCTGGTGAGACCAGACGGATTCGTCGCCTGGCGCTCCCCGCTGACTCCGCCGCAGGCAGTTCACGAACGGTCAGACATGCTGGTGCTGGTGCTACGGCAGGTGCTCTGCCGTCCTGACCCGGCGGCCAGCCCGCGTTCAGCAAAGTCAGATCATGAGGCCGGGCACACCAGTAAAGGAGGACAGGCCACGGGCGCGCGCCCAGCCTGAATACCCAATGACACGAATGACGCAAGAGATGCTTGCCAGGGCCGAGGGGTTCGTGTGGCTGACTGGCCGGGTCCTGGACCAACGGCGGTTCGCCTATCACTTCGGCTCGGGACCGGCCGTTGGTGTGCGGTCCGCCCTGGATGCCTACCGCGCCCCCGATGGCGGTTTCGCCTTCGGGCTGGAACCCGATGTGCGGGGGCAGGCTAGCCAGCCGGTGACGATGGCGACTGCCCTGAAGCTCCTGGATGAGATCGGCCAACTGGACGAGTCGGCCGCGCTGCCACTGTGTGACTGGCTCGCCAGCGTCAGCGCCCCAGACGGCGGGGTCCCGGCCGTCCTGCCCAGCCAGCGCGCCTACCCGCAACCGCCATGGTTTTCGGTGGCCGATGACCCGCCGGGCGAACTGCTGGCTACCGGCCCCGCCGTGGGCATGCTGCTCAAGAACAAGATCGAGCACCCATGGCTGCGCGGTGCGACCGACTTCTGCTGGCGCGCTGTGGAAACGCTGACGGAAACCCACCCCTACGACGTGGAAGCGGCAGTGACATTTCTCGACCATGTCCCGGACCGCGACCGTGCCGGGAAGCAGGCCGCCCGCCTGGGCGAGCTGGTCCGCGACCAGGGCCTGTTCCTGGACCCTGCCCATCCAGACCGGGCCCGCCTGGCGCCGGGGTACGCGCCGGGCGAGTTCCACCTGGCCTACGACTACGCGATCCGTCCCACCAGCGTTGGCCGGGCCTGGTTCACCGACGCGGAATTCGCACGGAGCCTGGACGCTCTCGCGGCCGCGCAGCAAGAAGACGGCGGCTGGCCGATCAACTGGGCACAGTGGTCCCCGACCACCGCGTCGGAGTCCCGGCCGGGGGTGACCACGCTGGCCCTGCTCATGCTGCGCGCCTATGACGCCGCGGGCAGCTGACCACGGTCAGTACCCCATACCCGGCCACTGTTCCGAGAGGTCACCTAGAGAGGGACTGCGATCTTGTTCGAGGAGGTCGCGGCGTTCGCCGGCGGTCTGCCCGGGGCGATGGAGGATACGCCGTTCGGGCCGGGGGCGCGGCTCGCCGGAGCTGGCTTCCCGTCGCCTCCTCCGCTTCCGTGCTTCGACGGCATGTCGTGGACCCCTGCGGTCGGCTGGCTCTGGGAGGTCGTCTCGTTCGTGCCCGGTCACGCGGTCGGCTGGGCGGCCGTCCCGCCGATGGACGAGATCGGCGCCCTGCTGGGCCGCTACCACGTAGTCGCCGGGCAGATTCAGGTGACTGGCCAGCGTCCGGCCGCGCTCCCGCTGGCGGCGGTGCCGCCACCCCTTGCTGTCGCACACGCTTGAAGCAATCCCCCCCCGAGCGGGCAGCTGTCATCCGACAGCTCGCGGTGCAGCTGGCCCGCGACCTGGACGACAGCAGTCACCAGGCCAGAGAACGCGTGGTCATCCACGGTGACTTCACCAACGACAACGTGATCGCCCGCGGCGAGCGGCGTTATCGACTTCGCCGGTGCCCACGTGGAAACGCCCCTGGCCGATATCGGGTATGGCCTGTGGCGCAGCGGACGTCCTCATGAGCTGGCCGGTCACCTCGATCTCTCCAGAGTTCGGCGGTTTCTGCGCGGCTATGCCAGCGTCGTCTCGCTCACGCCCGACCAGGCCAGCGTCATCTCGCTCTACCTGCGTGGCCGCGGGCTACAGATGATCGCATGACGCGTTCTGGGCCGCGGCCCGCAAGGCCCTGGGCGACCCGGCGGGGACCAAGGCGCTGATCGAGGTGCTGCTCGCCCACCGTCACCTGGAGCACGCCGACGTGCTGGCCGGCATCACCGCCGCCTTGTCGGTCGGGTCGGTCAGCCCTGACGTGGTCGTGGTCGAGGCCCGCAAGGCCGCCCGGGCCCGCGGCAGCGCGGGCCCAGCCACCGCGCCACCCGGCCACGTCATCAGCCTGGCCGGCCGGCGCCCGGCCGGGCTGCCCGCCGATGACCGGCCCGCGCCGTCGGTCAGCGCCTACGACGACCTGCTCGGAAAGGCAACCTCATGACCACCCGCCGCGGCGTCACCGAACAGGCAGCCGCAGCCGCCATCGATTCGGGCACCCGCGTCTTGCGGCTGCCCACCATCCGCGAGTGGTTCACCGAGATCGCCGCCGCAGCCCAACGCGAGCAGCTGTCCTACCTCGGCTTCCTCGCCGAGCTGGTGATGGCCGAATGCGACGAACGGGACCGCCGCCGTGCCGCTCGCCGCATTCAGGCCGCCGGATTCCCCCGGGACAAGCGGATCGAGGACTTCTCCTTCGACGCCAACCCCTCGGTCAGCCCCGCGGTCATCCACCAGCTCGCCACCTGTGCCTGGGTCAAGGCCGGGCACCCGGTGTGTCTCATCGGCGACAGCGGCACCGGCAAGTCGCACCTGCTCATCGGCCTGGGAATCGCCGCCGCCCAGGCCGGTTACCGCGTCCGCTACACCCTGGCCTCCAGGCTCGTCAACGAGCTCGCCGAAGCCGCCGGAGACCAGCAGCTGTCCAGGACAATCTCCCGCTACGGCCGCGTCGACCTGCTCTGCCTCGACGAACTGGGCTACATGGGACTCGACCGCCGCGGCGCTGAGCTGCTCTTCCAGGTCCTCACCGAAAGAGAAGAAAAATCGGCCATCGCGATAGCGTCCAACGAGCCGTTCTCCGGCTGGACCAAAACCTTCACCGACCCACGGCTCTGCGCCGCCATCGTCGACCGCCTCACCTTCGCCGGGCAGATCATCGAGACCGGCACCACCAGCTACCGCCTCGCACGAGCCCGAGCAGTCAAAGCTGCAAAGCCGGCCTGAGGTCAGCGACTTGCCGAGAGGTCGTCCTCGTCGATCCACTCGGGCTGCACGAGCAGATCGGGCTCAGGGACTAGCTTGGCGGCGTTTGCACGCGCGACCGCGTGCGCTGCCGCGACGTTGTCGGACCAAGGCGCGGACCAGTCGAACGCCCACTCCTCGCGGTCGCTTTGAACCCAGTAGAGGTGGCCGTCGTCGCCGATGCGCCAGACCTGGAAATAAAGAATTACCTGGCTGAGCCCAGCGAGATCCTCGATGACCGTCGTGAGGTCGGCGGACCTGAAAAGCTGCATGTCCGTGTCGGCGCGCTGCACCTTCAGGTTGGCAACAACGACGGGGACGACTGCCTGACGAGCCCCGAGGTCACTGAGCGCGCGACGCAGAGTAACAGGACCAGTCCAGTCGGGTGGCACCCTAGTGGCGACCAGCCTTGAGCGTAGCTCTAGGAGCGGCACGACCGCCTCGCGGCAACCCAGGCTCCCAAGTGCCCCCGCGGACCACTCCACAACCGTGGTGTCGTCGTCCCGGAGCAGAGCGATCAGCGATGAGCAGGCACGCAGATCACCCAGCGTCTCGAAGGCCTCGATCGCGAGCAGCTTTCCCAGTCGCTCAAGGTCGACGACGCGCGCCGCGAGCTCCGGAACGACCTCGACGCCGCGGGAGATCAACTCGAACTTCGCTTCCTCACCGCGACCATCTGACGAGTAGTTCAGCTCCCCGATCAAGTCGCTGACGCTGATAGCCACACCGGCAGTCTCTTCCATAAGACCTCTGGCCCGCGAACGCACTCAGCCACATCGGCGGGCGCCGTCCCGGGGCCAAATCAAGCCGTCAGAGCGGGGCCACAGCAGGTTGACACAGCCACTCCCCTGACATGCGCACTATCAGCTTGGGAATGAGCGCAGGATACGCTGTGACCAGCATCGCCGCAGGTCGGCGGCACCTTGTATTGTCCGTGAGTGTCCGCCAGATGCCTTGGTTGTCTGACCGATCGGGCACGTAGCGGGCACGATCATGAAAACTGATCCTCGCTTGCAAAATACGCCTGGGCTGTGGCGTGCAGTCGTTGGTCTGGGGCTCCTCCACGAGCGCATCGGCCGGGATCGGCGTCGGGTCTCGTTGTGGTCATCTTTAGTGGTCAGCGGTCCTCGCTTGCTGACCACAAATCGGGTTACCAGGAAACTCCGGCGGTCGATGGCACTTCTCCACTAACCGGCGCTCCTGGCTCCAGTTCCACATGGGTTATCACCTGGCTGAAGTTTCCCAGGACCAAGGTCGACGCCGGGACAGTGATTTTGCTGCCCCGGATCTGATCAAGAACGATCTTCCGCATGAGTCCGGACACCGACTGGCCCTCTTCATCAGCGGCAGCTCGGATCTCATCGGCCTCCTCCGCTGATAGGCGCACTGAGACCATGGCTCCAGGCGAACGCTTGGCGCTTGTCTCAGCCGGGGCCGGGACTTCCTCCCAGTCATCCTCGTCCTCGGTAACGTCCTTGCTGACTGGCTTGTCTGTCATCGGCTCCTATCCCTTCTGCAAGTACTTCCGGCGGACTGCGGAGTCAGCGGTCATGCCCGTGATGGGACGTAGGGTGCCCCGATCTTCGTCCCAAAGCACCTTGATGTCCAGCGGTCGACCACCATCGTTGTAGCCGATCATCCGCCAGTTCGCCCGCCGTCCCTTGGTGTTTCTCGCCCACTTAGGCCCATTTCTGAACACTTGTTCGACATCTTGCGCAGAGATGTCCCGTCTCGCGAGGTGCTCCAGATCACCTTCCCGTCCAGTTGCCTCGTCTCCAGGTAAGTACTCGAAGTCGGTTGCGGTTGAAGGATGACGGGGCACGTCGGCCTCCAGTGTTGCTGCATGACGTCATAGCATATAGTGTATGACACAATCGAACCACTCATCGGAAGGCTGTCATGCAAGTAGACATGATGCTGGCGGACTTCGCCGAAGTACACCAGAACAAGCTGTTCATCACCGGCGCGGGGATCAACCTGGTGGTCGTCCCGCCTACTGCTCCCTACGTGGCTAACCTTGGGGTCGGCCTCACTGTGGCGGTCCCATGGACCGCCACGAATCAGAACCATCGCCTGAGGATCGCCCTCGTGGACTCAGATGAACAGGTGGTTCCCGTTTTCCAGCCACCGCCGGGTGTGGATGTGCCCGAAGAGGACCGAGGAGCTATCCTCGCTAACTTCAACGTTGGACGCTCCGCGATCATGGAAACCGGAGAGGACGCGCTCTTCCCGATGGCGTTTCAGTTCCCGAATCTGCAAATGCCGCACCCGGGCAGCTACAAGATCACCGTGGAGATTGACGGGACCGAGGTGGCCGCTGCGAGGTTCCGGGTTCTGACTCCACAGCCATCGGCCCTGCTGGGCGGCGGTCCGGCAGCCATTCCCCCCGTATGATCACTCGCCTGTTCGCGCCGGTAACTGACGAGTGGCTAGAAGTCTGGACTCGTCCTCGTCCTTCTGACATACGCACGTCGACTTGCGGAGGTTCGTCGCGCGCTTGCAGGGCCTGGCCTCGGCCTGGCCCTCGCCGTCAGGCCCGCAGGGGCGGCAGAGGCTTGGGCGCTCAAGGGTGGGTCCCGAAGATCCTTTCTGCGGAGCGGTTAGAAAGGATCTTCGGGTGACCTTGACGCCGGAGGGGCCGCCCCGGACAATGCGCGGCGTTCCGGCCCGATCCCTGTGACCATTTCACGGCGATCAGCACGCCTGCGTCAGGACGACTGCCCGGCCAGCTCGCGCCGACGCGGTCACCGTGAGGCGTTGGAGCGGGTACCGGCCGCCTGCGGGGGCGGGGACAGCTAACCGGCGGCAGCGCCGCGCCCTTGATCCGCCGCAACCCATGCCGGATCAAGGGCGCGGGGCAGGAGTAGTCACCGGAACGGCCCCTACTGACTATCCGTCAGGTGCTCGACTTGGCCGATGCCATCGCCCCGCGCTACCGGGCGCTCATCCTCCTCGCCGTCTTCGGCAGCCTCCGGTGGGGTGAGCTGGCCGCGCTGCGCCGACGCCACATCGATCTGACCTCGGGCACGCTGCGGGCGGAGCTGGGCGTGGTCGAGCTGGTTGACGGCTCGCTCGTGACCGGCCCGCCGAAGTCAGAGGCAGGCAGGCGCACGGTGGCCCTGCCCCCGTTCCTGTTCCCCGAGGTCGCAACGCACCTGGAGCTGTTCACCGCACCTGCTGACGACAGTCTCGTGTTCACCGGGCCGAAGAACGCGCCGCTGCGGCGGTCCAACTTCAGTCGCACGTGGCGGGATGCCATCGAGGCGGCCGGGCTGACCGGATTCCACTTCCATGATCTACGACACACCGGCAACCACATCGCGGCGGCTACCGGCGCGAGCCTTCGGGAGCTGATGGGCCGGATGGGCCACAGCACCACCCGGGCCGCGCTGATCTACCAGCACCGCACGACGGAGCGAGATCGGTTCATCGCCGCTGCCATGAGCGAGATCGTCAAGACTGAGCTTGGCGAGGCCGATGGGCCATCTGGCACGCAGCGGGCACGCGGGGACCGCGATGCATCCTGATGGTGGCGACCGGATCTGTGATCACGCCTCTGACCAGGCGCTTCATAGTGGAGCGGGTGACGAGAATCGAACTCGCACTATCAGCTTGGGAATTGGACCGATCCTCTCCGATGATGCCATTGACCAGGCAACTTGGCTGACCTGGAGTAGCCGCGATTGACTGGTCCGCACCCTGGCTAATTGCACGCTAATTGCACGGCCGGGCGCCGTGCACCTTCCCGCTAGTTGTGGGACCCGGCGGCTGGCTTTCTGGCCGAGACAAGCGTGAAGTGATGGCCGGGAAGGCCGGACCACGTCCGCCAGTCGAGGCGACGTACCTCGACGTCTACGCATCCGGCG
>Ga0070699_100003070_pt1 | contig 14816 bp, 9 predicted proteins | sample KBSK1503metaG_FD_65473 | JGI IMG/M metagenome (GOLD analysis project Ga0070699, IMG submission 65473) | Corn, switchgrass and miscanthus rhizosphere microbial communities from Kellogg Biological Station, Michigan, USA - KBS K1-50-3 metaG | ecosystem: Host-associated > Plants > Roots >...
GACCGTCCCCGCGCCGGACGACCTGCGCCTGGAGCTTATCGGGGTGCCGGCCGGGGCCGATGTCCCGCTCGAGGTCAGGTTTGAGGCGGTATCCGAGGGCGTCCTCGTCACCGGGACCGCGATCGCGCCGCTCGCAGGTGAGTGCGCGCGCTGCCTGGCCCCGCTGACCTCGTCGGTGACCGTCGGCTTCCAGGAGCTCTACCTGTACGCCGAAAGCCGCCACGACAAGCACGACAAGCACGATAAGCACGACGACCAGGAGGAGCAGGACGCCGGGGAGCTCTACCACCTCGACGGCGACCTGCTCGACCTGGAACCCGCCTTCCGCGATGCGGTGGTACTCGCGCTGCCGATGTCACCGCTGTGCCGTGAGGACTGTCCCGGGTTGTGCGCCGAGTGCGGCGCGCCGCTCGCCGACGCGGGTCCTGGCCACCGGCACGACGCGGCGGCCGACCCGAGGTGGGCGGCCCTGAAGCAACTGGGCGACCAGGACGACAACGATTATCAGGACCGGCGCGCCCGCGCCACCGACCTACAGGAGGGCTGACGTGGCGGTTCCCAAGCGGAGGATGTCCCGCAGTAACACCCGATCGCGACGTTCGAACTGGAAGACCACCGCGCCCGCGCTGGTGAGCTGCCCGCAGTGCCACGAGCCGAAGCTCTCGCACGTGGCCTGCCCGACCTGCGGCACCTACCGGCGGCGCCAGGTCATCAATCCATCCTGAGGAAGCTGACCGGTCCCGGGCCAGATACGGGGGGTTATATTTCGCGCCCCGCCGGGCATCATCAGCGAGTGCTAGGAGGAGGACGCGTTGGGCGTCGTGAGCCGGTCCTGGGACGGCGGTGTGAACGCCGGAAGAGATCCCGCTGAGCTCAGGCACGCCCTCGGCGTGCCCATCATGCCCGCCTCACTCGAGCGCGCCCTCACTCACCGCTCCTATGCCTACGAGAACGCCAACCCGCCGACCAACGAGCGGCTCGAGTTCCTCGGTGACTCGGTGCTCGGCCTGGTCGTGACCGACACCCTGTACCGCGGCTACCCGAACCTGCCCGAGGGCCAGCTGGCCAAGCTGCGTGCCGCGGTGGTCCAGATGGGCGCGCTGGCCGAGGTGGCGCGTGAGCTCAGCCTCGGCGCCTACGTCAGGCTCGGCCGGGGTGAGCAGGTCACCGGCGGCCGGAACAAGCCCTCGATCCTGGCCGACACGCTCGAGGCGGTGATCGGCGCGGTGTACATCGACTGCGGCCTGGACGAGGCGAGGGCGCTGGTGCACCGCCTGTTCGACCCGGTCATCGCCAGGTCGGCCCGGCTGGGCGCGGGCCTGGACTGGAAGACCTCGCTGCAAGAGCTCACCGCGGTCAAGATGCTCGGGGTGCCCGACTACCAGGTCGAGGAGAGCGGTCCGGACCACCAGAAGTCGTTCCGCGCCACGGTCAGGGTCGGCGGCCAGGTGCTCGGTTCCGGTCAGGGACGCACCAAGAAGGCGGCCGAGCAGCAGGCCGCCGAGGCCGCCTGGCGGGCCATCACGGCCGAGTCGGACGGCCTCGCCGCGGAGAACGGCAACCTGCGCGGCCCCGACGGCGGCCCCGAGGGCGGGCCCGAGGGCGGCGGGCCAGAGAACGGGAGAGGGCCGGAGCGCTGAGGCGTGCCTGAGCTGCCCGAGGTCGAGACGGTCCGGCGCGGCCTCGAACATCACGTGGTGGGAAGGACCGTCGATACCGTCCGCGTCCTGCACCCGCGCGCCGTGCGCAGGCAGCCGGCCGGCCCGGCCGAGTTCGAGTCTGCCCTGGCCGGGCGCAGCCTGGACAGCGCCCGGCGGCGGGGCAAGTACCTGTGGCTCTCCGTAGGTGAGGACGCCCTGCTCGCGCACCTGGGGATGAGCGGGCAACTGCTCATGATCGATCCGGACCAGCCGCTCGCCCCCCACGTCAGGATCCAGTTCACGTTCAAAGACGGCGGCCCGGACCTGCGCTTCACCGACCAGCGGACGTTCGGTCATATGTGCGTGGTGCGGGACGGGGCCGAACTCCCCGGGCCGATCGCGCACATCGCCCCCGACCCGTTCGAGGCGGCCTACGACCCGGCCGTCCTGGCCCGGCGGCTGCACACCCGTCACACCGGGGTCAAGCGCGCGCTGCTGGACCAGTCGCTGATCAGCGGCGTCGGCAACATCTACGCCGACGAGGCGCTGTGGCGGGCCCGGCTGCACTGGGCCCGGCCCACCGAGACGCTGAACGGCCCGGAGGTGAGCCGCCTGCTCACCGCGGTCCGCGAGGTGCTCGGCGAGGCCCTGGTGGCCGGAGGGACCTCGTTCGACGACCTGTACGTCAACGTCAACGGGGAGAGCGGCTACTTCGACCGGTCGCTCGCGGTCTACGGCCGCGAGGGCGACCCATGCCCGCGATGCGGCACTCCGGTCCGGCGCGACCCCTTCATGAACCGGTCGGCCTACACCTGCCCTCGCTGCCAGCCTCGCCCCCGCCGCGCGCGCCTCTGACACCCGGCCGGTCCCGCGCGTAGTCCCTTCAGGCAACGGCTGACCAGGGCGTTCCGTTACGCCCCGTTAACGTCCTGACGTGAAATTGGCTTGTTATGGTGGATACCGTATATAACGGGCGTCTGCTGCCCCCTCAACTTGACCAGCAAAGGCCTGGATGGGACACTGGTTGCTGTTGGTTGCGCGCGCGGATCCGCGCGTGTTAAGTATGTGCCCACTCTGGTCACTCAGCGTGGAGGACCTTTTACAATGGCGAAGGCTCTATTCGGCCACGTCGGCGGTCCCGATCCCCGCATCGTTTCCGAGATGCGCCGCCTCCAGCAGCGAGTACGCGACCTGGAAGCCGAGCTTGTCCGGCTTCAGGAAGAGAACGACGCGCTTATGGTTGAGGCTGGCCACGAGGACGTGTTGGTGCCGGATCGCGAACCAGCGTACGTATAACGAACGCAGGTAGGACGCGGCCAAAACAACAAGGAAACGGATCAGGGGCGCCTTTGGCGGCGCCCCTCTTCGTTGTAGATCTGCCCGTTATTTGTCAATAGTCACACGGGTATCAACGTTACGGCCGCATTGGACGGCTGCTGTCGCCGAGGACTTTCGGCGAGTTTGGCATGCCCCCACGCCGGCACGCGAGCCGAGCTGCAGTTCACCGTTTGGGACGCCGCTGGGCGGTAAGGTGCGGGGAGCAGGGTGGGCCAGCCCAGGCCGGTTTGCAGGGAGGAGGGGGCCGCACTTGTACCTGAAGAGCCTCACCCTGCGCGGCTTCAAGTCCTTCGCCTCCGCCACCACGCTCCGCCTCGAGCCCGGCATCACCTGCGTAGTCGGCCCGAACGGCTCGGGTAAGTCCAACGTCGTCGACGCCCTGTCCTGGGTGATGGGCGAGCAGGGAGCCAAGTCACTGCGCGGCGGCAAGATGGAGGACGTCGTCTTCGCGGGTACCACCTCGCGGCCCCCGCTGGGCCGGGCCGAGGTGACGCTGACCATCGACAACACCGACGGCGCCTTGCCGATCGACTATTCCGAGGTCACGCTCAGCCGGCTGATGTTCAGGTCCGGGCAGAGCGAGTACGCCATCAACGGCAACCACTGCCGCCTGCTCGACGTGCAGGAGCTCCTGTCCGACTCCGGCCTGGGCCGGGAGATGCACGTGATCGTCGGGCAGGGTCATCTCGACGACGTCCTGCACGCGGGCCCGGAGGCCAGGCGCGCCCTGATCGAGGAAGCGGCCGGCGTCCTCAAGCACCGCAAGCGCAAGGAGAAGGCGCTGCGCAAGCTGGAGGCCATGCAGGCCAACCTGACCCGGCTGGTCGACCTCACCGCCGAGCTGGGCCGCCGGCTCAAGCCGCTGGGTCGGCAGGCGGAGGTGGCCAGGAAGGCCGTGGTCATCCAGGCCGAGCTGCGCGACGCGCGGCTGCGGCTGCTCGCCGACGACTACGTGACGCTCGCTGCCGACCTGCGGCGGGACGAAGCGGACGAGGCCGCCGTGCTGGCCAGGCGGGCCGCCCTAGAGGAGCAGGTGGCCCAGGCCAGGGCCAGGGAGAACGAGCTCGACCAGGCCGCCCAGCAGGCCTCGGCCGTGCTGGCCAGGGCGCAGGAGACGTGGTTCGCGCTGTCCTCGCTGACCGAACGGCTCCGCAGCACCCAGCACCTGGCCGCCCAGCGGCACGCGCTGCTGACCGAGTCTTCAGAACCCGACCGCCCCGGCCGCGACCCCGACGAGCTCGACCGCCAGGCCGACGAGCTGCGGGAAGAAGAGGAGAGCCTGAACGAGCGGCTGACGGCCGGGCGCGAGGTGCTGGCCGTGGCGACGACCGAGCGCACCGCCACCGAGCGGGAGCTCGCCGCGGCCGAACGCCGCCAGGCCGAGGGCGCCAAGGCCGCGGCCGCCAGGGCCGGGCTGGTCGCCCGGCTGCGCGAGCAGGTCGGCGCGGCGGACAGCCGCACCGTGGCCGCGCAGGAGGAGATGGACCGGCTGGAGGTCTCCGCGGCCGAGGCCCGGGAGCGTGCCCTCCTGGCCCAGGACGAGTACGAGCAGGTGCAGGACCAGGCCGGCGGAGACGGGGAGGACCGTAGCGAGCTGGCCGCCGCGTACGAGCAAGCCGCCGCGATCCTCGCCGAACATACCGAACGGGTCAAGGTTCTCCGCACCACCGAACGTGAATCAGCCCGTGACCTGGCCGCCCGGCGGGCTCGCGCCGAGGCGCTGTCCGAGGCCGCCCGGCGCGGCGCGGACGCCTCGGCGGCGCTGCTCGCCGACCCGGACAGGTTCGGCGGCGTGGTGGGCTCGTTCGCCGCGCGGCTGCGGGTCGCCGAGGGCTACGAGGTGGCGATCGCCGCGGCCCTGGGCGCCGCCGCCGAGGCGGTGGCGGTGGCCGGCCTCGATGCGGCCGCCGAGATCCTGGCCACCCTGCGCCGCGACGACGCAGGCAGCGCCGGCCTGGTCATCGCCGACCAAGGCGCCACCCCCACCCCACCAGCCCCTTCACCCCCACCGGCCACACCCGCCGTTTCCGCTAGCACTGAAGCACCCGCCCCACCGGCTCCACGCGGCTCAGGGCCCATCCCGGCTAACGAGCTGGTGCGCGCGCCCGCCGGGCTGGCGGAGGCCGCGGCGGAGCTTTTGTGCGACGTGGTGGTGACCGCGGACCTGGAGCAGGCACGCCGGTTCGTTCGGGATAATCCTGGTCTTAAGGCCGTGACCCGGGACGGTGACCTGCTCGGGGCCTACTGGGCGCAGGGCGGCGGCGCCCGGCCGCAGAGCGTGCTCGAGATGCGGGCCGCGGCCGACGACGCGGCCGCGGGCCTGGCCGGGGCCGAACAGCGCTGCGCGGAGGCGGCCCGCCAGCTCACCGTCGCGACCGAGGCCGAGGAGGCCGCCCGGCAGGCAGTGGCGCAGACGCAGGCCCGCAGGCACGAGGCCGACGCGGCCGCGGCCGAGGTCTCCGGCCGCCTGGGTCGGCTGGCCGGGGCGGCCCGGGCCGCGCGCGACGAGGCCGCACGGTTTGAGGGCGCCATCACCTCGGCCCGGCAGGCGGCCGAGAAGGACCTGGCCCGTCTCGAGCAGCTTCGGCAGGAGCTCGCCGAGGCCGAAGACGTCCTGGAGGAGCCCGACGAGCCGCAGGACGACGACGCCCGCGAGGACCTCGCCGAGCGCTGCACCACGGCGCGCAACGCGGAGATGGAGGCCAGGCTCGAGGTCAGGACCGCGGAGGAGCGGCTGAGGGCGATCGGCGGCCGCGCCGAGTCCCTGGCCACCGCCGCGTCTGCCGAGCGCGCCACCCGCCAGCGGGCCGCCGAGCGCCGCCAGCGGCGGGCCACCCAGGCCGCCGTGGCCCGGGCCGTCGCGCTGGGCGCGCGGTACGCGGTCGAGGCGGCCGAACAGTCGGTGAACCAGGCCCTGGCCCGGCGCGGCGAGGCCGAGGCGGCCAGCAGCGGTGGCGCCGCCGAGCTGAAGGCGGTCCGCGCCCGGGTCCGTGACCTGGCGGCCGACCTGGACACCGTGGTGAACACCGCGCACGGCACCGAGATCGCCCGCGCCGAGCACCGGCTGCGGCTGCAGCAGCTGGCCGAGCATGCGCTGGAAGAGTTCGGGGTCGAGGCGGACGCCCTGGTCACCGAGTACGGCCCCGAGGTGCCCGTGCCCGTTATCGGCGACGATGCGGCCCTGCCGTCGCGCTTCGAGCGGGTCGCGGCCGAGCGCCGCGCCGCCGACGCGCAGCGCCAGCTGGACCGGCTGGGCAAGGTCAACCCGCTGGCGCTGGAGGAGTTCGAGGCGCTCACCGAGCGGCACAACTTCCTGGCCACCCAGCTCGATGACCTCCGCAAGACCCGGCGTGACCTGCTCACCGTGGTCAAGGAGGTCGACGACCGGGTGCAGGAGGTGTTCGCGTCCGCCTACGCCGACACCGCGCGCGAGTTCGAGCAACTGTTCAGCCGCCTGTTCCCCGGCGGCCAGGGCAACCTGGTGCTGACCGAACCCGATGACATGCTCGCCACCGGCATCGAGATCGAGGCGCGGCCGCCGGGTAAGAAGGTCAAGCGGCTCTCGCTGCTGTCCGGCGGGGAGCGGTCGCTGACCGCCATCGCCTACCTGTTCGCGATCTTCAAGGCCCGCCCCTCGCCGTTCTACGTGCTTGACGAGGTGGAAGCGGCCCTGGACGACACCAACCTGCAGCGGCTGCTCCTGGTCTTCGATGAGCTCAGGGAGAGCTCCCAGCTCATCGTCGTCACCCACCAGCGCCGCACGATGGAGTCCGCCGACGCCCTCTACGGCATCACCATGCGCGGTGACGGCGTCTCCGCCGTCATCAGCCAGCAGATAGCCGCCCGCCAGCCCGCCTGACCCACGCCCCCGATGGGTCGATGGCACATTGGTCCGGTTAGAGCGTGACCAACGGCACATTGACGCATCCGCGACGGCTGACAGGCGCCGCACCCATCTCAGGCGCCCCATTCGCATCCTGCGTTCAGCGTGTTGCCGCCACTGGAAAACGATTAGCGCTCTGTACCCGGGATCTCATAGCGTTAAAACGCGCTGAAAGTCCGGTTTCATGGCGCTGCCGGGGGCACGGGGCCGGACTCGGGCGGCGCCCGCGCGTTAGCGTCAGTAATTAAGTTGACGGCATTAACTGATACGCGAAATAATCGTCTCAGTAAACGGTGTAAACAGATCACTACGGGGACTCAGATGATCAACACGCAGCTCTTCCATGCCGTAATCCTGGCTCTGGTGGTTCTGGCCGGCGCAGCAGTGGCGCTCTCGGCCGTGATGCAGCTGGCCGCGAGGTCCGTGCCCAGGCCGAGCCAGCCGCCGCAGGGCGGAAGCCGGCGTAACCTGCCACCGGACCCGCGGCCCGAACCCGACGGCCTCCGCGAGCTAGCACCCGACGATATCCGCGAGCTCGTCCCAGACGATATCCGCGAGCTAGTGCCCGACGACACCCGCGAGCTGGTACTGCACTGACACGCACCGGCTAGCCAGATCAGGCGGGGCGGCATCATCTGCCGCCCCGCTTCGATGATCACCCTCCGGGTCTAGCGCGATCCGCGGAGCCGGCCTGCTGCCCAGGCCCAGCGGCTACGGTGGGGCGCGGGGTCTGCAAGACTGGAGGCCTGATGGAATACGTGATCCTGATCATTGTCCTAGCCGTGCTGGCCGTGGGAACCGGCGGCTGGCTGCTGTTCGTCCGTCCCCGCCGGGGCCGTACCCTCCAGGCACCGTCCGCCCGTCCGCCGGTGCCGCCCGCGACCCAGGCCACGACGACACAGGCCCCGGGGGTGGAAGCCGAGAGCTCCGCGCCGCCGGAAACCGCCGCGGCCGCGACCAGCGTGTTCGAGATCGAGCGGCCGCCGCCGTCGGCGGGTCGGCTGGTGCGGCTGCGCGCCCGGCTGGCCAGGTCGCAGAGCTCGCTGGGTTCGGCGCTGCTGAACCTGCTGTCCAGGGACCGGCTCGATGACGACACCTGGGACGAGATCGAAGAGGTCCTGATCACGGCCGACGTCGGCGTGGTGCCCGCCCGGCTGATGGTTGATGAGCTGCGCACCAAGGTCAAGGTGATGGGCACCCGGAGCCCGGACGAGGTACGGGGCCTGCTCAAGGCCGAACTCGTCGCCCAGCTCGGCGAGGACATCGACCGGTCGCTGCATACCTCACCGCACAACGGCGTGCCCGCAGTCGTCCTCATGGTCGGCGTGAACGGCACCGGCAAGACCACGACCTGCGGGAAGCTCGCGCGGGCGCTGATCGGTGACGGGTACACCGTGCTGCTCGGCGCGGCCGACACGTTCCGCGCGGCAGCGGCCGACCAGCTGCAGACGTGGGGGCAGCGGGTCGGCGCCGAGACGGTGCGGGCCGACCGCGAGGGCGCCGACCCGGCCAGCGTCGCGTTCGAGGCCGTCAGCGCGGGCACCGAAAAGGGCGTCGACGTCGTCGTCATCGACACCGCCGGACGCCTGCACACCAAGGTCGGGCTGATGGACGAGCTCGGCAAGGTCAAGCGCGTGGTAGAGAAGAAGGCCGTGGTCGACGAGGTTCTGCTGGTGCTCGACGCGACCACCGGGCAGAACGGGCTCCGCCAGGCCCGTGTGTTCGCCGAGGTGGTCGACGTCACCGGCATCGTGCTGACCAAGCTGGACGGCACGGCCAAGGGCGGCATCGTCATCGCCGTGCAGCGCGAGCTGGGCGTTCCGGTCAAGCTCGTCGGCCTCGGCGAGGGCCCGGACGACCTGGCCCCCTTCGACCCCAGCGCGTTCGTAGACGCGATCCTGGGCTAACCCGCGGGGGGACACCCCCCGCGATCCCCCGGGACGGGCTGGCCGCGAAACATGGCTGTAACAAGCACCTGTGGTGTTTCACGCGGCCGACACACGCCGACAGGCCGGATGAAACGTCGGCATCGGAACCTCGGTACAGGCTGCCGAAGGGACACCAGATGAAGCTCATCACCGCTGTCATCAAGCCGTTCAAGCTCGACGACGTCAAGGCCGCGTTGCAGGCGTTCGGCGTCCACGGCCTGACCATTACCGAAGCAAGCGGATACGGCAGGCAGCGCGGGCACACGGAGGTGTACCGCGGGGCTGAGTACCAGGTCGACCTGGTGCCGAAGGTCCGCGTCGAGGTCCTGTGCGAGGACGAGGACGCGGACGACCTGATCGGCGTCGTGGTCAAGGCGGCGCAGACCGGCCGGATCGGCGACGGCAAGGTCTGGTCGGTCCCGGTCGAGACGGTGGTCAGAGTCCGCACCGGGGAGCGCGGGCCGGACGCGATCTGACCGGCGGCTCACCTTGCGGCCCGGGGGACGCGCGTGGAAGCCATGACATCGTTCGCCGCGGATCGAGCCCGCCGGACCACCCAGGTGGACCGGTGGCTGGCCGAGCTGCTCGGCGCCGAGGCCGATGTGGCCCTGGTGGCGGTCGGCGGGTACGGGCGCCGGGAGATGCTGCCGCGCAGCGACCTGGACGTGCTGCTGCTGCACGGCGGCCGGGACAACATCGCGGGCATCGCGGACCGCATCTGGTACCCGGTCTGGGACTCCGGGGCCGAACTCGACCACGCGGTACGCACCGTGCCGCAGGCTAGGCGCGTGGCGCGGGCCGACCTGAAGGTCGCCCTCGGGCTCCTTTCCGCCCGGCACGTGGCCGGTGACCCCGATCTCACCGAACGCTTGCGGGCAGGTGCCCTGGAGGACTGGCGGGCCGCGGCGCCCACCCGCCTGGCCGAGTTGCACGCCGCGCACGACGAGCGGGCCAGGACCAGCGGGGAACTGGCCTTCCTGCTCGAGCCCGACCTGAAGGAGGCCAGGGGCGGCCTGCGGGACGTGCACGCGATCCAGGCGGTGGCGGCCGCCTGGGTGGCGCCCGCGCCAGGTCCCAGGGTCCGCACCGCGTACGAGCAGATCCTCGACACAAGGCACGCGCTGCACGAGGTCACCGGGCGGCGGCTCGATCGCCTCGTGCTCGAGGAGCAGGACGAGGTGGCCAGGGCGCTCGGGCTGCTCGACGGGGACGTGCTGCTCCGGATGCTGGCCGGCGCGGCCAGGACCGTCGCCTACGCGGTCGACCACGCCTTCCGCCAGTCCGACCGGCTGCGCGGCGGCCGCCGGCTGCGCCGCCGCACGGCAGAACGCCGTCCGCTCGCGGACGGCGTGGTGGAGCAGGACGGCGAGGTGGTGCTGGCCCGGGCGGCCGACCCGTCCAGCGACCCGCCGCTGGTGCTGCGCGCGGCCGCCGCGGCCGCGCAGGCCGGGCTGCCGCTGGCGCCGCGCACCCTGGACCGGCTGACCGAATGCCCGCCGCTGCCCGTGCCCTGGCCCGCGGCCGCCAGGGACGCGCTGCTCTCGCTGCTCGGGGCCGGGCAGGCCGCGGTCGGCGTGTGGGAGGCGCTCGACACCGAGGGCCTGGTGACCGCGCTGATCCCGGACTGGGAGCGGGTCAGGAACCGGCCGCAGCGCAACCCGCTGCACACCTACACCGTGGACCGGCACCTGGCCGAGGCCGCCGCGCGCGCCGCCGCGCTGACCCGTGAGGTGGCCCGGCCCGACCTGCTGCTGCTCGCCGCGCTGCTGCACGACATGGGCAAGGGCTGGCCGGGGGATCACAGCGTCACCGGGGAGGTGGTGGCGCGGGACGTCGTGCGGCGGATGGGGCTGCCCGCCCCGGACACCGAACTCGTCGCCGCCGCGGTCCGGCTGCACCTGCTGCTGCCCATGGTCGCGACCCGGCGTGACCTGGACGACCCGGTGACGGTGAAGCAGGTCGCCACGGCCGTGGGCAGCCGCGCGCTGCTCGAGTTGCTGCACGCCCTGGCCGTCGCGGACGGGCTGGCGACCGGGCCCGCCGCGTGGAACGACTGGAAGGCGACCCTGGTCGCGGACCTGGTCCGGCGGGTGGAGGCCGTGCTGGACGGCGAGCCGATGCCGCGGCCCGCGCCGCTGCGCGAGGACCAGCTGGCGCTGGCCGCCGGGGGCGGCCCGGCCGCGACCGTGCGCGGCTCCGAGGTGACCGTGGTCGCGCCGGACCGGCCTGGCCTGCTGTGGCGCGCCGCCGGCGTGCTGGCCTCGCACCGGCTCGCGGTGCGCAGCGCCAACGCGACCTCGGTCGGGGCCACCGCCGTGTCCGTGTTCGACGTGGAGCCCGAATTCGGCGACCCGCCCGACGCCACGCTGGTAGCGGCGGACCTGCGCCGGATGCTGCAGGGGCGGCTGGACGTGGAGGACCGGCTCGACCGCCGCGCCCGCGCGGTCCGGCCGCGCGCGGCCGCGGTGCCCGCACCCCGGGTGAGCCTGGTCGACGACGCCTCTGACACGGCCACCGTGGTGGAGGTGCGCGCCCACGACGCGCCCGGTCTGCTCTGGCGAGTCGGCCGGGCGCTGGGGGAGTGCGGGCTTGATGTGCGCGCGGCCCGGGTGGAGACGCTCGGCGCCGAGGCGGTCGACGTGTTCTACGTGACCGACGGCGACGGCAAGCCGCTGGGCGACGGTGACCTGCGCCGCACGATCGTGCACTCGGTGCTGGCGGCGCTCGGTGACTAGGGCGCTGACCAGGTCCTGGCGGCTTAGCTTGCGAAGGACCCGGATACCCACGGCCGTTCGGTAGCCTGGGTCTTGTGTTTGAGACCCTTTCTGACCGCCTGACGCAGGTTTTTTCCGCCCTGCGCGGCCGCGGCCGGCTGTCCCCCGCCGACATCGACGCGACGGCCCGTGAGATCCGCATCGCCCTGCTCGAGGCGGACGTTGCGCTCCCGGTCGTCAGGCAGTTCATCGCCCGGGTCAAGGAACGGGCCGGCGGTGAAGAGGTCTCCGCCGCGCTGAACCCGGCCCAGCAGGTCATCAAGATCGTCAACGAGGAGCTCATCGGCATCCTCGGCGGCGAGGAGCGGCGGCTGCGCTTCGCCAAGACGCCGCCGACCGTGATCATGCTGGCCGGCCTGCAGGGTTCGGGTAAGACCACGCTCGCGGCCAAGCTGGCGCTGTGGCTGAAGGGCCAGGGCAACACCCCGATGCTGGTCGCGGCCGACCTGCAGCGGCCGAACGCGGTGCAGCAGCTTCAGGTGGTCGGCGAGCGGGCCGGCGTCCCGGTCTACGCGCCGCAGCCAGGCAACGGCGTCGGCGACCCGGTGGCCGTGGCCAGGGACTCCATCGAGGAGGCCAGGCGCCGCCAGCAGAACATGGTCATCATCGACACCGCGGGCCGTACCGGCGTGGACGCGGAGATGATGGCGCAGGCCGTCGCGATCAGGGACGCCACGCAGCCGGACGAGATCCTGTTCGTGGTCGACGCGATGATCGGCCAGGACGCGGTGGCGACCGCGCAGGCGTTCCTGGACGGGGTCGGCTACGACGGCGTGGTGCTGACCAAGCTAGACGGCGACGCGCGCGGCGGCGCCGCGCTGTCCATCGTGGAGCTGACCGGGCGCCCGATCATGTTCGCGTCCTCGGGTGAGAAGCTCGAGGACTTCGACATGTTCCATCCGGACCGGATGGCGTCGCGGATCCTCGACCTGGGCGACATCCTGACGCTGATCGAGCAGGCCGAGAAGAATTTCGACGCCGAGCAGACCGCGAACCTGGCCGGGCGGCTCGCCTCGGGCGAGGGCTTCACGCTCGAGGACTTCGTCGAGCAGCTCGCCATGGTGCGCAAGCTCGGGCCGATCGGCAACCTGCTCGGCATGCTGCCCGGCGCGGGCAAGTACCGGGAGCAGATCGAGCAGGTCAACGACAAGGACCTGGACCGGGCCGAGGCCATCGTCCGGTCCATGACGCCGGAGGAGCGGCGCAACCCGAAGGTCATCAACGGTTCCCGGCGGGCGCGCATCGCCAAGGGCTCCGGGGTCGCCATCGGCGAGGTCGCCCAGCTGGTCACGAACTTCTTCGAGGGCCAGAAGCAGATGAAGGCCATGTTCAGCGGCGGCATCCCCGGCATGCCGGCGATGCCCGGCATGGCCGGCGCGGCCCGGCGGGCGAGCAAGTCGGCCCGTAAGAAGGGCAACAAGAAGAAGGCGCCGCGCAGCGGTGACCCGCGCCGGGCCGCCGAGCTCGCGCGCGGCAGCGGGCAGCAGGATCAGGTCCCCGACGGTCCCGGCCAGGTCCCCGCCGGACTGCCGAACCTGGGCGGCGGCCTGCCCGAGGGGTTCTCGGAGAACCTGGCCGAGCAGCTGTCCAAGATGCCGTCCGGCCTGAGCTTCCCGCCCCAGCCGCAGGGCCCGCAGGGCAACATCCCGGCCGCGTTCCGCGGCGGCGGCAAGCGCAAGAAGAAGTAGCCGACGTCTACCCGGGCCCTGCTACTCAGGGCCCGGCTACTCAGGGCCCGGCTACTCAGGGCCCGGCTACTCAGGGCCCGGCTACTCAGGGCCCGGCTACTCAGGGCCCGGCTACTCAGGACTGAATGCGCGCACGGTGTCGATGGTGTCCGCCTCGGCGGCCGTCTTGTCCTCGCGGTACCGCAGCACGCGGGCGAACCGCAGCGCCAGGCCGCCCGGGTAGCGGGGGCTGCGCTGCACGCCGTCGAAGGCAATCTCCGCCACCAGTTCGGGGCGGACGTAGACGGTGTAGCTGTCCCGGCGCTCCTCCAGCGCCAGCAGCCGTTCGGTCTGCCAGGTCAGCAGCTCGTCGGTCAGCCCCTTGAACGTCTTGCCGAGCATGACGAAGCCGCCGGTGGCCGGGTCGCGCGCGCCCAGGTGCAGGTTGGACAGCCAGCCGCGGCGCCGCCCGTGGCCCCACTCGACGGCCAGCACCACCAGGTCGAGCGTGTGCCGCGGCTTGACCTTGATCCACCCGGCGCCGCGGCGTCCGGCCGCGTACGGGGCGGTCAGCGACTTGACCACGACGCCCTCGTGGCCGTGCGCCAGCGCGTCGGCGAAAAAGGCCGTGGCCTCCTCGGCCGACGCCGTGACCAGCCGCGGCATGAGTAGCTCGGCTGGCACCGCCCGGGCCAGCGCCGCGTGCCGCTGCTGGCCCTCGGCGTCGATCAGGTCGGCGCCCTCCAGGTGCAGCGCGTCGAACAGGAACACCGACAGCGGAACCGCCGGGCCGCCCGCCTCCGTCGTGGCGGTGCGGGACGCGGTGTCCTGGAACGGCAGCGGTCGGCCGTCCTCGCGCAGCGCGATCAGCTCGCCGTCGAGCACCGCCGCGCGCACCGGCAGCTCGGCTAGGACCGCCACCACCTCTGGCAGCCGCGCCGTGATGTCATCCAGGGTCCGGGTGAACAGCCTGACGTTCCCGCCGGACAGGTGCGCCTGGATCCTGATGCCGTCGAGCTTCCACTCCACCGCGGCCGGCCCGCCCGGCCCGGCCGCCTTGGCCAGCGCGTCCTCGATGCTCGGCGCGCTGGCCGCCAGCATCGGCCGGACCGGCCGGCCGACCTCGAGGCCGAACCCGGCCAGCGCGGCGCTGCCGCCGCTCAGCGCGGCCGCGGCCACCACGCCCAGCGAGCCACGCAGCATCATGGCCCGGCGGACCTCCGCCACCGGCACGTCAGCTGCCCGCGCGACGGCCTCGGTCATGACGCCCTCCAACGCCCCCTGGCGCAGCTCGCCTGACAGCAGGCCGACCAGGAACCGCTGCTCGTCCGGGGTGGCGCGGCCGAACAGCTCGCCCACCAGCGCCTTGCGCGCGGCCGCCGAACCCTTCCCGGACACCGCCCCGATCGCACTGAACCCCGCGTCCACCTCGGACAGCGTCAGCGTGGGCGTGCCCGCCGGGGCGAACCCGTCCCGAAGGGCCGCCCAGCCTACGCCGATCTGCCCCTGCGGTAGCTCACCCGACAGGTAGGCCACCGCGATCGGCACCTCGAGCGGCCCGGCCTCGCGCAGCGCCGCGGCCAGCA
>Ga0070699_100003072_pt1 | contig 14814 bp, 11 predicted proteins | sample KBSK1503metaG_FD_65473 | JGI IMG/M metagenome (GOLD analysis project Ga0070699, IMG submission 65473) | Corn, switchgrass and miscanthus rhizosphere microbial communities from Kellogg Biological Station, Michigan, USA - KBS K1-50-3 metaG | ecosystem: Host-associated > Plants > Roots >...
CAAGACCTCGCTGCTCAACATCATCAACGGCTTCTATCAGCCGCAGCGGGGCCGCATCACCTTCAAGGGCAGGCCGCGCGCGGCGATGCGGCCCTACGATGCGGCGCTGGGCGGCATCGCGCGCACGTTTCAGAACGTTGCGCTGTTCAAGGGCATGACCGCGCTCGACAACATCATGGCGGGGCGCACGCTGAAGATGCGCCGCGGGCTTTTCTGGCAGTTGTTGCGGATCGGGCCGGCGCTGGCGGAAGAGATCGAGCAGCGCCGCCGTGTCGAGGAGATCATCGACTTTCTCAAGATCCAGCACATCCGCAAGATCCAGGTCGGGAAGCTGCCTTACGGTCTGCAGAAGCGGGTCGAACTCGGCCGCGCGCTTGCCATGGAGCCCGACCTGCTCTTGCTCGACGAGCCGATGGCCGGGATGAATCTCGAGGAGAAGGAGGACATGTCCCGCTTCATCCTCGACGTTAACGCGCATTACGGCACCACCATCGCGTTGATCGAGCACGACATGGGCGTGGTGATGGATCTGTCCGATCGCGTCCTCGTGCTCGATCACGGCGTCAAGATCGCCGACGGCACGCCGGCGGAGGTCCAGGCCGATCAGGCCGTGATCGACGCCTATCTCGGCCTGAGCCACTGAGGGCGCGCGATGCTGGGTCCGGTTCTCGAAACGCTGATCGGGGGCCTCATGACCGGGGTGCTCTACTCGCTGGTCGCCCTCGGATTCGTGCTGATCTTCAAGGCTTCGGGCGTGTTCAACTTCGCGCAAGGGGCGATGGTGCTATTCGCCGCGCTGTCGTTGGCGCGGCTTTCCGAGTTCATGCCGCTCGTCCTCGCATTCGCGTTCTCCGTCCTCATCATGATTGCGCTCGCCTATGCGATCGAGTTCCTGGTGCTGCGCCACCTGGTCAATCAGGAGGGCATCATCCTGTTCATGGCCACGCTTGGGATTGCTTACTTTCTCGAAGGCTTCGGACAGACCCTCTGGGGCAGCGATATCTACAAGATCGGGCTGGGGCTGCCGACGAATCCGATCTTCATTTTGGAGTCGGTCTTTCCCGGCGGGTTGTTGATCGATCCGGCCGAGCTCATTGCCGCGACCATCTGTGCGGTGATGGTGCTCGTGCTGGCGGTGTTCTTTCAGGTGACGCGGGTCGGCCGGGCGTTGCGCGCGGTCGCCGACGATCACCAGGCCGCGCAATCCGTCGGCATCCCGCTCAACCAGATCTGGTTGATGGTGTGGGCGGTATCGGGGCTCGTCGCGTTGGTAGCCGGCATGATGTGGGGCGCCAAGCTCGGAGTGCAGTTTTCCCTTTCGCTCATCGCGCTCAAGGCGCTGCCGGTGCTCATCCTCGGCGGCCTGACCTCGATCCCGGGCGCGATCGTCGGCGGACTGATCATCGGCGCCGGCGAAAAGCTCGCGGAGGTGCTGCTTGCCCCGGTCCTCATCCGCACCTTCGATCTCGCCGGCGGCGGTATCGAGAATTGGTTCGCCTACGTGCTCGCGCTCGCATTCCTGCTCGTGCGTCCGCAGGGCCTGTTCGGCGAGCGCATCATCGAGCGAGTGTGAGGCCCCGTGTTCTATCGCGAAGTCGGCCAGTTCAAGACCTCTTACGACGCCGACGAGGCGATCTTTCCGATCGCGCAGGATCGCTGGTCCGTCATCGTCCTGATCGCGTTCGCGTCTCTCGGAGTGCCGCTGTTCGCCGGCCAATATCTTTATACCGAGGTGCTGATTCCGGTGCTCATCCTCTCGATCGCCGCGATCGGGCTCAACATCCTCACCGGCTATTGCGGGCAGCTCTCGCTCGGCTCCGGCGGCTTCATGGCGGTGGGTGCCTACGCCGCCTACAACCTCGCGCTGCGGCTGCCGGAAACCAACATCATCCTGGTCTTCCTGTTCGCCGGCGTGATGGCGATGCTGGTTGGCCTCTTGTTCGGGCTGCCCTCCCTGCGCATCAAGGGATTTTATCTCGCGGTCGCGACGCTGGCCTCCCAGTTCTTTCTCGAGTGGGCCTTCGCGCGCGTCAAATGGTTCACCAATTACGCGCCATCGGGTTCGGTCGCGGTCGGCCGGATCGAGCTGTTCGGCATTCCGATCGACACGCCGGGAAAGACCTACATCTTCGTGCTCGCGATTACGGTCGTGCTCACCCTCGCCGCCAAAAATCTGGTGCGCGGCCGCATCGGGCGCATGTGGATGGCCATTCGCGACATGGATATCGCGGCCGAGATCATCGGCATCAGGCCGCTGCATGCCAAGCTCTCGGCCTTCGCCGTATCCTCGTTCTATATCGGGGTTGCCGGCGCGCTGTGGGCGTTCCTGCGGCTCGGCTCGTGGGAGCCGCTGGCGTTCGACGTCAACCGCTCGTTCCAGGTGCTGTTCATGATCATCATCGGCGGGCTCGGCACCCTGCTGGGATCGTTTCTCGGCGCCGCCTTCATCGTATTAGTTCCGATTTTTCTCAACCAGCTGCCGTCGTGGCTCGGGATCGCGATGTCGACCGCCATGATCTCGCACATCGAGTTCATGTTGTTCGGGGCCATGATCGTGCTGTTCTTGATTGCCGAGCCGCACGGGCTTGCACGGCTGTGGGCGATCGGCAAGGAAAAGCTTCGGCTATGGCCGTTCCCGTATTGAGACCGCGACAATTCGCGGGCACACTCGGGCCTAGAAGCGGGGTAGAACCCCGGCAATGGCCGGCCGCCATAACGGGCGGGTCAGGCGCGTCGATGGAGGAATGCCGATGACTGGCAAGACGATGAGTGGAATACGTGTGGGGATCGCGCTCGCGGGTGCCGTGGCGATGGCCACGCCGGCGCTGGCGCAGAACGAGCAGTTCATCCCCAACCTGGTGTACCGAACCGGAGCCTACGCCCCGAACGGCGTTCCGTTCGCCAATGGCATCGCCGACTACTACAGGCTCGTCAACGAACGCGATGGCGGCATCAACGGCGTCAAGATCGTATTCGAGGAATGCGATACCGGCTACGCCACCGACCGCGGCGTGGAATGCTACGAGCGCCTCAAGGGCAAGGGTCCGACCGGCGCCGCCTACGTCATCCCGCTCTCGACCGGCATCACGTTCGCGCTCACGGAGAAGACGACGGTCGACAAGATCCCGATCATCTCCATGGGCTACGGACGCTCGGAGTCGCGCGACGGCTCGGTGTTCCAGTGGAACTTCCCGCTGCTCGGCACCTATTGGACGGCGGCCGACATCATCCTGCAGCACATCGCCAAGAAGGAAGGCGGGTTCGACAAGCTCAAGGGCAAGAAGATCGCCCTGGTCTATCACGACTCGCCCTACGGCAAGGAGCCGATCGCCCTGCTGCAGAAGCGCGCGCAGATGCACGGATTCGAGACGCTGTTCCTGCCGGTCACGCATCCCGGTGTCGAGCAGAAGGCAACGTGGCTGCAGATCCGCCAGAACCGTCCCGACTACGTGCTGCTGTGGGGCTGGGGCGTGATGAATTCGACCGCCATCAAGGAGGCGGTCGCCGTCGGCTATCCGCGCGAGAAGATGTACGGCGTGTGGTGGTCGGGCGCCGAGCAAGACGTGCGGCCGGCCGAAGACGGTGCCAAGGGATACAACTCCGCCGCCCTTCAACACACCGCAGGTCAGTTCAAGCTGCATGAGGATTTGAAAAAGTACGTCTACGACAAGGGCCTGGGCTCGGCGAAATGGGAAGATACGGGCGAGATCCTCTACGTGCGCGGATTGATCAACGCCATGCTCGGCGTCGAGGCGATCCGCACCGCGCAGGAGCGGTTCGGCAAGAAGCCGCTCACCGGCGAGCAGGTGCGCTGGGGCCTTGAGAACCTCGACATCACCGCCGAACGCATCAAGCAGCTCGGCTTCGAGGGCGAGCTGCGGCCGATCAAGGTGTCCTGCGCCGATCACGAGGGCACACGCACGGGCCGCATTCAGACCTGGGACGGCAAGAAATGGAATGTCACGTCGGATTGGATCACGTCCGACGACTCGGTGATCGCTCCGATGGTGAAGGAAGCGGCAGCCAAGTACGCGGCTGAAAAGAAGCTCACGCCCGGGTGTCTCGTGACCAACTGATGTCGGTCTCTCCCGATCGCAATTTGAAGGAGGCGGCGCCAGCGCCGCTTCCTTTGGGCGCGGGCACGGGCACCGATCGTGTCGCAGCGGCAACCGCCACGCCCATCCTTTCCGTCAACAATATCGAGGTGGTCTACGATCACGTCATCCTCGTGCTCAAGGGCGTGTCGCTTAAGGTTTCCAAGGGCGAGATCGTCGCGCTGTTGGGCGCGAACGGCGCCGGCAAATCGACCACGCTCAAGGCGATCTCCAATCTTTTGTCCGCCGAGCGTGGCGAAGTAACCAAAGGCTCCATCGTCTTCGACGGCGAAGAGGTGCATGCGCGCTCCCCCAACGAGCTCGTGCGACGGGGCTGCATCCAGGTGATGGAGGGGCGCCATTGCTTCGCGCACCTCTCGGTGGAGGAGAACCTTTTCACTGGCGCGTTCACGCGCCGCGACGGCAGCGCGGCCATCCGGCGCGACCTCGACCTCGTCTATTCCTATTTTCCGCGGCTGAAGGAACGCCGCAACTCCACCGCCGGATATATTTCCGGCGGCGAACAGCAGATGTGCGCGATCGGACGGGCGCTGATGTCGCGGCCGAAGATGATCCTGCTGGACGAACCTTCGATGGGGCTCGCGCCGCAGCTGGTCGAGGAGATTTTCGCGATCGTCGGCGATCTTAACGCCAAGGAAGCGGTGTCGTTCCTGCTCGCGGAGCAGAACACCCGCATGGCATTGAAATACGCGCGTTACGGCTATGTGCTCGAAAACGGCCGCGTGGTGCTCGACGGCGAGGCCAAGGCGCTGGGCGAGAACGAGGACGTCAAGGAGTTCTATCTTGGCGTCGCCGAAGGCCGGCGCAAATCGTTCCGCGAGGGCAAGCATTACCGGCGGCGCAAGCGCTGGCTGGCGTAATTCGGCTGCCGTGCCTGGGCCGAGCGCGCGGGAAGGGCGCGAAGAGCCGCGAGCTATGATCGGTGCCAGACCCGCGTGCGACCTCATGGGCGATCGCCATCACGATTCCCTCGAGACCCGCGATCCCGACGATCGCGAGCGCGATTTTTTCGGCGGACTGCCCGACCTCATCGCGCTCGCCTTGAGCGCGCCGGGTTGGGCAACGCAGCTCGCCGGCGTCGATCCCAATGCCGTGACCTCGCGCGCGGAGCTCGCCAAGCTGCCGGTGCTGCGCAAATCCGAGCTCGCGACGCGCCAGAAGGAGCGCCCCCCGTTCGGCGGCTTCAACGTGGCGGCGACCGGCCGCCTGCGGCGGCTGTTGATGTCGCCGGGACCGATCTTCGAGCCGCAGGGCGCGGGCGAGGATTTTTGGGGCGCGGCGCGCGCGCTCTTCGCCGCGGGCTTCCGCGCTGGCGATGTCGTGCACAATACGTTTTCCTATCATCTCACCCCCGGCGGCTTCATGATGGAGGCGGGCACGCATGCGCTGGGTTGTACGGTCATCCCCGCCGGCACCGGTCATACCGAGCAGCAGCTCGAGGCGATCGCGCATTTTCGGCCGAGCGGCTATCTCGGCACGCCGGACTTCTTGAAAATTCTGCTCGATGCCGCGGCGAAGGCGGGGACGGACGCCTCCTCCCTCAGGCGGGCGCTGGTCTCCGGCGCGGCGTTGCCGCTTTCGCTGCGCCAGGAACTGGCCGCGCGCGGCGTCGAGGTATGCCAGTGCTACGCGACGGCCGATGCGGGCGTCATCGCCTACGAGAGCGAGGCGCGTGAAGGGATGATCGTCAACGAAACCCTATTGGTGGAGATTGTACGGCCCGGCACCGGCGATCCGGTCACCGCGGGCGAAGTGGGCGAGGTCGTCGTCACCTGCTTCAACCCGGACTATCCGATGATCCGGCTCGCGACCGGCGACCTCTCGGCGGTGATGCCGGGCCGCTCGCGTTGCGGGCGCACCAATATGCGGCTGGTCGGCTGGATGGGCCGTGCCGATCAGGCCACCAAGGTCAAGGGCATGTTCGTGCGTCCCGCCCAGGTCGCGCAGATCGGCGAGCGCCATCCCGAGCTCGGCCGTTTGCGGCTCGTAGTCGCGCGCGCGGGCGAGCAGGATGTCATGACTTTGATGGCCGAATGCGCGGTCCCGGAAGCGCCTTTGCAGGCGGCGGTGGTCGCGACCTTGCGCGCTGTGACGAAGCTCGGCGGCGACGTCAAGCTCGTTGCCCCAGGCAGCCTGCCGAACGACGGCAAAGTGATCGCGGACGAGCGGCTATAAGGTGAGGGATAGGCAGCGGTTTTGCTATTTGCTGCCATTGATTTGCTCTTTGGTGCCATTCAGGGGATTCGTCCCGGTGCGCAGCGCCGTTTCGGCCGGAAGGGTAGCAAAGTTGGCTTGGCGCTCGTCCAAAGGGAAACACTTTGGGTCCGCAGCCGGAGGCGCTCGGCGTGGCGACGCGCTTGGCCGCGGGACGTCTGCGCGAGGCGGGCATCGGCCTCGAGCCACTGCTGAGAAGGGTGGGTCTGTCTCTCAGTCAGATAAATAAGAAAGACGTGCGCATTGGTGTTGCGAGCCAGATCATGTTTCTAGAGCTTGCGGCCCAAGCATTGAAGGATCCATTGCTTGGATTCAGGCTGGCGCGTGACGGGGACCTTCGGCAGATGGGGCTGCCCTACTACGCTGCAGCCTCGTCGGAGACCCTCGGCGAGGCGCTCGGTCGGGCCCAGCGCTACAGTTCGATCGTCAATGCAGGCGTCGTTTTGAACTGCTTCCAAGCCGGAAATTTCACCATTGCCTTGCGCTACTTTGGCGTTGCCAGACATTCCGATCGCCAACAGATGGAATTGTTAGCGACCACGCTTCCCAGCAGGTCAAAAGTACGCCGCTGGTCGAGGGTGGATCGGGTGTGGAGGGGCCCTCATCCTTACGCGAGAAGTCGAATCCCAGCAGGCCGCCCGCGCTCTTGGCGTTGCAAATGAGGTGATCGAAAGGTTGCGCTCAGATAGCATGGCTCGTCGGCTATCAAGGAGTTGGCGCATTCTCTCAGCGCTGCAAGCGATGGACCGGAATGAATCCGAAAGGGATGCGCGACAAATTGCTGGCGAGCCATTAGCGGAGAGATAGTGCGATATCCAATCCATTGCGCATGCGCGGCTGGCCCCCAGACGGGACAGCGGCAGCCCGTGTCCCATCCTCATCAACCCGCTCAGTACAGAGACACAGGACGACCATGAACCCCGAAGGCTCGGCCACGCTCACACTCGCTACGCCGGCGCGATGGCCGCCTCGAACAGCCGTTTGGCGTTCGAGCGCCGCCACGTTGTTGCACGCGGCAGAAAGTCGCGATCTTCGAAAATTGTGATATATATCACAGACATAGAAATTTATGAATGATTAAGTGTCGAAGCGGTGGCAGCAAGAAAGAATTGCTGGGCCGCAAGAAGTGCCGACTGACATCGATGTCAGTGCAAAGAAGTAGGTGCAGGGACAGGAGGCGTCTCCCAGAGGGGTTTGGAGACCATCAGAGGCAATGGTTGAATCACCGTTGGCGACCGCCGCCCAACGCGGGGGTCGCGCATGACTGCTGGTGCCATCCATATCGATGCTATCGGGCATCGGCTTCTGGCAGTGCCGGTCGCTTTCCGGCGGCATGGTCTCGGGCCACATCAGCCCGAGACCGCCGCAGCCTCTATCTCCGCGTGTCAACTCCGACAGCGCGATCAGGAATCACGACATTGTCAAGCGCATTGTACTCAAGGCAGCTGGGCAGTTGTCCGAAACGGACACTTTGGAATCGTGAAAGGTTATTAACCGGCAAGGAAGTAGCCCATGTCCTGCGGGCCTTAACATGCAGAGGTCTTGTTCTCGCCGGCGCATACTACTTGCAGCGCAGCAAATCGAGCTGCGTGCGAAACTTGCGCGCTTGCTGCAGACGGTTGGCTGTTCCGTCGAGTTTGCCGAGAGCCAGGCGCGGGCGCTCGAACTGGCTGCGGGAGGGGGAATCGAAGCGGCAATCGTCGTGCATAGTGCCGCGCTGGCCGGCCTGGAACGCAAGTTGCGCGATATTGTCCCAAGGGCGATCGCATTGGGGCATCCAACAGACGAGATTCTCCGACGAGGCCCTTCGCCTCGCGGGATAGATCCACTTTCTGTGGAAACATTGGACGAGCAAAAGCTTCTCGATTGGCTTGGCCGACCATCGGCAGGGAGCGCGGAAGACGAAACTACCCCATCTCCCGTGATTCTGAGAATCGAAGACTGCGAGCTCGACTTGGCCCAGCAGACCTTTGTCGATGGCAACGGCCGGGAAGTGCGGCTGACCCGCGCTGAGGCCGCGCTGCTGGGCGCATTCGTAGCCAGCCCGTGCCGGGTACTGTCGCGCGACCAACTGCGTTGTGCCGTTGTCGGGCATGGCGTGGAGCCGTATGATCGCAGTGTCGACATGCTCGTCGCCCGGCTGCGGCGCAAGATAGAGCCGTGTCCGACTGCTTCACGGTTCATCCTCACTGTGCCAGGCGTCGGGTACAAATTCGCCGCACGGCCACAGACTGCTCTGGATTGTAGCTCGCCGTCGGCTCTTGACTGGAAACAGCGGACAGCAGCTCCAGCTATCGGGCTCAACCGGCCCGATCTGGGAGAGGTCATGCCCGCAAGGGCGCCGGTTCAGAGCATCGCCTCACATTGCGAACCACAAAGACGGCAGGTCACCGTGTTGTCTTGCAGGCTCGTTGGCTCGGCGCTCGCAGTCGATCCGGAGGACCTTGGCGCCACCGTTCGCCGTTTTCAAGACGATTGCACTGCCGTCATCACGAATTGGGGCGGAGCTATTATCAATTCTGTGGGCGACGAGATTCTCGCATTGTTCGGATATCCCAACGGCCTCGAGGATCACGCTGAACGCGCGGTGTACGCAAGCCTCGATCTTGCGACAAATGTCGGCGGGCTGTCGCCATCTGGCGAGCCATTGCAGGTGCTGCTCGGCGTTGCGACCGGCGTGGTCCTTATTGGCGAAAATCAGGCTGTCATCGGAGAAGCCATCATCATGGCTTCCCAACTGCGGAGCATATCGCCACCAAATTCAGTCATTGTCACCGCGAGCACACACAAACTCCTCGGCTCCATTTTCGTTTGCGATAATTTTGAGTTGCACGAATTCGAGGGATTTTCCGAGCCGGTGACGACTTACCGTGTCACGGGGAAGCGAGCAATCGAGAGCCGGTTCGTCGCCAGAAGGACGGGAAAGCTTGCCCAGTTTGCCGGGCGGCAGGCTGAATTGCAGCAGATGTCGGCTCTCTGGCAGCAGGCCAAGAACGGCAAAGGCCAAGTCGCGCTTGTTTGCGGCGAGGCCGGCATTGGCAAGTCCCGCGTCTGTGAGGAGTGCTTAGATTACATCACCAACGAACCGCATATCCTTATCCGCTTTCAGTGCTCTCCGCACCACACCAGCAGCCCATTTTATCCGGTAATCAGGCAGCTTGAGCAATCTTCTTGCCCTTGAGGTTGTCCCATCCGCGCTCCTGTTGGGCGATGTACTGAAGGAGGATGTCGGCGGCCGTCCAGTAGGTTCCGAGCAGCGGGAAGTTCCACTGAAATACCGAGCCGTCGCGCGACTCCGAGCGGCCGTAGCCCATGGTGATGAGCGGAATCTTGTCGACCGGCGCCTTCTCCGTGAGAGCGAAAGTGTTGCCAGTCGAGAGCGGGAGGACGTAGGCGGCGCCAGTGGGGCCCTTGCCCTTCAGGCGCTCGTAGCACTCCACGCCGCGATCGGTGGCGTAACCGGTGTCACATTCCTCGAACACGATCTTGACGCCGTTGATGCCGCCGTCGCGTTGGTTGATGAGGGTGTAGTAGTCGGCGATGCCGTTGGCGACTGGGATACCGTTGGGTGCATAGGCGCCGGTCCGGTAGACAAGTGAGGGATGAACTGCTCGTTTTGCGCAAACGCCGGTGCAGCGAGTGCGGTGGCGGCAACAAGAGCCGCGAGCACGGTCCCGAAATGTTTTCCATTCATCGGCTCCTCCCTTGAGCCCTCGGAAGAGAATGGGCGAGGCGGGCCATGCTATGTTCCACCCGGGTCCGTGCGCCTGCGAAACTGTCGCCCCCTTAATATGGACCAGGGGATCTGCCTAGTTAAAAATCGGTAGCCCGCAAATGATTTGCAATAGCTAAATCTAACCCTGACGCACCGCCCTCTTTCAGGCCCTCCCTTCGGCTCAAGTTCTCCATAAGCGCCTTGGCATTCCGCAAATCCGCTATGTCAAAACCTTCGCTGAATTGGGCATAAACAGTAGCTCTAGGGCCCGCTACATCTTTTTTCGTTGGCGCTTTCGCAGGCGCACCCTCGGGCCACCGCCATTGTCATCGATGAACTCGACACCGGCAACTTCCAGGGCGCGTCTGATCACTTCGAGAGTTGCTCTACGTGGTTGGGTTATTCCAGACTCAACTTGACGAACAGTCACAATCCCAACTTCCGCGCGGTCCGCAAGGTCCTGCTGAGTCCAGTCAAGCAGAGGGCTGCCCTGCACTAAGCCGGCGGTGATCACTGGCAAAAGCGGCCCGCGGGCCTCAATGATCGAATTGCATTCGATCCCCCGCCAGCCAGGGGTCGGAGTGTAGGATATCGGATCGGCGAGGGCCGTCCTCATCGATGAACTCGACGAGCGCGGATTGCAATGCTGCACGAACGGAGATTGGTGATCGCCGCTAGCGTCGGCTGAGAGTTTTTCATTACAAACTCGGCGCCCCCTGCCGTCCACCTCCTCGAAAAGAGGCGGCCTATTCGATATTCTCATCGTTGATTGCGCCGTTTTTCCTTCATCTTCAATACCATCTCGATCATCCGCCGGATGGCTTCCGACCGTGAGGGCTGGTCGGGTTGCTGCTTAGCCCATTCCTCCACGCGAGCGGCAAGTGCTGGCGGCATACGTAGCGCCGTGACAGGATCGTGCCCAGTGGCCGGTCGACCTCCGCGGCGTTTCTGTTTTACATTTTGCTTGACGGCCATTTGGGTATGTGTAATACATTTTGGCAGGCCGATGGCGAGGGTGGCACCTCGCCACCGGCCCTAACCCGAGCCACGGAGATGAGCCATGGCCCAGGCTGACTCTATTACTACGGCAACTCGCGAGGGGGTGTCTCGCGGAGTGTCGATAAAGTCCACAAGTCTGCGGCCGGCGCACACTGACTGGACCGCCCCCCTCGCCGGCAACCCGATCCAACTGATCTATCTCGACTTCGAAACGAAAGATCTCGATTCACGCCGCGATCGCTTGGACAAAGCGTTCGCGGCGTTGCACCTCTACGTGGTGGCGTTCGTCAGCGACACTGCTCAGCACATTCCCGGCTGTAGCGTGGATGGCAAAGATGTCAACAAGCTCTTCATGGATGTTCGGAGTGACGAGGTTACCGTAATTCGCAATGCTCCAGAAGAACTGCGCGACCACGAGAACCGGAAGGTGTCATGACCCGCCCCTTCAGCAGTGCACCAATTTCTCTGAAGCGTTTCGATCGCCGAAGTTTCGTTGGCGGCTCGGACGCCCGCATCATCATGGGCAACGATGAAGCAGCCCTGGTGCGCCTGTGGCGCGAGAAACGGGGCGAAGCCGAGCCGGAGGACCTCTCCGGCAACCTCATCGTCCAGCTGGGGCTGGTGACCGAAGCCCTCAACCGGCATTGGTACGAACGCAATACCGGGCAAACCGTCGAATGCGTCCAGCATCAGCTGCGGCACCCGGTGCTCCGGTGGATGGGGGCGACGCTGGACGGTATCGTCACCGGCAGCGGGGCGGTGTTCGAGGCCAAATTCATGCTGCCCTGGTCGTTCTCGGAAGAAGGCGCGGCCGAGAAGCACATGGCGCAGCTCCAGCACAACATGTGGGTGACCAACTCGAGACTGGCAGCACTCTCGGTGATCACCGGCGGCGGCAAGTGGGTTGAAATTTCGATCTCCGCTGATCCACTCTACCAACACCTCCTGTTGACCGCAGAAAAGAAATTCTGGCGCTGCGTCGAGAACGGCGAGTCCCCTCGCCCATTCGGCGTCGAGCCGCCAAGGCCGCGCATTGATGCCATTCGCATCGTCGATATGAACTCATCGAATTCGTGGGCCGAGTCCGCGGCGCTATTCCGCAATACCCGGGATGCATTTCTCGACCACGAACGTGCGAAAAGCGAACTCAAGTCCCTGATGCCAGAGGATGCCAGGGAGGCGATCGGGCATGGGGTACGGGCCAAGCGGTCGAAAGCGGGGGCGGTAAGCTTCGACGTCCTAACGATGGAGGCCGCTCATGCACCGGTCCAGTGATTCCGTCGCCGCCCTCGCCTCGGCCTTGGCCAAGGCGCAGGCTGAGCTCGTCAACCCGGAAAAGTCGCTAACTGCGACGATCCGAAGCGGACGCCCCGGAGAGGGCGAGCGCAGCTTCCGCTATGCGCCACTCGCCAGCGGCCTCGATATCGTGCGCAAGACGCTCGGGCAGCACGAGATCGCCACTGTGCAGACGACCGCGATCGACCAGGCGGCCGGGCTGCTCAACCTGACCACCATGCTGGCCCATGCCTCGGGCGAATGGATCGCCTCGGAATGGCCGGTTTGCCCGATCGCGGATATGGCCAGCCCGCAGCGCATGGGCGCTGCGCTGACCTACGCTCGCCGCTACGCCCTATTCACGCTCGTGGGCATCGCCGGCGAGGATGATCTTGACGCCCCCGATCTCTGTACTCCGTCGCCGACCACCGCGGCCAGGACGAGCATGGGACCAGTTATCGAGCGCGGCGCCAATCCGATGGAGCCGAGAGGTGAATTGCGGCTTCCGCCACGCCGCGATGGAAACGGCCGACCGCGCGCGGCAGCAAAGGCCGTGAGCACGCCCGTTCTTTCATCTGACGAATCGGCTGCCCTGCGGGATCGTCTGCTGGGCGAGCTCGGGGGCCTGCAATCACAGGAGAGCGCAACGAAGTGGGCACAAGGAGCCCTTGCTGTCAAGAACAGGCTCAGCGCAGAACATGCGAAGCTGTTGGAGGAAGCGTTTGAAAAAAGGCTGTCCGAGCTCTTGCCGTCCGAAAACGCTGAAGTCGTGAACGCCGATCCATCTGAAGTTTTCAGCGCTGGTGGTCACGAGACTGGCAAGATCGATGAACGTAGCACTGATCTAGCCGGTATCGATAAGAGCGTGCTCACGGTGGCGGCGCCGCGCCGCTATCGCAACCGGGACCACCTTCGCTTTGTGATGCAGCAGCCGTGCCTGCTGTGCGGCCGGAAGCCCTCGGATGCGCATCACATCAGATTTGTGCAGCCGCGCGCCCTCGGCCGCAAAGCCAGCGATGAATTTGCCGTCCCGCTCTGCCGCTCGCATCACCGGGCGGTGCATCGGGCTGGCGATGAGAAAGCCTGGTGGAAGCAAGCCGGCATCGATCCGATCAAGGTCGCCGGTAAGCTCTGGAAGCACACCCGCATCGATGAGGGACGGATTGAGCCCGAACCGACGGCGCAGGGTGTCAGTGCGGATGGACCCGCAAGACCCGACGCCCAGGCCCAGAACAGCCAGGCGCTGGCCTAGCAACCGCTCGATATGCTCATCGACATGGCGCCATGTGAGGAGCTGTTTCACACCGCCACCGGCACGGCATTTGCCGATATCAAGATCGACGGTCACCGAGAGAGCTGGCCCATCCGCAGTAAGCGGTTTCGGGGCTGGCTGCGGCGCCGCTATTACCAGGCGACCGGGGGCGCCGCGAGCGCGGGGGAGATTCGGTCAGCGCTCGATCTATTCGAGGCGCGGGCTCAATTCGACGGTCCCGAGCGCGCCGTCCACATCCGCATCGCCGAGCATGCCGGCCACATCTATCTCGATCTCGCTGATGAGCGCTGGCGCGCCGTCGACATCGGACCCGATGGATGGCACGTGATTGGTTGCCCGCCGGTGCGCTTCCGCCGGCCCGCCGGCATGCTGCCGCTGCCAGTGCCCCAGCAGGGCGGGTCGATTGAGTCCCTCAGCTCGTTCCTCAATCTTGCGAGCCGGGATGACTTCGTATTGATCGTCGCCTGGCTGTTGGCAGCACTGCGACCGAATGGCCCCTATCCGCTCCTAGCGATTTGGGGCGAACAGGGCTCGGCCAAGACCGTCCTCTCGAAGCTGCTCAAGGCTCTGATCGACCCCAATGCCGCCCCCGTGCGCTCACTCTCGCGCGAGGAACGCGAGCTGATGATTGCAGCCAATAACGGCTACCTGCTTGCCTTCGACAATCTCTCCGGCTTGCCCATTTGGCTTTCGGACGCGCTGTGCCGGCTCGCGAGCGGTGGCAGCTTCGCCGTCCGACGGCTCTTTACCGACGATGAGGAGGTGCTGTTTGAAGCGGCGCGCCCGATTCTCTTGAATGGGATTGAGGAGGTGATCAGCCGGCCGGATCTGGGCGACCGAGCGATTTTTCTGACCATGGCGCCCATTGGCGAGGCGCTACGACGCCCCGAGCGCGACCTTTGGCGCGAGTTCGAAATTGCGCGGCCCCGCATGCTCGGTGCCCTGCTGGATGCGGTGGTACACGCTTTGCGCGGCCTGGGTGGCGTCCACCTCGACCGGTTGCCGCGCATGGCCGATTTCGCGCTGTGGGCCGCGGCTTGCGAACCAGCGCTGTGGCCTGCCGGCACATTCGCGCGCGCCTATGCGGCAAACCGCAGAGCCGCCATCGAGAGCATCATCGAAGCAGACCCCATCGCCACTTGCGTACGTACAATGATGGCCAATCGGACAATGTGGACCGGGAGCGCGTCAGACCTATTGCGTTTGTGTGCCGAGACTGCTCG
>Ga0070699_100003073_pt1 | contig 14813 bp, 12 predicted proteins | sample KBSK1503metaG_FD_65473 | JGI IMG/M metagenome (GOLD analysis project Ga0070699, IMG submission 65473) | Corn, switchgrass and miscanthus rhizosphere microbial communities from Kellogg Biological Station, Michigan, USA - KBS K1-50-3 metaG | ecosystem: Host-associated > Plants > Roots >...
GAGATCGCGATGTGGGTGTGGGCAAAGGTCGCAATCGCACGGTCTCCGAGTGCAAAGCCGGGATTCTCGCGGAACTCGTTGAAACCGTGCTTCGTCGATACGCGCAGGGGCACTCCCGTCAACGCTCCCGCAAGCTGCCCGTAGACGTCTGCGTGCACCAGATGCGTGTGAAGGATCGTCGGCCGCCGGCGTGCTAGATATCCGGCGAGGCGCAGGAACGCGAACGGGTCGACGTCCGCTGCCAGCGGAATCGAGTCGAGAGGTATGCCGCGACTCATGAGCTCGCGCGCAAACTCCCACGCCCCCGGCTCGTGCTCGTGCAGCATCAGGAAGCGGATGTTCCAACCCCGCTCCTTCAGTCGCGGCAGGAGCGAGAGCAGGTGCGCTTCCGAGCCCGAGATCCCGGCCACCTTCTGCAGGTGCAAGACGGTTCCGATCTGGTTCATCGTGCCGCCGCCAGGATTCCGTCCGCCCAGGTCCCGGCCGAGTGCCGCTGCGCGACGCGCTCCCGCAGCGTGCGCCCGATCTCCGCCCGTTCGTTTCCGTCAAGGCGGGCAAACCAGCGCAGGCGCTCGGCGAGGCTTTCGGGCGAGTCGCGCTCGAACAGCAGCGGGTAGCCGTCGAAGAGCTCGTCGAAGACAGGATTGGACGCAAGCACCGGGAGACAGGCCGCGGCGGCTTCGTAGACGACCTTGTCCGGCGCTCCTGCCTCCATGTTGTTGACGAGAACGTCAGAGCGCGCGAACAGCTCTGGGACCTGCCTGCGCGGCACGGCGTCGCCGAGCGGAATGCCGAGGTGCTCGAGGTCGCTGCGATGCCGGCGCTCGAGGTCGTTCAGCGCGACGCCGTGCAGCTGCACTTCCGCGCCCTCGACCTGCTGCACGGCACGAAGAATCGTCTCGATCCCCTTGGCCGGCGAATAACGTCCGAGCACCAGGGCCTGCAGGCCCGCGCGCCCGGTGCGATCCGTGCAGGCGAACTCGCCCACGTCGATACCGTGCCCGATCGGGCGGACTTTGGGCGACGCCAATGGAAACGACCGCCGGTCGACGCTCACAATCGCCGTCGCAAGTCTCGTCGCCGCACGGAGCGTCGAGGACGCCTTCCAGTGCGTGTACCAGAGCACGAGCGGCGTCCGCCGCGGACGCACGAGCGGCGCCGCGAGGAGGACGTAGGCTGGAATCATGTGCGCAACGACCACATCCGCCGGCAGCGCGCGCGCGAGCTCGCGCTCGAACCGCCAGACGCGCTGCACGCGCGAGAGCGCTCCGAAAGTCCGCACCTCGACATTCGCGGGCAGCCCATCGCGGTCGCCCGACTGTGCGAGGACGACAACCTCGTCCACACGATCCGCGAGCGCACGGATCTTCGGGATGGTCGCAGCGAGAACCGGATGCTCCGGATCAACACTCTGCGTGAGAAAGACGAGCCGTCGCATCGCCCTTTAGAAGAAGTCCGTGTCGCCAAGCGTGAAGCGCCACGCTCGGCGATCGGCGTCCAGCTCGCCCGCCAAGGCCTTGCCCATGAAGTGGAGGGTCGTGCGGCTCGGGAAGAAGCCCAGCGAGGCATAGGCCGCACGGTGCTCGGGGGCGGGAATCGCCACCAGTGCGCGCGAGCCGGGCCGCACCTCTGCGAGACACGCCCGCAGCAGCGGCTTCGGCGGACCCACCAGGTCCGCGACGTAGGCGAGCGCCGTGCCCCTGTGCTCCTTGTGGCCGAGCACCGCATAGCTGCCGCCCATGGCGACAGCGACATAGTCCCGCGGCGAGTCGATGTAACGCCAATTCATGTAGTCCGCGTCGCGGACCACGTGGTTCGGCCATGACTTGGCCGCGTCGCCGGCGTGACGGAACCGTTGGACACGCGCGTACGGTTCGAGCCGACGCGGCCGACGCGGGAACGGCCGGGCCCAGACGCGGATCCGCCCGATCTCCGTCCAGCCCAGCGGGCCGAGAAAGATCGGCGCCGTCGGCTTGGACGCAAAGGCGAGCACGACCGCCACGCCGCTCTCCTCGGCCTCCTGCTCGTGCTTTCCCTCCAAGGCAGGGAAAATCCCGAGCCCACGTGCGGAGGCTTCGGTAGTTGCGTGAACGGAGAAGCTCGCCTGGCTCTCCACGTCGCCGAGCACCATGCGAAAGAGTGAATGTGAGGCAACTCCGGCCACACGTCCGTCGAGACGGGCGACGGACATGAGCGAGCCCGCGCGGTTGTCCTTGAACCACCAGTCGAACTCCGGCCCGGACAGCGCCAGGTCTCCCCACGCGTCGTGTAGCAGGCGCAGGTAGTCGTCCCGCTGCGCCGGCTCGTAGGGCTCCAGCTCGTAGCCTGACATCTACTTGGTGGACGTACCCAGCGCCGCGTTGAAGATGCGCCGCGCGTGGGTGCCCGTGACGGTGTCTTTGAGCGAGATCAGGTCGCACGCCCCGGCCAGCACGAGCTCGAACGTGCGCGGGGAGTAGGGCTCGATGTTGTAGCGGCGCAGCTGCAGCGGGTCGGTCGTCTGCGAGTTGGCGCCCGAGACCGCCGTGAATGCCACGTCGTAACCCGCCTGGCGGACGAGCGAGAGATGGACCGGCTTGTAATGCGCTTCCGATCCTTTGACGTACGAGAACGCGCGCACCGGACGGCCGAGCCGCTCTTCCAGCCTGAGTTTGGACAGCGCGATCTCGCGCGCCGCTTCGTCGACTTCGAGATCGGCAAGGGGGCGGTGGGAGATCCCGTGCGACTCGATGCGAATCCCTTCGCGCTCGAGGTCTGCAAGCTCCTCCCACTCGATCGTGCGGTTGAGGATTCCTTGCGCGGCCAGATGCTCCTCGTGCGGGAGCGGATGACGGTCGTCGAGGTAGCCGATGGGGACGAACAGAACCGCCGGGTAGCCGTACTTGCGCAACACGCCGGCGGCGTTGTCGAGGTTGTCGAAATAGCCGTCGTCGAACGTGATCAGCACCGCCCGTTCCGGCAAGGGCTTTCCGTCGACGTAATGTCCGAGCACGGCGTCGAGGTCGACGACGGTGTAGTCGAGATCGCGCAGCTGATCCATCTGCTCGTCGAAGATCGACACGGGCATCGTCAACGGATTACCGGGCAGGTCGTTGACCTTGTGGTACATGAGCACGCGGAGGCTGCGCTCCCCGTTGCTGTTGACGCCGATCGCGGACGCCGTTTCGCCGATCGTTCGGTAGACGGAGTTCTTCAGCACCTGCTTGAAGCGGTCTGCGCGCACGGCGACCTAGCTTAGCCCGGTGATCCGGCCGACGAGATCCCGCAGCCGGGAGGCGAAGTCCTCCGGCGAGACCGTCCAGAGACCGGCGCTCGAATGCGCTCCCGCACCGAGCCGCTCGGCCGGCCCACGCTCGTCGAGGACACGGACGAGGGCCTCGGCGAGACCGTCGGTGTCACCCGGTTCGACAAGGAGCCCGTTGCTTCCATCCTGGACCAGATCCGGGATGCCGCCCACCCGGCTGGCCACGACCGGTCGCGCTCGGCAGAAGGCTTCGACGATCACTCGGCCCATGCCTTCGGAACGCGACGGCAGGACGAGGAGCGTCGAGTCGTCGAGCGCCGCTGCGACCTCGCCCGGCGTCAGCCGCTCCGTCCAGCTCGTCTGCGCGGGCAGGTCGCGGACGAGTTGCTCGACGACCGGTTGCAGCGTCCCGGACCCGACGAGGTGGAGGCGTGCGCCGGGAACACGCGGTGCAGCCAGGCGCCAAGCCTGGGCAAGCCCGTCCACGTTCTTGTAGCGCTCGAGCACGCCGACGAAGAGGGCCCGCGGACTTGCTGGTAACGGCTTCGGCGCCTCCTGCAGAAATGAGTCGAAGTCCATGTATGCGGGAAACTCGTCGGCCGGCTCGAGGCCGAGCTCGCGCACGAGGCCGGTGGTGTAGCCGGTCACCGTGCGAATGCCGTCCGCCCGGCGCAGCGCGCCGAGCGCGATGCGGTCGGCGGCCGGGCTCAGCAGTCCGCGCAACCGCGACCCGTACAGGCGCGTGGGTGCGCGCCAGTCCCCGTGCAAGTCCACGATCACGGCTGTGTCGGTACGCGCGAGCTTGCGCGCGCTCAGAGCGGCCGCGGTCTCGTGCGCGCCCTGCGCGAGCACGGCGTGCGGCTTGAAGTCGCGCAGCTCCCGCGCGATTCGGAGCGGCAGCGCCGCGAAGAACGCTGGGCCGTCGAGCGCCGGCAACTCCCGGGCCAGATGGAACGCGCCGTTGCGTCCGCTGCCGCCCGCAAGTACGCGGTAGTCGAGCTCGGCGCCGATCGCGTCCCACTTGCGCGCCAGGCTCGGCGACAGGGGCAGCTCGATGCGCCGCGACACGAACAGGACCCGCGGCTTCACATGCCCGCGATTCGCCGGAGGGTCTGCTCCAGCTCGCCGAAGACAACCTCGGGCGCGTATTCGGCCACGGAGGCGGCAGCAGCGCCGCGCAATCGCTCGCGAAGCTCGTCGTCGGCGAAGTAGCGCCGCACTGCCTCGCCGAGCGCCGCAGTGTCTCCGGCCGCGACGAGCAGCCCGTTCGCGCCGTCGTGTACGACTTCCGCGACGCCGCCCGCTTGCATCGCGAGCACCGGCGTTCCCACAGCGAGGGCCTCGACAACGGTGTGCGGGAAGTTCTCCCAGCTCGAGGAAAGGATCGTGGCGTCGGCGGCATGGAAGAGCTCGACGATGCGCTCGCGGGGCTGTGCGCCGAGAAACGTGACTCGGTCGCCGATCCCGAGCTCGCCGGCCCTGGTCCGGAGCGGTTCGCGCTCCGGGCCGTCGCCTGCGATCACGAGCTTCACCCCGTCTGCGCCCGCGACCACCTCGAGCGCGCGCTCGAGCGACTTCTGTGCCGTCAGGCGACCGGCGAACGCGAGCGTCGCACCGTTCAGACCGAATTCCCGTCGAAGCTCGTCCCGTTGACCTAGCTCGCCAACCACTGGAGACGGATTCGGCAGAACGCTGACGCGTTCCGGAGCTACGCCCCACCCCAGTGTCAGCTCGCGCAGGTACGCACTGGGCGTGAACACGTGCGCGGCATGCCGCAACTCGACGTCACGCGCGAACCGCAACAGCGCAACCGCAGGTCCGCCGCCGTGAACCTGGAAGTCGTCGACGTCGCCCTCGACGAAACCTCGGCGGCGCGATCGCTCGAACGCAGGATCGGCGGTGAGCTTCACGATATAGGGTTTCCGCGCGAGGGCCGAGCCGACGGCGCTGCGGCCGAACATGCCCGTCGTGTAGACGACGTCGGCGCTGCGCGCGCGGTGGTGAACGAGCGCCGCGCCGCGGTAGTGCCGAACGCCGGCGCGGTGACGCCGCGGCACCGCACGCACCGGGTACGGGCGCGCCGCCGGCGGCGCGTCGGCCGTCGTCACGACCTCCACCTCGTGACCGCGACCGCGCAAGAACTCCGCCACGTCCGGCGCATGGCTCGCCGGCCCGCCGACGTCGGGCGGCCAGATCCCGGAGACGATCAACACCCTCACGGGAGGACCGCCTCCGGCTGAGGGGGATGTGTTCCCTGGCTCGCCGGTTCGCGCCGGATCCGCAGGAAGAGCGCGGTCCAGAAAACGATGAACGCCACCGTGGAGGCGAGCACCGCGCCTGCGGCGCCGGTCGCCCCCCAGACCGCACCGAGAACGACCACGAGCGGGATGAGGACGAGCGTCTCGATTCCGTGCGCCCAGATCCGTAGCTTCGGCCGACCGATCGAGACGGGAAAGCTCTTCGTCCAGCCGAAGACGAACTGCAGCGCGCCGGCGACGACGATCAGGCGAAGCGCATCAGTCGCACCCACGTTCTTGGACGTGAAGAACAGCCTCACCAGGTCGGGCGCCAGCCACAGCAGCAGCGGCACCGCAACCAGAACTCCGGCGGCCGCGCCGAGCGAATAGCGGCGGACGCCGGCAAAGACCGCCTCGCGCGTGCCGCGCTCCCACGCACGGGTCTGCTCGGTCAGCAAGACGAGCCGCGCAGGCGCCGAGAGTGCTGCGAATCCTTGCTGGGGTGTCTGCGCGACGCGGAAGTACCCGACCTGGTTGGGCGACGAGACGACACCCAGAAGCAATGGGCTCAGCGTGGTGCGCAGCGCGACGACACCGGTTGCCACGCTGGACTGCATGACGAAGCGGGTGATCTCCGTGCGTTCCTCGCCGATTGGAACGGCGGCGACACGGGGATTGCGCCGGAACGCCGCCCAGCCGGCGCCGAGCACTGCCGCGGTCGCCAGAACCTGCGCAACGACGATTGCAGCGATCGTCTGAGTGAGCCCGTAGCGCGTGCCGATCGCAATGGCCGCGAGCCGCAGCGCCATCGAGAGGAAAAGGAAGAAAGCGCGGATGTCGTAACGGCCGCGGAGGATGAGAGCGACGCCGCCGACGTTCTCCGGTGCCTGCACGAGCGGTAACGCGGCCGCGATCAGCATCGGCTTCAGCAGGCGATCGTCGCCGAAGAGCGCATGCGCGGCCGGCGCCAGCGCAAGCAGACACACGCCGGCCACCAATCCCCCCGCGACTTTCAATTGCAGTGCTCGGCCGAAGAGGCGCCGCAACCGCCCCCAGTCCTCCCGCTCCTGGAAGCGGAATCCGTACTTGACCAGCGCCTCCTCGATCGTCAGGTCGAGCAGCGTCTGGAAGAACCCGGTCGCCGCGATGACGATCGCATACAAGCCGAGCACGCGGGTCGTGAACGCGTGGGCGACGATCACCGTCCCGAAGAAGCCGAGGACTACGGACGCATAGATCCCAGCGGCTGCCGCCGACCGGCGCCAGAAGAGCCGCGAGCGCATCAGAACGATCATTCTAGGGAGGGCAGTACCTAGACTCGTTCCGTGGCCGTGTCGGAGACCCTGGCGCTGAGGGCGCGCTCCGTGGCGCGGTCGGGCGTCAGCCCCGGCGCCGCCGCCCTCGCGTTGGCAGTCCCCTTCCTGTTCCTACACATCAAGTATCAGCCTGGAGTGAGGGTGCCGCTCGGGTCGACGCATCTCGGGCTCGAGCTGTCGGACGCCGCGGTCGTGGTCGTCGCGATCGTCGCATTGCGCGAGGGAGTGCGGGCCGGATTCGCGCCTCTCCGTCCAGCGCTGACGTTGTGGATCGCGTCGGTCTCGTTGATCCTGTGGATCCTTGTCCGCTCCGGCTCGCTCGTGCACTTCGTCACGGCGGCGAAGTTTTCGGAATACGCGTTGCTCGCATTTTCGGCTCCGCTGATCCTGCGGCGCCGAACGGATTGGGAGCTCGTCGCGACTGCGACCGTCGCGTGGAGCGTCGTGGCGACCGGCTTCGGACTGCTGCAGTTCCTCGGCGTCGACATGGCGGATGCGTGGGCGGCGGGCCGGCGGCAGCCGTCGTTCCTCGGCCACTCGGACTTCGCCGCGCTCTCGGCCCTCGCACTCGGCATCGGTCTCGCAGCGGTGCTTCTCGCAGGCAGGCGCATCGGCTGGACGGCGGTCGCAAGCGGCGGGGTGGGTCTCATCCTCTCCGGCGCGACCGCGGGTCTGATCGGGATCGCGGCGGGCACGGCTGCTTTCCTCTACGCCGTCGCGAGGCGGCGCCGGCTCGCAGTGCGGGACGTTGCCGTGAGCGGGATCGTGGTTGCAGTCGTCGCTGCGGGAGTGCTCGTCCTGCGCGCCGGCGACTTCGAGAACTTCCTGCGTTTCGTACACCTCAAGGGCAAGGAAACGCAGACCGCGAACATCCAGACGTACTCGCACCACGCGCTGCTCGCCTACATCGGCTACCGCATCTGGCTCGACCATCCGATCGTCGGCGCGGGCTGGCAGGCGTCGACCGACCCCGCCGTCGTCGACCCCGAACTGCCGGCCGCGCACAGGAAGTTCCCCGACGTGGCGCCTCTTGCCTTCCCGACGCGCGAGCACGAATGGGGCGTGCAGAACGCGTACGTCCAGGCAGCAGGCGACCTCGGCCTGATCGGCCTCGCCCTCTGGCTGGCACCGTTTGCGCTGGCGCTCGTGCTCGCCCTGCGCGCCAATGCCCCACCCGGAGCCGTGGCGGCCTTCACGACCCTCGCGGCGATGGGCATCTGGGGCGGGCAGGGTCTCGTGGCCGGAATCCCTCTCGATGCGGCGACGTGGCTCGCCTTCGGCCTGGCGGCCACGGCGGTTGCGCAGAGGAGTCAGGCGCCTCCTCAGGGAAAATGACCGGGATGAAGGCGTTAGTGACAGGCGGGGCCGGGTTCATCGGCTCGAATCTCGTGAATGCGCTCGTCGAGCGTGGCGACGATGTCCGCGTGCTCGACAACTTCTCGACCGGCAACCGGGCGAATCTCGAGGGCCTCGATGTCGAGGTCGTCGAGGGAGAGCTCCGCTCCTACGAGCGCGTGCACGCTGCGGTGCGTGGAGTCGAGGTCGTCTACCACCTCGGCGCGCTCGGCTCGGTGCCGCGCTCCGTGCAGGACCCGCTCACGTCGAGTGCGGTGAACGTCGAAGGGACGCTCAACGTGCTGCTGGCCGCCCGAGATGAAGGCGTGCGGCGCGTGATCTTCTCGTCTTCGACGTCCGTGTACGGGTCGAGCCGGGAGCTGCCAACGTTCGAATCGACTCCGCCCGACCCGATCTCTCCCTACGGTGTCGCCAAGCTGGCTGCAGAGCGCTATTGCATCAGCTTCGGACGTGTGTACGACTCCTTCGAGCCCGTCGTCCTCAGGTACTTCAACGTCTTCGGGCCGCGGCAGAGCCCGTACTCGCAATACGCGGCAGTCGTGCCGCTCTTCATCGCGGCGATCGACCAGGCCGAGCCGGTCACCATCTACGGCGACGGCGAGCAGTCGCGCGACTTCACCTACGTCGGCAATGTCGTGGACGCCACGATCCGTGCGGCAGACGCAGGCGGCGCGAGCGGACAGACGTTCAACATCGCGGCCGGCTCACCCGCCAGCGTCAACCACGTCGCGGAGACGATCGGCGTCATTCTCGGCAAGCCGGTCGAGAAGCGCTTCGAGCCACCGCGGTCCGGAGACATCCGGGATTCCTGGGCCGACATCTCCGCCGCGCGCGAGCTGCTCGGCTACGAGCCGCGCATCGACCTCGCCGCCGGGCTCGAGCTCACGGCCGAGGCGATCGTTGCCAGGGTCTGAGGCGTCGCTCGCGACGCTGCTCTCAGGACGCGCGGGCTTGGCCCGCGCGTCCGTCGGAAATGACCGGTCGACCCGCTCGAGGCGATGACCACACCATCTAACGCCCCGCGGGTCAAAATCCTGCGCGTGATCGCCCGGCTGAACATGGGCGGCCCCGCGCTGCACGTCGCGTACCTGACGGAGGGCCTCACGAAGCGCGGCTACGACACGACGCTCGTCTCGGGCTCGCTCGCTCGCGGCGAAGACTCGATGGCCTTCGTCGCAGACGCACGCGGCGTCGAGGTCGTGCAGATCGATGAGCTCGGCCGGGAGATCTCTCCACTACGTGACCTGTTGGCGACGATCCGGCTCGCGAAACTGATCAGGAAGGAGCGCCCACAGATCCTGCACACGCACACCGCGAAAGCGGGCACGGTCGGTCGTGCGGCCGCGCTGCTGGCCGGCTCCCGGAGGCCGCCGATCATCGTCCACACTTTCCATGGCCACGTCCTGCGCGGTTATTTCGGGCCGCTCCGCTCCCTCTTCTTCCGACTCCTCGAACGCCGGCTCGCCGCCGGGACGACGGCGCTCATCGCCGTCAGCCCGCAGGTCCGCGACGACCTCGTGGCACTCGGTGTCGCTCCACGGGAGCGCTTCGTCGTCATTCGGCTCGGCATCGAGCTGGACGAGCGGATCGCTCCGGACCAGAACGGCCGCGGCGAGAGCCGCCGCTATCTCGGGATTCCCGGCGACCGCTTCGCCGTCGGCTGGATCGGCCGCATGACCGCGGTGAAGCGAACCGACGACGTGCTCGTCGCCTTCAAGCGCCTACGCGACAGCGGCGTCGACGCCGTGCTCTGCATGGTCGGGGACGGCCCCGACCGCCTGCAACTCGAGCAGCGCGCGCACGAGCTCGGCGTCGCCCACGACACGCTCTTCCTCGGCTATCAGGAAGACGTGGCGCAGTTCTACGCGGCTTTCGACACGCTCGTGCTCCCGTCTGGGAACGAGGGCACGCCCGTGAGCGTCATCGAGGCCCTGGCCGCCGAGCTGCCGGTCGTGGCCACGCGTGTCGGGGGTGTGCCCGACGTCGTCCGAGACGGCGAGGACGGCTTCCTGGTCGAGGCCGGAGCGACCGACGACCTCGCCGACCGGCTCGCCCAGCTCGCGCGCGATCCCGCCCTCCGCGCCCGGATGGGCAAGCAGGGTCGCGAGCGCGTGCTGCCGCGCTATGCGGTGGAACGACTCGTCGATGACGTCGACCACCTCTATCGCTCGCTGCTGGAGTTCGATTCAAGGACCACGGACTGATCGAAGCTACGCCGCCGGAGCCCCGACGAAGCGGCTCGCCACGTCGTAGGAGTAGAGGTCCATGGTGATGAAGTCGCTGAGCTTGTAGATCGCATACGGCTTTCCGAGCGTGGCTGGAAGCTCCTGCCTCAGACCGTTCGAGCGCGAGTCGCGAAGCACGAATGTGTTGTTGTTCGGTCGGGGGCGGTACCAGTTCGTGTTCATGTTGAACCAAAATGGACAGAGATCCGTCTTCGGCAGTTCGCACTGGGTCACCGGAGCGACCTGAACTGCGAGATTTGTGCTCCAGGTCAGGCTCGAGGCGTCCCAGTAGTCGGCGTAGCCATAGCGCGCCCCTTCCTTCCTCGCAATCTCCACGATCCGCTGGGCGACCGGCGCCACCAGCGGTCGAGGGCTGCTGAGCGACGTTCCTGTGTCAGCCAGATTGACGAGGCTCGTGGTTGCGACTATCGCAACGCCGAAAGCGGCGACCGGTCGGCCTAACCGACTCCCGGCGAGGACGAGCGGCACTGTCGCGGCCACGGCGTAGAGGATCGGGATCAGGTAATAGCCCCCGTGGGTTCCTTCGCTGCTGAGAACGAAGCCGGCGCAGTTGAACGTGACACAGCCGGCCCAGAAGGACGAGTAGATGAGCAACGGAACGGACTGGGTCGCGGACTTGAGCTGCAGCCGGAAAAGGACGAACGGGGCCGCCAGCGCGGTCAGGGCGAGCATGGCGCAGGCGAATGAAAGCGCCGTGCGGGCGCTCAGTTGCGCGTCGAAGAAGTAGTTGCCATCCAGGAGCTCGACGATCCCGCGGAGCAGCCGTCCGAAGTTCGGCCAGAGATCCTTGTCCGCAGCAAAACGCGTAGGGACTGAGAAGACCTCGACATCGGCGGCCCTCATGCCCCAGCTCGTCGCCCACGCGATCAGCGGTGCCAGAGCGGCAGAAGCGATCACGATCACTCCTACCCGACGAAACCGGGGCAGCGACGCCATCAGCAGGCCGGTGAGCGCGAACGGAATCAGCCCGACAACCGCGAAGAGCAAGTCCGAGGCGAGGGTCGCGCCGGCCAGCAGCGTCACCAACACCGAAGCAAAGGCCAAGCGAGTCGTGGGGTGCCGGTCCGTGAGCCAAAGGCAATAGACCGCGAGCACTACGACGGCTACCCACGTCGCAGTGTGAAAGTTCAGCGTGACAAGGTCATAACTGACGAAGGGGCTAGTCGCCGCAGCCAAGGTCGCCGTCATCGCCGCCGCCCAACGGCCGCCCAAACGCCAAGACGCAGAGGCAAGAAGGGCCACGCTGACCAGAGAAAACAGGTACGGAGCTATTTCCCACAGCTGTCTGTGCAGGGGCAAGGGCTTCGTCAGCAGCTCGAACCACAAGGCCGTGAACCAGCCGAACCGCTCCAGTATTACCGTGCCGGAACCGAACGTCTGGGCGATCACCGTGGCGGAAGCTGCGTCGCTGTCCCAGTAGACGTGTGCGATCAGCCTTGGCAACCTCACGACGAAGAGAACTAGGTAAGCCCCTCCGATCAGGGCGGGCACCCACGGCAGAGATGCGGTCGCCCCACGTGCCCTCTGCGCGAGGGGCGCGGCGATCGGCGCGCGAAGCATGCGGCCCCGAAGAGTAACCCAGGGCAAAACTCGACTCACCCAGCGGCGGAACTCAGTGCGGCAGGCGCGCGAAAACGTTGAATGCAGGCTTCTTCTTGCCGGCAGCCGTGAGGAACCCCGACTGCCAGCCGACGCCCAAATTCGTATCGTCGCGGAGCATGAACCACACCATCATGTCGATCCGTGGATTCGCACGGGCAATCGCGTACGACTGGCGCACGTAGGCAGCCTGCCGCGCGAACGAGACGCCGAAGATCCGATCGGGCGGCGTCTGCCAGCCGTACTCGGTGATCCAGATCCGCTTCTTGCCCCAGAGCTTGTTGACGAGGCTGATCAGCGTGTCCATGTTGCCGAGCGTCACTGCAGATCCGCCCGGCTTGGTTGAGGGCGTCTCACTTGGCTTCCCGTAGTACGGATTGTGGGCGTACGCGTCGAGGTTCCGCAACCCCGCCGCCCTGGTCAGGCGCATGAACGAGAGCGGCGAGAGGGACGGCCGGCTGCTACGCGGTGCATTGTTACCGCGCGGCCCCGTCACGCCGCATGCGACCTTCTCGTCCGCAAAGTTCGTGAAGTGAACGCCCTGCCAGATCGCCGTGCAGATCCGTGCGTAGGAGCGAGGGCTGACAAAGCGGCCGCCGGACACCTGCTGCAGCCAGTTCGGGTTGGCCGGCTCATTCCAGGCCGTCCAGTACTTCACAGCCGGTAGATAGACCTCGTCGAACGTGTCGGTGTTCGCGATGTAGTGCCCGCTGTAGCGCTCGGCGGCTGCGTACGCGAAGTTCCGTAGGTCGTTGTAGTTGCTCGGCGGGACGTTGCGCGCTTTGCCGCCGTTCGCCCAGGACGGCGTGAACAGGATGGTGAGCAAGACCTGCATGCCGTACTGCGACGAATAGCGAATGGCGCGGTCGTAGAGGTCCCAGTCGTACGCAGGGTCGGCCGGATCCTGCGGCTGGGCCGGGCGCCGCTTGGCGACGTCATTCCAGTTCAGGTTGATGCGCACGATCTGCGTGCGCAGCTGCTTCATGGTCGGGAACGTAAAGGTGGGATTTCCCCGCAGCGTCATGGCATCGTCCTGGATGCCGACCAGCATGTGCGCTTTGGCCGACGCCGCGGGCACGCACAGACTTGCAGCGACGAAAACGATCGCCGCCGCGACCCCGATCCGCCTAGGCAACGACCGGCTCCCGTCCGAAGGTCGGAAGCATCCGGCGTAGGCCGTCCTCGAGCTGGATCTGTGGCTCCCACCCGAGCAGCTGACGCGCGCGCGTGATGTCCGGCTGCCGCACCTGCGGATCGTCGACGGGCAGCGCCTCGTAGACGACCTCGCTCTTCGACCCGGTGATGCGGAGGACGACCTCGGCCAGCTCGTTCAGAGTGAACTCACCGGGATTGCCGAGGTTCACAGGCAGGTGCTCGTCCGACTCGGCCAGCGCGACGAGCCCGCGAATGAGGTCGTCCACGTAGCAGAAGCTGCGCGTCTGGCTGCCGTCCCCGAACACGGTCAGCGGCTTGCCCTCAAGGGCCTGTCTGACAAACGTCGGAACCGCTCGGCCGTCACTCGGGCGCATCCGCGGGCCATAGGTGTTGAAGATCCGCGCGATCGCGGTGTCGACCCCCTGCTGGCCGTGATAGGCCATGGCCATCGCCTCGGCGTACCGCTTCGCCTCGTCGTAGACGCCACGAGGCCCGATCGGGTTGACGTTGCCCCAGTACGTCTCCGGCTGGGGGTGCACCTGTGGGTCGCCGTAGACCTCGCTCGTCGAGGCGAGCAGAAACCGGGCTCGCTTGAACTTCGCGAGCCCTAGCGCGTGGTGCGTCCCGTACGAACCCACCTTCAGGGAGTGCAAGGGCATGCGGAGGTAGTCGATGGGACTGGCGAGAGCCGCGAGGTGATAGACGGCGTCCACCGGCCCTTCGATCTCCAGGTGATGCGTCACGTCCTGGTTGATGAAGAGGAAATTGGCGCCCCGCAGGTGCTCGACGTTCTGGAGCGACCCCGTGTCCAGGTTGTCCACGCAGACCACGCGGTAGTCCTTCGAGACGAGGAGATCACAGAGGTGGGAGCCGAGGAACCCGGCCCCGCCGGTTACAACGGCGGTGGGCATTCGCAGGATGCTACCGGGGCATCTTTCGCGAGGCCGCAGACTTTACGAGGGCTTTACAGCCACGGCCGCGGGCCCAGGGACGCGGTCGAGCCCCAGGGGAGTGAACCGCCCCAGTCAACCGCGGATGAGGGACTGATCAACCTGTCGATTTCGCCGATGGTCAGGACGAGCGTGACGAGGGCTCGATGCGGCGGAGCCTTTCACGCGAGAGAAGTGTCCTCATGAGCAGGGCCCAGCGGCGGGCTCTGCTCAGGAGACACCAGCTGGTCGAACCACCTGTGGCGAAATGCGAATCCGAACCGACACAGCGGCTTCTGCCGCCTCCCTTGCCGAGTATCTCCGGCGCTGCGAGTGCATCGTCGAGGTGCTCGACGATCGCATCATCGATGCCGTCGCGAGACCACAATCTTTTGCGGCTCCCCACGCAGACATCGAGCTCGAGGGGTATCTCGCAGTCTGGCAAGCAATGCACCCTGAGTGTTCGACCGAACGACTAAGCCCGCTCGAGCACCTTTAACGGGAGCCTTGCCCGACCACTTACGAGGGCTTTACGGGCAACCGTGGTGACGCCGGATGGCCGGGAACAAGGATGCGGTCGGCCACCTCGGGCTCACTCCGCGGAACCGGTTCGGTCTCGAGCCGCGGTCGACGAAGGACTGCGACCAACGAAACCGCAGCGATGACGTAGGCGACGAGACCCGTCCAGTAGGACATCGAGATGCCGAAGAAGAGGGCGATGACAACCCCGA
>Ga0070699_100003074_pt1 | contig 14812 bp, 15 predicted proteins | sample KBSK1503metaG_FD_65473 | JGI IMG/M metagenome (GOLD analysis project Ga0070699, IMG submission 65473) | Corn, switchgrass and miscanthus rhizosphere microbial communities from Kellogg Biological Station, Michigan, USA - KBS K1-50-3 metaG | ecosystem: Host-associated > Plants > Roots >...
AATGAACGCGAATATACACGAATGACGGCTCTGCATTCGTGCCCATTAAGTGCTTATTCGCGGTTCAAAACACGGGACGAAAGCCGGTAGAGGACGTGATGGCGAAGCGGATGACCCTCCGGCAAGAGGGGATGCTGGAAGTCATCTGCGGGTGAATACGTCATTCCAATGCGTTCCATCACTCTTCGAGAGCGCTGGTTGGCGGGAACGGTAAACGAGACGATCTGCGTGAGTCCGAGTTGGGTAAAGCCGAAGTCGCGTGCGGCGCAAGCGGCTTCGGTAGCGTAACCGAAACCCCAATAATCGTAAGCTAATCTCCAAGCGATTTCGACGCATGGAGTGAAATGGGCCGCGAAACGCGGCACGGAGAGTCCGGTGAAACCGATAAAGTCAGCAATACCAATCAGCTCGACCGCCCATAGACCAAAGCCGTGCTGAGCGAAGTTTTCTTTAATGCGTTTGACACTCGCGTCGCTTTCCGCGCGGTCGAGCAGTTTAGGCATGTGCTGCATGACGCGTGGATCCGAGTTTAGCGCGGCGAAAGCCGGCAAATCTTCGTCGCGCCACAGCCGTAGCCGCAGACGTTTGGTGATCAGCTCCATAAAGACGCTAAGCGAGTGGCATCCGCCTACGCGTCCGCGGTAAAAAGCGGCGCACAGGCGACCAACAGCGTAGTCAGGCCAGTCGCTGACGCGAGGACGTAAACCGCGTTCCCGATTTCAATGCCGAAATCTGCGGATTATTCCTCTGCGGTTGTGTCTCTGTATCTTCGTGTGAGATTCAATGAGCGTTTCCTGCCCCCCATGACTTGGTGCGCGTGTATTACCCCAAACGGACTTTTCCTGACCCCAAATGACCCCAACCCGAAATCGTATCACCGCTACGAGCGCAATCCTGCTTCTGGATTGCTCAGGCACTGTGATGCGCGGCCAAAATTCGGATAGCGGATTGACACTCAACTCTGCCGGTTCAATCATTCACGTCTACTTTCCAACCCCGCCCGCTGAACCGCTGAAACAAGCGATCCAAACCTGGATTACTAAGGCCGCGACCGCAGTCTCTAATTACTATCGGAGATATCCCGTTTCGACGGTCAACATCACGGTCAATCTTCGCAATCGGCCGGGTGCGGGTGGGGGGCATGCTTCAGGCTGGAACGGAGCGCGCATTGAGATCGCGTTGGGTCGGAATACGACTTCGGCACAATTTGACGATGATTGGATTATCACCCACGAAATGGTGCATCTGGCGTTTCCTTCGGTGGCCGAAAAACATCATTGGATCGAAGAAGGCTTGGCTACCTACGTTGAGCCAGTGGCCAGGGCGAGAGTCGGCCAGCTAACCCCAGAAAAGATCTGGGAAGACATGGTCGAGGGTATGCCGCACGGCCTCCCCGAACGCGGCGATCGTGGTCTGGATCAGACACCGACTTGGGGGCGTACTTATTGGGGAGGAGCCATGTTCTGCCTTTATGCAGATGTCGAGATCCGCCGCCGCACGCACAATCAAAAGGGTTTAGAGGATGCCATGCGAGCGATTCTGGAAAAGAGCGGAAATATCCAGACCGAAGCAGAGCTTACGGACTTGCTGGCGACCGGCGACAAAGCGACTGGCGTTCCGGTTTTGACCGAGCTTTACAACGAATGGAGTGCGAAGCCGGTCACACCCGATCTGAACGCTCTCTGGAAACAACTGGGAGTGGTCTCGGAGGGGAAGACGGTGCGTTTCGACGATAGCGCGCCGCTGGCGTCGATTCGAAAAGCGATTACGTCCGGGATCGCAAAGTAGCCTGATGCTCCGGCCGCCGGGGCACTTGTTCTCCCAGGCTGAAAATGTCAATCGAGGGGCGCTTCCAAACTGACCGCAACTGCGCGCGTCTAGGTCGGTCATGGCTCAGACCCGGGTGCACACTGCGCCCTTGAGCATGGTCAACTTAGGCCGCAGCCTTCTCAAAGGCATGCCGGGGATTATCGACAAGCATCGTTCTTATGTCACCTTCGCTCACACCGAGTCGCCGCAGCCGCGGAGCATAGTGCCGCAAAATGTAACCGTAGCCGAAGCCTCCGTAGGAAGTCAGCATCATCTTTAGGAACACGTCTTGCGAAATCAGAAGCCGATCGCGGTACCCCGTATCGATTAGGTTTTTAATAGCAGCAGCGTTCTCTTCATCGCTCGGGCATTGGGCATCCTGGTCAGCGTAGTAGTAGTCCATCGAAATCATATCGTACTCTAAATAAGCTCCGCGCTGTGCTAAGCCGGCTTGATAATCAAAGTCGCGCCACGATGGACCCATATGACAAAGAATAACGGAGTCGAGGCGAGTGCCTTCTTCCGCGATTACATCGAGTACCCGGTGCGCCAGCCGTTCCCAGCCGGGAAGGTGCACCATGAGCGGCACGCGACAGATCCTCTGAGCGCGAGCAGCGCCTCGCAAAACCTTTTCTTCCTCGGGCGTGAATCCGGCTGAAACCCCGATTTCGCCAATAAATCCCGCGCGAATCCCGGTGTCATCGACGCCCTCTGTCAGATCGCGCTCAATCTCGGCGGCAATGTTGTTGCTCGTCATCCGTTTCACCGGCGGCGGATGAGATACTTCAAGATAGTACCCGCTGCCCATGACGACGTTCAGCCCGGTGCGACGCGAAATTGCGGCAAGAGCCCGAGGGTCTCGCCCAATTCCGCGATTCGTTGGGTCCAGCACTGTCCTACCGCCGAGATCCGCGAACTGTTGAACTTCGCGCGCCGCCAGATCAATGTCATACTGTTGGAGGTTGTCCAGGTTTACGAACGGATCCATGCGCAACTCGCCTAGAATGGATAGCGAGACCGGAGCATCGCGAAGGATCATGCGAGAAGCAGTGTTCGGTGGATGATGCCAAGAGGCGAAGCTCATTAACAGGTGTTCATGCATGAGCGTTGTACCCATCGAGTCGCTGGTCATTGGCCCGAGAACGGTTTGTACATTCGTCGACATAGTCACTACTGTTTGAAGGCGCGCTGCAGCGCGCCGCGGTTTAGGATGATGGCGATCACGAGGATGACGCCTTTGATGATCTGCTCGTAAAAGGGTGAGACTTGCAACAGGATTAGCCCGTTGCCAATGACCGCGAGAATGATGGTACCCAGGAAAGCGCCGACCAGCGTGCCGTCACCGCCAAAAAGATTAGTGCCACCGAGCACAACAGCGGAAATGACATCGAGCTCGAAGCCAATTCCCGAGTAACTGGAGCCGGACGCGAGACGCGCGCTGGTAATCATGCCGGCCGTTGCAGTGAGCAGACCGGAGAAAACGTACACCTTCACTTTCACCCCGCTGGTATCAACGCCGTTGCGCCGAACCGCCTCCTCGTTCGACCCGATCCCGGTTACGTAGATTCCGAATTGGGTGCGATTGAATAGAATGTAACCGATCACCAAAGCAAATGCGGCGATTACGATGGGGTAGGGGATACCGAGAAAGAAACCGCGTCCGAGTTCGATGAACACGCTATTGGGTGGGACTGGTATAGAGTAACCCTTGGTTATGAGCTGTGCGATACCTCGCAACACGCTAAGGGTGGCCAATGTCGCAATAAAAGGAGGAAGTCCACCGAGGGTAACCAGCAGGCCGTTCATCGAGCCGATAATGGAGCCGGATACCAGCATCAGGAGCACAACGAGCCACCAGGACCAGCCAGCCGAAAGCAATACTGCCGAAAGGACACCGACCAATGCGAGAGTGGAGCCGACCGAAAGGTCGATACCCCCGGAGGTAATAACCAGCGTCATCGCCACAGCAACAATCAAGGTCGGTGCTGCTTGGCGGAGTACATTGAGGACATTACCGGCCGTAAGGAAGGTCGGAGTGCTCACAGTCATAATGGCGACGAGCGTCAACAGAACTAGTGCTAGTCCAAGCTGGAAAGGTGCATGTTGATGCGCGAGCCAAGCGCGCCAGAAGGGCATGCGCGATGCAATCGAGGATTGAGACGGGGCGGTCATCACGCGGTGCCCATCATGAAAGCCACCACCTCTTCCAACGAAGTCTCCTCAACCCGACGCCGGGCGCGCAGAGTCCCTTCATAAAGGATCGCAATTCGATCACATGCACGGAAAACATCTTGTAATCGATGGGTAATGAATACGATAGAGACACCCTGACTCCGCAACGTCCGGATCAGCGCTAAAACTTTCTCAACTTCGCGTACTGCGAGCGCGGCAGTCGGCTCGTCGAGAACCAATAGCTTTGGTTGGAAAGTGACCGCACGCCCGATCGCGATGGATTGGCGTTGCCCGCCCGACAGAAAGCGAATCGGCGTAGTAAGAGAGCGCACACTAATATGGAGGTCGTCCAGGGCTCGACCGGCCTCAATGTACATTCGCGATCGATCGACGAAACGAGCGCCCATCACCTTCCGCGTGGGTTCGCGTCCGAGAAAAAGATTGTGAGCGGCATCGAGTGAGTCACATAACGCGAGATCCTGGTAAACCATCTCGATTCCCAATGCGCGCGCCTCTCCTGGATTGTGATAACTAACCGTTCGTCCCTGGAACCGAATTTCCCCCTCGTCAGGTGGTATAGCTCCCGCCAGGATTTTCATCAGTGTTGATTTGCCCGCCCCATTATCCCCAAGCAACGCGAGCACATCCCCGGCGAACAACTCCAAGTCCACTCCTTGCAGCACTTCCAAGGCGCCGAAGCGCTTTGTTATGCTGCGCATCTCAAGCAAAGGCGTTGGCATGCAACCGCTCTGGGAATCGTTGTGGCGCCTACTTACTGAAATGCCGCCCGGTATTTACCAATGTTATCTTTCGTCACGAACTCTACCGGTACGTTGATGAACGAAGGCACCTCTTCGCCACGAGATAGTTTTACCAGCGCGCCGACGGCTTCAACGCCTTCCTGATAGGGATTTTGCTGCACGACTCCAACGAGAAAACCATCATCAACGGCTTTGACTGCTTGCTTGGAAAGATCCCAACCGAAAAGTTTGATGCGCTTGGTCGCCCCTTGCGACTCGAGAGCTGCGATCGCACCAATCAAGGCAGGTTCACCAGTAGCGTAGATCACGTTTGTGTCCGGTGACGAAGTGACCAGATCTTCCGCCGCGGTCAGCGCACGCTCCTGCACGTTCTGACCATCTACTGTATTACCGATGGTCACGCCTGGGATTTTTTTGATGCTCTCGATGAAACTGTCTTTTCGTTGATTCTGAATAAAGGAATTCAAAGCTCCGATGATCCCCAATTTTGCTTTTCCGCCCATCTGAGTTTCGATGTATTTGCCCACAAAGTCGCCAAAATCCGACCCAGCTTTGGCGTTGTCTACGCCGATGAAACTCTTCACGCTGGGATCTTGAACCTTTGCGTCGACCGCCACCACTTTTACTCCGCTTTTTGCGGCATCTTGCAAGGCGGGCACAATGCCTTTGACGTCGATCGCGACCATGATAATTCCGTCCACTTTCTGCTGCGTCAGGGTCTCGACGGCGTTGACCTGAGCGGTAGGATCGTTGTTGCCGTCAATGACTTGTAAGCTGACACCTGCCTTCTTTGCCGCCTCTTCAGCCCCCGCTTGGATGTCGTTGAAAAACTTCGCCTGCAGATTGATGAGCACCAAGCCGACTTTCAGCTGTTTCTGCGTGCCCTGCGCAAACAGCCCCGTTGGAGAAAACGATGCCACCGCGAGAGGGAGGATCATCGTTGCCAGGAACTTTTTTGTATTCATATTCTGTTTTTCCGAAAGCCCAAGAATCTCCAGCTTTGCATTTCCGTGCTCAAGAAGTTCCGATTCGAGAACGGACCAACCTGGTCCGACGATCCTCGTGGGGCGAAGCTCTCTTTGCACTTTCGCGAGTATAACGAGATTTTGCCGGTCCAGTGCGGCTCTGGTGTTTCTTCGATTGGCCTCGCTTAACGCGGCAGGTCGATCCGCGGATTCTCAGGGAGACGCCGAGAGTGTCGGGCACTAGCGGGACTCCGTCGCGCAGATGACGGACCAGCATCAATACCGCCGTTTTACCGAGCTCTTCCGCCGGTTGCCAGACCGTCGTGAGGGGAGGCGCGAGCATTTCTGCCATCGGAATATCATCGAAGCCAGCTAAGGACAGATCTTCTGGGATATTCAGTCCCATCTGCCGCGCAGTCTGTAACACGCCAATGGCAACGACATCGCTTGCGGCAAAGATCGCCGTCGGCGCGGCGCCGGTCAGCAGCTCACCGGTGGCTCGAGCGCCGAATTGAGTGGTGTATTCGCCGAGAATGATTCGGTTGGACCGCGGGTCTAAACCTCTTTCGCGGAGAGCATCTTCATAGCCTCGTCGGCGTTCAACGGTTGTCAGGAGATCAGCTTCACCGCCGATAAAAGCGATATCGCGGTGTCCCAGATGCAGCAGGTGCGCTGTGGCGAGATAACCGCCGCGGCGGTTATCGACAAAAACGCGGCCACCAGCCACGCCCTCTACCTCCTCGTCAACAATGACAATCGGCAGTTCTTTTCGCTTGATCGTTTCCAAGGTCGAATTTCGGCGGTGAGCTCCAAGATAGATGAGACCGTCAAGCTGGCCGGCGGTCAGCAGATTCACGTAATGTGCCTCGCGCTCCGGATCGTTGCCGGTAGCACAGAGCAAAATCGAATAGTTTTCGCGGTAAGCGGCGGCTGCGGCGGCTTCTGCCACACAAGTAAAAAAAGGATTAGCTAGATCGGGGACAATCAATCCAAGAATATGGCTACGGCCGGATTGCAAGCTCCGCGCCAGGACGTTTGGGCGGTAGTTCAACTCAGCGATCGCGGCACGCACGCGGTTCCGCGTTTGAGCCGGGAGGTGCAAGCCACCATTCAAATAGCGAGAGATGGTCGAACTAGCCACGCCGGCATGGAGGGCGACATCGCGCAGGGTAGATTTGTTTCGTTTGCTGTTCTCCGGCTTCCGTCGCATTGAAAGAAATCTGCGTTTGTAAAGCGTTTTACCAACCGTCCCGGATTGGCATACCTGACTCGGAGGCCTTCTGTCAACTAATTCGTCCGGTGGTCTCATGATCAGTGCAATGCCGCGATCCGCAGGCTGAGATTGCGTCGGACGGTTGCTTCTAGCCAGGCGTCGTTGACTTGGCTTGACAGTCGAGTCCAATCTTTTCTAGATCTAGTAAATCGGTTTACAAAAAGTTATTGTTCACCGCTTTTACACCAGGCACCATGCAGCGCCGGACGACAAAAAGCTATTCGGAGACAAGGCGAAAGGGCGCTGACCCGCCGAGTCGGCCACCAGTTCAACCGTTTAAGCCCGGCTCGGCCCGTAATCTGCCACCAACCTCGGCAAAGTTCGAAAGGGGAGGCCGATGAGTGATGACGTCTGGTTGCAAGCACAAAGGGTGTCTAAGCATTTTGGCGCGGTGGTGGCTCTCCATGAAGTCGATCTGGCAATGCGGCTGGGCGAAGTGGTTGCCTTGGTTGGTGACAACGGCGCTGGCAAGTCCACCCTAGTGAAGCTCTTGGCTGGAGCGCATCCGCTTTCCTCCGGTGCTATCCTCATTAACAATCAAGCCGCTGTGATCGATTCTCCGGTAAAAGCAAGATCGCTTGGGATCGCCACAATCTTCCAGGAACTGGCTTTGATCGAGAATCTCGCGGTCTACGAAAACATCTTTCTTGGGAGAGAGATAGTGAACCGATTCTTGGGCCTGCCAATCATGGACCGGCGGAAGATGCGGGACCGGGTGGTAAAGTTGATTGAAAGCCTCGGGGCACATATTCCGTCACCAAGCGTCCTGGTATCCGAGCTCTCTGGCGGTCAACGCCAAGCAGTCGCGATTGCGCGCGCGCTGGACCTCGAAACCAAGCTGGTAATAATGGATGAACCAACCGCAGCGTTGGCGGTGGTTGAAGCACGCAAGGTTCTGCAGCTGATCGACCAGCTGAGGGAGAACGGCAACGGAGTTCTCTTGGTTAGTCACAATTTAAATGACGTCTTTGCAGTCGCAGATCGAATCTTGGTGCTGCGGCGCGGCCGTAAGGTAGCCGACGTTTTTCGATCACAGACCGACCCCGAAGAAGTTGTCAGTTGGATTACCGGAGCGAAAGCGGGGTCAGCCTTTTCAAATCAACAACCCGACACCGGGAAAAACTAAAAGTCATGTACATGCTAGTTCGTGTTATAGTTCGGTTAGGAACAGGTCTAATCATTGGTCTGTTCATCACCTCGACGGCCCTGGCTCAGGCCAAGCCAAAAGTCGCCTTCGTTCCGCAACTCGTCGGTATTCCGTATTTCAACGCGATGGAAGATGGCGGGAAGGATGCTGCGGAAAAGTTTGGCGCGGATTTCATCTACACGGGTCCCGCCGATACGAATCCGGCGGATCAATTGCGGATAGTAAACGGCCTGATTGACCAGGGGGTAAATGCGGTGTCGCTCTCGGTGTTGGATGCCAGCTCGATCGATCCGATCATCAACAAAGCAAAGCAAAAAGGCATTCACATTTTCACCTCCGATTCGGATGCGCCGAAGAGCGCGCGCGAGGTTTATGTCGCTCAAGCACTGGATCAGGATTTAGGATTTACTATCATCGATGAGCTCGCGAAACGGATAGGTGAACAAGGCAAAGTAGGAATAGTGTCAGGGGAAGCGACTGCGACGAACCTGAACACCTGGATTAACTTCATGCAGCAACGCGTGAAAGAGAAATATCCAAGGATTAATCTCCTCGCGCCACAGTTCGCCGGAGGAACCGCCCAACGGGCATTCCAGATCGCAACCGACCTGATGACGGCGAATCCGGACCTGAAAGGACTCATTGCGGTTGCGTCCACGACCTGTCCAGGAGTTGCACAAGCGATCGAATCGGCCGGCAAAGGGGGACAGGTCATTGGAACCGGGTACGGTTCGCCGAACACGGTTCGTCAATATCTGAAGAGCGGGGCCTTTGGATTCAGCGTGTTGTGGAACCCGCGTGACTTAGGTTATCTGACGGTCTGGGCGGGGAAACAATTGATCGATGGCAAGCAGTTTACGGAAAGTAACGACGTGCCGGGGTTAAGTAAGCCGGTCAAGTATGATGCGGCAACCAAGGTCCTGCTGCTTGGGCCTCCAACCGTGTTCACCAAAGAGAACGTAGATCAATTCAAGTTTTAATGGTAGGGCGAAACCCATCGTCGAGCGACAGCGAGGTACGATGTGTGAGCCAAACTGCTGTGGCCGGGCAAACTCCTATGCGATGGTTAACTGGACGCCGAGAGGTGTCTTTGGCTCTGGCTTGTGTAATCGCGGCTGGTTTGTTTCAAGCGTTTTCTCCGTACTTTCTGACCCCGGCGAACTTCACGACGATCCTACGAAACAGCGTCGAGCTGCTCCTGGTCAGTCTGGGAATGTCGTTTATTTTGGCGGCCGGTGGGATTGACATTGCAATAGGCGGTGTGTTGGGGATTAGCGCGATCTTTGTTGGCTGGAGTGTGGAGGCTGGCTGGCCGGTGGGCGCAACCCTTGTACTCGGCCCGTTGGTGGGAGCCTGTCTTGGCATTGTTTCAGGACTCGTAATCGTGATGGGCAAGGTGCCGCCCATCATTGCGACTCTTGGCTTGTTCGGCGTCTATCGATCCGCCATTTTTCTGTTGTTGGGTGGAAGTTGGATCTCGGGTTTGCCTAACACACTCGGTTTGGTGGTTGACAGTTCGATTGCCGGGATTCCTATCATCGCGATCTATGTTCTGATTTTCTACCTCCTTGGATGGCTGATCCTGCGATGGTTTCCGCTCGGAACCGCAATCCTGGCAGTTGGCGGAAACGAGCCAGCCGCTCGCTTGTCCGGAATAGCCGTCAACCAGTCGAAATTTTTTGTTTACGCACTGACTGGGCTGCTGGTCGGATTCGCCGCTCTCCTGTACGTCGCACGGTATCGGAACGTCGAGACATCAACAGGCGGGACCATCGCTTTGGATGCAATCGTGGCCGCCGTCCTCGGCGGCTCGTCCGTACTAGGAGGAAGAGCGAATCTCTTAGGTACACTATTAGGCGTGTTCCTGGTTCGATTGCTCCAAAATGGTTTCGTTCTAGCCGGTGCTCCTTCGCTCTGGGAACAAGTGATCACTGGGGTACTACTGCTCGTGGTATTGATCCTAGATGGGGTAGCCGAACGACGCATAGGTTTGAGGAGCCGGTCCCTACCGGGCTACTCATGATACCAACAATAAAGACAATTCGATTTGGCGGTCTGTTGGTTCTATGCATGGCCACCCTGCTGTTTTTCGCGATCTACACTCCTGGCTTTTTTAGCGCAGGAAACTTTAGTTCAATTCTGCAGTTTTCAACACTGCTCGCCCTGGTAACCTTGGGTCAGGCTCTAGTGATATTAAGTGGCGGTGGCGGGATTGATCTGTCGGTCGGGGGAATTGTCAGTCTTTCCGGATTACTCATTGCGACCGGCGTCCGAGCAGGCATCAACGCTTACGTAGCCAGTTTTGTCGGAATCGTATTCGGCGGATTTCTTGGCCTGATCAATGGGATACTTATCACGAAATTCAGGTTGTTGCCGTTAATCGCGACACTGGGAACCTTTTACGCCTACAACGGTTTATCCGTAGCGATCACCAATGGAACACCGATCTCCGGACTACCCTTGTACTTCGGAACGCTCGGTCAAAATAGCGTCGCCGGCATTCCGTTACATACGCTCATACTCGTACTTCCAATCTTCTTGGTTCTCGAATTCGTGCTATGGCAATTGCCTCTCGGTCGGTGGATCTACGCGATCGGCAGCGATGAACGGGCATGTCGGTTGGTTGGGCTTCCCGTCGACCAAGCACGGATAGGAGTTTACGTCCATAGCGGGGTGTTGGCCGCCTTAGCCGGTTTGGTCGCAGACTCCTGGTTGCTCAGTGGGCGGCCAAATATTGGTCAAAACCTTGAACTCCTATCTCTCACCGCTGTTCTGTTGGGCGGCACAAGCATCTTCGGCGGATCAGGAGGTCTGGCCGGTCCGCTGATCGCTGTCTTCTTCTTCACTTCGCTGCAAGTGGGACTCCAGATGTTGAACGTAAACGCTATCTGGCAGTTGGGTATTGTCGGCTGTTTTCTGGTCTTTAGCGTTGTCGTAGACCGAATGATTCGAGCAGGAGAAATAAAATGAGAGACGAATTCGACCAACGTATCATCGATGCAGCGGACTCTAGCGGCAGGCGCTTGGCCCAAACGCTCCAAGATTTGATCCGGTTCGAAAGCGTCGTTATGAGCGATCCAATGAAGGCGGGACCGGGCGAGCGCCTTTGCCAGGAATATCTCGAACGCCGATTAGCAGCGAGCGCTTTCACGACCGAACTCTGGGAACCGGATGCAGAGGCCCTGCTGAAGAAGTATGCGGGTAAGCCCGGCGCACAAAGGAATCGAAATTTTACTGGCCGTCCGATTCTCGCTGGAACGCGCCAGGGTAGCGGCGGAGGCAGATCGATTTTGCTGACCGGTCACATCGATGTAGTGCCCCCAGGTGAGCCGACCCATTGGGCTTATCCGCCATTTGCCGGCACTCAAGTTGAGGACAAAATCTACGGGCGAGGTGCCGTCGATATGAAAGGTGGTGTAGCCTCGATGTTGGTAGCGGCGGAGATTCTCCACGAGCTCCAAGTTCCACTATCAGGCGATATCGTATTTTCGACGGTAGTCGACGAAGAGATTGGCGGCATGGGCACATTGGCGATGGCCGACCGCGGTTATCATGCTGACGCCGGGATCTTAACTGAACCAACGAGCAATCGGGTTACGCCACTTTGCCATGGCATCTTGTGGGGAAAAATAATTCTCGACGGCATCGGGGGCCACGCGGAACTAGCGTCGCGGCACTGGGACCAGGGCGGACCAGTCGACGCCATCGGTCTCATGCGATTCATTCTCGCCGGGATCGATGTGATAAACGAACGGTGGCGAACAGATCCGAGGAAAAATCATGCGCTGATGGAATTGCCCAACCAAATTATCGTTACTCAGGTCAAAGCAGGAGAGCACCCCAGTTCGGCGGCCGGCCGGGCAGAGATCATCATTGATGTGCAATATCTTCCCCACGAGAAGGACGCCAACGGTGTCGGCGGAAATGTTAAGAGGGAGGTCGAGGAACATATTGCTCGGGTGAGTCAGGTAGATCCTTGGCTGGCGCGAAATCCGCCGCGCATAGAATGGATTTTGGACGCCGATTGCGCCGAGGTCGCGATCGATCACCCGATTATCAATGCCTTTCGCGAGGCGAGCGAGCAAGCCTCTCAGCCGTTCCTGCTCTGGGGAATCGGCGCTCACACCGATATGGGGATTCCGACCGATTTAGCGAGTACTCCCACCGTGAACTTTGGGCCCGGCGACTCAAGCCAGGCCCACCAGCCAAATGAAAGTGTTTCGGTTACTGACCTGGTAACTACAACGAAAATTATCGCCCTGACCATCGCTAGATGGTGTCGCTAACATACCAACGAATAAGGATATCGATGAGTGCCAACGTACTTTTAGTCGGAGAGAGCTGGGTTAGCACTTCGACCCACATCAAAGGATTTGACTTTTTTTCCTCTAGTCTCTACGCGACCGGGGGCGACTTTCTGATCTCGGCTCTCGGGAGACACGGCATTCAAGTGAAGCATCTCCCGGGTCACGAGGCAGCCAAAGACTTCCCTTTCGACCTCGAGAAACTCCAGCCCTTTCGTGCAGTAATCCTGAGTGATGTCGGCGCAAATACCTTGCTCTTGCCACCGGCGACATTCCTGGAAGGTAAACGCGTACCGAATCGACTCGAGCTAATCAAGAATTATGTCCTGCAAGGAGGTGGCTTGGTGATGGCAGGGGGTTACCTGAGTTTTCAAGGGATCTATGGCGCTGCTCGCTATCACAAAAGTCCAATCGAGGATGTCCTTCCCGTTGCGCTGCTTCCGGTCGACGATCGCATGGAGAAGCCAGAAGGAGTCAATCCGAAAGTAATTGATAATGCTCATTTCATCACGGAAGGGATCGATGCAGAATGGCCTTACGTTCTTGGGTTCAATGAAGTGACGGTTAAGCAAGGGGGCGAGCTGTTGGTTAAGGTGCAAGAATATCCGCTACTGGTTACCGGATCATTTGGTAAAGGAAGATCCGTCGCGTGGACATCCGATGTCGGCCCGCATTGGTGCCCGAGGGAATTTGTCGAGTGGCCAGGATATGGAGAAGTTTGGGCGCGAATTATTCAATGGGTCTCTCAGGCCAAGGGCTAGACCCTTCAGCTCCTGCGGTTGGTCGTTCTCGGGTTCCCGGCGTTGTCAACGAACGACAACGATCGGTAAAACAGAAGAGCGGACATCATTTCGCATTGACGTGTAACCTTTGAGTTACATATTGCCGTGATCTATGGTTGCAGATCGTTCCGACCGCACCCGATAACAAATCGCATTTTCTTGTCGATCGCCGACCCCAGTCGCCGACGTATCTTGGATTTGCACATCGCTAATCAGCTTTACGACGCAATCGCGTAATGCTTTAGGTGCGCCAATGCCTCTCGCGCGGTCGTTTCGACCGATTGGCTATTTCTCCTTATCTTACCTAAGAGCATCGCGCCCTGTATTGCGGCGATACAAAAATCCGCCATCTGTTCTTCGTTGACATGATGGGAGAGGTGGCCCTTGGCTTTCTCTTTGATGAAGAATGCCGCCAGCTTGTTCTTTACGACCTCGAAGATGAGACTGAGATCCTGGCGGATTAGTTCATCGTTTTCAGTAACTTCGTTACCAATTGTTCCGAACGGACAGCCGCGGGTCATGCGAAACCTCTTTTGTAATTCGATGTTGGAAAAAAACCAGCGTTCCAAATCTTCCCAGGAGTTGATTTCATAGCTCAGGGGAGCGGTACCTTTAGCGATCTCCTCGAGGTAAGTTTGTAAGACCTCGTGCACGAGACCTTCCTTGTTCTTGAAGTAGTGGTAGAATTGGCCCTTCCCAGTTCCTGAATTCTCGATGATTTGATCCGGGCTCGTCGCAACAACACCCTGTTTATGAAACAGGTCAGCGGCAGCCCGGATAATCCGAGCTCTGGTTGCCGCGCCCCTGGTGACTCTGGCGTTCATTTGTCGGTTTTAATTGTACTTATGCGTACACTTTATTGCGTACGCGCTGGAGAATCAACGGCTCGTTCAAGAATCCTCATTGTACTTACTTTCTGATAGACAAGCGACTAATAATAAGCTACTTACGATGATACGGTCGAGCCGATATGGATGGCTGAGCAAATATCAATCAGACAAAGACTGTACTGGCAGGTTTGATCGATGATTGAGCTGCGTCGCGTGCCGGGCACAGATCAAAACCCCCTGAAAAGCCCTGAAGAAAATCGCTACCTGAGGCAAGCTCCGCCAGAAAACAGTTGATAAACGAGCACCCAAGAAAGCTATGAAGCCCTCGCTACTGCACGAAGACAAGTACCTGCAAGTCTTTTGGGATGAAACGAACCGCATCATCGGCATAGACTGGAAGGCAACGACCTCCGATATGACCGATGAGGATTTTAAGACTGAACTAACGCTATTTGTTAAGCAGGTCGAGGATAAGAGAGCGCCAAGAATTCTCATCAATGTGAGCAAATTCCGTCACCGACCGGGCGCGGAGATGGGAGAATGGCGGCTGAAAAATATATCCACCCGTTACAACGCTGCCGGGGTGCAGCGATTTGCGTTTCTCCTCTCGAAGGGTTCTCAGATTCCGCCAATGGTAAGTCAGCCAACAGAAGGTGAATTGTTCCTAACTCAATCGTTCAACGACTACGAGCAGGCCGCAGTCTGGTTAACGGGATCTGAGTAGGCTGCGCCGGGCAACTTCGATCTGCCGGCATTAACCCTCTAACCC
>Ga0070699_100003075_pt1 | contig 14795 bp, 13 predicted proteins | sample KBSK1503metaG_FD_65473 | JGI IMG/M metagenome (GOLD analysis project Ga0070699, IMG submission 65473) | Corn, switchgrass and miscanthus rhizosphere microbial communities from Kellogg Biological Station, Michigan, USA - KBS K1-50-3 metaG | ecosystem: Host-associated > Plants > Roots >...
CGAACCGCCCGCTCACGCTCGGCAAGGTTTGTCGCGCCGGCTTCGCCGGCCGCGACATGACGTCCGCCTCACCCACGCAACGCCGCACGCTCGCTTCCGATCCCGACCCGAGACGCAGTCTCGGGTCGGCTTCCTAGGCGCGCCGGCGCGGGGCGAGCGTTGCTCGGTCAGCCGGGGCGGACCGCAGCATCTGGTCGACCGTGTAGATCCGCATCAGCTGGAACGAGAGCCGGTGCACCGAGCCGCCGTTCTCGAGCCGCGTGGCCTGCGCGATCCGCTCCCGGATCGCGCGTCGGTCCCAGAGGTCGGCGCGCAAGTCGTCGGCGAGCGCGTGGAGCACCGTCCCCGTGCGCAGGAACTCGAAGTTCCCCCACCCGAGCCGGGGCTGCGCGACGCGGCCGCGGGTCGCGAAGTAGAGCCGCCAGCGACCGTTGTCGAGCTGCCGTCTCACCAGCCGCGTGAGCTCCTGCGCGACGACCGGCGCGCGCGCCGGCACGAGGGTCGCGCTGGAAGGGAAGCGGAGCAAGCCGGGAACGTAGCGGCGAAGCATCGCGCGGTTGAGCGTGTTGTGGATCTTCGTCTTGACGGGGATGCGGGTCGAGAGCCCGAGCAGCTCGCGATCGGTGAACGGCAGCGCGACGTCGACGTTGGCACGGCAGCTCAGGATCTGCGCGTTGATGTACTGCGTCCCCCGATGCTCCGTGACGAAGGCCTCGACCAGCTCGTCGCCGGTGCGGACGCCGCGGCGCTCGAGGCGCTCGAGCGCGGACTCGATGTCGGCGTTGACCGCCGCCGCCGGCTCGGCGATGCCGTCCCAGGCCGCGGGGGCCAGATACCAGGGCTTCGCCACGTGCCGGGCCAGGAGGAGGTCGCGCGCGGCGCGATGTCCGTTGGGTGACCCGACGGAGCGGCCGAGCAGTCCCGCGGCCACCGCGGCCATCTTTCGCGTGCCGCCGAGGACCATCGATGGGCCGTAGTGGCCGCCCAGCACCTCGCCGTAGACGCCGGCCGAGACGGAGCCGACGCCCGCCTCCCCGAGCAACGCCCCGGCGCGATGCCAGTGCGGGAACATGACGTTCTCGGTGCGCTCGAAGCCGCGCTCGAGCGCGCCGAGGTCGTACATCGCCTCACCGAGCGGCTCCCGACGGAGGTCCACCCCGGCCCACTGGCAGATGCGCTCGACCAGTCCGACCTCGCGGCTGCCGAGGTCCCCGTGCGTATAGGCCAGGAGCCGCTCGCGACCCGCCTGCTCGAGCATGGCGGCGAAGAGGGTGCGCGAGTCCCACCCTCCCGACATCATCACGGCGTGACGTCCGGGCCCCGGGAGGCTGCGTCGAACCGCGTCGCCGAGCGCCACCCATGTCTGCTCGACGGCGTCCCCGCCGCCCTCGGCCTCATCGCGCCCACCCGCCCAGAGCGCGCTCGTTTCCCGCACCGACAGCCGACCACTCCCCGGCTCGTAGCGCAGGATCTGCCCGGGGAGCAGACGGCGGACGTGCTCGAAATGCGTCCGACCCGCGAGCGTGGAGTAACGCTCGAGGACCTCGAGGATGCCGACCAGGTCGAGCGAGGCCCCCGTGAGCCGCGCGAGCGGGCGGAGGCGGCTGCTGAACAGCAGGCCGCCGTCGATCACGGCGTAGTACAGCGGGAACGAGCCGGTCCACTCCGTGGCCAGGTGCCACGTCCCCGAACGCGAGCTCACGGCGGCGACGTTGCCCTTGCACGTCGGCGCGAGCTCGAGCTCGTCCGCGCGGAACCGGTAGAGCGAAGACGGGTTCCCGCGGCTGCACTCCCCTGCCAGGTGGTAGACGGACAGCTCGCCGTCGACCGCGAACCGGTCGCCGCCAGGCGCCACGTGCAGCGCCGAGCGCGAGCCGAAGGCGTGCCCTCCGAGCATGCCGCCCGCCACACCCGCCGCCTCGGCGGCCCCGTACACGGCCGCAAAGTCGGCGCGGAGCGCCTCGTAGAGGTCGGGCGGGCACCCGACGCCGCCGAATATCCCCGGCATGTGTCTGTGACGAGATCCGGTCGCGGCTACTCGACGTAGCCGAGGTCCTCGAGGCGTTTGCGCACCTCGGCCTCCTCCTCCTCGGTGTACCCCGCGTCGTCGCGCCGCTCGGGCGGCTCCTTCTCGGGCTCGTCGGGACGGCGCTCAGGCATGGCGGCCCGTTCTCCTCTCCTCGTCGACCTCGCACGCGGCCAGCTCGGCCTCGATGCGAGCCCGATGGCGCTCGAGCGCCCGTCCGATGAAGACGGCCTGACTCTCGACGTGCTCGTCGAGCCTCATCCAGCTGAGCTCGTGCCGGCCGCAGGTGAAGTTGAAGAGGGTGTGCCAGTCGCGGCCGGCGAAGCGCACGATACCTTTTGCGCGCAGCACGGCGCGCGGCAGGCGCGTCAGGAGCCGCTCGAACGCGTCCTGGCGGAGCGGGCGCGGCGACCGATAGACGAAGCTCCCGATCCCGTCGGCCTCGAGGTGACTCGTCTCCTGCCGCGCCACCGCGCGGTAGGTCGCCACGCCGGTGGCGAAGAGCACCTCGCTGTCGAGCGCGCCGCGCACGGTCCGGAAGCGCTCGGCGCGCGGGTTGAGCCGCGCGAGCCGCCGTTCGACGGCCTCCAGCGCGGCGGCGTCGACCAGGTCCGTCTTGTTCACGACCAGGAAGTCGGCCGCCGCGATCTGCGTGCGGGCGACGGTGGTCTCGCGGAGCTGGCGCCCCACGTTGGCGGCGTCGACGACGGTGATGACGGCATCCAGCCCGAGCCCCGCGTTCTTCACGCGGTACGCGAGCGGTTCGGGATCGGCGACGCCCGTCGACTCGATGATGACGAGGTGCGGCTTCGTCGTCTCGACGATCTCCTGGATGGCCAGGTCGAATCGGTAGTCGTCGATCGAGCAGCAGATGCAGCCGCTCGCCAGCTCGACCATCTTCTCGACGTTCGCGAGCCCGGTGATCACCTTGCCGTCGATCCCCACCTCGCCGATCTCGTTCATGATGACGGCGACCGGCTTGCCCTGGAGCCCGTGCGCGAGCACGTGCCGGAGGAGCGTCGTCTTCCCGCTGCCGAGGAAGCCGGTGAGGACGTCGACGGCGACCGTCCGCATCAGAGGAGCGAGCGGCCCGCGAGCCCCTCGGGTACGGGCTGACCGAGCAGCCGCAGCAGCGTCGGGGCCACGTCGTAGATCGGGACGTCGGGGAGCGCGCCCCGCAGCGGCGCGGGCGCGCCGGCGGTGGAGAGGACGAAGACGCCGAACCAGTCGTGGTTCGCCTCGTCCGGGCCGGTGTCGTTCTCGAAGGTGTGGATGCCGCCCATGCCGACGGCCCCGACCGAGCGCCAGTCGAGGTCGCCGAAGTAGACGATCAGGTCGGGGGCGACGCCGTTCACCGTCCGGTAGATGTCCTCGGGGCGGTAGACCCTGGAGCCGATGTTCCGCCCCGCCGGGTCGGCGATCGCCTCGATGCCGGCGATGAGGTCGGAGCGCACGCGCTCGTAGTCGCCGGGGTCGACCGTGCCCGCCGGCTCGCGCCCGCGGACGTTCAGGAAGAGCCGCCCGTAGTAGCCGCCGTCGCCCCACGCCCGAGTGCGCGACCAGTCGATCGACACCCGGCCGATGGGCGTCGGCTTGCTGGGAGTGGCGGAGAGCGTGAGATGCCCCTCGCGCATGAGCCACTCGTTGAAGCAGATTCCGCCGTCCATCTTCTTGGCGCCGTGGTCCGAGACCACCGCGACCAGCGTCTCGGCCGGGCAGGCCGCGAGCAGCTCGGCGAGCTCGCGGTCGACGTAGCGGTAGTAGTCGAGGATCGCCGACTCGAAGGGGTTGCCCGGCTCGTACCGGTGGTGCGCCGGGTCCATGTAGCTCCAGAAGCCGTGGTGGATGCGGTCGACGCCCATCTCGACAAGCATGCAGAAGTCCCACGGGCGGGTGCGGACGAGGTGCTTGACGAGCCGGAGGTGCTTCGCCGTCTTGTCGTACACCCGCCGGAGCAGCCCCGCCTTGTCGGCGGTGCGGAAGTCCTCGACGTCGAGGACGTAGCCCTCGGTGACGCGTTCGACCTCGGCCTTGAGTCCCGCCGGGTAGGTGTAGGCGCTCTCGGTGGACGGGGTGAGGAAGCAGCTCACCATCTCGCCGTGGAGCGGCGAGGGTGGATACGTCTGCGGCACGCCGAGCACCAAACAGTAGAGCCCCGCGGCACCCAGCCAGTCCCACAGGCGCGGCACCTTCACGAGCGCCGAGTTGGCGAACGCGTAGCCGTCGTACGAGTGGTCCTTGCGGTTCCGAAACCCGTAAAAGCCGAGCTCGCCCGGATCGCGGCTGGACGTCATCGCGGTCCAGGCGGGCACCGTGATCGGCGGGTTGGTCGACACCAGCCGCGCGTGCGCACCGCGCGCGATCAGATCCGCGATCGTCGGGAGCTCGTTCCGCCATCGCTCGAACACGAGCGCCGGCACCGCGGAGTCGAGCCCCACGACCAACAGCTTCGAAAACGACATAAGGCGCGGCCCGACGTCTAACCAAGATCATCTGCGGTCGCAAACCGCGGCCCGCCCGCGCGGCGGGGCGGCGGGAAGGGGCGCCGCCGCGGCTCCCGGTCCTCGCTCCACGCGCGACTCGTAATTCGAGACGTCCCCCCGAAGTTGCGGGCGCGCGCGGGAGCTGCGGAGGTCGCCGCGGCGGCGCCCCTTCCCGCCTTGCACTGCGTGGCGAGGCCGGTGCAGCGTCCGCGGACGTTGCCGCGACGTCGCATCGCGGGTGCGGGGGTGCCGGATCGGCGACCTCCGCAGCCTCCGCGCGCGCCTGCAGCTGCGGGGGGACGTTGCAAGTTCGAGGCGCGCGTGAGGCGAGGACCGGGAGCCGAGCCGGCACCCCCGCACCCGCGGCGCGAACCGCGCCGCCGGCTCTAGTCCGCGGCCTGCGCCGGCGCGAGGCTCCGGACGCGGGCGGCGAGCGCGCGGTAGCCGTGGAGGTCGGCGCGCCCGATCAACAGCGTCTTGGCGATACCGTAGCCGGACTCGCGGACGAAGACCACGAGCAGGATCAACGCGGCGGCGCTGTACGAGACCGCGGTGGAGATGGCGGCGCCCGAGATGCCCCAGCGAGGAATCAGCACCAGGTTGAGCGCGACGTTGATGCCGAGCGCCGCCCCGGCGGCGGCGATGTTGATCTCCTGGCGGTTCCGGCTGGTGAAGTTCCGGGTGAGGATCATGTAGAGCGAGATCATGACGATGCCCGGCAGCATGAGCCGCATGGGGAGGATCGCGGCGGCGTAGCGCTCGCCGAACAGCAGCCGGATGCCGAGGCCACCGAAGAGCTCGTAACCCACCGCGACGAGCACCGTGATGAACAGCGTGTGGCGGCAGACCGCCGACGTCTGCGCGTGCGCGTCGCGCTCGCCTGCGGCCGCGAGGCGCGGATAGAGCACGGTGCCGGTGGCGTCGGAGATCTTGAGGAGGAGGTTCGTCAGGTTCGTCGCGACGGCGTAGAAGCCGACCTGCACCGGGTCGAGCAGGAAGCCGATCATGTACTGGTCGATCCGGAAGTGCAGCGTCGAGGCGAGCGTCTGGAGGTACGACTTGCTGCCGAACGTCATCATGTCCCGTGCCAGCTCCGGGCGCCACGTCATCCGCAGCGGGGCCGTGCGATGGACGCGCAGCGCGAGCCACACAGTCACGCCGCCGATGACGACCGTCTGGGTGACGATCGCGCCGATGAGCCCGGTCCGCAGCCAGACGAGCGCGACGGCCATGCCGATCACCCCGAACAGCGTCGGGGCGACTTGCTGGAAGTTGTACTCCCGGAAACGCTCCTCGGCCTGCAGCACCGCGGAGAAGAAGGTCTGCAGCAGCACGAAGGGGAGCAGCAGCAACACGGGCAGGAGGGTGACCGCCGGCGCGCCCTTGAGCACGTGGTCGAGGACCCAGGCACGCGCGAGGTAGCAACCGAGCGCCAGGCCCCCGCCGAGCCCGAGCGCGAGCCAGAGCGAGTGCGACGCGACGTCCGACGCCGACGCGCCACGCCGCCGCATGAAGTACACGTTGGCCTGCGGGATACCGAGCTTCACGAAGTTCGACAGCGTGATCGGCAGCAGCGTCAGCAGCTGGTAGAGCCCGCGGTCGTGGGGCCCGAGCATGCGGGCCGTGATGACGCTCGTACCCACCCCGAGGCAGGTCGCCAGCATCTGGGCGCTGAACACCCCGGCCGAATCGCGGACGAACCGCCCGACCTGGCGCTCAGCCATGGAGCCGCTCGGCGGCGGGTGCGGAAGCCGGGGCCGCCCGCAAGGCGTAGAGCCCGTACTCGCCCTGGCGCAGCACCGGGTCGCACTCGCCGGTGACGAAGGCGCGCCAGAGCTGCCCGACGGCGGCTTCGAACGGGTCGCCCGCGGCCGTGAACGACGAGAGGTCGACGGCCACGTGCGTCACGCCGAGTTCGCGAGCCGTCTCGGCGAGCGCGGTGGGGGTGTCGGTCACCCGATAGTCGATCAACCCCTGGTCGAGGTAGCTGCCGAGCACGAACGGCCGCTCGATGTAGTACGGATGAGGGATCTGCTCGAGCACGAGCACCCGCCCCGCCGGCGGCACGGCGACGTTGGCGCGCTCCCAGAAGGCGAAGCGGGGCGAGGAGCGGCGCAGGAACTCGTCGGGCGCGAGGCGGCCGACTGCCACGCGCGCCTGGTCGGGCCAGAGCGTGCTCAGGTAGCGGCCGATGAGCGCGAGGTTCCCCGCGATCGTGACCGCGACGACGGCGACCGCGAGCCGGCGCCCGAGAAGCATCGAGGCGCCGGGCACCGTCGCGGCGAGGACGAGCGCGACCCCCGGCAGCACGTAGCGCGGATGCGCCCAGGCCCCCACGGCGACGATCGCGGCGTAGGCGAAGCCGATCCCGGCGACGGCAAGCACCCGGGGGCGTCGCCGCCGCACGAGCAAGAGGGCCGGCGCGAAGGCCAGCGCGAAGGGGCTCACGTCGAGACTCGCCCGCGCGGCCTTCTCGAACGAGTCGGAATGCATGGTGAGGTCCCAGGGGAACCGGGTCACGGCCAGGCCCGTGTACGGCTCGCCGGCGCGGCGGCTCGCGTTTTCCGTCTGGTACTGGCGGTAGTAGTCGGCGAGGTACTCGCTGGCCGCCGCGCTCCAGTGACGGCCGCCGAAGACGTGGTAGCCATAGGGAAAGATCGGGTTGCCCATTTCGACCGTGTTGCGGATGTAGCAGGGGCTGGCGGCGAGGAGTGCCGGCAGGGCGAAGCCGACGATGAGCCCGACCGCGTGTCCCCGCGGCAACGTCCGGCGGAGGAGAAAGCCGAGGAGGGCGAGGCCGATCAGCGCCGGCATGAGGAGGCCGAGCAGCTTGCTCCCGCCCGCGAGCCCGGCCATGAGGCCGGCGCGGCGCACGTCCGCCGCGTCGCCGCCCTCCGCCCAGTCGAGGAACGCGCCCACCGCGAGCGCGGCATAGAGCACCACCGGAAGGTCCGAGCCGGCCCGCGTCATGAGCGACCAGCTGATGGGCAGCGTGAAGAAGAGGGCGCCCGTCGCCGCCCCCGACTCGCGCGCGAGGTGGCGGCGGGCGAGCCCGGCGAGCGCGAGCGCCGTGAGCACGCCGAAGGCACCGTTCAGGAAGCGCGCGAGTACCTCGCCGGAGAGCGTGAAGCCGATCGCGAAGACGAAGTTCTGGAGGCCCTGCGTGAAGCTCCACACGTGCCACGGCGCCGGCACGAGCCCGCCGGCCGCCGCGTACAGGCGCGGATACGCCAGCTGATACTTCGTCTGGTCGCCGCCGACCGGCGGCGCCACCATGGCGAGCGACTCGGCGACCAGGAGCGCCCCACACACGACGAGAAAGGGCCACGCCGCGCGTACGCGCGCGCGATCGACCGCCCTGACCGCGCGGGCGAGGTCGTGGCGTCCGAGAACCACACTGACGAGGCCGGCGAGCGCGATCGGCAGCGGGCGGAGCACCTCGAGCGCCGCGAGGCCGAGCGCGAATGCCCCCGCGACACCGAGGCCGGCCGCCATGCCCGCGACGAGCCAGTCCGCCTCGTCGGCCGGGAGGGCCGCGAGCGCGCGCAGGCAGACCAGGCCGCCGGCCGCGGCGGCGACCAACACCAGGACGAGGAGGCCGAGGGCGATCATCGTGCTCTCAGGACACCCAGATAGCCGAGCCAGTAGACGAGGTAGACGAGCCCCGCCCAGGCGCCGAAGACGAGCCGCGCCCCGTGACGGACCGAATCGGGCACCGTCGTCGGAGCGTCAATAGACGAAGGGAACGATGCGCTTGGTTCGAGCTGCATAGCGGGAGTACTCCGGAAAGGTGCGCGCCAGCGCGTCGTCCTCGAGCTTCACCCGCAGGGCGAGCACGAAGAGGGCGACGGGGACGAGCACGAGAATCGCCCGGCAACCGAGCGTGAGCGGCGCACCCGCGGCGATCGCCGCCTGCGCGAGGTACATGGGGTGCCGCAGACAGCGATACGGCCCCCGGGTGACGAGCGGGCCACCGGCGCGTGGCTCGATGAAGGGCGACAGCGCCTCGCCGAGGGCACGCCCCGCGAGCCGGTAGCCGCCCACGCCGAGCGCGAAGAGGACGGCGCCGGCCACCCGCCCCGACGCCGCGCCACCGCTGAACGCGCGCTCGAGCGGCGCGCCGGCGAGGAGCGCGTAGAAGACCAGGTGGTGCACGGTGACCAGCCAGAGCGGTTCTCCCGGCGTCACCCGGGCCGGCTCGAGCGGCGCCGCCCCCGGGGTCCGGACACGGACCAGGAGGACGGTCAGGAGGCCCACGTATAGGGCACCCCAGATCACGATGCCGCGCGCACCTCCCCGGCCGGGGCCTCGCGTCTGAGCCCGTGCACGAGGGCGACGGAAGCCACCAGGCACGCGAGCTCGCGGCCCCACACCCCGAGTGCCTGCCGCGTGAGCAGGCTCGCGACGAACGCGACCCGCGCGGACCCGTCGACGATCACCTCCTCGAGCATGGGGACGGGCGCGATATAGTACGCGCCGGAGAGCGGCCAGAGGAAGCGCCCGCCGTACGGCGCGACGGCGTCGGCGGTGAAGTAGTCGAGGACGAGATGCGAGGCGTAGAGCGCGGCCGCCCACGCGGTTGCGCGCACGACGATCGCGCGCCCGCGGCCGGCAAGGCCAGCAGCGAGCGCCACGGCCGCCCCCACCACCAGCACCGCCCCGAGCGTGTGCGTCATGCCTCGATGATAGACGCCGGGTTGCCCAATGACGAGTCCGGGAAGGAAGTCGAGGTCGGCTCCGTTGGCGAGCGCGACGGCGGCCAGCAGGAGCCCCGGCCGGTGCGGCCCCGGCGGCCGCACGAGCTCGTACCCGAGGTAGCCGGCCGTCGTGTGGGCGAAGACGAGCGCCATCGCCTCAGGATGCACCCTCCGCCGGCGCGCGCGAAACGGCCGTCTCCGCGCTCTCGTCGGGCAGCGGCAGCGGCGTGACGACCGCCGCCCGCCGGCGCCGGCCGAGGACGAGGCGCATGCGGAAGAGGAAGAAGAGGTTGCCGAATCCGTCGCGCCAGATGTTCAGCTTGCTCGTGCCGATCCGCTCGCCGTAGTAGATCGGCATCTCGAGACAGCGCAGCTCCGAGTGCGTGAAGGCGAGGATCTTGAGCTCCTCGGAGAGCGCCATGCCGTCGCTCCGCGGGCCGATCTTGCGCAGGACGTCGCGGCGGAAGACCCACATGCCCGACTGCGAATCGATGATGAACTTGAAGAAGAGGCACATCATCGCCCCGGAGAGGATGGCGTTGCCGAGGAGGCGAATCGGGCTCTTCGCCTGGCCGCTGCGCGAGTACCAGCGCCGGGCCGTGATGAAGTCGAGCTTCTCCTCGACCAGCACGTAGAGGAGGAGCGGCAGCGAGTCGGGCGGGTAGGTGCCGTCCCCGTCCATCGTGACGATGATGTCGCCGCGCGCCGCCGCGAAGCCGGTTTTGTAGGCTCGCCCGTATCCCTTCCGTCGCTCGAAGACGACGCGGGCCCCGAGCTCGCGCGCGACCGCCGCCGTCCGGTCGGTCGAGGCGTTGTCCACCACCAGCACCTCGTCGACCAGAGCCGGCATCTGCGCGAGCACGGCGCGGATGCCTTCCTCCTCGTTGTGGCACGGGATGACGACCGAGATACGATTACCGCGGTACATGCGGACCTCCTGGATTCAGCGGGCGAGCGCGGGGCCCTCGGCGGGCCGCTCGCTCGCGCAGGCCGCGAGCGTGGCGGGCCGGGGCCGCCGGCCTGTGACCCTCCGCCACGCTTTGCGGAGCTTGAGACTCGACCACTCCTTCAACACGGCCGGCATCATGCGCGGGTTGAAGAGGATGTTGATGGTCAGGAAGCACTCGTAGGTGCAGAAGCACTTCGACTCGCGGATGAACCGCCGCGACGCCTCGGCTTGCGGGCCGAGCCAGATCTTCCGGAAGTCGTAGCCGGCGTCGCGCACGTTGCCGAGCTTGCGGTCGATCAGCAGCTCGCAGGGGTAGACGTCGCCGTTGGCGAACATCGCGCCGCCGAGGTTCCCGCCGTAGCAGGGGATCTGGTACTCGTTCGTGCGCACGATCTTCGCGATCAGCTGGTGGCGCACGATTCGCTTCGCGTTGATGAAGTCGGCGAACGGGAAGTGGTCGTAGCCGGAGAGCGATCCGGACTTGTACTCACGCTCCATGTGATCGGCGTACTGCTCGTACTTCTCGACGTCGAAGAACTTCGACACGGGTTCCTTGGGGCTGCCGCGGGTGAGCAGTGTGAAGACGGTGTCGACGTCGAGGTTCCGCCGGAACCAGTCGTAGTTCTCGATCAGCACGTCCTCGTTGTGCTTGGAGACCGTCGTCTCCACCTGCACGCTGAAGTTCTTGTAGTGCTTCTCGATGTCGCGCAGCGCCTTGTAGGTCTCGACCGCGCGCTTGAAGAGGCCGGGGAAGACACGGATCTCGTCGTGTAGCGGGCCGACGCCGTCGAGCGACACGTCGATGTGGAGGTCGAGCTCGGGGCACGACTCGCAAAGGTCCTTCACGATCGACACCGTGCGCGCCGTCGTGCTGCCGTTGGTCGGGATGCCGACGTTCCGCACGCCGGTGTTGCGGTGGAAGATCTTGATGATCTCGCCGATGTCCTTGCGGAGGAAGGGCTCCCCGCCGGTGGGGAGGAGGAACATGAGGCTCCCCTTCCCGATGCTCGCGGCCACCTTGTCGACCTCCTCGAGCGACAGCTCCTGCTTGCGGTAGGTCATCGAGGGCTCTTCCCAGCCGGGGTGGGCGCCGTCGGCGAGGAGACAGTGCTTGCACTTGGCGTTGCAAGCGTCGGTGATGAAGTAGACCAGGTAGACGGGCAGCTGGCCGCGCTTCAGGAACATCTTGCGGCCGTGCTTCATGTAGTCGACGTAGCCCATTACCTCCTCCTTCCGGGGGCGGGCTCAGTACCGCCGACCGAGCGCGTAGGTCAGGACGCCGATGCCGCCCCCGACGCCGACCACGACGAGCTCCAGGCAGAGGAGCGGCGTCGCGGCGAGCGCCCTGCCCCACCCGTCGCTCGCCCGGATCGCGGCCAGGAAGTTCGCGTTGAGGGCGATCGCCCCGGCGAGCGCGACGAGCCCTGCCCCGCCCAGGGCCGGCGCCCCGAGCACCGGCGCGGCGACGAGCGCGCCGGCGCCGGCAGCCGCCACGGGTACGCTGACGATGTAGCTCGCGGGAATCGAGGTGTTGTTGCGGGCGAGCTCGGTGCGATGCCGGAGCTTCAAGCGGGCGAGCGCGACCGCGCGCAGGAAATCCGTCCGGAGCAGCCCGCCGAGGGAGTACCGCTTCACGTGCTCCACCTCGAGCTCGGGCTGGACCCGGACACGGATGCCGAGCCGGGCGAGCTTCTGCCCGAAGGCGGTGTCCTCGACGTTCGGGTTCCCGTAGCCCTCGTCGAAGCCGCCGGCGGCGAGGAAGGCCTCGCGCCGGATCGCCGCAGCGGTGGTGTAGAAGAGCGGCACCTCGCCGGTCTGTCGCGAGTAGGTCCACCGCATCCAGAGGTTCTTGTACTGGCTCACGAGGTCGCGGTGGCGCATGACCGCCGCCTGCACGCCGATCAGCCCGTCGACGTCGCCCCGCGCATACCGTTCGGCGAGACGGGCGAGCGTGTCGTGCGCGACCATGACGTCCGAGTCGATGAAGAAGAGGAGCGGGCCGCGGGCGACGCGGGCGCCGAGGTTGCGGGCCGCGGCGGGCCCGACGCGTCCCGGGCTCGGCACGATCCGGACCGGGAAGTTCCCGGCGATCGCCGGCGACTGGTCGGTCGAGCCATCGTCCACGATCACCACCTCGAAGTCGACGAACGTCGACTGGAAGAGCCGGGTCAGGCACTCCGCGAGCGTGGCCGCCGCGTTGTAGACGGGCATCACGACCGAGACCGCAGGCGCGGCGTGCCCGGGTTGGCTGCGGCGCGCCAGCCAGCGCGCCATCGAGGTGACGCGGCTCCAGCCCTGCTCGGAGTCGGGTCGCGGATCGGTACCGTTCGGACGCATCGTCAGTTCTTCCCGGCTGCGGCGAGTAACATCCCGTCCATCGCGCTGTCGAGCCGTCGGGCGAGCGCGTCCATGCGCGCGAGGTCACGGGCGGTGAGGTCTTCGGTCACGGTCCTACTCCCCGGGCCCGAAGCGGTAGATGACGTTGAACGTCGGGCGCTTGCCGTTCAGGTGCGTCACGATCGCCATCCCGATGCCGAGCAGCCCCCAGAAGAGGATCTGCACGGGCGGGTTGTAGAACGCGTTGAAGTTCGCCATCGAGACGAGGAAGCCGAGGCCGGAGGAGAAGATGGCCCACAGCACGAGTGCGAGCCGGTCGTCCTGGACGCGGCGGCTGCCGTCGTAGATCGCGGCCAGGGCCGCGCCGATGACCCACATCATGAGCGCCCAGCCGACGAATCCCGCCCGCAGCATGAGGGTCAAGTGCATGTTGGCGCTCTGAGCGCGGTGCGGGCCGAGCTCGCCCGGGCCCTCCACCTCGACCACGCTCACCGCTCCCTTCCCGGGCTCGGGTCCGACCAGGGCCCGGTGGCTGCGGACCTCGGAGGAGATGGTCGCGCCGGTGAGCGAGACGCGCCGCGTCCACTCGGCGCCGATCGCGCCAGGTGAGAGGCGGAGCGAGCCGGTCACCATCAGCAGGGCGACGAGTGCGAGGCAGCCACCGGCAAACATCCGGAACGTCCGCCGCGACGCCCGCCAGGTGAACACCGAGCCCGTCATCCACAGGGCCAGCAACCCCGTGCGGCTCTGGGTGAGCACCACCGCCACGATGACGAGGGTCGCGCAGATCAGCCAGAAGTCCCGCTCCTCGCGCCGCTCGGCGCCGGCTAGCTCGACCAGCACGAGGGGAACCCCGAGAACCAGGTAGGCGGCGAGGACGACCGGGCTGCCCAGGGTCGAGGTGATGCGGGGCGTCCCGACGTGGGCCAGCAGCGTTCCGCTCGTGGTGGGATGGGTCTGCACCGCGATCTCGAGGATGCCGAGCAGCGACACCGCGACGGCGGCCAGAGCGACGACACGCGTCGCCCGTATGACGAAGCGATCGTTCACCTCGCCGCTCACGACCAGGAACAGGAGGAGGAAGCCCGAGGCGCTGAAGTAGGCGAGGTCGCGCAGCCGTGGCACGAGGTCGCCCCCGAAGATGCCCGCCAGCACGGAGAAGAGCACGAAGCAGACCATCGGCCGGTTGGTGGGCGTCTGGTAGAGGTACAGGCGGTGGGCCGGGATCTGGCGAATGAGCGTCGTCGCCGCGAGCAGGAGGCCGACGGCTTCGAAGGGCGACAGGTTGAAGCCCCCCACGGGGACCTCGAACGGCTCCTTGAAGAGCGCCGGCGCGAAGGACGCGCACAGGAAGATCAGGCCCAGCACGACGCCGAGCGTGAGCCAGCGGTTGAGCAGCTTCACGAAGGTCGCGGCGACGAGCCGGAAGTCGAGCCAGAAGCTGCGATTGCGGATGTAGACCAGGTCGTAGCGGAGCTTGTCGCGCGGGTCCGTGAAGTAGCCGCCACGCAGCTGCGCGAGCCCCGTCATGCCGGGCCGGACGATGAAGCGCGCGGTGTAGTGCCGGATGTCGCGGGTGGAGGTGGCGAGGAAGATGGGACGGATCGGCCGCGGCCCGACCAGGTTCATGTCGCCACGCAGCACGTTCAGCAGCTGCGGGATCTCGTCGAGCTTGCTGCGCTTCAGGAACCGCCCGACGGGGGTGTAGAGCGGCTCGTCCGGCGCGAGGAGGCGCGCGCCGATCCGCTGCTCGGCGTCGAGCAGCAGCGTGCGGAACTTGAAGATCGTGAAGGGCCGGAGGTCACGGCCGATGCGGGTGCCGCGGTAGAGGATCGGCCCGCGGCTCGTCAGCTTGATGGCGAGCGCGACCACCAGCGACACGGGCAGCAGCACGAAGAGCCCGGCCGCGGCGATCGCCACCTGCCACCATCGCCCCCAGCGCCCGTCGGAGCGGAGACCGAGGTCACGGCCGGCCGCGGCGAAACGCTCGGCTCGTTGTGCGCGTAAGCTGATCACGTCGCCTCCGGTCGAGCATGCGCGGAGTGCTCGGCGCGGCGACGACTCGCCGCGGCCGCGCGCACCTCGGCGCGCACGAGGTCGTGCCACACGACGAGGACCAGGAGGGCCCAGATGGCCCGGCTGTGGTCGACCCGCCGGGTCATGTGCTCGGCCACCAGCCGGCCGACGGCGTCCGGGTCGAAGAGCCCCTGGCGGTGGAGCCGCGTCGGGGCGAGCACGTCGTGCGTGAAGTCGCGTAGCTCCCCGGTCAGCCAGGCCGGGATCGGCACGTTGAAGCCCCGCTT
>Ga0070699_100003078_pt1 | contig 14782 bp, 9 predicted proteins | sample KBSK1503metaG_FD_65473 | JGI IMG/M metagenome (GOLD analysis project Ga0070699, IMG submission 65473) | Corn, switchgrass and miscanthus rhizosphere microbial communities from Kellogg Biological Station, Michigan, USA - KBS K1-50-3 metaG | ecosystem: Host-associated > Plants > Roots >...
CGCGCGTGGGAGGGCTCACGGTGACCGAGGCCAAGAAGGAGGACGGACTCCGATGACCGCGCCGGTGAAGTTCGGCCTGAGAATTCCCAGCTTCGCGCTCGGCCCCCGGACCGCGTCGCTGGCCGACATGGGTGCCTATCTGCGGCGCGCCGAGGACCTCGGCTTCGACTGCGCGGTGTCCATCGACCATCTCCTGCTCACGCCGCCCGCGTATGCCTGCACCTGGCTGGAGCCCGTGGCGCTGCTCTCCGCCCTGGCCGGGGTCACGCGCACCATGCGCCTCGGCACCATGGTGCTGGTGCTGCCGCTGCGCAACCCCGCCTACTTCGCCAAGGAGTGGGCCACCCTCGACGTCCTGTCCGGTGGCCGCTCGATTCTCGGGGTGGGCGTGGGCTGGCACGAGGAGGAGTTCGCCCTCATGGGCGTGCCGCACAAGGAGCGCGGGCGCCGGATGGACGAGATGCTCGAGGCGGTGACCGCGCTGTGGGCGGGCGACCGGGTGACCTACAAGGGCAAGTACTACGCCTTCGAGAACCTGACCATCGATCCCAAGCCGCTCCAGAAACCGCATCCGCCCATCTGGATCGGCGGCGGCACCCAGCCCTCGGAGAAGATCTACGCGCAGACGGTGGCCAATATCGACCCGGTGCTGCGCCGCATCGCCAAGTATGCGAAGACCTGGGTGCCGCATTCCTCTTCCACCGCCGATATGGTGAAAGGCGACTGGGACAAGATCCAGCGCTTCATGGCCGAATTCGGCCGGAAGCCCGACGACATGACCAAGGTTTACTCGAACTTCGTCTGGGTGCTCAAGAAGGGGGAGAAGCCGGAGTCGGCCATTCCCCGCTTCAAGACCTACTCCGGAATGGATCTGCCGTACTGGAAGGAGTTCTATCTCCTCGGCGAGGCCGAGGAGGTGGCGGACAAGATCCGGAAAAAGGTCGCGACCCTCGGCGGCTGCGAGCACATCGTGCTGAATCCGCTCGACTGGAGCCCGGAGCAGCTCGAGCTCCTGGCCGGAGAGGTGCTGCCGCGGGTGGCCAAGCCCTGAGCGACGCCTCCGCGCTTCGCTACACCGGCGCCTCCGTGAAGCGCGCCGAGGATCCGCGCCTCCTCTCGGGCGGCGGCGCCTACCTCGATGACCTGCATCCCGCGGGCTGTTTGCATGCCGTCTTCGTCCGGAGCCCCCACGCGCATGCGCGCGTGCTCGCGGTGGAGACCCGGCCGGCTCGTGCGGTTTCCGGGGTGCGGGCCGCGCTGTGCGGGACCGATCTCGTGGGAAAGGTCGGGCCGCTGGCGCCCCGGCTGGAGGGCGGGGGCTTCTTTTCCACCGCGTGGGCCCCGCTCTGCCCGGAGCGCGCCCGCTTCGTGGGAGAGGCAGTGGCGGTGGTGGCCGCCGACAGCGTCTATGCCGCCGCCGACGGGGCGGAGGTGGTGAACGTGGACTACGCGCCCTTGACCGCGGTGGCCGACGCGAGGGCCGCGCTGGCGCCCGACGCGCCGCGGGTCCACGACGCGCTCCCGGGCAATCTCCTCTTCGACCGCCGGCGCCGGCGAGGTGACGTGGAAGGCGCCTTCGCCGGCGCCGCGGTGCGGATCGCGGAGACCTTCACGCACGCGCGCGTGTCGGCCTCGCCCCTGGAGGCGCGCGGGATCGTGGCCTCGTGGGACGGCGATCGGCTCACCGCGTGGATGAGCACGCAGATCCCGCACGTGATGCGCGCGGGCCTGGCCACGGCCTTCGGGCTCGACGACAGTCGGGTGCGCGTGATCGTTCCCGATACCGGCGGCGGGTTCGGCCAGAAGATGCACCTGCTGCCCGAGGACCTTGCCGTCGCAGCCCTGGCCCGTGCCGCCGGCCGGCCGGTGAAGTGGGTCGAGACGCGCCGCGAGAATCTCGCCGCCGCCTCCCAGGCGCGCGAGGCGCGCGTCGAGATGGAGGCGGCCGCCGACGCGAGGGGCGTGCTTCTCGCCCTGCGGGCGCGCGTGTACTCGGACGCCGGCGCCTATCAGATCTTTCCGCTCACCCAGGCGCTCGAGCCGCTGGGCACGGCCTATATCTTGCCCGGGCCGTACCGGACGCCCGCCTACGAATGGCATGCCGTGGCCGTCGCTACCAACAAGGCGCCGCTCGGCGCCTATCGCGGGGTGGGCATGACCATGGGCGCCTTCGCCATGGAGCGGACGCTCGACCTCCTGGCCGCGCGGCTGGGCCTCGACCCCGCCGAGATCCGCCGCCGCAACTTCATTGCCCGCGAGAGCTATCCCTTCACGTCCGCCTCCGGCTTCGTCTACGACAGCGGCGATTATCCCGCCGCCCTCGCCGACGCGCTGGAGCGCGCCCACTACGATGCGCGGCGGGCGCAGCAGGCCCTCGAGCGGGCGCGAGGCCGCCTGGTCGGTGTGGGCATCGCGTGCTACACGGAGTCGACCGGGATCGGCTCGCAGACCTATCGGGGGCGGGGCATGATGGACGTGCCGGGCGACGAGGCGGCGACGGTGCGCGTGACCCCGTCCGGAGACGTGATCTGCGAGGTGTCCTTCCCGACCCAGGGACAGGGCCATGCGACCACGGTGGCCCAGCTCGTGGCCGACCGCCTCGGCGTCCCGCTCGAGCGGGTTACCGTCTGCCAGCCCGACACCGACGTGGCGCCGGCCGGAACCGGCACCTTCGCGAGCCGGGGAGCCATCGTGTCGAGCGGCGCTGCCGATGGCGCGGCCCGCCGGGTGCGCGAGCGGGTGCTGGCGCTGGCCGCGGCGCGGCTCGAGGTGGGCGCGGCCGATCTCGTCCTCGCCGGCGGGCGCGCGAGCGTGCGCGGCATGCCCGATCGCGGGCTCTCGCTAGGCGAGATCGCGCGGTTGGTCGAATCCGCGATCGCGGACGGCGCCGGGCCGCGCGCGGCGCTGGCCGAGACCGAGCGCTTCGATCCGCCGGGGCCCACCTTCTCGGGCGCGGTGCACGTGGCCACCGTGGAGGTGGATGCGGACACCGGACGCGTCGGCGTGCGCGACTATGTCGTGGTCGAGGACTGCGGCCCGGTGATCAATCCAATGATCGTGCGTGGGCAAATCCACGGCGCGCTGGCCCAGGGCATCGGCGAGGCGCTGGGCGAGCGGCTCGTCTACGACGAGACGGGCCAGCTCCTCACCGGCTCCCTCATGGACTATGCGCTGCCCGCCGCCGCCGACCTGCCGTCGTTCGACATCGGCCACCGCGAGACGCCCTCACCGCTGACGCCCGGTGGGTACAAGGGCATGGGCGAGGGCGGGACCATCGGCGCGCCCGCCGCCATCGCCAATGCGGTGGCCGATGCGGTGGCGCCGCTGGGCGTGGCGGTGACCTCGCTGCCCATCCTGCCCGAGCATCTCCGGCCCCGATGAGCGGCCCGACGGCCGCGACCGCGGGACACCGCGCGGTGTCCTTGCTCTACCAGGCGCTGCTCACCGGCTGCGTCCTGACCCTCATCACGCGCCGGGGCGAAACCATGGCGGCGGAGCTGGTATTCCGGCTCTTCCGGCGCCAGCACCTCGAGAAGTTCCTGCCCGGCCTGGCCAAGCTGCGCCTCGACGGGCTGCCGCATGCAGTGGCGTGCGCGCAATACCACTACCTCTCGAATCGTCTCGGCGGCGTGAAGACGGAATACGTGCGCGAGTCGGACGGGAAGGCGTGGGTGCGGTATCCGCCACCGCGGTGGATCTGGTCGGGCGCGTCCATCTGCGCCATCCCCATCCGCGTCAACGCCGCCATGCTGCACGGCTGGCATGGTCACAATGGGGTGAGCCTCGGCAATCCCCGGCTGGGCTTCGTCTGCACGGGCCAGACGGTGGATGGCCAGCCCGGCCTCGAGGGGTACTATCTTGAGCATGACCGCGCCCTCGCCCCGCACGAGCGCGTGCGCTTCGCCTCGGGCGAGTCCATGCCCGACGCCGAGCCCGCTCACGCGCCCACGCTCGATCCCGCGACCTGGACGCCCGAACGCCTCGACAAGGTGGTGCGAAGCTACGCGATGGAGTACGTCCGCACCCTCATGCCGGTGCTGCTCGACCTGGTGGGACCGGAGGAGACGCGTCGCGTCCTGGGCCATGCGGCGCGGCTGATCGGCATGCAGCTCTACGACGAGACGGCGGCGCTGCTGGGGGTATCCGCGGGAGGCGCGGCCGGCTTTGCCGAGTATCTCGCGCGCGCGGCTCGCGCTCAGGCGGAGACGGTGGAGGTGGATGCGGCCGGAGCCGTGGCCGTGGTCCGGCAGGCGGGCTGGCGGCTCGTGGAGGGACTGGCGCCGCTACACCCGGCGGCCTTCGAGGCGTGGAGCGAGCTCTGGCGCGGCGCGCTCTCCGTGCACGACCGGCGACTGCGGCTCGACATCATCCGGACTACCCGCGCCGGACAAGACATGATTGAATGGCGCATCGGGCGCGGCTGACGGGACCGGAGACAAAGGAGCCACATGGCGGGTGAGCCGAAGGAAGTCGACGAGCGCTGGTGGCGAGAGGGCGCCGAGGGCGCGCTGCCCGTGGGAGCGCCCTTTCGCCCGGGGCTCGACCCCATCCCCGCGCTCCACGAGGTGTGGGCGGTGGTGAAGGATCGCTGGGGCCGGCCCGCGCACGGCGAGCCCGGTGAGGCGCTGCGGCAGGTGGTGACGCCGGTGCCCGAGATCGGGCCCACGGAGGCGCTCGGCTATGTGCTCTATGCCGGCCTCACGTACAACACCATCTTCGCTGCGCGCGGCGTTCCCATCTCGGTGTTCGACCTCCACGATCGCGATCTCCACGTGCCGGGCTCGGGGGCGGTGGCCCTCATCGCCGCGGTGGGAAGCGAGGTAGCCCGCGAGGGGCGGCTCCGCGTGGGCGAGCTCCGGGTGCTCTATCCCGGCGTGTCCAACCTGCTCTCGCCGCGGGCCGGCGAGGATCCGATGCACGCCGAGTTCAAGATCCAGGGCTACGAGACGCCGGACGGCTCCTTCGCACAGTTCGTCCGCGGCCAGGCGCCGCAGTGGCTCGCTCACACGGAGCGGCTCACGCTCCCCGAGGGCTCCGCCTACATGCTGGACCTGGAGACGGTGTACAAGGCGCTGTACGACGTGGCGCGGGTGCAGCCGGGCGAGCGCGTCTTCGTGGAAGGTGCCGCCGGCGGCACCGGCATCCATGCCGTCGCGGTGGCCGTGCTGCGCGGCGCGCGCGTGACCGGCCTGGTCTCCACCGAGGACAAGGGGCGACTGGTTCTCGCCGGAGGCGGCCATGCCTATGTCAATCGCAAGGCGCCCGGCATGGAGGGCGTGTTCGCGCCGGTGCCGCTGTCGCCGGCCGAGCGCCCCGAGTGGCGGCGCCGCGGCGAGGTCTTCCGCGCGCGGGTGCTGGAGGGGCAGGGCGACTCTTCCACCGACGTGGTCGTGTCCTCGGTGGGGCGCGATCTCTTCGCCCGCATGGTCGATCTCCTCGGGCCCGGCGGCCGGCTCGTCTTCTATGGCGCCACCAGCGGCTATACGCTGACCTTTCTGGGCAAGGCGGGCGCGGCTCCGGCGGCGGAGATGTTCCGGCGCGCCGACCTGCGTCCGCGCGAGGGCGTGCTCGTGTACTGGGGCCTCGAGGATGGCGGCGACGACGATCCCGCGGCGGCGGAGGCGACGGCGGCGGCCCTCGCCGCCGGCGCGCGCGTGGTGGTGGCCTGTCGCCTCGACCGCCAGGCCGCGCGCGTCAAGGCCGCGCATGCGGTTCAGGGCGTGGTCAGCCTCGAGACCCTCGCGCGGGCGGGCCGGTTCAGCTGGCCGGACGCGATGCCGGACTACGACATGGATCTCGACGGCTATCGCGCCTATCAGGACGCCACCCTCAAGCCGTTCGGCCTCGCGGTGGGCCGTCTCCTCTCCGCCGCCGACAATCCGCGCGGCAATCCCGATCTGGTGGTGGAGCGGGCGGGGCAGGACACGCTGGGGATCAGCACGTTTCTGACGCGTCCCTTCACGGGGCGTGTGGTATTCGTGGAGTCGACCGAGGGCCGGCGCTTCTCCTTCTACGCGCCCAACGTGTGGATGCACGAGAAGCGGATCCTGTTTCCCACCTTCGCGGTGCTCGGCTCCCATCTCTCCAACGCGCATCAGGCGGACGAGGTGGTGCGGCTCCTCGACGCGGGCGCGCTTCCGCCGCACGCGCCCGCGGTGCGCGACTGGGCGGCGCTCGCCGATTGCCATCAGCTCATCCATGAGAATCGGCATGCGGGCACGCTGACGGTGCGGGTGGGCGCGGGGCCCGGCCTCGACACCGCCCGGCAGGCGCGGGAGGTGTATGCCGCCTGGGGCTCGCGCTATCTCGACGGGGCCACCGTGCGTGTTCGCCTCGACCCGGTCCAGCCGGGCGCGCAGGACCTCGTCGCGCTGGTCACGGTGGACTCGCCGCCCGCCAATGCGATCGGACTCGCGGTGCTCGAGGACCTCGAGCGCGCGGTGGCGGCGCTGGAGGCCGAGCCCAGGGTGCGCGCGGCGGTGCTGGCGGGATCGGGCACCATGTTCGTGGCGGGCGCCGACATCCGGGCTCTGCGCGTGTTTGCCGCGGCCTCCGAGGTGGAGGCGTTCACCCTCCGGGTGCAGCGGCTATTGGTTCGCCTCGCCCGACTGCGCGCCCCGGTGGTGGCGGCGGTGGACGGCTATGCCCTGGGAGGCGGGAACGAGCTCCAGATGGCCTGCGCGTGGCGTGTGGGCGCGACCCGCGCCGAGTGGGGACAGCCGGAGATCAACCTGCACGTCCTGCCGGGGTTCGGGGGCACGCAGTCACTGCCGCGGCTGGCGCTGCGCCGGGCCCGCGCCTCGGGCCGCTCCGACCGTGCCGCGCTCATCGGGGCGCTGGTGATGCTGCTGGACGGCCGCCGGCGTGGAGCGGAGGCGGCGCGGGATCTGGGCGTAATCGACGAGGTGGCGCCCGCGGATGCGCTTTCCCATGCGCTGGGCATCGCCCGTTGCATCGGGCTCGGCGAGTGGATGGCCACGCGCTGGTCCCCGCTCGCGGAAGGCCGCGAGCTCGCGCGGCTCTCGCCCTATCCGGACGTGGCCGCGGACGGAGAGCTCCGACGCCTCCTCGCCCATCACGACGCCATCCCGCGGGGAACGCCCGCGCGCGCCATCCTGGATGCGGTCCGGACGGGGCTCACCGAGGATCTCGACGCCGGGCTCGCGTTCGAGGCGCGCCAGTTCGGTCTCGCGGTGGCGTCCGCGGACGGCCGTAGCGGCATCGACCGGTTCCTCGCTCGCCAATCCTGGCCGCTTCCCCTACGGCGCTCCTAGGCTTCTGCGGGCGGTGCCGGCTTCACGGGCTCGACCCTCTCGCGCTCGATGAGGGCGAGGACGGCGTACGCCCCCGCGATGAGCTCCAGGGTCTCCTCCAGCATGCTCTTGGGGAAGACGGTCGGCAGGATGCGGTTCAGGCGCCGCTCGAACACCTCGGTGAGAACCAGGATGGCGACCGAGAGGACCAGGAGCCGCCCCCAGTCCGTTCGCAGGGCGGCCAGTCCCCAGCGCCAGAGCGGCACGAGCCGGCGGAGGATGTAGGAGGCGAAGAGCACCAGCAGCGCGAGCATCACCGCATACAGCGAGAGCCAGACGGCGAAGAGCGCCGGCGGCTGCCGGAAGGTGTGGCGGAAGGTCATCGTCGAGCCCAGCACCCGCTGCCACAGCTCGATCTCCCCCTCGAGCAGGATGAAGAAGCCGACGGCGAGAACCACCTCCGAGGCAGGCGAGCGGCCCGCCGCGAGGAGGCCCCGCCATCGCACGAGGCAGAGAGCCAGGGCCATCGCCAGCAGCACCGCCTCGACCATCTCCACCGGCGCGTCCTCGGCCACGATGAGGGCGGCCATGGCCGGGTCCCAGAAAAGGCAGCCCCCCAGGGACGCGGTGATGATCGCGGTGACGACGAGGGCCTGCACGAAGATGGAGGGCCCCCGACGTGCGGGGCGCCGGCGCGCCTGGGTGTTACGATCAGAATCTGGCGAGCTCACGAGTACTTGGGGCTACCTTACCACGCGACGGCCGCAGAACGGTCCGACGGAGGATGTGGGTACTGAGCCGGCAACGGATGTTGCTCATCGGGCTTCTGATCGCGGCCGCCATCGTGTATAGCCTGCCGCTCGGCGCGCGGAATCTCTGGAACCAGGACGAGGCGCGCATGGCGCTGCTCGCCGAGGACAGCCTGCGCAGCGGCTTCCGGCTGCCGGTCCGGGTGCGTGACCAGCCGTATCTCAACAAGCCCCCGCTCTTCTTCTGGAGTGTGGCCCTGGCGAGCCTCCCGGCCGGGCGCGTGTCGGCGGCCACCGCCTCGATTCCCTCAGTGGTGTCGGCCCTCGCCGCTCTCGGCGGGGTGTTCGCGCTGGGGCGGCACCTGTCGGGAACCAGCACCGGCATTCTCGCGATCGCCGTTCTCGGCACCAGCCCGGGGTTCTTCCTCCACAGCCACGCCGTGCTGCCCGACATGATGCTGACGGCGTGGACTACCTGGGCTCTCTACTTCCTGCTGCGCGCGCTGGCGGCACCCATGCCGGACGTCCGGCCCCTCGTGGGCTTCTACGGGTGCCTGGCGGGCGCCCTCTGGACCAAGGGGCTCCCGGCGCTCATGATCCTGCCGGCGGCAGTGATCGCCGTCACGGTGTCCGCGGGAGCGCGCCACCTCCTGCGTCTGCGTCCAGGGCTCGGGCTCGGTATCGTCGGATTGTCCCTGCTGCCCTGGGTGATTCCCTATGCGCTGAACCCCGCGCATCGGCGAAGCCAGATGGGGCTGAGCTCGGCGCTCGGCTGGTACCTCGATCGCCACCTCCGCGGATCGTCCGTCCCGCTGGACAGCGCGCTCATCGCCTTTCTGCCCTGGGCGCTCTGGCTGGTGGCCGCGCTCGCCTGGTGGTGGTGGGCGCCGGATGGAGCGCCCTACCGCCCGATCTGGGGCTGGACCCTGGTCCTCACGCTTCTGGTGGCGGCGAGCGTCCAGCAGCGGGCGCGCTACGCGCTGCCGCTCTTTCCACCGGCGGCGCTTCTCGTCGCGGCCGCCGCCACCTCGGCCTCGGCTCGGCTGCGCCCCATGGTCCGGCTCCATCTCGCCCTCATGACGGCTCTCGGCGTGGCGCTGCTCGCGGGGGGCGCGTGGCTCTGGCTGGAGCTCCGGTCGCCCGAGTCGCCGACCTCCGAATTCGTGCATGCCGCCCCCTGGGAAGCCGCTGCCCTCGTGGGGCTGGCGCTGGCGGGAATCGCCGCCGCGCTGGCCGTGCTGGGGAGGGGCGGCCCGCCTGCTCGCGCAATGGGCTGGGTGGCGGGGGGAATCGGCGCCATCCTGCTCGTCGAGGCCATCACATATCCAGAGCGCCGGGCCGCGCAGGCGCCGGTGGCTGCCTTCGCCGCCGACATTCGCCGGGCCGTGAGGCCGGACGAGCCCATCGTCGCGCACCCGGACGCGAACCTCGCCTTCGACTTCTATCTCGGCCGCGCCGTCACCGAGGAGCTGAAACTGGCGCGGGCGGCCCGACGCCTCGAGCAACCGGCGGTGGGAGGGATGCTGCTCCGGGAGGCGGATCTGGGCGAGCTCGGGTCCGCGGCGCATCCGAGCTGGTGCCCGCTCGCTCGCGCGATCCTGGGCACGCGGCACTATGTCCTGCTGGGGCGTTGCCGGTGACGCGCGCGACCGGTGTCCCGGGATCTCCTTCCGAGCTCACGGTCGTCCTGCCGGTCTTCAACGAGGCGCCGGGGCTCGCGACCCTCTGGAGCGAGCTGGCGGCCGTGCTCGACGCGCACTGGGCGCGGGTGGAGGTGATCTTCGTGGACGACGCGAGCACGGACGGCGGATTCCCGTGGCTACGGGCGCTCGCCGCGTCGGACGGGCGCGTGCGCGTCGTGCGCTTCGCGCGCCACGCCGGGCTGACCGCCGCGCTGGAGGCCGGATGCCGCCGGGCGCGATCGGCCATCATCGTCACCATGGACAGCGACCTCCAGAACGATCCCGCCGACATCCCGCGCCTGGTGGCGGCGCTGGCGGACGCGGACGTGGCCACCGGCATCCGGGTCCGGCGCGATGACCCGTGGCTCAAGCGCGTCTCGTCGCGCGTCGCGAACGCGGTGCGCAACGCGGTGACCGGCGAGACGGTGCGCGACAGCGCCTGCACCTTGCGCGCGATGCGGCGCGAGTGCGCGGCCGCGATGCCGTCCTTCAACGGTATGCACCGCTTCCTGCCCACTCTGATGCGGCTGTCCGGGTTCCGCGTGGCGGAAGTGCCGGTGGGCCATCGGCGGCGCCGATTCGGGACCTCGAAGTTCGGGGTGCGCAACCGCGCCCGGCGGGCCTTCGTGGATCTCCTGGTCGTCCGCTGGATGCAGGGGAGCGCGCTGCGGTATGTGGTCGAGCCGGAAGAGGGACGCGGCGGTCAGGGATAGAGGCCGCGCACCCGGTAGCCCTCCGCCACGCGGCTGACGCCCTCCATGAGGGCGGCGGTCCGGAGGTCGACACCTTCCTTCTGACCCACGCTCCAGACGCGGTTGAAGGCGCGGGCCATCACCTCCTGCAGTCGCGCGGTGATCTCGCTCTCCTTCCAGAAATAGTACTGGAGCCCCTGTACCCACTCGAAGTAGGAGACCACCACCCCTCCCGCATTGCACAGGATGTCGGGGATCACGGTGATGCCTCGCTCCCGGAGAATGACGTCGGCCTCCGGGGTGGTGGGGCCGTTGGCGCCCTCGGCCACCACGAGGGCGCGAATGCGATCGGCATTGCCGGCATGGACCTGGGAGCCCACCGCCGCGGGAATGAGGATGTCGCAGGGCCGCTCGAGCAGCGAGGCGTTGTCGAGGCTCTCGGCGCCGGGGAATCCCACCACGCTGCCGGCCTCCGCGATATGGGCTTCGAGCTGCCGGATGTCGAGGCCCTGCGGGTTCCAGATGGCGCCCTTGACGTCGCTCACGCCCGTCACCACCGCGCCGTCCCGCCAGAGCAGCCGCGCCGCCACCGCGCCCACGTTGCCGAAGCCCTGGACCACCACCGTCTTGCCGCGCAGCTCCTGCCCCAGGTGGCGGGCGGCCTGATAGAGGCAGTAGACGATGCCGCGCCCGGTGGCCTCGCGCCGGCCCGCCGACCCGCCCACGATGAGGGGCTTGCCCGTCACCACCCCGGGCACGCTCTTGCCCTGGGTCATGGAGTAGGTGTCCATCATCCACGCCATGGTCTGCTCGTCGGTCCCGAGGTCGGGAGCCGGGATGTCCAGGTCGGGACCGATCATGAGGATGATCTCGGCAGTGTAGCGCCGCGTGAGGTTTTCCCGCTCGGCCAGCGACATGTTTCGCGGATTGCACCGCACGCCGCCCTTGGCCCCACCGTAGGGCAGCCCCATGAGCGCGCACTTCCAGCTCATGAGCATGGCCAGCGCCGTCACCTCGCCCAGGCTGACGTCCTCGTCGTAGCGGAGCCCCCCCTTGGTGGGGCCCAGCACGGTGGAGTGATGCACCCGGTAGCCGGTGAATACCTCGGTGCGGCCCGTATCCATGCGGACGGGAATGGAGACCACCAGAGCGCGCCGCGGGGCGCGGAGACGGACGTGGAGATCGGGATCGAGGCTCAGCCGACCGGCGACGCGGTCGAGCTGGGACAGGACCGTTCGATGAAGATCGGACTCGAACTCATCGACGTGGCTCACGGCGTTTCTCCTTCTTGCTCCAGACGAAGGACGGCGAGCGAGCGGCCGTCCAGGACATAGGCTTCGCCGCCGGCCACCGGGGGCGGGGCGGCGGGCGGTGACCAGTCGCGCGTGTCGAGGACGGGCCGCCAGCGGCCGCCGGCCGGCGGGACGGGAAGAGTGAACGGCACCGGCGCATCCTGCGCGCTCACGAGCAGAAGGAAGGTGGCGCCACGCACGGGCTCGCCGTGCTCGTCCGGCTCCGTGATGGCGTCGCCGGCCAGGCGCAGGCCAACCGCGCGCGCGGCCCCGTCGTCCCAGTCCTCGGCCGCCATCTCCTTGCCGTCGGGCCGCAGCCAGACGAGGTCCTTGCCCACGGTGCCCGGCTGCTCTCGCCCCTGGAAGAAGCGCCGCCGGTGGAAGACCGGCTCGGCCAGACGGAGCGCGATGAGCCGGCGGGTGAAGTCGAGCCTTGCTGCGTCCGCGGGCGGCCAGGCCAGCCAGGTCAGCGGCCCGTCCTGGCAGTAAGCGTTGTTGTTGCCCTCCTGGGAGCGCCCCGCCTCGTCGCCGTGGGAGAGCATGGGCACCCCTTGCGACAGGAGCAGGGAGGCGAGGAAGTTCCGGACCTGTCGCTCGCGCCGTTCCCGGATCGCAGGGTCCTCGCTCGGCCCTTCGACCCCCCCGTTCCAGGAGAAGTTGGCGTCGGTACCGTCCCGGTTGTCCTCGCCGTTCGCGGCATTGCGCTTGTGCTCGTACGCGACCAGGTCGGAGAGCGTGAAGCCGTCGTGGACGGTGACGAAATTCACGCTCGCGTAGGGGAGCCGCCCGTCCTTGTGGTAGAGGTCGCTCGATCCCGTGAGGCGCGAGCCGAGCTCGGCCAGCTGGCCGGCGTCGCCGCGCCAGAAGCGCCGCAGCGTGTCGCGGTAGCGGCCGTTCCATTCCGCCCACCCGGGTCCGAAGTTTCCCACCTGGTAGCCTCCCTCCTCGAGGTCCCAGGGCTCGGCGATGAGCTTGACCCGGGAGATCACGGGGTCCGCCTGGATAGCGGCGAAGAAGGCGGAGAAACGGTCGAAGGCGTGAGGACGGCGGGCCAGGGCGGTGGCGAGGTCGAAGCGGAAGCCGTCCACGTGCATGTCCTGCACCCAGTAGCGGAGACTGTCGAGCACGAGCTGCAGCGTCCGTGGGTGCACGGTGTTGAGCGTGTTGCCGCAGCCGGTATAGTCCACGTAGCGTCCCGGGTGCGTGGGATCGAGCCGGTAGTAGGCGTGGTTGTCGATACCGCGGAAGGCCAGGGTGGGGCCGCGGTGGCTGCCCTCGGCGGTGTGGTTGTAGACCACGTCCAGGATGACCTCGAGGCCAGCCGCGTGGAGGGCGCGTACCATGGACTTGAACTCGGCCACCTGTCCCCCGCGCACGCCGCCGGAGGCGAAGCGGGCGTCGGGCGCGAAATAGCCGATGGAGTTGTAACCCCAGTAGTTGGTGAGCCCGCGCGAGACGAGCGCTCGCTCGGGCACCGAATGATGCACGGGGAGCAGCTCGACCGCGGTGACGCCGAGCCGGCGCAGGTGGTCCAGCACGGGCGGCGCGGCGAGGCCGGCATAGGTGCCGCGGAGCGCCGTCGGCACGTCGGGGTGGCGCGCGGTCATCCCCTTGACGTGGGCCTCGTAGATCACGGTGCGATGCCACGGTGTGCCGGGCGGGCGATCGCCCTGCCAGTCGAAGGCGGGGTCGATCACCACGCTCTTGGGCACGAAGGGCGCGCTGTCCCGCGGGTCCGGCGCGGCGTCGCCGGCGGGATCGCCAGGCCTGGAGCCGAGGACGGCATCATCCCAGGCCACGCTGCCCGCGAGCGCGCGCGCATACGGGTCGAGGAGCAGCTTGGCTGGATTGAACCGGTGGCCGGCCGCGGGCGCGTAGGGACCGTGCACGCGAAAGCCGTAGAAGGCGCCGGGCCGGAGCCCGGAGACATGCGCGTGCCACACCTGGTCGGTCCGCTCCTCGATCGGCAGCCGGATCTCGCGACTGGGCTCGGCGGGATCGAAGAGGCAGAGCTCGACGGCGGTGGCGTGCTCGCTGAAGAGGGCGAAGTTCACGCCCGCGCCGTCGGGAGTGGCGCCGAGCGGATACGGGTTGCCGGGGCGGACGCGAGGCGCCGGGCGCGCCATCGCCTCAGGGGCCCGCCCAGCGGAGCAGCAGGGCGCCCAGGGGCGGGAGGGTGAGGCTCACCGACCAGGGCTGGCCATGGCAGGGGATGGGCTCGCTGCGCGCGCCGGGGCCGTTCCCGACATTGCTCCCGCCGTAGTGCTCGCTGTCGGTGTTGACGTCCTCCACGTAGTAGCCCGCGCGCGGCACGCCGATCCGATACCGCTTGCGGACGACGGGCGTGAAGTTCGCCGCGCACAGGACGATGCCCCGCTCGTCCCGAGCAAAGCGGCAGAAAGCCAGCACGCTCTGGTCGGCGTCGGAGCAATCCATCCAGCGGAAGCCCGCGGGATCGACGTCTCCCTCGTGGAGCGCGGGCTCACCTCGGTAGAGGCGGTTGAGATCGGCGACCAGCCGCTGGAGGCCGCGATGATACGGCCCCGCCTCGAGGAGGTGCCAGTCCAGGCTGCGGTCGTGATCCCACTCCGCGGACTGCCCGAACTCGTCGCCCATGAAGAGGAGCTTCTTACCCGGATACGCCCACATGAAGCCGTAGAGCAGTCGCAGACTCGCGAAGCGCTGCCACTCGTCGCCCGGCATCTTCCCGATCAGCGAGCCCTTGCCGTGGACCACCTCGTCGTGGGACAGCGGCAGGACGAAGTTCTCCGTCCACGCGTAGAGCATCCCGAAGGTGAGCTGGTTGTGGTGGAACTTCCGATGCACCGGCTCGTGGTGGAAGTAGTCGAGCACGTCGTGCATCCAGCCCATGTTCCACTTGAGCCCGAAGCCGAGCCCGCCGAGGTAGACCGGACGGGAGACCTGGGGCCAGGAGGTGGACTCCTCCGCCACCATGAGCACGTCAGGATGGGCGCCGTACACCACCTCGTTGAGCCGCTTCACGAAGGCGATGGCCTCGAGGTTCTCGCGTCCCCCGTGGACATTGGGGATCCACTCCCCCGGCTTGCGCGAGTAGTCGAGGTAGAGCATCGAGGCCACGGCGTCGACCCGCAG
>Ga0070699_100003080_pt1 | contig 14781 bp, 13 predicted proteins | sample KBSK1503metaG_FD_65473 | JGI IMG/M metagenome (GOLD analysis project Ga0070699, IMG submission 65473) | Corn, switchgrass and miscanthus rhizosphere microbial communities from Kellogg Biological Station, Michigan, USA - KBS K1-50-3 metaG | ecosystem: Host-associated > Plants > Roots >...
CCGCCAACTCCGCCTCCGCGTCGTGACGCTCGATCCGGGCGGGGTCGTCGCCCTCCACACCCACAAGGGCCGACCCGCCGTCGCCTACGTCGTCCAGGGTACCTTGATCGAGCACCGCGAAGGAGGCTCGGCAAGGGAGTGGCACCAGGGCGAAAGCTGGACCGAGGGCAAAGACACCACCCACTGGGCCGAGAACAAGGGCGCCGAGCCCGTCGTGGTGGTCGCCGTCGACGTCTTCAAGCCCTGAGGCGGACGCCGGGGGCGTTACTCGCGCCTGGCCAGGATGGGGAAGCCGGGGCGTCCGGTGATGAGCCGCGCCCCGCGCTGATACGTCAAGTAGGCCCACGCCCACTCGAAGAGGACCACGAAGCGGTTGCGGAAGCCGATCAGGAAGAAGATGTGCACGAGGAGCCAGGCGAGCCAGGCAACGAAGCCCGAGAGGCGGAAGCCGCGGACGACGGCGACCGCGGACGCCCGCCCGATGGTGGCGATGTTCCCCTTATCGCGGTAGCGGAAGCGCCGGGGCGGGCGGCCCTGGAGGCGGCGCCACACGTTCTCCGCCGCCGTCCGCCCCTGCTGGATCGCCACCGGCGCCAAGCCAGGCAGCGGCTGGCCATCGTCTTGATGGAAGAAGGCTGCGAGATCCCCGATCACGAAGGCCTCTGGGTAGCCGGGCACCGAGAGGTCGGGCTCGACCGGCACCCGCCCCGCCCGGTCGAGTTCGACTCCGAGTCGGCGAGCGAGCGGCGAGGCGGCCACGCCCGCCGCCCACACGATCGCACGCGAGCGGATCTGCTTGCCGCCCACCCAGACCGCGTCCGGGGTGACGTTCGTCACGGGCGCGCCCGTTCGCACCTCGACCCCCAGTCGGCGGAGCTGGGCCTCCGCCTTGCCCGACAGCTCCTCGGGAAACGAGGGCAGCACGCGCGGACCGGCCTCGAGGAGGAGGATGTGGGCCTGGGTGGGGTCGATCACGCGGAAGTCCGCCGCTACGGTCTTGCGGGAGATCTCCGCGAGGGCGCCGGCCAGTTCCACGCCGGTCGGGCCGCCGCCGATCACCACGAACCTGAGCAAGGCCTGCCGCTCCGTCGCGTCGGCGCACCGCTCGGCCGCCTCGTAGGCCAGGAGCACGCGCCGACGGATCTCGAGCGCATCCTCGAGTGACTTCAGACCCGGCGCCGCCAGCTCCCACTCGTCGTGACCGAAGTACGAGTGGCTCGCGCCCGCGGCCAGGATCACCGCGTCGTATCCGAGCTCGCCGTCGGTGAGGATGACCCGGCGTGCGTGCAGGTCCAGGCGCTCGGCCTCGGCGAGGAAGACGGTCACGTTCCGGCGTCGCGAGAGGATGTGGCGCAGCGGCGTCGCGATGTCCGCGGGCGAGAGCGCCGCCGTGGCCACCTGGTAGAGGAGGGGCTGGAAGAGGTGATGGTTCCGGCGGTCGACGAGCGTGATCCGAACCGGATGACGGGAGAGCTCCCGGGCGGCGTAGAGCCCCCCGAAGCCACCGCCGACGATCACCACGTGCGGGTCCATGCCTGCCTCTCTAGCAACAGGGCCAGGGTCAGCCGGGTCGCCGCCGCCCGGTTCGCCCGTACAATCGGCTCATGACCGAGCCGATCGCCGTAACCGGCGCCGTCCGAGTCCCCGGCCGCGCCATTCTCGTCCGCGCCGTCAGAGCCTCCGGCCACGGCGGCCAGAACGTCAACAAGGTCGCGACGAAGATCGAGCTCCACGTCGACACCGACGCGATCGAAGGGCTCCAGGAGGCGGCGCGATTGCGGCTCGCGGCACTCAGCCGGCGCCGGCGCGACGCCGAGGGGCGCTTGCTCGTCACGAGCCAGCAGAGCCGCCATCAGGGTCGGAACCTCGAGGACGCCCGCGCCAAGGTACGCGCGCTCATCCTGGCGTCGCTCGCGCCTGTCGCGCCCCGCCGTCCGACGCGCCCCCCCTCGGGCGCCGGGGAGCGGCGACTCCGCGAAAAGAAGCGGCGGGCGGAAACCAAGCGCTCGCGCGCCGCCGGCGACGACTGAGCGGGACCGGCACTAAAAGCCGAGCGCCCGCACCTCGTCGCGGAAACGTTTCACGCCGGCGAGCTTGACGTCCTCGTACCCCCGGATCAGGTCCGGCAGCTCGGCCAGCTTGACGGTACGCTCCCAGGTCTCGGGCCCGAGGTCGACCAGCGCCTTCTCCACGAGGGCCCGGTACTCCCCGATCAGCTCTCGCTCGACTCGGCGCACGTGCGCCCGGCCGAACGGGTCGAAGGCGGTGCCGCGGAGCCCCTTCATCCGCGTGAGCAGCCGGAATATCGGGTCGAACCAGCGGCCCACCTTGATCTTCTTCTTCCAGCCGAGGGCGCGGAGGATTGGCGGATGGAGGTTGTACTGGACCGCGACGCCGCCCGGGTACTCTGCTCGGAGCGGCGCCGCGAGGTCCTGCCGGAGGTGGAGGCGGGCGACCTCGTACTCGTCCTTGTAAGCCATCAGCTTGAAGAGGTAGCGGGCGACCGCCTCGGCCAGGCGCCCGCGGCCGGGCACCCGCGCTCGCTCCGCATCCCAGACCTGTCTGACGAAGTCGAGATACCGGCGCGCGTAGGCGACGCTCTGGTACTCGCAGAGCTCGGGCACGCGGAGGGAGAGGAGCCGGCGCGTCTCCCCTGAGAACGGCGCCAGGAGGGCGGCCAGCTCGGGCGCGAGCGGGACCGGCTCGACCTCGACGGCGCCGATGCGCTGACGCCGGACGGTGGCCGCCCACGCGGGGTCAGCGACGAGCAGGCGGCCGACCCGGAAGGCGTGGGTGTTCATGGCCACCGCCACCCCGTTGAGCACGATGGCCTCTTCGATCGCCTCCGCCGCGACGGGGATCGCACCGGCCTGGTAGGCGGCGCCCAGCACGATGAGGTTGGCCGCCATGTGGTCGCCGAAGAGCTCCTCGGCCAGCCCGAGCGCGTCCAGGAACACGTTCTCGTCCTTCCGCGTGTTCCGGTTGACCGACGCGATGAGGCCGCTGGCATCGGGGAAGTGGACGTCGGTCGACGTGACCATCGCTCCCGTCGGCATCTGGGAGGTGGAGACGACGGCGATCGTCTTCTCCGGTCGCGCGTGATCGAGGCTCGCGGGCTGGGTGGCCACGAGGACGTCGAAGCCGAGGTAGGCGTCCGCCTCGCCGGCGGCGATCTTGTTCGACGCCTCCCGGCCGCCGCCGATCTTCAGGTGAGAGACCACGGGGCCACCCTTTTGGGAGAGCCCCGTCTGGTCGAGGCCGCGCACATGCTGGCCGGCGAGGAGCGCGGCGGTGCCGAGGAGCTGGTTCACCGTGACGACGCCGGTCCCGCCGATGCCCATCATGTAGATCGAGCACTCGTTCGGGACCCGCCGCACGGGGTCGGGCAGCGGGCGCTCGACCTTGAAGACCCGGCGCTCCCTCTTCGTCGGGGGGCCGAGCGGCGTGACGGTCAGGAACGACGGGCAGTCGCCCTCGAGGCACGAGTAGTCCTTGTTGCAGCTCGACTGGTGGATCTGCGTCTTTCGGCCGAACTCCGTCTCGACCGGATGGACGGAGAGGCAGTTCGACTTGACGCCGCAGTCCCCGCAGCCCTCGCAGACCGCCTCGTTGATGTACACCCGCAGCGCGGGGTCCGGCAGCTTGCCGCGCTTGCGCAGGCGCCGCTTCTCGGCGGCGCAGCGCTGGTCGTAGATCAGCGCGGTGACGCCGGCAATGTCGCGGAGCCGGCGCTGGGCCTCGTCGAGCCGGTCGCGATGCCACACCTCCACGCCCGGTGCCCAGCGGGCGCCGCCACCGTAGGCGGCGGGCTCCTCGCTGACGACGATCGTGCGCTTGACCCCCTCCGCGTCGAGGAAGCGCGTGAGGGCGTCCACCGGCATCGCGCCGGCGGCGTCCTGGCCGCCCGTCATCGCCACGGCGGAGTTGTAGAGGATCTTGTAAGTGACGTTGACACGAGCCGCGACCGCCTGGCGGATCGCGAGCGAGCCCGAGTGGAAGAGCGTGCCGTCCCCGATGTTCTGGAAGACGTGTTGCGTCTCGACGAACGGCGAGGCACCGACCCACTGGGCCCCCTCGCCGCCCATGTGGGTGATGCCGAGAGTGTCGCGGTTCATCGTGAGCACGAGACCATGGCAGCCGATCCCGCCGCCGGCGAGGCTCCCCTCCGGAACCACCGTCGATCGGTTGTGGGGGCAGCCCGAGCAGAAATAGGGCGTCCGCGCGAGCGTGAGCGGCGCCGGGCGCTCGCGCAGTGCCTCCAGCAGGGCCACGCGCGCGGTCACCGAGGGCAGCTCCACCCGCCGCTCGAGCCGCCGGGCGACGACGAGCGCGACCCGGTCGGCGTCGAGCTCACCGTCGGCCGGCACCAGCCGCTCGCCGCGCTCGTCCGTCTTGCCGACGATGCGCGGGCGAACCGCCGCGTTGTAGAGGACATCGCGGGTGAAGAGCTCGATGAACGACCGCTTCTCCTCGATGATCAGGATCTCTTCGAGCCCGCGGGCGAACTCCGTGAGCACCCCCGGCTCCGCCGGGAAGAGCATGCCGAGCTTCAGCACGCGGATCCCGTAGCGGCGGAGGGCGTCGTCGTCGAGCCCGAGCGCCGCCAGCGCCTCGCGGAGGTCGTAGTAGGTCTTACCGGCGGCGACGATCCCGAGCCAGGCCTCCGGCGCCGGCACCGTGATGCGGTTCAGGCGGTTGGCCGCCGCGTAGGCCCGCGCCGCCTCGAGGCGGCCGTAGAAGATCTCCTTCTCGAGCGCGAGGCTGTCGGGGAGGAGGAGGCGCGGGTTCTGCGTGGGCTGCCAGGGCTGGCCGTCGATCACGAGGTCGGGCCGGACTGGCCGCACGCGGTCCGGCGCGACCTCGGCGGTGCCGATCTCGTCGGCGACGTTGGTCACGATCTTCATGCCGACCCAGAGGCCCGAGAAGCGGGAGAGGGCGAACCCGTGGAGGCCCAGATCCAGGATCTCCTGCACGTTGCCGGGGAAGAGGATCGGCATGAAGGCGTCGTAGAGCGCCACCTCGGAGCTCGACGGCACGGTCGAGGACTTGCAGGTCGGGTCGTCGCCCGCCAGCGCGAGCACGCCGCCGAGGCGGCCCACGCCCATGAACTGGGCGTGCTTGAAGATGTCCCCCGTTCGGTCGACGCCGGGCGCCTTGCCGTACCACATCCCGAGCACACCGTCGTACTTGGGGCGGGGAAAGAGGTTGGCCTGCTGAGCGCCGAAGATCGCCGTCGCCCCGAGGTCTTCGTTCACGCCGGAGAGAAAGACCACGTGGTGCTCCCGGAGGAGGTCCGGGTTCCGCTCGAGCGTCATGTCGAGGCCACCGAGGGGCGAGCCGCGGTAGCCGGAGATCAGGGTGGCGGTGCGGAGGCCGCGTCGCTCGTCGGCGCGGTGCTGGTCGAGCGGGAGCCTCACCAGCGCCTGGATCCCGGACAGGAAGATCAGCCCTTCCTGCTGACGATACTTCGCCTCGAGCGAGAAGTCCTGCCTCACGATCGCCATGAATCCTCCCGGACCGGCCCGTGGACGCACCAAGATCGGGGAAACGGCTCGATTCTACGGGCGTCCGCGAGGGGACGCAATGCGGGCCGGCGAGCGGCGGGCTTCAGCGCGGCCGAAGCCGATCGAGCGCGCGGCGGGACTGCCGCTCTGCGCGCGAGAGCCGCCGCGGGTTGCCGCGCTTCGGTGCGGGACGTGGCTCGTCGTCGGGCTCGTCGTCCTCGGGCGAAGGCGCCGTCAGGCGCGTGAGGAAGGACTCGGCGCTGACCACCGCGGCGTGACCGCGGCGCACCGCGTCCTGCACGGTACGGTCGGACGTGACCACCGTGGCCCCGGATCCGCGTTGCCGCGCCAGTCGCACCAGGACGTCGTCGGCCTTGTCGGGCGGGCGGGAGAACAGGACCTGGACGCGACGACCGGGCGGCGGCGCCCCGCTCGCTCGGACCCCGTCGAAGACCACGACGAAATCGTCCGACGAAGCGCTGGCAGCGTGCGCCATCAGCCTGAGCAACCCGCTTCGCCCTTCCTCGAGGCTTCTCCGGTCGAGCGCCCCCAGCTCCGGGTCGCGGCGGATCACGTTGTAGCCGTCGATGAGCCAGACCACGCTGTCAGCTTACGCGGGGCGGGACGTCCTCGCCAGCGAACTCCGTCGCTCGCGGGGCGGGCTCTGCCGGGCGCCGCTCAGCCTCCGTAGCCCCAGTTCCAGCACGGAAGCCGGTCGAGCCAGGTGTAGGAGTCGCAGAGCTCGTCGTCGCAGCGCTGGCGGCACTCGGCCTCGGTGGTGTCGGCCGTGCACTCCCGGCGTTCCGCGAACGCGAGGTAGCACGCCCCCCTCAGGCCGCGAGGCTCCGCCTCCCGAGGCGCCGGCCGGGGCTCCCGAACTCCCTCCGGCGGGCGCTCGGCCGCATCCGATGCGACGGGCGTCGCGAGCACCGCGACCACCAGAGCCGTGCAGAAGAGACGTCCGGTTGACATGCCGTTGCCGCTACCTATACTCCCGTTCCATGCGCGCCGCGACCGGGCTCATCTGCGCACTGCTGCTCGCCTCCCCGGCGGCCGCCGCCGAGTATCGCCTCCGAGTGGTGGCGCTGGCCGGCGCGCCCTCGCCGATCGGCGGCTCGTTCGATCACTTCAGCCTGGTGGCGGTCCCGGTCGTGACGCCCGTGAACGGGCGCGGGGACGTGGCCTTCTTCGCGACCCTGGCCCGCGCGGCCGCGCCCGAAGGACTCTTCCTGGCCAGGGGTGCCCGAACCGCCAAGATCGCCGCCGAAGGCGATCGAGTCGGACGCCTTGGGAAGATCACGGGATTCGGAAAGGAGCCGATACCCTCTCTCAACGATCGTGGCGACGTCGCTTTCCACGCTTCGCTCGCGGGCGGGAGCAGTGTCGACGGGATCTTCGTGGGATCGGTAGGCCGGGTCCCGCGCGCCGTCGTCTTGTCGGGCCAGCCGGCGCCCGGGGTCCCGTCCGGTACCGTGGCTGGTCTCGGTGCCCCCGCGCTCAACGAGCGCGGCGATGTGGCGTTCCTGGCGACGGTGCAACGCGGCCGCGACACGATCGACGCGATCTATCTCTCGACGGGTGGCGGCGTTCGGAAGGTCGCCGTGCAGGGCGACCCCTCTCCGATTGGCGGCGCCTTCGCCGGCTTCGGGCCGCCGAGCCTCAACAACCGCGGTGCAGTCGCCTTCGGCGCGGTGGTCGAGGGTGGTCGTGCGGTGGGCGGCCTGTTCGTCCGCGAGGCCAGCGGCCGGGCGCGGAAGCTTGTGCTGGCGGGTGACGAGACGCCCGTCGGCGGCATCTTCGCGCGGTTCGGCGAGCGCGTGAGCCTGAACGACGCGGGCCAGATCGCGTTCCACGGGATCATCAACGGCGACGCGAACCCGGCCGGGATCTTCGTCGCCGCGGGGGACCTCGTCACGGTCGTCGCCGCCGTTGGGAGCGCCCCACTCGGCGCCGAGCGCTTGGTGAGCTTGGGCCCCTGGCCCGCGCTGGCCGGCGACGGCCGCGTGGGATTCATCGCGGCGCTCGAAGGCGGGGCCGTCGCTGCGTTCGTCTGGGGACCGGACGGGATCGCGCGGGCCGCCGCGGCGGGTGACCGGTCGTCCGCGGGCCTGATCGGATCCTTCGGGCTTTACCCCGTGCTGTCCATCAACGATCGCGGCACCGTCGCCTTCAACATTGCGCCGACCGCCGGGACGCAAGGCCCCGAGGCGATTCTCGCGGCCGACCCCGCGCGCTGATCCTTACTGCAGGTCGGTCGGCGGATACTCCCGCCACACGTTGCCGGCCGTGACCAGGACGTGACGGGTCACGGTGCGCGGGGGGATCGGCTCGTGGCGGAGCACCGCGAGGGCGAGCGGCAGGACCTCGTAGCCGTAGCGGTCGAGATAGAAGGCGACCGAGCCGAGTACGATGCTGCCCCGGTTGTTCGGATCGATCTCGCGCCGGTCGCTTTGGCCGCCGTGGATGCTCGGATCCAGCCCCTGGCTGACGATCACGGCGTCGACCGCCCGCCCCGTCGTCTCCAGCGCCTCCTTGGCGGCGAGGGCGAGCGGATCGGACATCGTGGCGACCAGGAGCTTGGCACCGGGATTGGCGGAGGCAACCCGGCCGAGGTCGGCGGGCTCGACCTGGACGATCTTCAGTGTCTTCAAGCGCCGAGCCAGCCCCGCCCGCACCCCGGCCGCCCGCGCGACGAGGCGCGCATCACCGCGCGCCCAGTCTCCGACGAGCAAGGCAAGCAGCGGGTGGCCCTCCCAGTTCCGGACGGCGGACTCCCCGAGGGCCTCGCCCGCGAGCCTCCCCGCCGCGGCGTCGTCGGCGGTGTACAGAGGCGCGCCCGGCACCGGGTAATTGATCGCGAGCACCGGGATCCCGGCCTTCTTCATGATCGCGGCCACTGAGGCGTTGGCCGCTCGATCATCGTGGTACTCGACGAAGAGGTCGACGTGATCCCGCACCGCGGTCTCGGCGTTCGCGATCGCCCGGTGCGGCTCACCGTGATTGTCGTAAAGAACGAGGTCGACGGGAAGCTCGCGCGCCGCGAGCACGAAGCTGTCCCGGACCAGGTTACCGGTGAAGCCGGTAGCCTCGATCTTCGTCTCCGGGTCGTCGGTCAGGTTGGCGAAGCCGATCTTCCAGCGGCGATCCGGTGCGGCCAGTGCCGTCGCCGCCCAGGCGACCAAGCCGCAGATCGCGAGGGCGGCGACGCGCTTCATGGCTAGCGGATGCCGTCGATGCCCACGAAGTTGCCGGTGAGGCCGTAGGCGCGCGGAACCGACATATAAAAGAAGAACGTCGCGCGACCAGTACGGGCGACCTCGTCGGCCATCAGGTCGGTGCGGACGTTTTCAATGATGTGAATGCCGTTGTTGGTCAGGAGGAGGGGATGGACCGGGAACGCTTCCTTCGGGTCTTCGTTCGGCAGCACCTCGACGCCCCAGGTATCGGCGCCGACCGCGACGACCTTCTGCTCGACGAGCCATCGCGCGGCGTCCTTGCCAGGGCCCGGCTCGCCGGAGTTGAACACCGCGTTCTGCTTGGGAAACTGCTCGAACAGGTTGCCCCAACCCGTGTGGACGACCACGATGTCGCCTTCACGGAGCGTGGTGTTCGTCATCTTGAGCGCGCCCTGGAGGTCGGCGGCGCTGATCACGGTGCCCTTGTCCAGACACGGCTTGGTGCAGGCGGGATTCGACCGGAGCTTGTTCGCCGACTGGTAGTACCGGACCATGTCGACCAGCACGCCCCGGGTGGCGAACGACTTGAGATTCTCGAGGCCGAGCTTGGTGATGTTGTTCTGGGTGATGAACTTCCCCATCTGGGTCTGGTTGTAGTAGCAGTCCCTGATCCCGATGTGTCCCATCCCGTCCAAGTGCGTGCCCACGTGGCTCTGGCTGAGCCATGTATCTTCCATGTACGTCACCTGGTTCTCGCCGAACGCCGCTCCCGGCGCGAGCGAGTGTGCGGTCAGCACCGTCTTCGAGAACCGGGTCCCGAAGAGCGGAACCCCATCCTTGAGGATGTAGGACATCGGGATGGCCTTGCCCTCCTGGATCTCCGCCGCGGCCGCCTTGGTGACGGCGGGCGTCACGCGGTTGGTGGCGCCGGTCTGGTCGGTGGGCCCGAACGGCGAGGGCGCGACGAGGTTCCTGCACGCGGCGTCGCCTTGGGCGAACGCCGGAGCCGCGAGAGCGAGAACGAGTGCGAGAAAGCCTGCGACCCGAATGAGCCTCATGCCGACTCCTCCTTTGGAGTGATCAGACCCCCGGGTGTTCCGTGGCCGTCGCCGCGTTGCGCGCGGCAACGCGGCGAGCGGACCTGCGCCCGGTGGCGACGCGCGAAGGATCATGGCCCCGCGCATGCCCCCTGTCAAGCGGGGCGGAGGTTCTTCAGCTCCACGAGCACCTCGTGGTAGCGTCCGGGCCCGAGGTTTTTCGCGCCGTGGGTGTCCCCCGCTTTGCGGTAATACACCTTGCCCGCGTCGAGCGTGGCCCGCGTCACGCCGGTGGCCCGGGTCACCTCCAGGCTTCCCCCCTCGATCGGGTAGAAGAAGTAGTCGTGCTCATGCGTGTGGGCGTCGATCGACTCCCCCGGGGCGAGTGTGAACTCCCAGACCCGGACCTGCTCGTTCTCGAAGATCAGCTTCGTTCCGACCTCGACCATGTTGTCCCTCCCGCGCCCGTCTCGGCTGCGGGCGCCCGCGGCGGCCCGATCTTGCCAGCACTCCCTCCACCGAGCAAGGGAGGCTTCCTGGTCTCCGGGCTCGAGTGCTCCACTGGCCCGTCGGATAACCGCGTGATATCATTGATATCAGCGATCGCAGTCCGATCCGACAAGGAGGAATGACCGAATTCCGCACGTGGCCTACCGGCTCGACCGGTCTTACGCTTGGAACTATTCGCACGGGCCCGCCCTTCCCCGGCGGCCCGGGAAGCTGCCCGCCGGACCGGGCGGGCGTCTCTTCGACCTCCCGCTCGACTCCACACTCGGCATCGCGTCCGGCCCGCTCCTGAACTCGAGGTGGGTCGAGGCATACGCCCACCTCGGGTTCGACATCCTCACGTACGCAGCCGTCCGGAGCGTGGCGCGCCCCGCCCACGCGCTGCCGAACATCGTCTTCGTCGAGAACCACGAGCAGGCTGCGGTGGCGCGGTCGGGCGCGCACGGCAACCAGCCGATGACCTTCGCCGTCTCGATGGGTCTGCCGTCGATGGACCCCTCGGTCTGGCGCAAGGATGTCCGGCGGGCGAAGGACCGGCTCGGGCGGGGCCAGATCCTCGTCGTCAGCGTCGTCGGTACCCCCGTCGAGGGGGGCGACGCCGAGGCGCTGGCGCTCGACTACGCCCGCTGCGCCGCATGGGCGGCCGAGGCAGGAGCGGACGTCATCGGCGTCCACTTGGCCTGCGCGAATCTCGACGCCGCTCACGGTCAGATGCTCCACGAAAACACCCGGACGTCGGCCCACATCCTCGGCCGGGTGCGCGGGATGGTCGACCGGCCGATCGTGGCGGGCCTCGGTGCTTTCCGTTCCCCGCGGTTCCTCCACGAGACGATGACCAGGCTCGCGCCGTGGGTCCACGGCTTTTCGCTCGTGCACGGGATCCAGCGTCGCGTCGTGGATCGCGAGGGCGGCGCGGTCTTCGAGGGCAAGGACCGGGAGGTCGCAAGCGTGGTTGGCGCGGACACCTATGCGGCCTGCTCCCGGCAGGTCGAGGAGGCGATCGCGTGGCGGAAGGCCGGCGACTGGCATCGCGCGATCCTCGCCACGGGCGGGATCACCTCCGTCGAGCGTGCGAGAGCGAGCCTGCGCGAGGGCGCCGACGCCGTGCTCGTGAGCACCGGGGCGCTCACCGATCCCTTGCTGGCCTTCCAGTTCCGCCGCGCCCTCCAGAGCGCCGCCTGAGCGGCCCGGACGCGCTCCCCTCGCGTCCGGCGAAGACCCCTCAGGGCTGGTTCGAGTAGAGGCGCCGACCGCCAGTCTGGAGGACCAGGTGCGTTCGGCCGGCCGGCAGCGCGACGGTAACGCCGCGGCCGACCTGGTGAGTCGTAACGAGAAACAGGCGCCGCCGCCCGATCCACTCGCGCTGGAGCCGCGCGGTATCCCAGAAGGTGTCCCGGGCGTCGGGGAACGTCGAGCCGAAGCCGAGCACGCTCCGGGTGCCGTTCACAATGACCGGGCGCACGCCCGAATAGAACTCGAGGGCGCCGGAATTCTCGATCGGCCCCTCGTGGACAAGCTGGTCGCGGGGCTGCATACGCTCCTTGAGCGTGAGCGCGAGGCCGCGCACAGCGCGCCGGGCCGACGTGAGGGCGTGCCCCCTGGCCGCCGCCGGCAGGATGGCAGCCATCGCGGCGATCGAGAGCACGAGAGCCGTGCGCCGCGCACCGCGGACGGCCGCCCCCAGGAGCGCGAGGGCGGCCGCCGAGAAGACAGCCGCCGTCATGATGACGAGCGGCCGGAAGCTCTCCCACGGCGGGAGTGGCGAGACCTCACCGGCCGCGTCCTCCTTCCGGGTATAAACGTCCGTCATGCCGATCACGCTAACGATGAAATCCTGGCCGCCGCGGTGGATCTCCACCCAGCAGCCGATCGCGAAGAATGCAAACACCCCGGCGTAGAGGAACGCGAGGGCCCGGCCCGACCGCCTCCCCTGCCAGGGGCGGACGGCCAGCAGCGCCAGCGCCGGATACGCGGGGAGCCCGTAATGCGGCAGCCGGAATCGCGATGCGGCGCTGGCCGCGAAGACCGCTAGCACCCACGCCGCCAGCACGACCCACGGCATCTCGGCGCGGTCGCGCCACGCCCGGCGCCGGACGAGGTCGAGAATGCCGAGGAGCGCCGCCAGCGTCCAGGGCGCGGCCCCCAGCGCGGCGACGCTGAGGAACTCGGAGAAGTCGAGCGGGATGTCCTCGTCGGGGAAGCGGCGTCGACCCAGCACGTTGAGGACGTGGTTGTCGACGAGCGTGTACCAGATGAACCCATGCGCCCGCCTCTCCACGATCAGGTACCAGCCGAATCCCAGCACGACGAAGGCGAGGACGCCGGCCGCGGGCAGCCAGCGTGAGACCGGGCGGAGCCGCCCCCCGAGCGCCATCACCGCCGCCAGCACGAGGATCGGCCCTACCGCGCCCAGCGGGTCCTTGGCGAGCCCGGCCGCGCCGAAGGCCGCGAGCCCGCCGACGACCCATCCCCGCCGCTCCGCCTGGAGTCCGGCGAGCGTGAGTGCGAAGCCCCAGGCGATCGCGGCCACGAAGAGCGTCTCCGGCCGGACGTAGCGCGTGTAGACGAAGAACCAGACGCAGGTGAGGAGCGCGAGCCCGGCGGCGACGCCGGCGCGCCCCCCGAGCAGGCGGGTGCCGAGCCACGCGGTCGCGGCCACGGCCGCCACTGCCCCCACCGCCGACACGGCGCGGGCGGCGGCCTCGGTCGGCCCTAGCACGCGAAAGGCGAGCGCGATCAGCCAGTAGAGGAGCGGCGGCTTGTCCACGTAGCGGACGCCGTCCAGCCGCAGGTCGAAGAGGCTCCTCGATTGGCCGAGCTCCCGGGCGATCTCCGCGTGCATCCCCTCGCCAGGGTCATCGAACGGGACCCGCCCCAGACCCACGAACAGGGGGGCCGCAGCCGCCACGCAGACCGCGGCGACGATCAACCGCTTCACGGGCGGTCAGCTCTGACTGACGAGGAAGACGCCGATCACGATGCAGGCGATGCCGGCCCACCGGACGGCGGTGACGGCTTCGGCCAGAAACGCGTGGGCGAGCAGCGCCACCACGATGTAGTCGAGCGACGTCATGGGCAGGAGCTGGGACACGGCGGCGCGCGAGAGGAGGGCGAGATACATGACGAAGAAGCACGCCTGGAGCGCGACGCCGAGGAGCACCCAGGGGTTCGACACCGCGCTCCAGACCATGAGGGGGAGGCGGTCGGCGGCCGAGTCGGTGAGGTCGCCGATCGACCGCATGCCCTTGGAGAGCATGACGTGCCCGGCCCCGCTGATCACGACCGCGATCACCACCAGGATGACTGTCTTGAGCATTGGATCTCCGATCAGAGGGCCTTCCCGATCGCGGCCAGTGTCGCCTGCTCGACTGCGTTGTCGGTCGTGGTGAGCGGCTCGTCGTTGTCGATGAAGAGGATCCGCTCGCGCTTGAACAACGTCCGCTCGACGGTGACCGTCGTCTTCCCGGCCCCGGCGGCCTTGATGATGAGGCGGAGGCGATGCCGCGTGCCCTTGGCGTACACGCCGTAGTCCTCGCCCTCGACCACCCGGGAGTCGGTGGTGATCCAGCCGATGTCGTGATCGGCTTTATCGATGTCCCAGCCGAGCTGCCTGAGCACCGCCGGCGCCACCGTCCACATGCGCTCGAAAGGGACCGGGAACGTCCGGCTGACCTCGGCGCGCGCGGACGTGGCCATCACCAGCACGATCAGCGCGCACAGCACGACCTGCCGCTTCATTTCAGCACCCCCTCGGTCAGAGTGAGCACCCGGTCCGCGTCAGCGAGCGCCTCCCGGCGATGGCTGACCACGACGACGGCCCCGCCCGACCGAGCGCGGCGCCGGAGCGCGTCCCGGATGACGCCGGCCTGCTCCTCGTCCAGATTGCCCGTGGGCTCGTCCGCCAGCACGAGCGGCGGGTCGTTGAGCAGAGCGCGGCAGTACGCGACGCGCTGCTGCTCGCCGCCCGACAGCTGGGGCGGGTAGTGGTCCTTCCGGTGGGCGACCCCGAACTGCTCGAGGAGCCCGAGCGCCCGCCGCCGCGCGGCCGCGCGATCTCCGCCGAGGTAGCGAGCAGCCAAGCACACGTTGTCGAGGGCCGTCAGCGAGGCGATGAGCAGGAAGGACTGGAACACGTACCCGATGAGCCGGCCGCGAGCCCGGCTCTGCTCTCTCCGCGACGCGTGGGTCAGCCGGCGGTCGGCGATCCACACTTCGCCGGTGTCGGGGTCCTCCAGCAGGCCGAGGAGGTTCAGCAGCGTGCTCTTGCCAGAGCCGGATGCGCCCGTGATCAGGACGTACTCGCCCGTGCCCACGGCGAGATCGGCGCCGGTGAGCACGCGCACATGTTCCGCGTGGGGCCCCCGAAAGGACTTGACGAGGTTCACTGCACGGAGCATCAACCCCTCGGAGGGGGCCTCGACGGCCCCCTCCGAGCCTCCCCCACGGGCGGTTTCGGGAGCCGAGCGGTTCGCGGGGCTGGGGCCCCGCACCGCGCAGGCGACCATAAGAACGGTTTCGGGAGCCGAGCGGTTCGCGGGGCTGGGGCCCCGCACCGCG
>Ga0070699_100003081_pt1 | contig 14777 bp, 15 predicted proteins | sample KBSK1503metaG_FD_65473 | JGI IMG/M metagenome (GOLD analysis project Ga0070699, IMG submission 65473) | Corn, switchgrass and miscanthus rhizosphere microbial communities from Kellogg Biological Station, Michigan, USA - KBS K1-50-3 metaG | ecosystem: Host-associated > Plants > Roots >...
CTTCCCCCTTCTCCCTTCCCCCCTCCGGGCGGCACCATGATCGCGGGCAGTTTCGGGTCATATACGCCCGAAACTGCCCACGATCATGAAGGACACGCTCAGCTGAAGATCATCAGGTCGCGGAACTCGTCGATTCGGTCGGGGGAGAGCTGGGTGTAGGCGCACATCTCGTCGGGGCACCAGACTTGCCGCGCCGCGGCGGCGTTCCGCGACCGCGGCCGCGGCGCAGGCAGGCGGTTGTTCCCGCTGGCTGGCGTCACGCAGGCCACCCCCAATCGGCCGGATCTTAGCTGGGCCGGATCGCAGCTAGGCCTGACCCTAGCTGTGCCTGCCTCCCCTGTGCTGGCTGGCACGGCGCGGCCGGATCCCGCGCCGGCCGGACCCGCGCCGGCCGCTGCTCTCCGGCGTCCACAACCAGTATCCGACCGGGAACAGCCGGACGTGCAGGTGATCGTCGACCAGCCCCCACAGCCCGCGCCGCGCGAACAGCGCCACGACGACCGCGATCAGGCCGAGGACGATCAGGTACCAGGCATTGTAGGACTGCAATGTCTGCTGCAGGATCATGTAGATGATGGCGCCGAGGATCGGCCCCTCGATCGTGCCGAGCCCGCCGATGACCACCGCGAACGCCATCTTGGCCGTCCACTGCACGGTGAACACGGCGCCCGGCTGCACGATGAGCTGGCTGATCGCGAGCACCGCCCCGGCCGCGCCGCAGCCGATCGCGGCCACCACGAAGACCAGCATCCGGGCCAGGCCGACCCGCGCCCCGGAACTGCGCGCGGCCACCTCATCGTCGCGGACCGCGGTGAGCACCAGGCCGATCCGGCCGCGGAGCATGACGTACACGGTGACCAGCGCCAGGACGGTGACGGCCAGCCCGATCCAGTACGTGTACGCGACCAGCAGCGTCGGGTCGTAGCCGGACAGCCCGGGCAGCGACATGCCGGTGCCGCCGCCGATGGACGGGAACTTCTCGATGAACAGCATGATTGTGGTGGCCAGCACCCAGGTGGCGATGGCGAAGTACCCGCTGCGAAGCCGCGAGACCAGCCACCACAGCGGCACGGCGGCCACGCCGCAGCCGATCGCCGCGACCGGCAGCCCGCCGAACGGCGAGAGGCTGTGCTGGGCCAGGATCAGCACGAAGTACGCCCCGAGTCCCACGAACGCCTGCTGCCCCACCGACACCAGGCCCGCGTAGCCCGCCAGCAGGTTCCACATGCTGGCCAGGGTGACGATGATGAACCCCTGCACCATGAGGCTGGTGGTGCCCGAGTACACGATGTAGGGGAACAGGGCCAGCACGACCACGACGATCAGGGCGCCGGCTCCGGTCCAGGCCACGTTCCGCCGTGACCGGGTCACCCGGAAATTTTCTTCCGAACGAACCGAGGTATCCGTCACCACGCTCATGACTGTGCCCTCCTGGCGGTAAGGCCCTGCGGTCTGACCGCCAGCACGAGGAGGAAGACGAGGTAGCCGGCCAGGAACTGGTTGGACTGGTTGATCTGGGCGCCGATCTGCTGAGCGACGCCGAGCACGATGCCGCCGAGCAGCGTGCCCCACAGCGAGCCGAGGCCGCCGATCACCACCGCGGCGAACGCGAAGAGCAGGATCGTGTCGGTGCCGGTGGTCGGCGAGAACTGCGAGTACATGCCGTAAGCGATCCCGGCCAGCGCCACCGTGCCGAAGGCGATCGCCGCCGCGATGCCGAACACGTGCCGGTAGTCGATTCCGGACAGCTGGGCCGCCTCCTGGTCGTCGGCCACGGCCCGGATCATCCGGCCGTACCTGGACACGGACAGGAAGTACTGCAGGCCGAGCAGGACCACCACGGCCACGGCGAAGATCAGCAGCAGCAGGTAGGCGATCTGGATCTGCGAGCCGATGGAGAACGAGCCGGTGACGATGGACTCGCCGACCCCGAGCGAGTGGCTGTCGGCGTTGATGAACTGCAGCAGCCCGCTCTCGATCACCACCGAGAGGCCGAACGTCACCAGCAGCGTGATGAGCACACCGCGGTCCAGCGCCGCCTGGATCAGCGTCCGCTGGAGCACGTAGCCGAGCAGGGCCATGATCGGCACCACGATCACGAACGACCACAGCGCCGGGATGTGGGTGACGGTGATGACGCCGAGCGCGACGTAGGCGCCGATCACCGCGAGGTCGCCGTGCGCCAGGTTGACCACCTTCATGACCCCGAACATGAGGGACAGCCCGCAGGCGAACAGCGCGTAGAGCCCGCCGGTCAAGATGCCCTGGATGATGGCGTTGACCCATGCCATAACGTGTCGCTCTCTTCCCCGGACGACCCGGCGGCGGCTCCGGTAAGGCCGAAGTACGCGGCCTCGACCTGGGCCGCCGTGACCTCGGACGGCCGGCCTTCCAGCGTGGTGTGCCCCTCGAGCAGGCACTGGATGTGCGATGCCACCCGCAGCGCCTGGCTGACATCCTGCTCGACCAGCAGCACGGTGAGCCCGGTGGCCAGGATCTGCGGCAGCATCGCGTAGATACGCTGGACCACCACGGGCGCGAGGCCCAGGGACAACTCGTCGAGGAGCAGCACCCGCGGGTTGGCGACCAGGGCCCGGCCGATCGCGACCGACTGCTGCTCGCCGCCGGACAGCTGCGCCGTACGCTGGGTCCTCCGTTCCCTCATCCAGCCGAACAGCTCGTAGACGTGCTCGATCGTCCACGGCCCCTTCCGCGCGTAGGTGGCGCCGACCTGCAGGTTCTCCTCCACCGTGAGCGAGCCGAACAGCCGCCGTCCCTCCGGCACCATGCCGATCCCGGCGGTGGCACGGCGCTCCGGCCTGACCTTGGTCATGTTCTTGCCGTCGTACAGGATCGCGCCGCCGGTCGGCTGGTGCAGGCCGGCGATCGTGCGCAGCAGCGTGGACTTGCCCGCGCCGTTCGCGCCGATGATCGCGTACACCTCGCCGGGGAACACCCGCAGCGACACGCGGTCGAGCGCACGCAGCTGGCCGTGGTGCACCGTCAGGTCACGCACCTCGAGCAGCGGCGTGCTCTGCTCGCCCCTCGCTCTGCTAGCCCCGCTCGCCTCCGGGCCCCCACCCACCTCCCCATCCCCCTTCACTGGCGCCGCCTTCCCTCGTCGCTCGTTCCTCGCTCGTCAGTCCAGGCGTCGCCGCGGCCCTTCGGCTCGCTCATGAGGGGCCTCCTGGGTCGCCGACCTCGGCGGTGAGGGTGCCGCCGCTGAGCGAGGCGGTGAGCTCGGAGCCGAGGAAGACCTCGCGGACGGCCGGGTTGGCCAGCACCGCGGCGGGCTCGCCGTCGCCGACGAACTTCCCGCCGGCCAGGCAGATCAGCCGGCTCACCACGGCGGTGAGCGCGCGCACCACGTGCTCGATCCAGATGACCGCGATGCCCTCGGCGTTGACGCCGCGGACGATCTCGACCAGCTGGGCGACCTCGGGGTCGGTGAGGCCGCCGGCGACCTCGTCCAGCAGCAGCAGGCTGGGCCCCGAGGCGAGGGCGCGGGCCAGTTCCAGCCGTTTGCGCTGGAGCAGGCCGAGCCGGGCGGCGGGCAGGTTGGCCTCGCCGGTCATGCCGGCTCGCTCCAGGGCCTGCACCGCCGCCGCGTAACTGGCCCGCCGCCGCAGGCCGCCGCCCTGCTGCGCGGCCACGAGCACGTTCTCGAACACGGTCATATCGGTGAACGGCCGGGGCACCTGGTACGTGCGCCCGATGCCGAGCCGGCACCGCGCCGCGGCGTTCAGCTTGGTCACCGGGCGCCCGCCGAAGGAGATCGCCCCGCCTCCGGGCGACAGGTCCCCGGAGATGAGGCCGAACAGGCTGGTCTTGCCGGCTCCGTTCGGCCCCACGATCCCGACCGTGTCACCTGACCCGACGGTGAACGAGAGGTCCTCCGCGATAACGACGCGGCCGAACCTCTTCGTCACGTGGTCCAGTTCGAGCAGGGGACTTGTCATCCGGTTACTTGTTCGTCGGCTCGAGGGTTCCGGTGGTCGGCACGTTCGGCATCAGCGTATTGTCCACGACCGCCATCGAGTAACCCCACTTGGAGCTGGGCTTCCACTGCACGCCGACGCAGGGGGTGTCCACCACGCCGGGGGCCGGGTTCTTGGTCGAGGTCCAGTTGAGCTGCCCGGCCAGGCCCTCGATGTTCACCTTGAACATGGCGTCGGCCACCGCGGCCTTGTCGTGCGGGTCGCCCGCCGCGACCAGGGCCGCGTAGGCGACCTCGAAGAGGCTGTAGTTGGACAGCGCCTGCACCCACTGCTGGCCGGTGGCCGCCTCGTACTGGTCGGCGATCTGCTGGCAGGTCTCCCCGGTGAGCGAGGACTTCCATGGCATGTTGGGCGTCCACCACGCGTCGGTGGCCACGTTGTTGACCAGGCTGCCGAGCGCCTTGACGTCCGACGGGAACAGCAGCACCTTGGCCACCGTGGCCAGCTTCGGCTTGAAGCCCTGCTGGGCGGCCTGCTTCCAGAACACGTTGAAGTCCGGCGGCAGCGGGACGTTGGTGTAGAAGTCGCAGTTGGTCGTCTTGAACAGGCTGATCATCGAGGAGTAGTTGGTCAGCCCGTCGGTGTAGGCGGGCGGGTCGACCAGCGTGTAGCCGGCCGGCTTGGCGAAGAGCGGCCAGGCGGCGCGGAAGGCGTTGCCGTCCGAGTCGTTCGGGAACGTGCAGCCGACGATCTTGTTGGTGTGCAGCTGAGCGTGGATCCGGTTCCACATCGCGATGAAGGCGAGGCACAGGTCGTTGACGCCGAGGAAGTACATCGTCGCCCACTTGGGCTTGAACGTGCTCTTGCCCGGGGTCGGGTTGCCGCCCAGGTTGGCGTACCAGGCCTGCCAGGGCACGTTGCCGCAGATCACCGGCGTGCCGAGGGTCTCCGCCTTGGTCGCGACCGGGTTGACCGTCTCCGGCGTCGAGGAGGTCAGCAGCAGGTCCACCTTGTCCGACAGGATGGCCTGGTTGGCCAGGTCGCCGGCCCGGTTCGGGTCGGACTGGGTGTCGTAGGACTTGACCGTGACCTTGTAGGTCTTGCCGCCGATCTTGAACCCGTTCTTGTACTGCGGCGTCTGGGCGATCTTGCTCATGATCCAGTTGTCCGACGAGCCGAAGCCGGCCAGCGCCCCGGTGAGCGGGTGGATGAAGCCGATCACGATGTCCTTGGTGCCGCCGCCGCTGGCGGTCGAGGTGGAACCGCCGCTGGCACCCTTGATGCTCGAGCTGCAGGCTTCGAGCAGTCCGCCGCCTCCCACGACGGCCGCGCTGACGCCAGCGGTGCGCAACAGGCCGCGTCGGCTGATCGACCCCCCCGCGCTACCCCCGGAGGGGACGCCCCCCCCGGACCCCTCCGCTCCTGGGGAGATGCCATCCCCCCAGACCCCCCTGGCCCCCCGAGGCCCCTGCGACGACTTCGAATTGCCGGGTTGCGCAGTCTGGTCACTCATGTGCAATCGATCTCCCTTTGAGGTCGCGCCGATGGCGCGGGACCGGGATTCGTGCGCTCTGCGAACGAACGTACATATGAAGAACAGTATGGCAACGCTAGGATGCCCGTTTGGCGCTAGTCAACGTACGTTATGTAACTGTTTCAATCTGTGAGATTCCGAGGTCGGGGCGGCTCCGGCCGCCCGGTAAGCGCCTCACCCGTATCGTGCTGTACGCCCCATCCGCCCCCACCCTTCCGTCCGGCCGATCCCGGCCGGAGCGCCCGCGCCCTGTGCTCCCGCATATCACCTACACCGCGCGAGCATCTCAGGTATCAGATGCCCGGCTTATCTCTTCTGCTCCTAGAGTTCCCGGCGTGATACACCACTGAACCTGCGGGGTCGCCCGGGGTAGTGGCACCCTGCTACTGGCACCCCTCCTCCCCGCGGGGATGCCCGATCATGACGCGGACACCCCCTCCTCTGCTGACGTCGGCACCCCCTCCTCTCGGGGGATGCCCGATGATTACTAGTCAGGGGCGGTTGTCTGGCACAATGTGATGCTGACCGCTAGGCCATGCGACGCCCTCTCCTCGTTCGCCGGGCCTGGCTCATCTGTGCGGTCCCGTCGGCTGTTCCCCGGTCGGCGCGGGTCCGCCGCTTCGCATCTAAAAACGCTGGGAGAAGACCACAGCCGTGGCTGTCAAGATCAAGCTGAAGCGCCTGGGCAAGATCCGGGAGCCGTACTACCGGATCGTCGTCGCCGACGCACGTACCAAGCGCGACGGGCGCGCCATCGAGGAGATCGGCAAGTATCACCCGAAGGCCGAGCCCTCGCTCATCGAAGTGAACTCCGAGCGGGTACAGCACTGGCTCTCGGTGGGCGCGCAGCCCACCGACCCGGTCCGCGTCCTGCTCAAGATCACCGGGGACTGGCAGAAGTTCACCGGGGAACCGGGAGCCGAGGGCACCCTCCGCACCGCCGAGCCGCGCGCGGACAAGAAGGAGCGCTTCACGGCCGCCGCCAAGGAGAGCCAGGCCAGCAAGGAAGCCAAGGAAGGCGCCAAGGAGAGCAGGGCCGCGAGCAAGGCCTCTAAGCCCGCCAGGAGCACTGCTGCCAAGGACAGGGCCCCGGCCGCCGAAGCCGCCGATGCGGAGGCCACGAGCGAGGCCGCCGCCGACGCGAAGGCCGCTGACGCGAAGGCCGCTGACGCGAAGGCCGCTGACGCGAAGGCCGCTGACGCGAAGGCCGCTGACGCCAAGGCCGCTGACGCCAAGGCCGCTGACGCCAAGGCCGCCGACGCCAAGGCCGCCGACGCCAAGAGCGCTGACGCGAAGGCCGCGGACGGCGACTCGGGGAGCGGAGCCTGACGTGCTCGAGGAAGCCCTCGAACACCTGGTCCGGGGCATCGTCCAGTATCCGGAGGACGTCCAGGTCGCCAGCAGGTCGCTCCGCCGGGGTAACGTCCTCGAGGTGCGGGTGCATCCCGACGACCTCGGCAAGGTCATCGGCAGGGGCGGGCGCACCGCCCGGGCGCTGCGGACGGTGATCGGCGCCCTGGCGGCAGGCCGCTACGTCCGGATCGACCTGCTGGACGCCAACGAGGTCCGCTGACCTCGATGCGGGTAATCGTCGGCCGGGCTGGCCGTCCGCACGGGATCCGCGGCGAGGTCGTGATCGGGGTCAGGACAGACGAGCCTGACCTCCGGTTCGCCGTGGGCGCCACCGTCGACGTCCGGAATTCCCCGGACGACGACGCTGGTCCCGATGATGCTGGCGCCGGCGGCGAGCAGCTGACGGTCGCCTCGGTGCGCTGGCACTCGGGACAGCTGCTGGTCGCGTTCGCCGGGATCACCGACCGGACCGCGGCCGCCGAGCTGACCGGCAGCTGGCTGAGCGTGGACTCCAGCCAGCTGCCGGACATCGGTGACCCGGACGAGTTCCGCGATTATCAGCTGATCGGGCTGTCCGTGCGGACCTGCGCCGGCGACCCGGTGGGCGTGGTCACCGACGTACGGCACTACGGCCAGGACCTGCTGGTCGTGCGGCGCCAGGACAGCCCGCGCGGCGAGTGCCTGGTGCCGTTCGTGAAGGCGATCGTGCCCGAGGTCGACCTCCGGGCTGGCGTCCTGGTCATCGACCCGCCCCCCGGGCTGCTCGACCCCGCCGAGGCGCAGGAATAAGGACAGGGCGTGGGACTGCGCATCGACATCGTGACGATCTTCCCGGAGTACTTCGGCAGCCCGCTCGGGGTCTCGCTGATCGGGAAGGCGGCGAGCCGGGGCGACATCGAGTTCCGCGTGCACGACCTGCGCCACTGGGCCAGGGACGTCCATCACACCGTGGACGACCTGCCGTTCGGCGGCGGGCCCGGCATGGTGATGAAGCCGGACGTCTGGGGCGACGCGCTCGATGAGCTCGTCCCCGCGGACGGCGGCTCCACCCGGCTGGTCGTCCCGACGCCGAGCGGAGTGCCTTTCTCCCAGGACATCGCGGCCAGGTACGCGACCGAACCGCACCTGGTCTTCGCCTGCGGGCGTTACGAGGGCATCGACGGGCGGGTGGTCGAGGCGATGCGCGACCGCATGCCGGTGGACGAGGTGAGCATCGGCGACTACGTGCTGGCCGGCGGAGAGGCCGCCACCCTGGTCATGATCGAGGCGGTGGGGCGGCTGCTGCCGGGCGTCCTGGGCAACGCGTCTTCGGCCGGGGACGACTCGTTCGGCGGTGACGGGGACCCCGCGGGCGCCATGCGCGGGCTGCTCGAGGGCCCGGTCTACACCAGGCCCCGGGCCTGGCGGGACCGCGAGGTACCCGAGGTGCTGCTGTCGGGCAACCACGCCGAGATCGCTCGATGGCGCCGGGACATGGCGCTGCGCCGGACCGCCGCGCACCGGCCCGATCTCATCGAGGCGCTGGGCGACCTCGACCGCCGCGATCGGGAGGTGCTGGCCGAGGCTGGCTTTCCGGTTAGTGCCGAAGATATGGCACACTGAAGTCCGCTGTCTTTTTCAGGGACCTGGCCGGGGACCCGAGAGGTTCTCTGGCGCGAGCCGGTCGGCGCCGGGTGCCCGCAACGACCACCACCGAGGAAACCGCTGTCATGCATACCGCGATTGCCGAAATCGAGCAGGCCCAGACCCGGTCTGATATCCCGGACTTCCGGCCCGGGGACACGCTCAAGGTTCACGTCCGGGTCACCGAGGGGAACCGCTCTCGGATCCAGGTGTTCCAGGGCGTGGTGATCCGGCGCCAGGGCAGCGGGGCCCGGGAGACGTTCACCGTCCGCAAGGTCAGCTACGGCGTGGGCGTCGAGCGGACCTTCCCGGTGCACAGCCCGTCGATCGACAAGATCGAGCCCGTCACCCGGGGCCGGGTGCGCCGCGCCAAGCTGTACTACCTGAGGGACCTGCGTGGCAAGGCAGCCCGCATCAAGGAGCGCCGCGACCAGACCGGCAGCTGACGCCAGGCAATGGACGACCAGCAAGATCCTGGCACACTCACCCCGGTTCCCACCTCGGAGCCGGACGCGGACTCCAGCAAGACGGAGCCGGACGAGAGCGCTCCCGCGGCCAAGAAGAAGAAGAAGAGTTTCGGCCGCGAGCTGCTGACCATCGTCGTGGCGGCCGCCGTCCTCACCCTGCTGGTGAAGGCGTTCATCATCCAGGTGTACCGGATCCCGTCCGCATCGATGGAGAACACCCTCCAAATCGGCGACCGGGTCCTGGTGAACAAGGTCGTCTATCACTTCCGCGGCATCGCCCGTGGCGACGTCGTGGTGTTCAGCGGGCAGGACTCGTGGGGCCCCGACGCCCCGCCACCGCCCGCCAACCCGGTGGTCCGGGTCTTCGACGACGTGCTGTCCGGACTCGGGCTGCACAGCGACCAGACCTACTACATCAAGCGGGTGATCGGCCTGCCCGGTGACCACGTGGCCTGCTGCACCGACGGCAAGGTCACGGTCAACGGAGTCCCGCTGACCGAGGGCCAGTACCTGTTCCCCGGGAACCCGCCATCCACCTTCAAGTTCAGCGTGGTCGTCCCGCCCGGGCACCTGTGGGTCATGGGCGACCACCGCAGCGACTCCGATGACTCGCGCTACCACTCTGACAGTCCCGGTAACGGTGCCATCCCGGAGAACCAGGTCGTCGGCCGGGCGTTCCTGATCATCTGGCCGCCGTCGCAGCTCCGCGACCTGCCCATCCCGACAACCTTCCAGCAGGCCGCGCCGCACGCGGGCGCGGCGGGTGCCGCCGTACTCGACACCGGCCAGGCCGCGCTGGCGGCCGCCCCTGTGGCGGGGGCGGCCGCGCTAGTCGCCGCCCCGGTGCTCCTGTTCCGTCGCCGTCGCCGGCGTCGGCATTAGCCCCCTAACGTGCTGAAATGTAATCTTCGCGGGCAATTGCCCGGCTTATCCGCGCCGCCCGCGATGGCCCAGGCTGGCGGTCCGGCGGCCGGAATCAGGCGCTAAGCTCGACTCGACGGTAAACCCCGACGAGGGCCGTCTGGATTCGGTGCCCGCAAGGGCCGGCCTGCCGAGATCGCGGGCCGGGCACGCGGTGCGCGCAAACGGAAGGGGCGCAGATGAGCGGCGCTGGCCGTGGCGTGACACCGGGGGGCGAGCCAGAGGCCGGCCGGGACGAGAGCGCCGCGTCAGCCGAGCCTGGCCACGCCCGGTCGGCCACCGCGGACAGTGCCGAGGCGCCCGGCCCGGCCGCCGCCAGCGCCGAGGCTGGGTCCAAAGCCGAGACCGGGTCTAAGACTGAGGCCAGCGGGCCGCCCGAGGACGGCGACGGTGCGGCGGATGCGCCGCCGGACGGCAAGGCCGCTTCCGGCGGGCCGAAGCCGGCCTCCCGCCGCGCGCGCAGGAAGCGGTCATTCTGGCGCGAGTTCCCGATCCTGGTCGTCGTGGCCCTGCTGCTCGCGGTCGTCATCAAGACGTACGCGATCCAGGCCTTCTTCATACCGTCCGGGTCGATGGAGAACACGCTCGAGATCAACGACCGGGTACTGGTCAACAAGATCGTCTACGACGTCCGCGGCATCCACCGCGGCGACATCGTGGTCTTCAACGGGGACGGCTCGTGGGACCCGGGCACGGCGCCCACCGATACCAACTTCGTGGTGAAATTCGGCCAGGGCTTTGCCAGCATGTTCGGCTTCGGCCGCCCGGGAGACATCCTCATCAAGCGGGTCATCGGGCTGCCCGGCGACAAGGTGGCCTGCTGCGACGCGGAGGGCCGGGTCACGGTCAACGGCGTCCCGCTCACCGAGCAGTCCTACCTGTACCCCGGCGACGCCCCCTCCGAGATCAGGTTCAACATCGTCGTCCCGTCCGGCCGGCTGTGGGTCATGGGCGATCACAGGCTCATCTCCGACGACGCCAGGGATCACCTCGGCGATCCCGGCGGCGGCACGATCCCGGAGAACGCCGTGATCGGCCGGGCCTTCGTCATCATCTGGCCGCTCAGCCGGTGGCGGATCCTGCCGATTCCCTCCACTTTCGAGCAGCCCAAGCTGAACGCCGCCGCGGCCGCGGCCCCGCCGCCGGCCCAGGACACCGCCGGCCTCCTGTCGGCCCGGCTCGAGCCCTCCAGCCCCGCCCTGCCGCTAGCCCTCGGCTTCGCCGCGGCCGTCCCGGTCACCTGGCTGCAACGCCGGGCCCGCCTCCGGCTCGCCCACCGCCGTGCGGCCCGTCGCCCCGCAGACCGCCCACCCGCCGACCGTCCGCCCTCCGCGTAACGCGTCGCCCGGCCGCGATGGCCGGCTTGTCCGCGTGAGGTCGGCAACTGGCGTACCCTTCGCAGTGTCATGACCCGCCATCCTGGTGTGCCGCCCGCCAGCAAGCCGGCCTCGCGGGCCGCCGAAACCCCTCTGGCCCCTTCAGCTGCTCCGGTCTCGTTCCGGGACCTGTATCCCAGGTACCCGGGCTACACGCCCCGGCGGGACAGCGGGCTCGGCGCGTACGAAACCGTGCTGGGCCGGGCCGGGTTCGCGCCTGTCGCCGGCATCGACGAGGCCGGCCGGGGGGCATGCGCGGGACCGCTTGTGGTCGCGGCCGTGGTGCTCGATCCGGCCAGCATCCGGCGGATCCCCGGACTGGCCGATTCCAAGCTGCTCACCGCCCAGGCCAGGGAAGAGGCCTACGCCGAGGTGCTCCGCCGTGCCATCGACTGGCACGTAATAGTCATCAGCGCTGACCAGATCGACGCCACCGGGCTGCACGTGTGCAACGTCTCCGGCATGCGCCGCGCCTTCGCCGGCCTGCGCAGCAAGCCCGGGTTCGTGCTCACCGACGGCTTCCCGGTCCGCGGCCTCGGCGTCCCCGGGCTCGCGGTCTGGAAGGGCGACCGGGTCACCGCGTCGGTCGCGGCGGCCTCCGTGGTAGCCAAGGTCAGCCGGGACAGGATGATGCGGGACCTGCACGAACGTTATCCCCTATACGGTTTCGACCGGCACAAGGGGTACGTCACCGATGAGCACGTCGCCGCCCTGGCCGAGCACGGGCCGAGCCCGGTGCACCGGTACTCGTTCGTGAACGTGACCCGTGTGGCGGCCCTGGCCGTTCCGGCGGCGCCTACCGACCCGTCAGAGCTGCTGGAGCCCGCTGAGCTGCTGGACGACGCCGATCCCGTCGTCCAGGACCCGGCCGGGGCCCTGGTATCCGCCGGGTTGGGCCTGGCGGGTGCGGTGGGTGAGAACGAGAGGAGAATGGACTCATGAGCGCGGAGGACCTTGAGAAGTACGAGGCGGAGATGGAGCTTCAGCTCTACCGCGAGTACCGCGATGTCGTCGGGTTGTTCACGCACGTGGTCGAGACCGAGCGCCGGTTCTATCTCACGAATGACGTGGAGCTGAACGTACGGTCAAGTGACAACGGTGAGGTCTTCTTCGAGGTTACGATGCGGGATGCCTGGGTCTGGGATATGTATCGCCCGGCCAGGTTCGTGAAGAACGTGCGTGTGGTCACCTTCAAGGACGTCAACATCGAGGAACTGGCCAAGGCCGACCTTGAGGTGCCGGAGGACAAGCCGGACTTCCCGGCGTAGCTTTGCGTGGGCGGAGGGGCGATGTTCGGGCTTCCTGACGGGGTTAAGGCCTGCCTGTTCGATATGGACGGCGTGGTCACCCAGACCGCGGTCGTGCACGCGGCGGCGTGGAAGGAGATGTTCGACGACTTCCTCCGCGCCCGCGCGCAGAGCACCGGGACCGAGTTCGTCCCGTTCGACGCGCACCACGAGTACGACGCCTACGTCGACGGCAAGCCACGGATGGACGGCACCAGGTCCTTCCTCGAGTCCCGGGGCATCGAGCTGCCCGAGGGCACGCCGGATGACCCGCCGGGGACGCCCACGATCTATGGCCTGAGCAACCGCAAGAACGCCTTGGTGCTGGCCAAGCTGGCCGCCGGGGGCGTTCAGGTCTACGAGGGAACCGTCACCTACATCCGTTCGGTACGAGAAAAGGGGATAGCGGCGGCGATCGTGTCGTCCAGCGCGAACACCAACCAGATCCTTGATTCCGCAGGGCTGGCCGACCTGTTCGACGTACGGGTGGACGGCCTGATCGCCAAGGAGCGCGGGCTGCGCGGCAAGCCGGCCCCGGACACGTTTCTGGCCGCGGCGACCGAACTCCACATGACGCCTAGCCAGGCGGCGGTGTTCGAGGACGCGCTGGCCGGGGTCGAGGCGGGCCGGGCCGGTCACTTCGCGCTCGTGGTGGGTGTGGACCGGGTCGGCCAGGCTGACGCGCTCTCCAAGCACGGGGCCGACATCGTGGTACAGGACCTCGCGGAACTCCTCGACAAGGACGCCAGATGATCAAGCAATCGGCCTATGGGACGGAGCCATGGCGGCTGGTCGAGAAGGAACTCGACCTCGACCTTCTGGCGCAGAGCGAGTCGATCTTCGCCCTGTCCAACGGGCACGTCGGGCTGCGCGGCAACCTCGACGAGGGGGACCCGCACGGGCTGCCGGGCAGCTACCTGAACTCGGTGTACGAGGTCCGGCCGCTGCCCTATGCGGAGGCGGGCTACGGCTTCCCCGACGACGGGCAGACCGTCATCAACGTCACCAACGGCAAGATCATCCGGCTGCTCGTGGACGACGAGCCGTTCGACATCAGGTACGGCACGCTGCACTCGCATGAGCGCGTGCTGGACCTGCGGGCGGGGACGCTCACCCGCGAGGTCGACTGGTCCTCCCCGGCCGGGGCCAGGATCAAGGTCTCCTCGATGCGGATAGTGTCGCTGACCCAGCGCGCCATCGCCGCGATCAGCTACACGGTCGAGCCGGTGGACGCGAAGCTGCGGCTCGTGCTGCAGTCCGAGCTGGTGACGAACGAGGAACTGCCGAGGCGGGGCAGGGACCCCCGGCTGTCCGCCGTCCTGGAGAACCCGCTGATCAGCGAGGAGTCCCAGTGCTCCAACGACAGCGGGCCCGCCCGGGCGCTGCTGGTGCACAGGACGCGGGCCAGCGGGCTGCGGATCGCGGCCGGGATGTCCCACGTGGTCACCGGCCCGACGAAGATGGCGAACCGGGTCGAGTCATATCCCGATCTGGCCCGGTTCACGGTGGCGACCGAGGTCGCTCCCGGCGAGCAGCTGCACATCGTCAAGTACATCGGCTACGGCTGGTCGAGCGCCCGGACTAGGCCCGCCCTCATCGACCAGGTGGTCGGGGCGCTGGCGGCCGCCCACCTGACCGGCTGGGACGGCCTGCTCGCCGAGCAGCGGGCGTACCTGGACGAGTTCTGGGACGGCGCCGACGTCGAGATGGACGGTGACGCCGAGATCCAGCAGGCGGTGCGCTTCGGGTTGTTCCACATCCTGCAGGCCGGGGCGCGGGCCGAGTACCGGCCGATCGCGGCGAAGGGCCTGACCGGGACCGGCTACGACGGGCACACGTTCTGGGACACCGAAAGCTTCGTGCTGCCGGTGCTCATGTACACGCATCCGTCCGCCGCGGCCGACGCGCTGCGCTGGCGGCACCTCGTCCTGGACGAGGCCAGGCAGCACGCGGCCGATCTCGGCCTGGCCGGGGCGGCGTTCCCGTGGCGGACGATCCGCGGCCAGGAGACCTCCGGTTACTGGCCCGCCGGGACCGCGGCGTTCCACATCAACGCCGACATCGCCGACGCGGTCATCCGCTACCTGGATGCGACCGAGGACACCGTGTTCGAGCGGGAGGTCGCCCTGGAGCTCCTGGTCGAGACCGCGAGGCTGTGGCGGTCGCTCGGCCAGCACGACGCCACCGGCCGGTTCAGGATCGACGGGGTGACCGGGCCCGACGAGTACAGCGCGGTCAAGGACAACAACATCTACACCAACCTGATGGCGCAGCGGAAC
>Ga0070699_100003082_pt1 | contig 14776 bp, 9 predicted proteins | sample KBSK1503metaG_FD_65473 | JGI IMG/M metagenome (GOLD analysis project Ga0070699, IMG submission 65473) | Corn, switchgrass and miscanthus rhizosphere microbial communities from Kellogg Biological Station, Michigan, USA - KBS K1-50-3 metaG | ecosystem: Host-associated > Plants > Roots >...
GCCCGGATTTTGAGGCTCCGAATACGGCGTTCCAACTCGGTCCGTTCATCGGCCGTCAACGTCAGCGCCATATGGCGCGACAGCGTACCAGTACTGCTTCACTGAGTACAAGGCACTAGGGCTTACGGTCGACGATCTGATCGACTTCACACCCGAGATCCATGACGAGGCGCTAGAGATCGTCAAGCCGTACGTCCTCGGTCCTGTGTACACACCGCCCTCTGTTGCGACGCCGAATGGGAAAAAGGGGACGCTGACGCTTCCTGGTACGGCTGGGGCGGCAAACTGGGGCAGCGGCGCCTTTGACCCGGAAACAGGCATGTTCTACGTCGCCTCACATACGCACCCCTGGCTGTCGGATCTCATCACGCCTCCGCCTTCGATGAAGGCGACGCTCGCATACGTCCATGGCCCTGAAGCCGAGACATCTGAGCAGCACAAATGCTGCGATCAGTACCAAATTTACGGCCCCGAAGGGCTACCGCTCGTTAAGCCACCGTACGGCCGGATCACCGCCATTGACATGAACCGAGGCGACCACGTGTGGGTCATTCCGAACGGAGACGGTCCACGCGATCATCCGCTCCTGAAGCATCTGCGGCTGCCACCACTTGGTCAATCGGGTCGTGGCGCGCCACTTGTCACGAAAACCTTGCTGTTCGTGGGCGAGGGAGATCCCATCATCGTCGCGACACCGCGCGGAATGGGAGGCAAGAAGTTCCGCGCGTACGACAAGCGCACCGGGCACGTGGTGTGGGAAACGGAACTCGAGGCCGGGACCACTGGTGCGCCAATGTCTTACATGTTCCAAGGTAAACAATACCTGGTCGTTGCAATTGGCAGTAAAGATCACGCTGCGGAATTCCTCGCATTTGGCTTGCCGTAATGCGCCGATGAGACCAGAGAACACAGGAGAACAAGAATGGAGATCAAACCAATGCGTTTGACGTTCTGCGGCGCTACCGGCCTGTATCTCATTATCTTCATCGCTTCCATGAGCGCTCAGGTCCTGACAGGCCGAGTTATTGGTGACGTAAGAGATGGTTCCGGAGCGCTAATGCCGGGCGTCACGCTGATATTGACCTCGCCTGGGCGCCTCCGAGCTCCGATGACGGTTGTCACCGATGAGAAGGGTGCGTACAGGTTCCTAGAGGTGCCGCCGGGAACGTACGACCTGAAAGCGGAATTGCAAGGGTTTAACGCGCACGACGAAACTGGGCTCATCGTTGCGGCGAATGCGACGGTCGAGCGAAACATCACGTTGCAATTAGGACAACTTCAGGAATCCGTGACGGTCAGTGGCGACAGTCCGGTTGTTGACACAAAGCAGACTGCCGTCGCGATAGGCCTCTCGAACGAGAAGGTCGAAAGTATTCCGACATCTCACTATTCGATTCAACAGCTGGCTGAATTGTTGCCCGGTAATTCTCCGAGTTCTCCGGGCTCGGACTACGGCGGGCAAAGCCAGTACATTATGGGATCCCAGCCGAACGAGACGGCATGGTTGATCGACGGTGTCACGACAAATGATCCGCGGAGCGGTGGCATCTGGAATGCGGGAGATATGGACGCAATCCAGGAGGTCCAAGTTACTGCCGTGGGAGCCTCGGCCGAGTATCAGATCGCCCAAGGCGGTGTGTTTAGCGTGGTGCAGAAGTCCGGTACCAACAATTTTGCGGGCAATGCGCAGGGCATGTGGCGGCCAGATGGCCTGGTCAGCAAACCCATCAAGATAAATTGTGCTTGTCCCGCGGGGACCTCGGGCTATACGTCTCGCGCTTACATCGACAACTCCGCGCACATCGGTGGCCCGATTGTGCGCGACCGCGCGTGGTTTTTTGGTGGCGTTCAGTTCAAAGGCCTCACGTCGTTGAACCCTGGCATTGACCCAGAATCGCCGCTGCTGTATAGCCCCTACGACCACGACTACAGAAGCATGGTGAAGGTGTCGGCGAACATCAGTCCGAAGATTCGTGTCTCGTCAATGTTTGAAAACGAACACTGGTTCGAGCCAGCGTTCCCCGATCTTGCGAATCCGGTGTCGACGATCAGCGGATACGGCGGCTCGATCCCGACCTACGCCGAAGAGCTCCTAATAACACTCTCCAGCCGGACGCTGTTTTCGGTTCGCGCGAGTGGCCGGATTCAACCTAACGACTATGGCACACCGGTGTCGGGAGACCTCACCACTCCGTGGCACTACGACACCATTACCGGCGTTGCGAGTGGCGGTTCTCCGGAGCTCGACCGGCAAGAAGTCGGCCGGCATAGCATCTCAGCGAAAATTGCGAGCTTTTTCAGAACAGGTGCAGTCGAGCACGATTTCAGACTAGGAGTGCAGACCGAGCGCGCCAGCGAGTACAACGCGGGTGCATACCCGAGTGGCGTCCAATACTACGATGCTGGTGGAAAATCAGACCAGGCGCTGTTCCAACCGTCTTTCGTCTACGGGGCGAGTTCGAATTCGATTGGATTGTGGGTAGACGATCAGCTCACGGCCGGCCGCGTCACGTTCCAAGCGGGCGTTCGGTACGACCGCATGTCTGCGAACAGCCCGGACTTCCCGGCTGTCAACAACGCTCTCGATAAGGTAGGGACCGTGCACGGACTTGGAAATATGTTCACCTGGAATGTCTGGTCTCCTCGTGGAGGGGTTACGATAAAGATTACGCAGGATGGCCGAACCGTTCTTCGAGGTTCGGCTGGGAGATATTACAGCCCGCTGTTCCTTAATACGATTTCTGGAGTGCACCCGGGTCAAACGCCATCGACGCTGACACAGTTCAATCCTGCAACTGGCAAATACGACACCGTCTTGTCGATCACAGATCCGCTGGCAAACATTGCCGTCGATCGCAACATGAAGGACCAATACACGGACCAGTATTCAATCGGCGTCGATCGACAGATCGCCAGAGATACAGGTCTTACAATCAGTTACGTTCGCAAAAATGCGCAGCAAGAAATGGGATGGACGGATGTCGGCGGACTCTATTCTTCAGTCGCGCGCGTATTGCCAGACAGTCGGGTACTGACGGCGCTGGCGCTCGTGAATTCGCCTGCTGACCGACGCTTTCTGTTGACGAACGGCCCGGGCTTCTTCAGCCGTTACAACGGGCTCCTGATATCGGTCAACAAGCGCTACTCGTCGCGCTGGCTGGCGACCGTATCATACGCGTTCTCCAAAACCGAGGGCCTGTTGCCGCCGACGCTCGGAAGCCGCCTTGGGAGCTTTGGTCTCGATCCGAATGATTACGTTAATCACACTGGTCGATTGTCGCCCGCAGATAGGCCGCACATCTTCGGCGTTCAGGCAAGCTATCAAATCCCGAGGGTTGAAGTGACCGTTTCGCCGAATCTCCAGTGGCAGTCAGGTATCCCCTATGCCGGACAGGCGTCGGTCACCCTGCCTCAGGGTCGGCGCTCGATCGACGTCGATCCACCGGGTACGTATCGCACGCCGACTCAGTATCTGCTCGCCATGCGGATCAGCAAAGACCTGTGGCGGCAGAACGCTCGTCATGTTCAAGTGATTGGAGACGTGCGGAACCTGCTCCAGGACGAGAGGAACCAGAGCGTGCTCACGAAAAATCTCTATAGTCCTAACTTCGGGCTGCCAGCATCATGGCTACCACCACGAATGGCAGTAATCGGTTTGAGACTCGATTTTTAACGAGCAGCGAACGCTAGCAATTTGAGGCATTCCGCGATTTCAGAATATTGCGTGATCACAGGCGGAGCTTGATCGGGAGGAGCATCATGTCGTTGAGCCGGCTGTGTACCGTGATGGGGGTCATATCAATCATCGCAGTGGCTGGCGGTCCAAGGAGATCACTCGCAGCGGTTCAGGCGCGGGGCAAAGGCGCGCCTCAACCGATGCCGTGCGCCGATCTGAATTTCCTGCTAGGCCAGTGGGACGTTTTCAACGGTCAGGGACAGCAGGTCAGTGATGTGACGTGGACTGCCGGGCCAGGTAACTGCTACGTGACCGAGACCTGGAAAGGCCGCAACGGCGGGAAAGACTGGTACTGCTTGATGGCCTACAGCCATGAGCAGCGGAATTGGAGCTACCTCGCTGCGTCACCAATGGGTGCCAGATTGCGATTCGAGAATGGCAAAATGCAAGGCGAAGAGCTACGCTTCGACGAGATGGACGTCACCGATCGGACGGCGCACCGATTCAGTTATTTCAAGAAGCCGGACGGAACCGTGCGAGAGGTGACGGGGGTGTCTACGGACGGCGGCAAAACCTGGAAGGACCGGCCAGATCTAACGTGGCATCGAAAGAAGTAGACGGCTAGCCATTGAGCACGCTCGTCGGGCGGTTGAACTGAGCACCGGCTCCGTAGACCCGCTCATCAACCTCGCCTGGCTGCTGGCTACGTCTGGTTCGGCGCCCTCGGAGGCGCAAGAAGCAGTCGCACTAGCGCTTAAGGGCGTGCGCGTGACCGCTTGGAATAGTGCGACCGCTCTGGACGTCCTCGCGGCGGCTTACGCGAATGCGGGCTTATACGATCAAGCCGTTGCAGCTGCCGACAAGGCGCTGGCATTGAAGCCTTCACTCGCCCTCAGCCAGGGCATTGTTGCCCGCCGAAACCTGTACACCCAAGGTTGTCAGCGCTCACCTGAAACCGCGTAAATCTGAACCGCTGTCGTTGTAGTTGTTCTTCGTCTTTGTTCTTGTGAAGAAAAAGGAATGGCTGTGGGTGCTGTGGGAATCTCGCGTTCTTCAGCGAGATTTCCAAGCAGCGGTGGACGCGTTCTGTGCGTCCACGGCTGCGGCAGCGTCCACAGCCTCTTCGGATTGAGCGATCGCGCGCGCGTCGCGTAAGCTGCGCGAGCGGCGAATGAGGTGAGGGCCTGGAGCTGCTACCTCCAGACCCTCGGTGACCGCCTCGATGCTCCGACGACCGAGTCAGTCGTCTCTCTTGTGCCACGGTTTGACCACCGTGTCCAGTCGGAACGCATTGCCGCTCCGACGTCGTGGACACGCCGCTTCGCCAGAAAATTTGCCGCCGCTGCAACCGCCTCTTCGCGATCTGCGCGTCGTGTGATCGGGGCCACGCGTATTGCTCGTCGGCGTGTCGCACGGCCGCCCGCCGCGCATCGGTCCGCGCCGCGCGCCGCCGCCATCGTCGCAGTCCGGAAGGCCGCCTCGATCATCGCGATCACCAACGCGCCTATCGCGCGCGCGTGAGGGATCAGACTTCCCACACCGCGACGTCGCCCCCCACACTGCCGGCGGACACGGCGACGGATCGATCGCCGACCGCGCCCCTGGCGGGCGCGTTGCGCTGCATGGTCTGCGGCCGCGAAAGCGCGTGGCTCCTTCCACCGCCCTGGCGGATCCGTCGCGTGTCCCCGGAGAGGCACCATGATCACGCCCGAGCAGCACGCCGAGATTCGTCGCCTCCATTTCGGCGAGCACTGGAAGGTCGGCACCATCGCCGCGGCCCTCGGCGTCCACCATGACACCGTGCGCGCGGCGATCGCGCGCGACACGCAGACGGTGCGCCGCGTCACCTGCCGCGCGACGATCCTCGATCCGTATCTCCCGTTCGTTCGCGACACGCTGGCGCAGTATCCGCGCCTGCGCGCGACGCGCCTCTTCGAGATGGTGCGCGCCCGCGGGTACATCGGCTCGGTCGTGCAGCTCCGGCGGGTGGTGCACACGCTGCGGCCGGTGGCAACGCCCACCGTCTATCGCCGCTTGACGACCTTGATGGGCGAAGAGGCGCAGGTCGATTGGGGCGCGTTTGGCTCGATCCGGATCGGCCGCGGCGTACGCCCGCTCTCGGGCTTTGTGATGGTGCTGTCGTATTCGCGCGCGCTGTGTGCGCTCTTCACCCTCGACCAGACGCTCGAGAGTTTTCTCCGCGGGCATGTCGAAGCCTTTCAGACGTTTCATGGAACCGCGCGCACCTTGGTCTACGACAACCTCCGCAGCGCGGTGCTCGAACGGCAGGGCCCGGCGATTCGCTTTCATCCGCGACTCCTCGAGCTCGCGGGCCACTATCACTTCGCCCCGCGGCCGTGTACCCCGGGGCGCGGGAATGAGAAGGGGAAGATCGAACGCCAAATTCATTACCTCCGCCAGGCATTCTTTGCGGCGCGGACCTTTGTCGATGTCGACGATCTCAACGCGCAGTTTCGGCGCTGGCGCGACGAGATCGCACATCAGCGCCCGCATCCCGAGTCACGTGATCAGACCGTGGCGCAGGTCTTCGCCCAGGAGCAACCGCGTCTGCTCCCGCTGCCGGCGCATCCCTTCGAGACCGCACTGATGCGCACCGTGGTGTCCGGCAAGACGCCCTACGTCCGCTTCGACCGCAACCACTACTCGGTTCCGCACACGCATGTGCGGCGACCGCTGACGCTGATCGCGAGCCCGACGACGGTCCGCGTGATCGCCGGCACCGAGGAGATCGCGCGCCATGTCCGCAGCTACGACACCGGCCAGACGATTGAGCAGGCGGCGCATGTCGCCGGCCTGGTCGCCGCGACGCGCCAGGCGAATCCGTCAAGTGCGCGCGACCGGCTGCGGCTCGCCGTTCCTGCGATCGCCACGCTGCTGGACCGTCTCGCGGCGCGCGGCGAATCGCTGCGGGTCCACACCGCGCGCTTACAAGCGCTGCTCGACGACTACGGGCCCCACGAACTCGACGCCGCCGTCGCCCGCGCGCTCGAGCGCGATGCTCTCGGCGCCGGTGCCATCGCCCACATCCTCGAAACGCGCCGCCGCCAGCGCGGGCAGAAACCGCCCATCCCCATCGCGTTGCCCGATCGGCCGGGGGTCCGCGATCTCGATGTCACGCCCCATCGCTTGGAGACCTACGATGAGCTCACCCGATCCGATCCCGACGACGCTGAGTGATCAGCTGCGTCAGCTCGGGCTCGTGCACACCGCGACCGAGCTGAATGATCTCGTCGCGCGCGCGACGCAGAAGCGCTGGAGTCCCGTCGTCCTGCTCGAACACCTCGCCAAGGGCGAGCTCGACGCGCGGTTGCGGCAGCGCGTGGCCCGACGGCTCAAAGATGCCCGCCTCGGCCGCTTCAAATCGATCGCCGATTTCGAATGGGATTGGCCCACACAGATTCATCGCCCGACCGTCGACCGCGTCTTCACGCTCGATTTCCTCGCCCAGCGGGAAAACGTCATCGTGGCGGCGCCACATGGTCTCGGCAAGACGATGTTTGCGAAAAATCTCGTCCATCAAGCGATCCTTGCCGGCCACTCCGCGCGCTTTCTCACCGCGGCCGATCTGATCCTCGACTTGACGAGTCAAGAGACCGCCCGGGCGCTCCAGCGACGACTCCGCACCTATCTGCGTCCGAGTCTGATCGCCATCGATGAAGTCGGCTACCTCGCCTACGACGCCCACGCCGCCGATCTCCTCTTTCAGGTCGTGAGCCGGCGCTATGAACAAAAGTCGATCGTGGTGACCACCAATTTACCCTTCAAGCACTGGGACACTGTCTTTCCCAATGCTGCGTGTGCCGTCGCCCTCATTGATCGGCTGACGCATCACGCTGAAATCATCACGATTGAAGGAGAGTCCTATCGCAAGCGAGAGGCCGAGCAAGCCCAGAAGGCCAAGCACGCTCAGAAGCCGCAGCCTTCACCCAAACTCAAGGCGTGACCTTGCGCGCCGCTCGATCAGCCTCGGTCCAGATTTACGCGGTTTTACGTGAGCGGCGACAGGTCGCCCGTACCGCGTCAACTGACGTCTACATCCGTGTCCGCCGCCTCGCCGATGGGGGGGACCAAAGACGGCCCGCAGGTGATCTTTCCTGATCCGCCAACCGACGGCAACGGCACCGGGAGTCACGGCGAATCGCGTCGCAGTCCACTTCACCCCAAATCGAGTCCTGTTAAGCACATTTTGCCCGACTTTCCGCCGCATCTCGGTAGGCTGATGGTATACGGAGGAGTGGTCACAGATGTGTACGGTGGTGGCCCAGCCATGAGTTTGGCGAGAGAGACAAGGTCCCGGCCGGATCTCGCCCTGGCAGTTCTCGTTCTTGCACTGATTTTCGCGCCTTCCAGCGCAGGAAAGGCGCAGGTGCCGCCCGCCGCAGGCGACCGCCCGCCCGCACCAGCGCATCAGACAGTGGCACAGGAGGGTGGGCGTCTGGACGCCTCCTTGAATCGTGCGACCGAAACGCAGCAGCTTTTTTTGAAAACCTACTGCGTCTCCTGCCACAACGATCGGCTGAAAACGGGCGGACTTTCAATTGAGAACAAACCGCCGACAGAAGCCAGTCGAGAGGACTTGGTGACGTGGGAGAAGGTCGTTCGCAAGGTTCGGACCGGTGCGATGCCACCAGCCAACGCCAGACGGCCGGACCAACCCATGCGGGCTAGTTTCGTGAGGTCGCTTGAGGCGACGCTCGATGCCAAGGCCGACGCGGATCCGAACCCGGGCCGGCCGATGACCCTGCACCGGCTGAATCGCGTCGAATATTTCAATGCGGTCCGGGACTTATTTGGAATCGAGCTGAACACAGACGAGTTATCACGACTCCCACCTGACGACTCAAGTTATGGGTTCGATAACATCGCTGATGTTCTTGGCCTTCCGCCGGTGCTGCTCGAGCGGTACCTCTCGGTTGCTCGCCGCGTCGTTCGTCTCGCGATGAGCTCACGCTCGACCGATGTTGACACGCAGACGCACGTGATCCCCTACGCGCTATCACAAAATGAATGGTTCGATGGGATGCCGTTTGGCTCGCGCGGCGGGACCAGATTCATCCATCAATTTCCGGTCGACGGTGAGTACTCTATTCGAATCAGGCTTCAAAGAAGCAATCAAGACACTATTGTCGGATTATCACGTCCTAAGGCGGGAGAGCGAGTCAGACGAGAGCGATTGCAGATCGCCCTGGACGGGGTACCGGTGGCGTTGTTCAGTATCGGTTATGACCGAACGGTGGCTGAGCCACCGGATGCGTCCCTGTTTGCCATCATCGACCAACCACCGACAGTCGAACCAACCGATGAGGCTGTGAAGCGACAGAGCACTAAGGGCGACGAACCCTTGGAAGTCCGAACCTCTATCAAGGCTGGGCCTAGGGAGATTAGTGCTACGTTTCTCGCACAGGCTGTGGCCGTGTCGGAGAAGTCAGCGCGCGCGCCGATGCTGGCCGGGTTGGGAGGTCCGGCCCGGCTGATGGGTGTCGACAGCGTGACGGTGAGCGGGCCGACCAAGGTCGACGTAGGGGCCAAATCGAGCAGCAGGTCCAGGATTTTCGTGTGCAGTCCTCGCCGTCCGGCGGAGGAAAACGCCTGTGCGACGAAGATTCTGCATGGTGTCGCAACCCGAGCGTTCCGCCGACCGGTCACGGCGGAGGAAACGCAAGCCTTGATGCGCACCTATCGAGAAGGACGCACATCGGCCGGCGACTTCGAACGGGGAATTGCCCAAGCATTGAGGAGAGTGATCGTGTCGCCCGCATTCCTTTTCAGGATTGAAAAGGATCCTTCAATGGTAAGCGGGCGCGCCATTTACCGCCTCGGTGACTATGAACTGGCCTCGCGCCTTTCGTTCTTCCTATGGAGCAGCATTCCCAACGGAGACCTACTCGACAAAGCGGAAAAAGGACTTCTTCATGAGCCGCTGACTCTTCGTTCGCAGGTGCGCCGGATGTTGCTCGACTCGCGTGCGAAGGCGCTGATACAAAACTTCGCGTCAGAATGGCTCGGCTTGCGCGGTCTCACCGGTGTGCAGCCAGACCCGATCATCTTTCCCGAGTTCGACGCACGACTGAAAGACGCATTTCGTCGAGAGACCGAACTATTCCTAGAATCGGTCTTGTTCGATCCGAACAAGAGCGTCACAGAGTTGCTCGACGCGAAATATACGTTCCTGAACGAGCGGCTAGCGCGTCATTATGACGTGTTGGGCGTGTACGGAGATCAGTTCCGTCGCGTTGAGCTCACCGACAGCGTTCGCGGGGGGTTACTCGCGCAAGGCTCTATTCTTGCCCTCACTTCTTTCCCCAACCGCACGTCACCGGTCCTTCGAGGAAAGTGGATATTGGAGAACATCCTAGGCAGTCCGCCGCCGCCGCCGCCGCCAGTCGTTCCTCCGCTTCCCGAGGAAGCGAGCAACGGCAAGGTGATGACGATGCGTGAGCGGCTCAGCGAACACCGTAAGAATCCGGTGTGTGCATCATGCCATGCACGCATGGACCCGCTCGGGTTCTCGCTGGAGAATTTCGATGCCACCGGAAAATGGCGAGTGTTGGAATCGTCCGGACCCGCCGACACATCACGGCGGCCCATCGATGCATCGGGTGAGCTGATCGGTCAGAAGTTCAATGGCTTATCAGGCCTGCGCGAGACGCTCAAGCCGTATTACAGCGAATTTATCTACGCAATGACCGAGAAGCTCATGACCTACGCGTTGGGTCGCGGTGTGGAGTACTACGACGCGCCCGCAATTCGGAAAGTCGTCAGAGAGGCAGCCGCTGACGGCTCTTCATTCACCGCATTGGTTGACGGCGTTACCAAGAGCCTTCCGTTCCAGGCACGGCTGGCACAGCCGGATGATCAGATGGTGGGTCAAACGAACAAAGAACAGCGGTAGGTGTTGCCGACAATCTGCCAAGGAGCTATCAGATGCATATTCCTATGAAGCCGCTTGATCGCCGCACGTTGCTTCGGGGAGCCGGGGCAGCATTGGCTCTACCGTTGTTGGACGCAATGTTCCCGACGGCGGTGTTTGGAGCTGCTGGCCGGGCTGTGACGACGCCGAAGCCGCGTTTGGGATTCTTTTATGTCCCGAACGGTGTGAACATGAAGATGTGGACACCGGCCGGCGAAGGGGGCTCTTTCGCGCTCTCCCCGAGCTTGAAGGCACTCGAGCCACTGCGCGATCAAGTTGTCGTGCTCTCAGGCTTGTCACATCACCAGGCAGATCGGATGAATGACGGCGCGGGCGATCACTCACGAGCGACGGCCGTCTTCCTTAGTGGCGCACACGCGAAGCGAACGCAAGGCAGCGACCTGTACCTCGGGACCACTGCCGACCAGATTGCGGCGAAGACGATAGGCACTGATTCGCCGCTGGCCTCGCTTGAGCTGTGCATTGAGGAGCGGAGCCTTGGCGCGGTGTGCGACGAGGGATACACCTGTGCGTATGGGAATACCATTTCGTGGAGCTCGCCGACGACACCACTACCGATGGAACGGAATCCTCGACTGGTGTTCGAGCGGCTGTTCGGTGAGGGAGGCACGCCGGAGGAGCGGATTATCAGAGCACGTCAGGATCGAAGTATCCTCGACGCCGTCCTCGGCGACATGGGTCGTCTCCAACGGGCACTCGGCGGAGCGGACCGTCGTCGTGTGGAGCAGTACAGCGAGTCGATTCGTGACGTGGAGCAGCGTCTGCAACGAGTAGAGGCTCAGAATCGGCAGTCGCCGACGTTGTGGCGTGAGGGAATGGACCAACCGCTTGGCGTGCCAGAATCGTTCGAAGAACACATCAAGCTAATGCTGGATTTGCAAGCCTTGGCATATCAGGCGGAGATCACTCGTGTGTCGGCATTTCAGTTTGGTCGCGAGACTTGCGGTCGTAGTTACCCGCAGATCGGCGTCCCGGATGGCCACCACCCCTTATCGCACCATGACAACGATTCTGAGAAGCTTGCCAAAATCGCCAAGATAGACGCCTACCACGTCCAGATTTTGGCGTACTTCCTTGAGAAGCTTCGGTCCATACCGGATGGCGACGGAACGCTACTTGATCATTCGCTGATTCTGTACGGATGCGGAATCAGCAATGGCAATTTGCACAATCACGACCACCTTCCAGTGCTTGTCGCCGGAGGAAAAGCCTTCAACGTTCGAGGCGGGCGGCACGTGAAATATAGCGAGGAGGTGCCGATGTCGAACCTTCTGGTTACGATCCTCGCAAAGGCTGGTGTGCCCGTGGAATCGATCGGCGATTCGAGCGGAACACTCGCGGAACTTTAATAGCCCTAAGTCGTGCACGATGGATTCGTGAGTTCGTCGTGCACGGACGACTAGCCGGACTTTCGGAGGGTCTACGGCCAATGCGATTTCTTTTAACAGGTGCATTCATCATCGTCGCGTTGATGACCACTGCGGCCTGGGCCGAGACGGATGAATCGCTCGTGATGGCCGCACAGAACAACGATGTAGGGGCCGTACAAGCGCTGTTGGCCGCCGGCAAAAGCGCCGATGCGGCGACGGCAGATGGGACCACGGCGCTGCACTGGGCGGTCCAGAATCGGAACCTGTCGATGCTTGAGCTGCTCATCAACGGCGGAGCCCATGTCGGGACGATCAATCGATTCGGTGCTACGCCGCTGATATTGGCCGCTTCGGGCGGTGACATTCAGGTCGTTGAGCGGTTGATCGCCGCGGGGGCTGACCCAAACCAAGTCCCGACGGGCAAGGAGACGCCGCTGATGCTCGCGGCGCGCACGGGCGCGGCGGGGATTGTCGCGAAGTTATTGAGCGCCGGTGCGAACGTCGACGCGGCGGAGCCGGTCACTGGTCAGACGGCGCTGATGTGGGCGGCCGCGGAAGGACAATCGAACGCGATCGCCGCGCTGCTGAGGGGCGGAGCGTCGATTTCGTCTCGTTCGAAGATGGACCATAGCGCGTTGTACTTCGCGGTCCGAAATGGCGATGTTCAGAGTGTCGCACGATTGCTCGAAGCGGGAGCCGATGCCAATGAAACGTTGGATCCAGATCCGACGCCCAGTGGCGAGCTGGACGCCAAATACCCACCCGGAACAACGTACGCACCCCTCGGTGACTCGATGCTTGTCCTGGCGATTAACAACGCGAACTTTGAAGTCGCCGAGCTGTTGCTGAAACATGGGGCAGACGCGAATGCGGCCGGCACAAACTGGACGGCCTTACACGCGCTGGTTCGAGTACGCAACTACGAAGAGGCTCAATATCCCGCGCCGGTCGGCAAGGGAAGCGTGGACTCACTGAATCTTGCGAAAGAGCTGTTGGCTCATGGTGCGGATCCGAACGCCAGGGGCGATTCGCTGACGCCACGCCGTCCTGGCGGCGATCAGAATTATGTGGAGTTGCTGGGAGCCACGCCATTTCTCCTTGCCTCGAAAGCCGCAGACGTTCCGATGATGCGAACCCTGCTGGCCGCCGGAGCGCGACCGGATATCCTGACGTACCAGCGCACGACGCCGCTGATGGTCGCAGCCGGCCTAGGTTGCGTTCCTGGTCAATGGATTGAGCCTGAACCGGCCGTGCTCGAGACGGTAAAGCTACTCGTTGAGGAACTCGGCGCAAATGTCAATGATGTGAACGAGTTCAATGAGACGACGATGCATGGGGCGGTCTATCGAGGGGCGCTGTCCGTCATACGATATCTTGCCGAGAAGGGCGCTCGAACGGATATAAAGGACGCCGACGGCCTAACCCCGCTGGTCCTCGCCCAGGAAGGCGCCCATAAGCCGATTGCAATCGCTGGCCCTCGTGTAATCCTATTCAGGTTTCCGCCGACGACAGCGGCGCTGTTGCAGCAGCTGGAGAAAGGCAGCCGATAGTAAGAATCTGGCGGCTGAGAAGTATCGGCTTGCCATTTGCCGCAGAACCCGCGAGAAACGTTGCGGGGCCGTCGCGGTCCTGCGTCGGAGTGGCCTCGAACACGACTTAGTGGCGCAGCGGATCGAGATTCGGCACGATTTCGATCGCGGGCGCGGGCGTCGCTGGCCAGCCGCGCTGGCACAGACGTCGCCGCCGGCGAGGCTTCCCCGTCCGACGGCGGCGCAGCCTCCGACAACTTGTGGCACCAATACCAGAGTGTCCACCCAGGAATGTGATGACGCCGCGCGAAGCTCGCCTGCGACTCCCCACTCGCACGCCACCGGGCCACAAGGCGCCATACGCGGCGCTATTGGTTTGCTCACCATCGTCAATCCTCCCATCGGGAGCATCAACGATCGTCAGCTGGCGCTCAAGACGGTGTTCGTCGGACGCTTGGTGCGCCGGGATAAACCGGCAGGAAGCAGAGGATGAAAGAGCCTCACATCGAAGGGTCAGCAACCCACGATGACCCCGAGTCATGCGCAGTCGTTCGTGAGGACGACGGCGAAGCGTTGACAGGGGCACGTACGGGCACGGTATTGAGCCGCGAAATCAGACACTCCGGGGCGCCGACGTCGTTAAGCGAGGCGGAAGGCCACACGGACTGGGGGCGCCAACGCAAGTCCCCGGACGGCCCCGCGCGGTCGGAGACCCGTCGCACGTACGGAAGCTTCTTGCGCGAGAACCGGGAGAGCCCTGACTCGCGGCGGATGGCGTCGCGGGGCGCGCCGGCAAGGCCAAAGGCCGTACTCCGGCGGTGCACGAAGTAGGGCAGTCGGACAGGCCCGTACTACCAACGAAGCCGACGAACAAAGCCAGCACCACGGCGGCGGAGCCGGCGGAGGAAAGGGGCCTGGCCAAGGGAGACACGGGCGGGCAAAACGCGCCCCGGACACAGAGCCGGACCCGCGCGCCCAATGCGCTCGACCGTGTGCGTCAGTTCGCAGTCAGGAACAAACGGATACGGTTCACGGCGCTCCTTCATCATGTCGACATCCAGAGACTCCGCGGGGCATTCTTCGCTTTGAAGAAGGATGCTGCGCCTGGTATTGACGGCGTCACATGGGAGCAATACGCGGAGCAGCTCGAGGAAAACCTCCGAGGCTTGCACGCGCGATTGCGCGGCGGAGCGTACCGGGCAAGCCCTTCGCGGAGAAGCCGCCGCCGGCGGCGCTGCCGATCAGGAGG
>Ga0070699_100003083_pt1 | contig 14773 bp, 17 predicted proteins | sample KBSK1503metaG_FD_65473 | JGI IMG/M metagenome (GOLD analysis project Ga0070699, IMG submission 65473) | Corn, switchgrass and miscanthus rhizosphere microbial communities from Kellogg Biological Station, Michigan, USA - KBS K1-50-3 metaG | ecosystem: Host-associated > Plants > Roots >...
GGTTCGGCAAATGCTTATATTGGCAAAGTCAAAAATGCAATCATCTATCAAGAACAGGCACTATCAATTGCCCGCGAGAACCAAGACAGAGCGTACGAATCGGTACTTCTTGGAAATCTTGGAAATCGTTATTCAGCATTGGGTGATACACGCAAAGCCATTGAATTCGATGAACAGGCATTGGTCATTGCCCGCGAGATTGGCGACCGCAAGAGTGAGGAACAAACTTTGTGTAGCATTGCTATAATTGAGTTTGACTTAGGGAATTCACAAAAATCAATTGAATATTTAGAGAAGGCGCTTATACTTGCACAAGAGATAGGCGATCGCGAAGATGAATCGACATCTTTTGGAAACATCGGCGAAGCATTGACTGATTTGGGAAAATATAAGGATGCCATTGAGCACCATCGACAAGCACAAAATATTTCAAAAGAAATAGACGATGTATATGGATTGCAATACAACATTTGGGGTGAGGCTCAGGCTTATCTTTTCCAAAACGATTTGGTTAATGCCCGCGCCGCCATCGAAGCCGCGCTTCAATATGATGTTCCGCTAAATAATCACAATGCAACCGCCCTGCACGGAATTATCGCTTTGCGGCAAGGGGAAAGGGAAACCGCGCAAGAGACTTTTATGAAATCCATTGCGCAGGCGGATGAAATCCTTGCCAAGACGCCCGATTATTACTCCGCGCTGGATGCGAAGGGGTTGGCGTTGTGTGGAAGAGTGGTAAGTGGTAAGTGGAAAGTGGGAAGTGAACGAGAGAAGGATGAGATTATTGCCGAGGCGGTGGAGACGTTTAGGAAGGCGCGAAAGATCGCTCCGCATGCGGGGGTGGTCAAGTCCGTGCTGCGGTTGTTCGATGAACTGGTCAAATGCGATGAGGAGGGAATTTTGAAAGATGTGAGGAAGGCGGTGGAAGGCATTTGCCCCCCTTCCCGTCCTTCCCCCATTCAAAACCATGAATAGGGGAAGGTGAACGAAAATTTTTAGTGAATACTTTTGTCACCTCCCAAGTTGAAATTATTTCTCCCCCAATTGTGATCGTCAATTGGGGGATATGCCCAAAGGGCAGAGGGGGTCTAAACCAATATGCATAAACGCACCACACCCAAAATCTTCGCGCGAGCGAAACATCTCCATCGTGAAATGACACCTGTTGAAACCAAACTCTGGGCGCATTTACGAGCGCATAGGATGGGTGATGTCCACTTTCGGAATCAACACACCATTGGCAACTACATCGTAGACTTTTGCGCACCACGCAGGAAGTTGATTATTGAATTGGATGGCAGTCAACATTTGGAACAAGAGGAATACGATGACGAAAGAACCGAATACTTGAAGTCAAAAGGTTATAAAGTTCTGCGCTTCTGGAACAACGCCGTGCTCAACAACATTGATTCGGTTTTGACTGTCATTTGGGATACATTGAAAGAACAAGACTAAACACCAATCTCGCGCAAATCTCTGACTTCATTGACCTGGTGATTCTCATCCTCCCGTCGACGCTTGAGAATGATTTTATGGGTCGTACCTGTCAACATTTGCATGGTAGCCGCCACTTCCCAACCTTCTTCGCCATAGCGGGATAAAAGGTCAGTATTGATCTCGGGTCCGAGATTCTCCTCCCCGTCGAACCAGTCTTCGCGCAAACCGTGACGCTTGTTCCAAAGCACTTTGTAATCAAACTTTTCCATAGTAGTCTCCTTATAGGGTTAATCATTCAGAATGGTTATGCCATTCGAGGCTAGTATTCAGCCGTCATGGTCCCGATCACGCATCAGGCTTCATTATCTTCTTGTAAAACTTCCTCCGAATCCACGCGCGTCTGATGAAGTAGGCACACCAAAAGACGGCAGCGATCACGACCATGATAATAAAATTCCTCGGTGAGACATCCCACGAAGTGTCCGCGATAATTCGACCGAAAGCCTGGGCAGTGAAACTTATAGACATGAGCCACAGGATCAGGGACCAATCCCAACCATGCAACTGCCGCTTCGTCTGGTTGAGTGCCTGCGCTTCGCGGTCGGGCGGGAGTAATGGGACAGTTGACGTCAGCAAGTCTTCATCAACCTTTTCCTGAAGCAGACGCGCGAATTCGGTATCCTGCTGGAGGAACTCTTCGATGAGGGCACGCGTGTCGGCACTCGCTTCACCGGCAGTATAAGCGGGCCACAAATCGATGATAACTTCACGAGTGATGTTCATGGTTGCTCTCTCTCCTGATCTCGCAATCGATGCAGTTCAATCCGAGAACGATGAACTTTGATTTTGACCGCCGCCACCGAGAGACTAAGCACTGCGGCAATCTCTGCATAGGGCATGCCATCTTGAACGTGCATGAGCAAAACAGCGCGGTCTACTTCGGGCAGGTTTTGTAAAGCCTGCAATACACGTTGCAGTTCTGATCGCAGGCTTGATACAGCTTCCGGGCTCGGCTCTGAGTCAGGCAAATCGTCTTCCAACTCGACTTGTCGTGCATCATGCTTCAATCCGGTCCGGTATAGATTCCGGGCGATCATGAACAGATAAGCCTTGACAGTGCCCACTTGGATTTCGCCAGGCGTAACCCAGGCTCGTACGAAAGTCTCCTCCGCGATATCCTCGGCAAGCGCTGGATCGCCGCAGAGATACAGGGCAAAGCGGTAGACATCCTGGGCATAACGTTCATATAGACTGCGGAAATCGACAATCATCACACTCTCTACTAACAATACTCCAAAGCCGCAAAAAGGTTACATGAAATTTGCTGCTGCGTGGCGTGAAACCTTGTCCAAAGCGGATATCAGGGCATACTGGCTATGGACGTGAGCATAAGAATGGTTGTGTGACGGCGGGAAATGTTGTATAGTGTGATTACAGCAGTCAAAATATCAAAGGAGATAAACAATGGCAGACAGTGTTTATAAAGTTATCGAGTTGGTGGGCACGAGCAGTGAATCTTGGGAGAAAGCCGCGACCGTTGCGGTGGAGCGCGCGTCACAGTCCCTGCGCGATTTGCGCGTTGCCGAGGTCGTTCAATTGGATATGGTGATAGATGAAGGCAAGGTCACTGCATACCGCGCCAAAATCAAGGTATCGTTTAAGTACGAAAGCGGCGGATAAGAGCTACAACAGCAAGCAAATATTGTTAATTTTTGTTTGATATAAAATCCACTCGATGAAATCTTTCGAGTGGTAATATTTTGGATTCAATAATGGAGAAAAGAATGACAGCTTACGTTGTAGTGGATATCACCGTCACTGACCCGGTTGGTTACGAAGAATACAAAAAACTCGCGCCGGACGCTGTGGAGCTATATGGCGGGAAATATATTGCGCGCGGTGGCAAAACCGAAACGCTCGAAGGTGACTGGTCACCGAAGCGGTTGGTCATTTTGCAGTTCGATAGTGCCGAACAAGCCAAAGGCTGGCTCGATTCACCTGAATACAGCGAAGCGCGCAGTATCAGGCATCGAACCGCAACATCCCAGATGGTTGTGATCGAAGGGCTGTAAGCAAGCTGAGATTCTTCGCCTATCGGCTCAGAATGACATGGTCACGAATTTACTTCAAAATCTGGAACAGGTTGCTGTAATCATCGGTCCAGAGTTGGAGATCCGTGGAGTAACCGGTCAGGTCAAGAGTTTGTGATCGAATCGCAGGGCTATCTAGCAAATTCGGATCACGCGCCAACAAAAGCCATTCAGTGGGATAACCACCTTTGTCATCCCCGGGATAATCTGTGCGAACCATGGAGAGCTGATAATATTTTGCCAACTGCCAAAAAACTGGAATCAGATCCAGGTAGCGGTTGGAAATATGCGCGGCGATGATTCCATCTGGAGCGAGATGTTTGAGATATAGGTCAAACGCTTCTTTTGTCACGAGATGGACTGGGATCGAGTCACTATTGAACGTATCCAATACCAGCACATCAAAATTCTGAGGCTGGCCTTCAGCCAGTTCGCGTTCGAGGGAAATCCGCGCATCACCCAATACCATAGTGATACGTGCTTTGCTATCGCTTACAAACGAGAAATATCCACCCTGCCCCTCTGCTAAATCCACGACAATAGAATTAATCTCATATAAACGGTATTCATCACCGGGCTGCGCATAAGCCGCCAATGTCCCGATGCCAAGACCCAGTATTCCCACTTTCAGGCCCTGTCCCGCGCGTGGATGATTGAGTAAAGCCAGTCCCGCTCCACTATCCCGCACGTAATAGGTGGTAGGGATATCGCGCAATTCGGGTTTGATAAATTCGAGTCCATGCACGGTGACGCCATGTGACATGGCATAGGCTGGTTCGGTAGAGCCATTTGGTATGATTTCACGTACACGGATGACGCCGTAAAAGTTACGGTCCGCATAGAGAATGCCAGAGATGTTACTCACTAAAGTCAGTGCGACGGTTGTCAGTAAAAAGACTGTCAGCATGAAGCGTGACCAGGCGGAATGATTTACTGTTCGTCTTGCGCGTACGACGGTAAGCCACAAAGCCAAGGTCATGGCCAGTGCGACCATGAACTCCCAATAGCCATTGAAAATCAACGGCGCGATCAGGCTGACGAAAATGCCTCCCAATGCTCCGCCAATCGAGACCATGAGATAGAAGGATGTAAGATATCTCGCGTCGGGACGCAGAAGGTACAACTCGCCATGGCATAGCATGCAGGCGGAAAACATCAAAAGACAATAGGAAAAAATCTGTATATAAATGCTGACCGATTCCAAATTGCGGAGCACATACAAAAGCAGCGCAACTGAAATGGCAAATAAAATCAAATACAGTTTGCGATAGTAGCCGCGTTCACCTGAAAATGTAAGGATGAAAGAGAGCAAATAGAGTGTAAGAGGCAATATCCACAGGAAGGGAATCACCGCCACTTCCTGCGAAATTTGGTTTGTGATCGAAAGCAAGAGTAGAGATGCAGTAGCGCTGAGAGCTATCCATAATGACATTAAAGCCCGAGTGGGGTGATCGGTTGACGAAACAGGGTCAGGTATCAGCTGGGTTTGAAGCGGAGATATTGCGCGTCGGTTTTGGAACGCGATCCAGAGAATGAGAAGTCCAAAGAGCACGAAGCCAATGGACCACAGCCAGCCCTGATTTCGAAGCGAAAAATTGGGTTCGATCAAAATAGGGTAAGCGAGCAGGCCTAATAGGGAGCCAACATTGGATAACGCATACAAGCGCGCGTAGGAACCTTGCGGAAAAATATGGCTGAACCAGGCTTGCATAAGCGGTCCGTTGGAGGCGAGTAAAAAGTATGGCAGGCCCACTGCAATCAGGAGTAATTTGAAAATATCAAAGACAGGAGAAGATACATCAATTGGTTTAAGAGTCGCGGGCGGCGTGACCGGCGATGACCACGAAAAAGCAAGTACGGCCAAGACGAGAAGCGCAAGCACCGAAAGACCCATGTGAATAAGGCTTTGCCTTCGACTTTTAACTCGTCTGATCAGCCAGTAGGCATAGGCATATCCACCTGTGAGTAGAACTTGAAAGAACAATTGGGCGGTAGACCAGACCGCGGGGGTACCACCAAACCATGGCAGTATGAATTTACCGATCATGGGTTGGACTTGAAAAAGAAGAAATGCAGAAAGAAAAACACTAAGGGCAAAGATGAACATGAATAGTCTCCTGAATTGGATAATTCTACGTGACCAGCCCCCTGTAAAAACAAAATCGGTCACTCAACCCCGTATGCCCGATCTTACATACGCGCTTTCTATTCTTGTGTCATTTCCTGCCATGACCCCTGGTGGATAAGCCGATTGCCATCCGGCTCTTCTTCGTAAATCTCATAGTGTAAATCCATTGGGAAGGCCTGTTCGAGCATGATTTGGGCGGGACAATATTTTGTGGCAGTCAACTCGATTGAACGCAGGACCGCGTTTTCATCCACACTCTTTCCGGTGACCACATAAGTAATTGCCGCGCGGGTGATGACTTTGGGATACTCCGGCGAGCGCGGCGCGTCGATCTTCACTTCAAACTGAGTCACCCGCTGACGTTTCTTCTGCAAAATGGAGATGACATCCATTGCAGTGCAACCCGCCAGCCCCAATGTAAGCATCTCCATCGGGCGGATGCCTCCATTGGTACCGCCAAAATTGGAATCTGCATCCATTTGAACCGGAAACCCAGATTGGGCTGTGCCTGTAAAGATCATGTGACTCTGCCAGTTGACTGATACTCTCATTGGTTCTCCATGATAATCGGCTTGACGTACTTGTTGAGCATACTACGGCTGATGCCACCTACCCACATCAATCGGACTGTGCCATTCCGATCAATGATATAGGAACTGGGCAGGCTGATGGTTTTGAATGCCTGTTCGGTCGAGATGTTGGTGAGGTCCAGCCAGATGGGAAAGGTCAATTGATAATCCTGCACGAACTGTTCTATTTCGGCTTCTGATTCGCCATCGTTTATGGCAAGGATGGTAAATCCTTTATCGTTGTATTTATCATAAAAGGCTTGCAATGAGGGCATTTCTTCCTTACAGGGTGGGCACCAGGTAGCCCACAAGTTGACCAGTACCACCTGCCCACGATAATCAGCTAGGGAGTGCGTCTCGCCTTGCAGGTCGGTGAGAGTCAGTTCGGGAGCCGCGTAGTTGACTGTTGCAGGAACAGCCGAAAGGTCGGCTTGAGGCGAAAGGTTCTGCGTCAAATAATACATAGAGAAAAGTATGAGCAGAAATCCCAAAGAGATCAATATCGGAAACGTACGCCGAGGCATGGTTACGTTCATTGGCAACAAGTATACCCGCTGCGCAGAGGGCAAATACAGAGCATGATAAATGTCATGGAAATGAAGATATTTTTGTTACTGGGGTAAATTTTGTCAGGAGGGTAACATACATCAATGGGCATTTCTGTACGTCGCATCCCTGCCTTGAAGAACATCAGTGTTCAGCGTATGAAATTATTGCAGCCATTGTTCGAAGCGTTCACATGCAGTGCAGGGACCATTATCATCCAGCAAGGCACACCTGCCGATTATCTTTATCTTGTCATAAAAGGTAAAGCCGTGATCTCTTACAAGCCATATGATGGACATTCCATCACAGTAAGCCATGTTGAAAAAGGCGGGCTGTTTGGTTGGTCTGCATTGGTAGGCAGCAAAATATATACATCCTCAGCGGTGGCCATTGAGGAACTGGAGGCAGTCCGCGTGCGCGGCAGTGATTTGAGAAAATTCTGTGTAGAACATCCGGAGGCTGGAACAGAAATTCTGGAAAAGCTGGCGAGTTCGGTTACAGGGCGTTGGACAAATGCCAGCGAGCAGGTAAAATCAATTTTGATGCAGGGTATACGGGAAAAGTAACTTACGTTTTTGGGAGAGGGCAGGTAAAACAAAAAGCGGAGCGCGATAGGTGCGTTCCGCTTTTTGTTTCTGTAGGCAATTGGTCTCAAGCAGATGGGTTCCTGAAAAAGCGAAAGAGAAAGTAGCCGCCCAACAGAATCAGTAAGGCAGGCCAAAGATATTGTGTAAAACCTTGAAACGGCGTACCAAGTATTGCGCCGAAAACCAGGAGAATGCTCCCAGGAATCAACGCCCAACTGCGCGAACGGCCACCGGGCAAAACGGCCACCAAGATGAATGTAAGCCCAAGACCAAGGAAAAGCAAGCCGCCGTTCTCCACGCTGCTTACTTCATCCAATGCTGAAATGACTCCCAGCGTGAGCATAACACCAGCCGGGATGATGGCCCACCAACGGGTGTTATCCGAAAAATACACCCACAGAAAAGCCGCGCTGATTCCGCCAAAGAAGATCAACCCATCAAAGGCCCCGAGGGCTTCCGGCAGCATATTCGACAAGGCCAGCCCCACCAGGGTAAAACCTGGAAAGGCAGCCCACCACTCGTGGATTACAAACAGGCGGTAGAGGAAATAACACCCTACTGCACCCCAGATCAGGCCCCAGAAAATGCCACCTACATTGTTAATAATATCCAGGTTTTCGAGCAGGGCCAGCACGCCGCCCAAAATCAAAAGTCCACCAATCCATAAACGCGGATCATATCGTTTCATAGTTTATTCCTTTCTATAATAGACCTCTTACACAAGTTCCTAAAAGAGGCAGGTCGTGAAATTTTCTGCCACGGATTTACCCTGCGGGCACGATGTCACGAATTTTAAAAATCAATCCGTGCCCATCCGTGGCTAAAAAGGACTTTCGCAAGAGATCAAATCACTTTACTGTCACCGAACCCATGCCCGCTTTCACATTAATTTCTGTGCGGTTGGGAGCGTTATCAAAGTCAGGTGATTGATGTATGCCTGAATCCAATTGTGGAAAGCGGTCTTTATCCACGCTCAAGGCGGTAAAACCTTCATGCGTGACAATACGCGCAGCAACGCCATCGGGGATGTGCAGATTGAAACTCGCCGCGCCGCCCTCAACCTCGAGCCGGGAAACGCCGCGTGCAGGCACTGTCACATTGATGGAGCTGGCCCCCACTTTCAGTTCAATATGGGAAGCCTGAACATCCTTAAGATCTACATTAAATGCGCTCGCACCTGCCTCAATACTCAACGTAACTGGGACTTCCTGTGTGATCTGATAACGCCAGGCTCCATCTGCTGGACCAACAAATGGGATAAACGAAGGCCCCGCATCCACTCTGACTTCGAGCCTGTCTCCGTCCAAATGGCTGTGACGGTTCATCCCGACCGCCTCAGAACCAACTAATGCTTGTCCAGTTGGTGCCCCTCCGCTGATATGAATCTGCGCCGCGCCGTGTGAAAACTTATAGCGGACACTTTTCGCCGCGCCCAAAGGGATCTGGAACGATTCAATTGAACCGGGTGCTGGTTTCCAGAAAACGCCCAACACGATCCAACCGCCCACCAGGATCAATATAATGGGCCAGAAAAATTCGAAGACGTTCCCGATGATTCCGCGCTCTTGTAGCAGGAAAAGAATCCCAAACAGAATCAGCGTCACACCCCAAAAGATATTATCGCGCCTCATTTTGAGACTCTCCATCTCTGCGCATGAAACCGCGTGCAAGGATAAATAGACCTAGCAAGATAATCAAAATCGGCGTGCCATAGCTGCCCAAAATGGACAGGCCTCCAAAGAGTGTGCCAAAAACCAAGAACATCACCACGCTGATCACGATCAACCGCAAGCCACGAGCCAGACTTCTGCGTGTATTTTCACCCAATAGCCCGGCCAAAATCGTGCCTACACCTACAAAACCGGGAATTAACGCCCACATGTAAGACCATGAGGAATAATCCTTTTGCATATCCTGATAATACAAAATCCCGCCGACTCCTGCCACAATGGACGCAGGGATTGCCATACCCGGCGCATTGGTTAGCAACCCAATCAGCAAAATCAATAACCCCGCGCCAATGGTATACACCGCACCAGTGGAATGACCTTCAATCCAATCTTGAATAGCTGGAACCTGATTGGTCAGGATCATCCAGCCGCCAACGGCAATTAATAAAATACCCAAAACCAGACTTGTACGATTCTGTCTCATGTTGACTCTCCTCTTTTTTATTATACGCCTGGCGATTCAAAAAGTTTCACAATACTTGATGTTCTATTTTACAAAACAGCTTTTGCCAAAGCCTCCAAACCAGGCAGATCGTCCAGCTCCAGCCACTGCAACATGACGCGTTGTACGCCCACTTCTTCCAACACCTTGAGCTGCTCCTGCACCTGGGCCGGACTACCAGTTACAACACCGCGCGCCTGTAATTCCGGCACTGTGCGTTTGCGTGCAGATAGTTTCTCATTCAACGCGGCCTCATCTTTGCCAAAGAGACAACCTGTCATCATGGAACGTTGGACTGACTCAGGTGATCGGCCTGCAGCAGAAAGCAATTCATTCAAGAGCAAGTTCTTGTCTCTAAAATCTTTCGGCAACAACATCACACAGTTCCATTCATCCGCGTAACGGACTACTGCAGGCAACGTCCGGTTTTCACCACTACCACCGACCAGAATTCTCGGCCCACCTTTCCTTTGAGGTCGCGGCAAAAGTGTCCCGCCGCGGAGTTGATAGTAGCGACCTTCAAAGGTCACAGGCTCGTCGCTTTTCAACAAGCGCGTCACTACTTCCATGCCTTCTTCAAAGCGATTAAAACGCGCTTTGGGCTCCAACAGGTCAAAACCAAAAAGGTGATGCTCACGCTCCTGCCAACCTGCACCCAAACCCAGGGTCAAACGTCCGCCTGATAAATCATCCACCGCTGAAGCCATGCGGGCGGTAAAGGTCGGATGCCGAAATGAAAATGGTGTCACTAATGGACCAAACTCAATGCGATTTGTATTACAGGCCAGCCAGGTAAGTGACGTCCATAACTCCAATGAGTCAATATCCGGCGGATTAGAGTTGGTGAAATGATCCGAGCGATATAACCCTACAAATCCCAACTCTTCAACCAGTTTGACGATTTTTTGCCAACGTCCCCAGTTCAACCCATTCTGACCCTCGATCATGATCGCGACTTCAAGCATGCTGACTCCTTATTTTTCGTCATTTCGAGTGGCGTTTGGTGCCACGAAGCAATCTCCAAATTGGCACGGAGATTGCTTCGTCGCCTTTCAGGCTCCTCGCAATGACGGTAAGTAATGGTTATTTCACCAAATCAGGCAACGCCAGCCACTTCCCTTTTTGGCTGGGGTGTTCTGATTCGATCAGTATATGTTTCTCTACCAAGCCATTTAGTGTGCGCATCGTCAATTCCTTTTTCCATCCGAAGAGTTTTTGTACATCGTTCTCCTGCGCCGCGCCGACTGATTCAAAGTAGAGCGTTACCAGTTTTGCGCGCGCCTCACCTTCACGGATTTTGTGGGCCCGTTCGGGAAGATCAGGATAATGTCGCGGCACCACTTCGTAGATGAAGGAATATTTCCATGCGCCAGCTTCGGCCACGCCGATGGGTAAAATTTTGAAATCAGTCTGGAGCATTTCAAGAGCCTTGTTGAATTCAGAGTCTTTGGCATTCGTCAACTTGGCTACACGGCGCAAGTCCACTGTGTTGAGCGCGCCTTCTTTCAGAATCGCTTCATAAACCTGCTTCGCGGCTTGAGGCAGACGCCCCTCTTCGTAAGCAATTAGATAGTCCTCTTCAGGTGCGCCATAATTTTCAGACAAGGCATAAAAATAAGGAACCACTTCCAGCGAGATCATGGTCGCTTTTTTGCGGAGGAGCTTGGCGTAATACCAGATCTTTTTAGGCAGGGCGTTATCTTTCCAACGCCACGTGATATGACCAGGGTCATCGTGCTTATCTGCGACCGGCTTGTCACCAGCAACTGCCGTCCACAGGTTCGGCATATTGATTCCAGCAATCGGCCAAAAGAAAACAAAGCCGCGTTTGTTGACGAAGGTTAAGGCTTGAGATTGAGATGAAAGTGGTTTGGAGGGAGGCAGGTTGAAGGTCCGCGTGCGATGCGAGTTGAGTTTCGTCAAATTGAGGAGGGACATGAGTCGATTATACCCGGCGGGTATACACAACGAGCGTTATAATCCTCCCTCATGCGTGTCCTTTTTATCTTTTTAGATGGCATCGGTCTGGGGGAAGATAATCAAGGTATCAATCCGTTTGCCAATGCACAGATGCCAAACCTCAACGCGTTATTGGAAGGCAGATCGTTATTCAAAGAATCCGCGCCATTCCATGGAGAACGCGCTTCCCTGCTGGCCATTGACCCCAACCTGGGTGTTGACGGCCTGCCGCAATCGGCAACGGGGCAAGCAGTTTTGATGACTGGCGTCAATATCCCGGCTGAACTTGGGTATCACTATGGGCCAAAACCCAACCCGGCTGTTGCCGCGTTCTTGAATGACACTTTGTTTTCAAGATTTGCAAAAGGGGGCAAAAAAGCCGCGTTGCTCAACGCCTATCCGCCGCGTTATTTTGACGGGATCGATTCAGGCAAGCGTTTATACTCTTCCATTCCGCTGGCAGTGACCAATGCAGGAATAAAATTATTTACCCATGAAGATTTTCTGAGTGGACGCGCCCTATCGGCTGATTTTACTGGAAATGGCTGGCGCGACATGTTGGGCTTCCCGGATGCACCCGTGCTGGATGCGCCTCAAGCAGGACGCAAACTGGCTACACTTGCGAAAGAATATGACTTCTCTTTGTTCGAATACTGGGCCAGCGACTATGCGGGTCATCACCAGGAGATGGATAAAGCCGTGGGGTTGATGGAAAGTTTTGACGGTGTCCTAGGTGGATTAGTCGAAGAACTAAAGGATGAATTGCTCGTGGTCGTCACTTCTGACCACGGGAATATGGAGGATCTGTCCACTCGAAAGCACACGGATGCGCACGTTCCTGCGCTCGTGATCGGTGAGCAGAATGCCCGGGTCGAGTTTACTCAGGGGATGGCGGATTTGACTCATATCGCCCCTGCGATTTGGAAAGCAGTAGGATAATATGAATTTGGCAGGCAAGAGTACAGTTAACGTTGAAGTTCATGCGTTGACCCAAAGCATTATGTCCAATACAATTGGCTCATTCATTTTTAATCTTTTGCGGTATAACGCCCCAAATGGTTTTCGGACGTTATACCGCCGCCGTCTATAGTCCGTTATACGGAAGGTAGGCGGTATAACCCCTAGTTGGGCCGCCTAAAAGTGAGATAATCTCTCAATGAAATAGTAGACAAAAGGAAGCCAAGGTGAACAATGACTTTGTTTCTTGATATTGAGGAAAATCTACCTCCACCGATCATTGTTGCTCTAAATTTATCTCAAAATGTACCAGTGCATAGAGTTGGCAATTTCTATGAAGAAAATACTGGTCCTGGTTGTGGGACAAATTGTATCTGGAATGGCGGCGGCTACTACATGGATACTTTTGTATGCGGTGAGACATATCCATCAGGATTGACTTTTTATTGTAGTTCGGATTGTTACCGCCAAATTGGAAAATCAAAAAAGGTTTTCCTTTCTTATCGATGGTGCGACTCGGAAATTGCTAATAAAATTACGAGTTCTCTGAGAGGTGTAGAGATTGAAATCATTCGTGATATTAACGAAATCAATTTCTTAGATGCTATTTCCTCATTCATGAATACAGCAGGGGAATCTCGTTATTTCATCGCAGTAATGACGGAATCATACTTTTACTCCCGCTTTTGCATGTATGAGTTCTACCAGATTGCAAAAAGCGACCAAATAATAAGAACTATCCCTTTAATGCTAGGTACATTACTTGATTCTGGAATTGAGATTAAGTTACTGGATTATTGGAACAATAAACACTTCGAATTGGCGCGAGCAATCAGCGGGATCGACCAACGGTATACTGGTTACTTGCAGCATGAGTTAGATCTCCTTGCAAATATCCCTAGCCAAATAAAAAACTTCTTTGAAATGTGGCACGCGAAGGAAAGGCCGGAAGGGGGACATTGGTTGGCTGCTAACTGCTATTATATGATTGGGGCTATCAAGACCACGTTTAAGCCAACAGAAGACGACGCAACTAACTGGACTTTTAGCAATAAGACTATACGCGGGGAGCGCGCAGAAGATTTACCGCCGATCGCAAACTGGAAACCTCGACCATTCTATCTACATGCATACTCTGAAACGGAATCTATGACTGTAACGAACAATACTCAGGCACGGAAACTTATACTTGACGTCTATCATGATGACCCAACACCGAAGATTCTGCCATCAGGTGTCCATTTGGTTTTAATCAATAAGGCAGCTTTGAGTTCACTGAATTTTTGTGAGCGTCTACAAGCCTTGCTAAACCGAGAAGATATTATATTGGTGCCTATATTTCTAGACGAAACCTTAAGAATGCCAGCTAGTGAAACAGACCTTCTTCGGCAATGGTATGACCAACTTATTTGTACTTCAGTGCTTGCACAAAAAGAGAAGATTGATTTAATGTTAAGTCGCTTCGGCCCAATGATCGAAAATCTACGCAATACGTTAGTGCCAAGCATAGAGAGAATCGTTGCGGAATAGTTGTCAGTTTTGGCAATCTTGCGGCCCAACAAAGCGTTCTAAGAAACTGATATAGAGGATTTGCAAGAGGAATTCTTCGAGCCGGTTAACCCCAAAAAGGCGTCGCGCTCGTTTTCGCAAAAGACGCCTCATGCTTTCGTCATCTGTCGAGGGCAGACCCGGTCATTTAAGGGTGATAGCTTTCTAAACGGGGTCATGGCGCCAGGGCGCCCGCCACCAATGGATGGATCATTATGAACGAAAACCAAGGTGCACCACGGGAGGGCAAAGACAGCCCATCTCCATTGCTTTGTACGGCTTATGAGTCTGCCACTTCGCAGTATACTCCCGTTGCGGCCCAGTTTCTTTCCGGAAAGAGGACGATCTTCGTTCTCCGGTGGTGCACTGGACGCTGGGGAGTCTGCGGCACCTACGGCAAGCATTTTTCTCACTGCGAGTTTTTTTCTGCTCCCAAACAGAATCCACGCCCGCCCCAACGCCATACATCCCCTTTAGGGGATGCTTCGCGAACGCTCACCGTTGGGCGGGCGTAGAGAGCGAGTAGAGAGTGAAAATATATGAAACAAAAGATTTCAAATGGGCTCGCAGATTGAGCAAAAACGACATATATAGATTGTATAAATCCGAAGCATCTGGATTACTCGACGAAGAATTATTAGATGAAGTAGGTATTGGTTTTTATTCACGTTGCAAAACCATTAAACAAGTAACTGAAAGATTATGCCCAGATTGTTCCGAAGTGATTCAGGGTGCATTCGATGGCAACAATCCGGATCGACAAATATCATGCCAAAAATG
>Ga0070699_100003084_pt1 | contig 14772 bp, 18 predicted proteins | sample KBSK1503metaG_FD_65473 | JGI IMG/M metagenome (GOLD analysis project Ga0070699, IMG submission 65473) | Corn, switchgrass and miscanthus rhizosphere microbial communities from Kellogg Biological Station, Michigan, USA - KBS K1-50-3 metaG | ecosystem: Host-associated > Plants > Roots >...
GCAGATCGCCGTCCGAGGATGGCTCTGCCACAGACAATATCTGGTCCCCCAGATGCAAAAAACAGTAAGGAATAACAAAGGATGTTAATTCTATCGAGAAAGGTAAATGAGGGTATTGTGATCGGTGATACGATTCACATCAAAATCACTCGGATCGACGGTGACGCAGTGAAGATAGGCATCGAAGCACCGAAAGAGATCCCGATTTTTCGGACCGAGATCTATCAACCGAATCAATTGTCTCGGACTAAAACCGAGACACCCGGCGGCGTCGGTTCGATTGAGCGCAGTCGTATCGCTCCGAAGATCGCGCCCGTTTGATTCGCTGGAAGAAATTGCGCTTGCCAGTCCAGCGGTGCGCGGCTTCATTCGCTTCTGCTCGCGCGCCGATGTGGCGGAATGGCAGACGCAACGGACTTAAAATCCGTTGGCCCGAAAGGGCCGTGCGGGTTCGAGTCCCGCCATCGGCATAGTCAAATTTCGCGGAGGACGGCTCCCAGACTTGGTTTGGGAGCCGTTTTTCATTTTTAACGCCGAATTCGCCGCGGCTTGTTCCGCTAAAAGGTGGGAAGTCTCCGATTAGTCGAAACCTTTTAAACAACATGCGCAAACGTCCTAACTGTTCCTGAGAAGCCTTACAGCGACCCTGGAAACTATAATCGCATCGCTCAACGCCTGGCCGAAAAGGGCTGGTTCTGGAGAAGCCGATTTCACATACCGGCGAATCGGCACGCGCACTTCATTACAGGTTGGTCGGCGGGGGGACGGCAAAAAGCCGGGGCTTCACCTTGAGTCGAAAAACTGATAGACGGTGCCTAATGGGCGAGTTTCGTACTGAAGTCTTGGTGATAGGGGCCGGACCGACAGGGCTGTTTATTGCCGGGGAGTTGACGCGACACGGCGTGCGTCCACGGATCATTGAGATGGCGTTGAAGCCGCACACTCAAACGCGTGCAACGGAGATTCAGCCGGCGGTTTTGGAGGTTCTGCACCGCTCTGGTCTGGCAGACAAATTCCTCGAATCAAGCATTCCCATGAAAGGGCTGAGAGTGCTGGACAGGAACATGGAGGAGGCATTTGTGTCCTTGATTCCTCCAGCGGAATCCCCCTATCCCAATACCCGCTCCATGCCGCAATGGCGCACCGAGGAAATCTTGGCAGACCGGCTCACCGCTCTGGACGTCGAGGTCGAGCGCGGCGTGACAGCGCGGGAGATCACGACCTCTGAAAACGGAGTACAAGTGGAATGCGTGGACAAAGAAGGGCGCGCGTTTGTCATTCATGCGGACTATCTGGTCGGAGCCGGAGGTGCCCACAGTCCGGTGCGCGGGGCTTTCCATGTGAGCTTCGGCGGAATCACCTATCCACGCCGATATCTGGTGGCCGACGTGACAACCAAAGGGGTGCACCGCGGAGGAAACCTAATTACGGTGGCCATTTCGGAAACGGGTATGGTAATGACGATCGAGCTCCCGAACGGCCGATCCCTCGTATTAACGGATCTTCCGGATAAAGAGATGCCGGACGCGACGCCGGGACTGGACGATGTGCGAACGGCTATTGCGGCGCATTTGAATCGCCCATTTGAGGTTTCCGATCTTCGTTGGGCCTCGATGTATCGCATGCACAGGCGGATGTCTCCCAAGTTTTCGAAAGGCCGGTGTTTTCTGGTGGGAGATGCCGCGCACATCTGCAGTCCCCTTGGAGGAGAAGGATTGAATGCCGGGATATTGGATGGGGCGAGTCTGGCTTGGATGCTAGCCGCGGTGCTCCGTCGCGGGGGGAAAGCCATACTGCTGGACGCGTATGAACCAGAGCGGCAGGAGATTGCCCGTCAGATTTTGACGAGTTGTGACGCGATGCATGGATATTACGATAGATTGATCGCGATGTCGGCGGAGGGAAAACCTCTCAGCGAACCACCCGATGATCCCACTTGGAAAGTGACCTCTGGTTCCATGCTCGACTTGGCACTGTTTCAAAGCCCGATCATAGGATTCTACGGCTCGGCTCTGGGAGTGAGAAGCTTGAGACCGGGCTGTCGATTCCCGGAACGCACGCGCCTGAGCGGATGCCTTCATCATCTGCTTTTCTATGGCGGGGCCCAAGAATGGGATCACACCAGTTTTGCCGCGCGCTGGGCCGGTGTGCTGACCATTGTTGATGGGAATTCGATTTGTCCGCCTGAACTGGGCGGCGTATCCGCTGGCGGAGCCGTGCTCATCCGTCCGGACGGTTACGTGGGATTCCAAGCGGAAAAATGGAACGCCGAAGCGAGGAGTGCCCTGGATGGATTCCTCAGTATTCAGTTCAATCCCGCTGGAATGTAATACATTGTTAAGAAGGATGTTCTTTGTTTCCTTGGTTACCTGTCTGTTCATTTGGGACGCACAATTCTAATGGGTGTTTGGCGCCAGTTCGGCATTCAGCCTCATCAGCTGCATGCTTGCCTGACCAGCGATGAAATCCTTCTGGAAATCATCATGCGCCGCTATGAAAACCGCTCAACCATCATGACCTCCAATCGTCCCATCGAAGAATTGGGGAATCTCCTGAGCGACGTGCCCGCCGCCAACACAACTCCGCCCCTGTAACTAACGAATTTAGTGGCTGGTTTTGAATCGACCACCACTGGCCGGTTTTCAACCGACCGCCGAGATCTACAGCAAGAGAGTTTAGTCAAAGCAGTTGCCCGGTCGGCTCTGGGGGAGCGACCAGGGGCCTCGACGCACGGAGATCTTTGCCCACGCCACCGAATTTGCTGGCACTGCGCCCAGATGATTTTCCGAAGAAATCAGAAACTCGCCAGCAAATGCTCCCGAACCGAACTCAGCAATCGCTGCTTACTTTCGCGATCCGACATGGTGCGGGCGATGGCGATTGCACCCAACATAGCGGCAAATATCACCATCAGATTCCTGCTCTTCTCCGCCGGGCCTTTGCCTGGCATAAAACGCGCCAGCTGCTCGCGGTATGCTCGCATGCCCGGGGCGATCCGCTTTTTGAATAGTGGTGCGCTGCGGGCGATATCTGGCGCCAGAGCCGCCATCGGACACCCCTTATTGGCATGTTCACAATGCTCGATGGAGAGATACCGGCTGACGATCTCCTGCCATGCCTGTCCATCTGGAGCTTGCCCCGCCCAATCGGTTAGCTTGCCGCCAATCTCCCGAAGACTTTCTTCAATGGCTTGGATCAGAAGATCCTCTTTGCTGGCGAAATGCTTGTAGAACCCTCCCTGAGTCAGGCCCGACGCCTGCATTACTTTGACCACACCCGGTCCGCCCAGCCCCTCGGCCCGAAATTGACGGGCGGCGCGCTTGACAATTCGGCGGTGAGTCCTCGCTTTGTGATCGACTGGGTAGCGCATCGGCTGGCTTAGATTACAAGAATAATCCTATCGATTGACAAAACTCTAAATGCAAGGGCACTGCAACCACGATTTTTGTTGCGCTATTAGATTAAGATGATAATCCTATGAAGAGTCTCTCGCGTTATGAGCCGGCCACTGTACCGGGATGCACTACTCCACACTCATCTTCGCTAAAGAAGGAAAGGACTGAAAATGGCTACTCCCGAAATCCTCGTCACCGGCGCGACCGTCGGACGACAAGGCGCAACTGGAAATCAGGTCGCTCGGATGCTCCTGGAGCGCGGCATCGCCGTGCGGGCGCTCGTCCACCGGGATGACGAAAGCTCAAACAACATCCGCGCGCTCGGCGCCGAAATCGTGGCGGGCGACCTTCTCGATCTCCAATTCGTTCGCAACGCTTTGAGCGGGGTTCGGAGGGCCTACTTCGCCTATCCGGTCCAGGATGGGCTGCTGGATGCGACGGCCGGGTTTGCAGCGATTGCGCGCGAAGCTGGTTTGGAGTTTATGGTCAATCTATCGCAGCTCTTGTCCCGCCGGGGTGACCAACCGACGCCTCACCAGAAACGCCACTGGCTGTCGGAACAAATTTTTGATTGGGCCGATATCGGAGCGGTTCATCTCGATGCCACCGTGTTCTACGAGAACCTGCGCGCGTTGGCGCGCGGCAGCCTGGCCAGAGCAGGGGCCATTCTCCTGCCGTGGGGGCCAGAATCCACCACCCTGCCGATGGTCGCGGCCGAAGATGTCGCCCGTGTGGCCGTCAGTTTGCTTTTGGGGCCGGTGCAGCCAAAGAACACCGTCCTGCCCTTGATCGGCTGCGTGGTCACGATTCGCGACATCATGGCCGGCTTTTCGGAAGCGCTGGGGAAGCCGATCCAGTATCGGGAGATCACCGATGAACAATGGGCCCAGAATGTCGCCGGCGCCGGGCTCAATACGGCGGCCCTTGAACATTTGATCAGAGTTTGGAGATACCTGCGGACCCGCGGTCCCGAGCTCCAGGCGAGCTACCAGGTCACCGACACGATCGAACGGATCGGTGGCCAACCTCCCAAATCCTTGCGGCAATTCCTGGCCGAGCAGGCACACCTGTTCTCGGTCGGTGGTCCGGCGGCCGCTACGGCGATGCGCGCGTCTTGATCAGTGGAGCAATTCCGGCGGCTTCGTTCTGCTCGGGGCCGTTCTGAAGTGACCGAATGCTCGCATCCGCGCGCACCGTTTAGTCCGCCGGGGTCGTCAGCTGTAGATTCCGGCGGCCGAACTGCTCGTTGCTCTGGCGTCGCAGAATGACAAACCGGTTGTTATCCCCGTACATTGCCCAGGGTCCCGGCGGAACTTCACGGAATTCGACAAACTTCCAATCACAGGCCTCGATATTGCCAAGACCAAGGTAATCCCGCACCGCAGGGGAGACATCAAGCCCTGCGTTTTGGTTCAGATTCGGTTTTGGCCGTTCGTTGCCAAACACATACTGCCAATGATCGGTGTAGAAGGGTCCGCAATCTTCCCATTGCGCATAACAAACTCGATTACCGTGACGGATCGCCAGCCAGCGTCCTTTGAGAACGGATTGACCTTCGCGCACAAAGACATCTTTAAACCAGGGAATCACGTCTTTCGCCTCGGGCTTCGCGCGACCACCTTGCAGATCATTATAAGGGAGGGCGACATAGAACGGATTCTGCCGCGGCAGAAAACTCAGCGGGATAAAATCCTTGCGCAGTTTTAGATCGGGGTTGTCGTAACCGCCGTAATCGGACGACCAGTTTGGATCCCACGAGCTACGATCGTTCGGTACCGGGTTATTGCTGCTCGGACGCTCGCCGATCCAAAAGATGGTGGTCATGATACTCAGTCGCCATGGGTACCGCCCTAGTCGGCCATTGAGTGCCCTAACTCGGCTGGACGAAGCGGGCCCGTCCGCAGACTGCGCATCACCGCTCGAAGGAGCCCTTTGCATTGGTGGCAGCTCCTGTTTTTGCTGAATCGTAAGAAGTCCGTTCTCGCGCAACTTTATCGCGTACTTGGCGAAGTCGGTACTGCTCTCGTACTGAGACTGTGCGGAAGCGCGCCAGCCGCAGAGTGCATATAGACAAATCAAGCAGCCAATCGTGAGTCTCGCGGTCACAAATGCTGGGGGAGTAGTCCTAAAGCTGTTTTTGCAGCGCCACGACTGCGTTTCCGATTGAGTCAAGCGTGGCTTTCAGTCGGGCGCGGTCACTTTCGGAGAGCGCGTCTGGCGGAAGACCAGCTTGCAGCGAGCGGGCAACGCTTTCGAATTTCTGGACGAGCTCGCGGGCCTGGCGCTCTTTGATTTCAGGCGAGCCGCTGATCCGTGCCGCTGCCTCTTTGACATAGCGACTATCGGCCTGTTGGCCTTGTTTTTCGGCGAGCCGCCGTGCCTGCTTCCAGACTCTCGCCCGCAGTTCGACCGGGAGTGCAGCCAACTCTCGACAGACTCGCTCGGTTGCGGGAAGCTCGAGCTGCGGTACTCCGGCCGTTATGAGACCGCAGAGCAGGTCATAGGCTTGGATGGTGCGGAATATGTATTCCCGTGCCAGGCCGAGCTCCTTCGCGGAGAAGTCCTGGAAAGTCGTGTAGCCGCCGCAGCGATAAAGCCGCTCGTCCCGGATGGTTTTGAGCGCTCCGCCCAAGCGGTATAAGGCCCGCCCCGCGAGTTGTAGATCGCGTCCAATATCGGTAACCAACGCTCGATAGCGCCGGTAATCGGCCCTGGTCGGGGGCCGATCAAATTGTAGGCTGAGAGAGGTGTCGGTCATGTCCGAATGTTGCCCATGGGCAACGTAAAAGCAAGTGCTTTTGATACCGGGCCGAGATCCTGGTCAAGATTCAAGTCCAGGTCAAATCAGGAAGCCGCGTTTCTCTCCATCTAAAAATCCGCGGTCTGCGGATCAGGCCCAATCCGACCATCCTTGCGATCAAGCGCTGCGATTTTCGCCAGATCATCAGCGTCCAACGAGAAATCGAACACATCGAAATTTTCGCGGATGCGCGATGGCGTCACCGATTTCGGAATAACAATATAACCCCGATCGAGGTGCCACCGGATGATAACTTGGGCTGGCGTTTTGCCGTGTTTCTGTCCGAGTGCCTTGAGGCTAGCACTCTCCAGCAAGGTGCCTTGACCCAGCGGACTCCACGATTCGGTGATGATTCCGTGTTCCGCATGGTAAGCCGTTAGTTCTTCTTGTTGGAATCCTGGATGCAGCTCAATCTGATTGACTGATGGCACAACCCCGGTTGCATCCACAATTCGTTTGAGATGCGAGACGGTGAAATTGGATACCCCGATCGATTTAGCTTTTCCCTCTTCCTTCAGTTTTACCAGCGCTTTCCAGGCCTCGATATACGCGTTTTGGCGCGGCTTCGGCCAATGAATTAAGTAAAGATCCAGGTAATCCAGCTTTAGTCGCTTCAGGCTTTCATCGAATGCTCGATGGGCCGTGGTGTGCCGGTCGTTCCAGAGTTTCGTCGTAATGAATAGTTCGGTTCGCCGCAAGGAGTTAGCGGCGATGGCTGTTCCGACGCCGACTTCGTTGCCATAAATCGCAGCCGTGTCGATAGAACGATATCCCGTCGAGATGGCGGTTCCAACGACTTCCGCCGTGTCGGAACTTGGCACCTGCCAGACGCCGAAGCCAAGTTGGGGAATCACGTTGCCGTCGTTCAGAGTAATGTTTGGTTGAGTAAACATAAAGAGGATGGTGAAGAGTAAATTGAGGCCTCGAGAAATTTCGGTGTGCAAATCAGCGTCGTAGGACACACTTGCGATACTCACTTACATTTCGCAATCGCGATCTGAAATTTGAAATTGGCGCCCTAAATCTCCCAAGTTAACGCGCTTTCGGCCCGCTCAATGGCAGGAAGCCGAGGACGCCTCGCATGCCGAACCGCATGCATGCACCCCATCACATTACTGAGTCTTTCGAAACCTTCCGATTCGAGCAGGCTAGCTAGCCGCAATCGAACTGCGCTATCCGGTCCCACAGAGGATGGTCAGAGGCGCCGTGCGAGAAAATCGTCCGATCTGTCGAAGCAGTTGCGGCAATGGGACGTTCACCGAGCCTTCCACATGGTCTTGGGCCCATTCCTGGGTCGATCGAACATCCAGGGCGACCGGACGCTGGGCACTTTCCATCGATCCAAGGAAGTCCCGGGCTCCTATCTGCGTAATCTGGAGCGTCTCGTCCAGATCATCGGCGGCGATAAACCCACTACCTCATCAAATCCAATACGTGCCAGCTCGAGTCGAGCTCGCGCTGCCTCTGTCTCGTATTCAACCACCAGTAGAATGAGGGGCTGGCTATTCCGATGTTCAAGCTGCCGGCGACATGGGCATCGCCGAAAAGTGCGGACGGGCGCAGATCCAAAATTGTCGCACCCTGTTGTCTCTTTGCGCTGAACTCGGCAACCTCCAGGCGAGCGGCCGCTGGGCGTTCCGATAAAGCTGGGGCGCCGGCCAAATTGATCGTCACCGACCGGCTGAAGTAAAGTGGTCGATCGGGCAGGTTTGCCACCATGGCTTCGACGAACTGGCGCTGCTCCTTGAATTGGAGCGCCCAATTGGTGGCGGCCTCCTGGCCTATTGTCGTAAATGGCGCGGCCGAAATCTGTCTTCCGCAGAGCGATCCAGCTCCGTGAGCCGGATAAACTCTTACCGCCGGAGGGAGCTTCAGCAGCTTGTTGAAAAGCGAATCGTAAAGCATTGTGGCGAGCTCGCGCGAATCCATTTCCCGATCGCGCAGATCCGGCCGGCCGACGTCACCAGCGAAAAGCGTGTCTCCAGAAAATAATGCCACCGGTCTGCCGTTCTCGAATAAGCATAGGCAGATGCTGTCCGGCGAATGACCGGGTGTAGCGATAGCTTCAACTTCCAGCGAACCGACGCAGAATCGATCACCCTCATTGAGGTCGTGGTGGTCAAAAGTCGCGGGAGCTTTCTTAGAAACCAGGACAGGAGCGCCCGATCGCGAAGACAGCTCCGCATGCCCAGCGACAAAATCTGCGTGCGGATGTGTCAAAAAGATGCCCTTCAGTGCCAATTTGTGCTGTCCAAGATAGGCAAGGTAACCATCCACATTCCGCTCCGGATCGATTACGACCGCTTCACTTTCTGATGCCACGAGATAAGAAGCGTGCGCCAGTCCTGGGACAAAGAATCGCTCGATATGCATAAGGTCTTTGATTCGGACTACCTGCGGCCTTTCAGGCCGATGACAAATGACAGATAGCAAATGACAAATATGCCTCGGATCCTGCTCGGTTGGTCATGAGGCGCGCAAGCTACACTCGCTGTGTATCCGCCGATCCATTTTCTCGCCGAACGCCTCAGTGGAATGATTTGTCATTTGGAATTTGTCATCTGTCATCGCCCTGAAGGGGCGCTGAACGGCCGCGTCCAATTTAACCCCTCTTCAGTCTTTCCCGCCGGTTTATATTCGCAGCCGATCCAGCCCTTGTAACCGAGTTTGTCGGCCAACCTGAACAGGTGCGAAAAGTTCACCTCGCCGCGATCCGGTTCGCCGCGATCGGGAACACCGGCAACCTGAATATGACCAACGTCAGAGAAAAAACGCTCGGTCCGCCTGGTTAAATCGCCGCCCATGATCTGCGCGTGATACCAATCCAATTGGATCCTGAGTCTCGGATGTTTCAGTGCGGCCAGAATCCCCGCGGCTTCCTCAATCGTGGTCAGATAGTAACCGGGAAAATCACGATTGTTGATCGGCTCGATGAGAAGCTCCAGATCAGTAGTTTGACTAAGTGCAAATTCGAGGTTGGAAAGAAATGTTGCGCGGGCCTTTTCTTGTTCTATCCCGTGGGTTATTCCCGCCATCACATGCAGGCGGCGTAATTCCAAAATGCTTGCGTATTCGAGCGCCAGCTGAACTGAACTGCGGAACTCCTTTTCCCGACCGGGAATCGCGGCAATTCCGCGGTCGCCCTTTGCAAAATCTCCTGGCGGTAAATTAAAAAGTACAGCGGTCAGTCCAGTCTCGCGCAACCTGCTCGAAATCTCGGCAGCGTTAAATTGATATGGAAAAAGGAACTCTACCGCCTTGAAACCGGATCTCGCCGCAGCGTCGAAACGGTCGAGAAACGGCAGCTCTGTGTAAAGCCAGGACAAATTCGCAGCAAACTTCGGCATAAACCTTTCCTAACCACGAATAGACGCTAATGGGCACGAATTAAATCAGTTCATTTTCGTGTCTATTCGCGTGCATTCGCGGTTTCTATTATCAGTGGCAGATTTTTCTAACCGCGAACAGACGCTAATGGGCACGAATTAAAATCAGTTCATTTTCGCGTCTATTCGTGTGCATTCGTGGTTTCCGATATCAGTGGTAGACTTTTCTAACCACGAATAGACGCTAATGGACACGAATTAAATCAGTTCATTTTCGCGTCTATTCGTGTGCATTCGCGGTTTCTGTCTGGATGAGATCCATTGATTGTTTGGCGATTGCGAAGCAGTGTCAATTCGCGGTTTCTATTCTCACCACACGGCGCCAAAGGTCTCTCTCAATTCCTGAATCTGGGTTTCCGTTAGGGTTCGAATCTTGTGTCCGTGCAGAGATAGCATCAGCTTCGCGGTTTCCTCCAACTCCTCGATGGCGTACATCGCGGAATCGAGCTCTTTGCCAGAAACGACCGGTCCGTGGTTGGCCAGCAGGACCGCTGCGTGCTGAGATGCGTGCTTGGCGATTTCCAAAGCGAGCGACTTGTCGCCCGGCCGAAAATACGGAATCAAAGGTAGCTTGCCGACCCGCATCACAAAGTAGGGAGTTATCGGCGGAATACAGCTCATTGGATCAAGTTCTTCCAAACACGAGACGGCCGCAGCGTAGCTGCTATGGAGATGAACGATCGCGTTGCTCTCGGCTCGGTTTTCGTACATGGCGAGGTGAAGAAAATATTCCTTACTCGGTTTGTCGCCCACCAGATGTTTCCCATTCCAGTCCAGTTTTGTCAGCGTCGACGGATCCAACTCACCCAGACAAGAATTCGTCGGGGTCAGAATCCAACCGTCTGCAACCCGGGCGCTGATATTGCCGCTGCTTCCTGGGCTGAGTCCGCGGCGATACAGGCTGAGACCTATCTCAACAATGCGTTCTCGAATCTTGTTTTCTTGGTTCATGCTAGCTGCTCCCAAGCTTTCGTAAAAAAATCCTCACTGCCGAAGTTTCCGGACTTTAAAGCCAAAGCGAGCTGTTTTCCTGGGCCGGTGGCCAAGGTCCACGGGACCCCGGGGTCAATCTCTGGTCCAATCTTGAGTAGGTCCAGTCCTAGTCTTTTTACCACTGCTCCCGAGGTTTCACCGCCAGCCACGATCAATTGGGCGACTCCGTTGTCGATCAATGATGAAGCAATTTCGGCCAGAGCATGTTCGCAAAGTAAGCCAGTCCTTTCGCCACCAAGTTCATTTTGGTTTTTCGTGAGTCCCTCCACCGTCTCGCTGGTATAAATCAGCAGCGGCTTCGGTTCGGTCCGCGTCTCTGTTGCCCATGCCAGTACGTCGCGAATCACCATATCAGAATCTTCTGCCAGATCCCGCACCGAGATTTGGCGATGCCGGCATGCTGCTTTTGCATGTTCGATCTGCCGCAGTGTCATTTTTGAGCAGCTTCCGGCCAGAATGACTCGGCCTCCAGGAAAGGCAGGAACGGAAATCGGAGCTGCGCCGCTGAGCCCGAAATTCGTCGCGAGTCCTAAAGCTAGACCGGAACCACCGGTCACCAATGTGAGATCCTTAACCGAACTACCAAGCGTGATGAGGTCGGTATTCCCGAGACAATCGGTGACCGCGATGCGAATTCCATCCGAACGCAATTTCTCTATTTCTTGGATAATCGCTTTGGGACCTTGGTTGATACGGTCAAACCGAATCAAACCCACTTTGGTCGAGGTCTGCGTGGAAAGAAAACGGACGAGATTCGGATCGGTCATCGGTGTGAGTGGATGATTCTGCATCCCGCTCTCGCTCAGAAGCACGTCATTTACGAAGAGATGACCGCGATAGACAGTGCGGCCGTTGTCCGGGAAGGCCGGGCAAACAATGGTGAAGTCGCTGCCGAGCGCTGCCAGCAAAGCGTCGATAACCGGACCAATATTCCCTCGAGGCGTCGAATCAAAGGTTGAACAATATTTGAAGTAGAACTGTTTGCATCCTAGGGTTCGCAGCCACTCGAGCGCCTCGAGCGATTCCTGCACGGCCTGTTCAGGCGGACAGGTTCGCGTCTTCAGCGCCACCACCACAGCGTCCGAATCGATCGTCGTCTTTGCGCTCCCCGGAATCCCAAGCGTTTGCACGCTTCGAAAACCGGTTTTTACCAAATTGTTGGCTAGATCTGTCCCACCCGTAAAATCATCTGCGATACAACCGAGAAGAGGCATAATCTGTTCCTTATCGCACAGTGCTAGAATCTTGTGTCCCGGCGAGGTTTTTCTAACCACGAATGAACGCTAACTGGCGCGAATGATGGATTTAATTCGCGTCAATTCGTGTCCGTTCGCGGTTGTTTTCGTCGGCTTATTTTTTTGTACTACTGACGTTCAACATCGTGCAATTTCGCGAGGATTCTCCCTCTGTCGGACAAGTCGGCGCGCCTGAGTCTCCGGTCGCCCCTCACTTCTCACCAATCACTTTGGTTGCGGCTTGCCGGGCTGTGATCTTTGCGTCCTTTCGCGGTTATTCCGGAGCCCCAATTACCGCTACGAGATCTCGATTCCTTCCTCGCTAAGATAATCGGCGACAATTCCATCAAAACCTCTTGCGTCGCGAGCGAAGCCGAGCGAGTCCGCTCGCGCAGTATTGAAACGCGCTGGCCAAGTTTCGACAATGGCCCGGACTCTCGGGTCAGGTTGCCAACGAATTCGTTTCGATGCATTCGAGCCGGCGGTCCGTTCCAGAGCCGCTATCATCTCGCGTACGGTGACGGTGATCCCAGGTAAGTTGATAGCGCCAATGCCGAGCTTCTGGTTTGGCAGGTTGAAAGCGTGCTGCAGGCAATCAACAGCAGATCGCGGAGAGATAAGCCATAACTCGGCGTCAGCTTCCACTGGACAGACTGTCTCCTGACCGTTCAGCGGTTCGCGCAAAATGCTGCTGGCGAAGCTCGAGGCAGCTGCGTTGGGTTTGCCCGGGCGAATGCTTACGGTGGGCAGGCGTACGACGCGGCCATCGATGAACCCTTTGCGGGCAAAATCTGCGACCAGCAACTCGCCAATCAGTTTCTGCGTGCCGTAGGATGATTGCGGGATCGGTGTGGTAGCGTCGGGTAACCATTTCCGGTAGCGGCGGTCCAAACACGGCGAGGGAGCTGGTGAACACCAAACGTGGCGGTCGAGGCAGCCGACGGCAAGCTTCCAGCAGCGTGCGCGTGCCATCGAGGTTTACTCGCATTCCGAGGTCAAAATCCGCTTCGGCCGCACCACTGACTACCGCGGCAAGATGGAAGATTCCGTCGGTATCGTCGCTCAATGTCTCCCGAATGAATTCGGGATCAGCAGCATCACCAATGGCCAAGGTCACTCGGGAGTCGGCTATTTATTTTTTGCGGCGGAGCGAAATCTACCAGGACAAATTGATCGGCAGTCTTTTCGCCGGCTTTGGAGCTCGCATGATCCCGTCGCGACAACTCGCGCGCGAGGCGCTGGCCCAGGAAACCGCCCCCACCGGTGATGACGATCGTTTTCATTGGGTCTCGATGGTAGCGGAACTTGTCAGACAAGTTTGTGGCTGTCTATCATTTTCTTCGCCGCAGCATACCGCGCCAGTCAACTAGTTCTCGCGTTCTTAATCGACTTTTCCGCCCGGCGCCTCTCGTATATCATTGATGTCTGACAAGATCTCTTCCGCCAAGCGGCAACGCCGTTTGCCGGACACTATTGCCGAATATCTGATGGCAACGGTTCGAGGACTAGCTCCTGGTTCAAAGCTCCCATCCGAAAATCAGCTGGCCAAGCAGTTCGGCGTAAGTCGATCGGCCGTGCGCGAAGCGGTTTCGGGTGTGGCGTCGCTTGGTCTGCTGCAAATACGAAAAGGCGCAGGTATGTTCGTCCGCGCTCCCAGCGTTGGAAACCTCGAGTTCCGCGGGCTCGATTCCAGCAATCTCGCCAGTACTGCGAAATTGTTGGAGATCCGCACCGGTCTCGACGCAGCTGCCGCCCGCATCGCGGCGATTCGCCGTACGGCCGAGGAAGTCACATTCCTTCGCGAAATGAACGCGGCAGCCTCTCGGCCAGATCTCACTATTACAGAGGCCGTAGAAGCTGATCTGGCGTTTCATCTGGCAATCGTTCGGGCGACGCAGAATGAATACTTCGTTTCTATCCAGACCTTTCTACTCGAGCATCTGCGGGCGGGAATTCTCTTCACCCGGACGCTCGAATCCTATTCCAGGGAGATGATGGAGGAGGTCCAGCGCGAACACAGCGAAATTTTCCAGGCGATAAAAGCTCGAAACGCGGATCTCGCTTCACGTTTGGCCGAACAACACGTCCTGAATGCCCGGCGTCGAATGAGGAGTGCGTTTGCCGCTCACGTCATGCCTGATATCGGCTAAGAAGTTTCGTGACGATCCTTTGTTGTCATGTTATCCGAGCTTTGAAAGGGGAAACAGAATGTACGCAATAGTTCTTCGTTACAAACGACCATTGAGTGAAATTGATAAGCATATTGATGCCCACCGGGCGTGGCTCCGCAAAAACTATGCGGACGGCACTTTTCTCGTATCGGGGCGCCAACGCTCCGGGGCCGGCGGTTTCATTCTCGCGGCTGCCATCGAACGCGGGCAGCTTGATGCGACATTGGCCAGCGATCCATTCGGACAGAACGATCTCGCCGATTACGAAATCATCGAAGTGGCGCCGAGTATGGCGGACGAACGATTGTCTTTCTTGATCGAGAAATGAGAAACTTCCGTCTGAACCTGATTTCAGGCAGCCGAGGAAACGGAAGAACTAGTGGCATAAATCGGTGCGTCGCGGAAACGCAGTGATCCAGCAGATCGTCCCGCCAGTACCGCCTGCATTTCCGCGACGATCGATAAGGCAATGCCGGTCGGGCCTTCGGCGCCGATATCGAGGCCGGCCGGTGCGTGCAGGCGATCGATCTGTTTGCGATCCCAGCCGGCATTGGTCCGCTCCAGCTCCGTGACGAGCTTTTCTCTGCGGGGTTTCGGCCCCAGCAATCCGACGTAGCGGACCGAACGGCGGGCGAGACTTTCCAATACCGAAAGGTCGCTGAGGAAATTGTGGCTCATCATCAAGATCAAAGAATCGTCTTTGATTAGCTTCAGTGCCTCTTCTGTGGCCAAGAACGCGTCTGCTAATTCCTGTAACTGGACGGCAGCTCCCACCGTTGCTCGCTTGCCCGC
>Ga0070699_100003085_pt1 | contig 14766 bp, 14 predicted proteins | sample KBSK1503metaG_FD_65473 | JGI IMG/M metagenome (GOLD analysis project Ga0070699, IMG submission 65473) | Corn, switchgrass and miscanthus rhizosphere microbial communities from Kellogg Biological Station, Michigan, USA - KBS K1-50-3 metaG | ecosystem: Host-associated > Plants > Roots >...
GACCGGCTACCGCGTCCGCGAGCGGTTCGTGGGCTGGACGCTGCTGGAGCTCGACCTCGTGACGGGACGGACGCACCAGATCCGGGTGCATCTCGATGCGATCGGTCATCCGGTCGCGGGCGACCCGGTCTACGGCACGGGCACGTCCCGGCGGGGGCCGGATGGCCTGCACCGGTTGTTCCTCCACGCCTGGCGGCTCGAATTGACGGCGCCAGGCTCCGGAGAGCTGATCCGGGCCACCGCGGAACTCCCTGGCGAGCTGGAATCGGTCCTCGACGGCCTCCGGCAGGCGGAGGCGGCTCGATGACCGACGACTGGGAGATCGGGGCGAACGACCCCGATGAGGACGGCGGGGACCCGGAGCGGATCCCCGAGGAACCGGCACGGATCTCTGACGACCCCGGCCGCCCGGACGACATCATCCTTGGCGCGCCGGGGTCGATGCTCGTGATCATCTCGGGGCCGTCGGGCGTGGGCAAGGACACGATCATCGACGTCATGCGCGAGCGCGAGGCGCAGACCGGGCGTACGGCGGAGCGCCACTACGTCGTCACCGTCACGACCCGAGCCCCGCGCAACGGCGAGGTCGACGGCGTTGACTACCACTTCGTCTCGCGCGAGGAGTTCCTGCGGATCCGGGCCGCCCGCGGCTTCCTCGAGGCCAACGAAGTCCACGGCAACTGGTACGGGTCGCCGCGCGACCAGGTTCGCCACGCGCTGGCCGACGGCAAGGACGCCATCCTCAAGATCGACGTCCAGGGCGCCCAGATCGTCAAGCAGCAGGTCACCGAGGCGCTGCTGATCTTCGTGATCCCGCCATCGCTCGAAACCTTGTTCTCGAGGCTGCGCTCGCGCGCCACGGAGACCGCCGATGAACTGGAGCTCCGCCAGCGGAACGCCGCTATCGAGCTGGCGCGCCAGGACGACTACGACCACGTCGTCGTCAACGAGACGGGCAAGGCGGAGACCACGGCCGAGCGGATCAACGCGATCATCGCCGACGAACGCCGGTTGCACGCGGACCGACGGGTTCGGGTCTAGGTCGAGCGGATGACTCTCGGGCTCGAGCCCGGGCGGGATGGGCTCGACGGCGAGGCGGTCGCGATCGCCGCGACGGACGGCACCGATGGAGGTGCAGAGGGGGAGCGGCTCGTCCAGGTCGCCGTCGACGCGGCCGGGGCCGGCGGGGCCCGGCCGTTCACCTATTCCGTGCCGGCGACCCTGGCCGATCTCCAGGACGGCGAAGCCGTGCTGGTCGAATTCGGGCGGCGCCAGGCCCTCGGCGTCGTGCTCGGGCCGGCTGTGGCTGCGCCCGGCGCCACCAAGCCCGTGGTCGATCGGGTTCGCGCCGACGGGCCGCTCCTACCGGCGCTGAGCCTGGGGTTGGCGCGCTGGATCGCCGAGCACTACCTGGCACCGCCGGCGCTCGTGATCCGGGCGATGCTGCCACCGGGTCTCCTCGAGCGGCTGGAGCTCGTCGCGGAGCGTACGCCCACGGTCGCGCCCCCTCTCGACCAGCTTGATCCGGCGGATGCCGACCTCCTGGATCAGCTCGGCGTCGCGGCGAAGGCGGCGCGGGACCTCGCCGCGCCGGACGGCCGAGCTGGGCTGCTGCGACGTCTGCGCGACCTGGCGGCGCGCGACCTGATCACCCTCGATTGGACGCTGCTCGGCGCGGGCGCCGGCCCCCGCTACGAGCGCTGGATCCGGATCCTGCCCCCGGGCCGCGACGCGGCGGCCGTCATCGCCGCCGGGGATCGACTACCCGGGCGAGCGCTCGGCCCCCGACAGGTCGAGGCGCTGCGGGAGCTCGCCGCCACCGGCCTCCCCGCGGAGGGCGTGTCGGCCGCCGATGTTGCGGGGCGGCACGGCGCCGCGACCCTGGCCTCACTCGTTCGCCGCGGCCTGGCCGAGACGGGCGTCCGTGAGCGACCCAGGCGGCCGTTGGCCACGCGGCCACCGGGGTCCCGCGGCGGACGACCTCGATCCGCCGAGCTCTCGGGGGCGCAATCGGCGGCGGTCGATCACATCGTCCGGGCCATCGCGGAGCGCGATCCACGACCACTCCTCCTCGATGGCGTGACGGGCGGTGGCAAGACCGCCATCTATGTCGATGCCATCGCGGCATCCCTGGCGACCGGCCGACCCGCCCTCGTCCTCGTCCCGGAGATCGCGCTCGCGCTCCCGCTGGTCGATCGACTGCGGGCGGATCTCGATGCTCGGGTCGCGCTCGTCCACTCGGGCCTCGGCGACGGCGAGCGGGCCGACGAGTGGCGCCGGATCCGCGCCGGGGACGTGGACATCGTCGTTGGCACGAGGCTGGCGGTCCTCGCCCCGCTCGCGGACGTGGGTGTCGTCATCGTCGACGAGGAGCACGATCCGGCGTACAAGAGCGACCGGACGCCACGCCTCCAGGCGCGAGACACGGCCATCCGACTCGCAGAACTCGCTCGGGCCGCGCTCGTCCTCGGCTCGGCGACGCCGGCGGTCGACAGCCTCGGGCACGCCCTCGCTGGGACCTACGACCGCATCGTGTTGCCGCAGCGACCCAGCGGGACCGCACCGACGGTCACGGTGGTCGACCTGCGCGCCGAGCTCGCCGAGGGCAACCGCGGGCTGCTCTCGCGGACGCTCGACGATGCCCTCGCCGCGCTCGACACGGCGGCCGGGGAGCAGGCGATCCTCGTCCTCAACCGGCGGGGCACGGCGTCGGTCGTCCTGTGCCGCGACTGCGGCCACGTGCAAGCCTGCCCGGACTGCGAGCGGCCGCTGGTCTACCACCAGGCCGGCACGACCCTCCGATGCCACCACTGCGGCCGGGCCACGCCCCTCGCCACCCGCTGCCCGTCGTGTGGGTCGCCCCGCATCCGCTACCTCGGCGGTGGCACGGAACGGGTGGAGCGCGAGGTCCGCGCGGCGCACCCGGGACTGCGCGTCGCGCGGCTCGACCGGGACGTGGCGGATCGCCGGGGAGCGGCCGAACGGGTCCTGGATGCCTTCGCGGCTGGCCAGACGGACGTGCTCGTCGGGACGAGCCTGGTCGCGAAAGGCCTCGACGTACCGGCCGTGACCCTCGTCGGGGTGGTTTCGTCGGACGTCGCCCTGAACCTGCCCGATGAGCGGGCCGCGGAACGGACCTACCAGCTCCTGTGCCAGGCCGTCGGTCGGGCCGGTCGCGGAGATCGACCCGGGCGGGCGATCCTCCAGACATACCAGCCCGATCACCCGGTGATCCGGGCCGTGGCCAGCGGCAACGGGGACACGTTCTACGCGGAAGAGCTGGCGCTGCGCCGGCGGTTCGGGTCACCGCCCTTCGGCCGACTCGTCAAGCTGACCGTCGCGCTGCCGGATCGCGCCGCGGCCGAGCGGGAAGGCGAGGCGATGGCCGAGCGGCTACGGCAACGGGCCGGCGACCACGGCACGACCGTGATCGGGCCGGCGCCGGCATACATCGCGCGCCGCAATGACCGATGGCGCTATCACGTGGTGTTGCGCGGGGTCGACCCGGTCGGCGCCCTTGGTGGCGATCCCGGCCCGCCGTGGTCCGTCGACGTGGATCCGGAGTCGCTGCTCTAGACGGTCAGTCGACGTCCCGCCGGTAGGCGACCAGCACGCCTCCGACCTTCCGCTCGAGGCCCTGCAAGTACTCGATCTGGCTCGTCTCGAGGTCGACCGGATGCATGCCATCGGCGACGGTGTCCGGATCGATGGTCCCCCACTGGCTCGGAGCGAATGCGATGACCACGTCGGTGTCGAGCGTGCGCTCCGCCTCGCTGACGAGCGCCACTTGCTCGGGTTCGAGGTCCGCGAAGGTCCATCCGTCGGCGCTCATGGCACCTCCTCCAGCGGGGACGACCCCGTCGGGGGGTCCTCCGTCGCGCCGATGATACGCCCATGACGACCGGGTTCTCGCGCAACGGTCTGGTTCGTGCGAGGATGGACAGTCCGAAGAGGAGTTATCACATGACCGACCCTATGACCCCGAATCACGACCAGCCGGTCGAGGGTTCCCCCAGCAAGTCCTACACCACGCCCGACGACGGCAACATCGGCGGATCCGATGCCGGCGCCAGCGCCGGAGCGAAGGCGACCGACGTCCTCGAGCAGCTCCGCGAGGCCGTCGAGGACTTCGCCGAGAAGGCGACGCCTGTCGTCCGCCAGTTCTCCGCCAAGGCCGCCGAAGTCGTCGCGAGCGCGGCCGACAAGGCCGTCCCACTCGCCCAGAAGGCAGGCGAAGTGACCGCGGACGCGAGCGGCAAGCTCGCCGTCAAGTCACGCTCGTGGGCCGCCGATGTCCGCGAATCCCTGTCAACGAACGGCTCGACCGACAAGACCGACAAGACCGACCCGCCGACCACGATCTAGGCGCACACCACAGGAACGCCGCGTCCGCCCCAGTTACCTTTTCGCGACAAGTGCCTCGTGATCCTCGACTTCGTAGGCACCTGAGAGCGATTTGGGCGGTCGATCAAGCACGCCTGTCCGGAAACCGTGCCTCAGGCTGACACTGGTCGGCCGATCACGCTCGGTCGTACGGAAGATGTTCCTGAGGGTGACACGGACGGTGTCGCGGCGCCCTTAAGGCCGCGTTCGAGCGCCGCGGCGTCCCTGCGGTGGGCCCTCATATAATCCGCCGCATGTCTGTGCGTCCGATCGTCATGCTCGGGGATCCGCGCTTGCGCCTGAAGGGCAAGCCGGTCGACAGTTTCGGCAAGTACCTGCACGAGCTGCTCGACGATCTCGCCCATACCATGCGCGACGCGCCGGGCGTCGGCCTTGCCGCGCCCCAGCTCGGGGAGGCAGTCCAGGCCTGCGTGATCGAGCTCGAAGACACGCTCCACGAGCTCGTCAATCCGCGCATCGTCCGTTCGACCGGGGATGACCGCGACCTCGAGGGCTGCCTGTCCCTTCCCGGATACGTCGCGTACGTGACCCGGCGAGAGCGCGTTTGGGTGGTCGCGCAGGACCGCTACGGCAAGAAGTTCAAGCTCGCTGGGTCCGGGTTACTCGGCCGGGCCCTGCAGCACGAGCTCGACCATCTCGAGGGCAAGCTCTACATCGACTACCTCGATTCGATGGACGAGCTCATGGTGGTCGGCGCGGGCAATGAGGACGACGCCGAGGTCCGCGAGGCGACGAGCGCCCTGGCGTGACGGGCCGGCCGTCGTGACTGGCGGGCGCGCCGACGACGCGCGGGTGCGAACCGTCTTCCTGGGGAGTGGCGGCTTCGGTCGCGAGACGCTCCGGCGGCTCGCCGGTCGTGACGACGTGGACCTCGTCGGGGTCGTCAGCGCGCCGCCTCGACCCGCCGGCCGCAGCCAGCGACGGACCCAGACCCCGATCGCCGATCTGGCCGGTGAGCTGGGGATCGACACGCTCCTGACACCCGAGCGCTTGCGCGTGCCGGAGTCGATCGCCGCGGTCCTCGCGCTGCGGCCGGACCTCCTCGTGCTCGCGGACTACGGGCAGATCGTCCCGGCCGCGCTCCTGGGCGTCCGCCACGGCGCCCTCAACCTCCACCCGTCCCTGCTGCCGCGCCACCGCGGCGCGACCCCCATCCCCTCGGCGATCCTGGCCGGTGACGCCGAGACCGGGGTGTCCGTGATGCGGATGGACGCGGGGCTCGACACCGGACCGATCATCGACCAGGAGCGTTTGGCGCTCGACGGCACCGAGACGACGCCGACGCTCGAAGCGGCACTCGAGGAGGTGGCGGCCGGCCTCCTGGACCGAAACCTTAGCCCCTGGATCCGTGGCGAGATCGAGGCGCGACCCCAGGACGACGCGAGCGCCACGCTCACCCGCCCGTTACGGCGCGAGGATGGTCGCCTCGACCCGCGGCGGAAGGCGATCGACCTGGAGCGCCAGGTCCGCGCCTACCAACCCTGGCCCGGTTCGTTCGTGGACACGCCCGTCGGCAGGATCGTCGTCTGGTCGGCCGCCGTGGACGGCTCCGGCGGATCGCCGCAGGGCACGTTCGACGTGCTTGGCCTGGGCGTGGGAGACGGCGAGCGCCTGCGACTCATCGAGGTCCAGCCCGCCGGCGGCACGCGCATGACCTGGGAGGCGTTCGTCCGCGGCCGGCCATCGATCGCGGGCGCGCGGGTCGAGCCGGCGCCCTGAACGACCCGGGCGGGTGCTCCTGTCACCTGCGCTAGCCTTGAGCCCGTGACGAACGACCTCCGACCAGGCCTATCCGGGGCGACCCCCGATCAGCTCGCCGCGTGGGTGGCCGCCCAGGGTGAGCCGGCGTTCCGCGCGCGCCAGATCGCCGACGCAGTCTGGAAGGACGGCGGCGTGACCGATGCGGCGGACATCCGCACCTTGCCGGCAGCGCTGCGCGAGGCGCTGGCGCGCGACTTCCGCCTCGACACCGTCCACGACTCCGAGTTGCGCGTCGCCGACGGCGGCCTGACCGAGAAGGCGCTCCATCGACTCGACGACGGCCAGCTGATCGAGTCCGTCCTTATGCACTACCCGGCCCGCGGCGCCTCCCGCGAACGCCACACGCTGTGCATATCCAGCCAGGCCGGGTGCGCGGTGGGCTGCCCGTTCTGTGCCACCGGCGAGCTCGGATTCGGGCGCGACCTCGAGACGGCGGAGATCGTCGACCAGGTCCGCCACGCCGCCCGACGCCTCGCCGCGGACGGGAAGCGCCTCACGAACATCGTGTTCATGGGCATGGGCGAGCCGCTCCTGAACCTCGATCGGGTCCTCGCGTCGGTCGAGGCCCTCAACGATCCGCACCGGTTCGGCCTCGGGGCGCGGCACATCACGGTGTCCACGTCCGGCGTCGTGCCCGGGATCCGCCGCCTCACGGCGCTCGGGCCGCAGTTCACCCTCGCCGTCTCGTTGCATGCCGCTCGCGATGCCTTGCGCGACGTGCTGGTGCCGCTGAACCGACGCTGGCCGGTGGCCGAAGTCATCGACGCCGCGCGCGCCCACGCCCGCGAGACGGGCCGGCGGATCAGCTACGAGTACACGATGATCGGCGGCGTGAACGACACGGACCTCGATGCGCATGCACTCGCCGACCTGCTGCGCGGGGATCACGCGCACGTGAACCTCATCCCGATGAATCAGGTCGCGCACACGCCGTGGCAGGCCAGCCCGATGCCCGTCATCGAGGCGTTCGCCGGGGTGCTGGGCGACGCCGGGATCAGCACCACGATCCGGCGCAATCGAGGGCAGGAGGTCGGCGCGGCATGCGGACAGCTGGCCGCCGAGCGGGCAGGGGAGCCGCCCGCGCCCGCCGTCGCGCGCCGGCGTGAACGACTGGAGCTCGCGAGTGCGGCTGCATTGCGCGGCGAGCGGAGCGAGGAGCCGGCGCCTGCCATGGCGGGCGACCCGGCGCGGACCACGGCTGGCGACGAGCCATGAGCAAGAAACCGGCCGCCGACGCCCCGCGCGAGACCGGCCGGGCGCGGATCGCGGCCAGCATCCTCGACGCCGACCTCGGGAACCTTGCCCACGCCGTTCGCCGCGTAACGTCGGCCGGCGCGGATCGGGTCCATCTCGACGTCATGGACGCCCACTTCGTCCCGAACCTCACCTTCGGCGCGAAGACCATCAAGGCGTTGCGCCCGCGGACCACGGTCCCGTTCGATGCGCATCTGATGGTGAGCGAGCCCGGCCGCTACATCGACGAATACCTGGACGCGGGCTGCGACTCGGTGACCTTCCACGTCGAGATCGACGAACCGATCGTGCCGACGTTGAAGGCGATCCGGGCCGCAGGTCGCGCGGCCGGCCTGGCGGTCAAGCCGGCGACCCCGCTATCGACGCTCGAGCGGTATGCCGAGCTGCTCGACATCGTCCTGATCATGACCGTCGAGCCGGGCTTCGGCGGGCAGGCGTTCATGGGCGACGTGCTCGCCGCCAAGGCGGCGGGGGCGCGTGAACTCCTGCGACACAAGCTGTATGGCGGCGAGATCCACGTCGATGGCGGCATCAACCGGGAGACCGCCGAAACCGCCGGCTCGCTCGGGGTCGACGTCTTCGTCGTCGGCTCGGCGCTGTTCGTCCGCGGTCGCGACATGGGCCGCGAGATCCGACTGATCCGCGCCCTCGCCGACGAGGGCTACCAGTACGGGCCGAACCAGGGCGAGCCGCCGATCCCGCACGACCGGATGGCGACGATCACGTCGCTGCCCAAGCACCTCGCCCACCGGCTGATGGCCGAGATCGAGGCCACGGGCATCCCGGTGGTCATGCTGCGCGGCGATGGCCAGATCAACCCCGACGGCGTTCGCGACTACGACCTGCTGGTGCCGGCGTCGGTCGGAGCCCATGTCGAGAGGACCCATGGCGCTTCGCGCGATCGGCTGCTCACCGAGGCGGACGCGTGGCGGACCGAGCTACTGGCTCGCCAGGGGTGAGGGCGCTCCTGCAGCGCACCAGCGGCGCGTCCGTGGTGGTGGACGGCGAGGTCATCGGGTCGATCGGGTCGGGGCTCGTCGTGTTCGTCGGGGTCGGACCGGCCGACGATGAGGCCGAGGCCGATAGGCTGGCTCGCCGGATCACGGAGCTGCGCATCTTCCGCGATGCCGAGGGCCGTACGAACAGCTCCCTCATCGATGTTGGCGGCGCCGTGCTGCTGGTCTCGCAGTTCACGCTGTTCGCCGACACGCGACGGGGTCGGCGGCCGGGGTTCACGGGTGCGGCGCCGCCGGAGCAGGCGGAACGGCTCTACGAGCGGGTGGCGGCGGCCCTACGCGAGCTGGGCATCGACGTCGCCACTGGCCGGTTCGGGGCGGAGATGGCGGTCGACATCACGAACGACGGCCCGTTCACGATCTGGCTCGACACCGACGACCGCTGAACAAACGGGTCCTGGAACCACCAGCGTTCCAACGGACGAAGGAGCGCCCGCTCAAGGGCGTTTGGAACGTGCCATGTCCCCATCCGACCCCCGAAGTCCTAGATCTGGGGCCCTCGGGCGCCCGTTGGACCGCTGCTGGCGCCACGTGCCGGCGGCAGCTGCGTGGCGCGCCCGCCGGACATACAACGACCAGGCCCCGAGGGACCCGGTCGGGAACGGAACGATCAGCCGGCCGAGCCGGCGAGGGTTACTGGGACGACTTGAGCAGCGTGCGTCGGCAGCGCGTGCAGACCAGCGACTTCGTCGGCTGGCCCTTCACATCGATGACGAGCGGCTGGAGATTGGGCTGCATGCGGCGATGGGCTCGGACGCGGTTCATGCCCGACGACTGCGGGTTGAAGCCGCCCATCGAAGCCTTGCCGCAGATCGCGCAGGAGCGGGCCATGCGTATCCTCAGAGATGGTGTCAATGGAGGCGTCGGGCAGGACTGCCCGAGCGGGGCGGTATGATAGCACACGCTCCGGGCCGCTCCTTCGGACGCGGTCCCAGGACCGACCATGGCTCGAGCAGCGCCCGACCTCGCCCCCGCAGGGAGGACCCAGCCCGCGTGGCCATCCGTCCGACACCCGGCCGGTCCCTCGTTACCGGCCGTGCCCTGGCCGACATCGTGCGCGCCGCAACGCTCGGGTCGTACGGCGTCAGCGCGTTCGCCGGCGGGCCGCTGACCCGGCTCCTGGCACGCCTCGGGCTCGCCCAGCCCGGCCTGGCGATCCGCTTCGACGACGGCATCGATATCGACCTCGACCTGACCGTCGCCCTCGGGGTCCCGGTCGCGGAGGTCGCGCGCCAGGTCGACTCGGCCATCCGCTACGCGGTGCGCGGGGCCCTGGGCCAGGAAGTCGGCCGCATCGCCATCCACGTCGACGGGCTCCACGTCCCGGCCGACGGGGCCTTGCCATCCGGGCCCGATGCCCTGCCTACCGGCATCCGGCCGCGGGACCTCGCCGACAGCGGCACGGACGTCGCCTAGATGGCCCGTCGGGCCTGCGACGGGAATGGCCTGCTCGATGCCTTCCGCGCCGCGGTCGCCAACCTCGAGGCCTATGTCGATGAGGTCAACGGACTGAACGTCTACCCCGTGCCGGACGGGGACACCGGTTCCAACATGCTGGCGACCGTGAAGGCGGCCCTCGAAGAAGCAGAATCCGTGGCCGGCCAGCCGGCCGACCGGATCGCCGCCGCCATCAGCTTCGGGGCGCTCATGGGCGCGCGCGGCAACTCCGGCGTCATCACGAGCCAGATCTTCCGGGGCATGGCCGATGGTCTCGGCGGCAAGCGCCGGTTCAACGGCCTCGACCTGGCCCACGCGCTGTCGGAGGGGGCGCGGACGGCCTATGCGGCCGTCGCCAAACCCGTCGAGGGCACCATCCTGACGGTCATCCGCGAGTCGGCAGCGGGTGCGGTCGAGACGGCGGAGCACGACAACGACATCGAGGCCGTGCTCGGCGCGACCCTGGCTGCAGCGGAGCGGTCCGTCGCGAAGACACCGAGCCTGCTGGCCATCCTGCGTGAGGCCGGGGTCGTCGACGCCGGCGGGCAGGGCCTCTACCGCCTCTTCCAGGGTGCACTCCTGCATCTGCTCGGGAAGGCACCGGTCACGACCGGGCGACGGCCGGCGGCTGCGGGCGTGAAGCCATCGACTCTCGTGGCGCACGCCGACGAGGGGTTCGGCTACGAGACGATGTTCCTCCTCCAGGCCGTGGGGCACGCGCCGCTCGACGTCGACGCCATCCGCGACCACCTCGAGACCATCGGCGAATCCGTGCTGGTCGCGGGCGATGGGCGCGCCCTCAAGGTCCATGTCCACAACGAGCGACCCGACCAGGTCATCGGGTACGGCCTCGGGCTCGGCTCCCTGAGCCGGATCAGCGTCGAGAACCTCGACAACCAGGCCCGCGACGTTCGCGAGACGCGCGCCGCGGCGTTCACGGCGAGTGCCCCGACGGAGACCAACGGCGGGGAGGCCCCCGTGTCGGCCAACGCGACGGCGCAGGCGCCCGCGGCCGTCTCGGACCCGGGCAACGGCGTCGTGGCACCGGCGCTCGCCGTCGTCGCGGTCGCGGCGGGTGACGGCCTGGCCGCCATCTTCCGTGACTTCGGCGTCGCCGCCGTGGTCCAGGGCGGCCAGTCGGCGAACCCCAGCACCGGCGAGTTGCTGGAGGCGGTCCGCGCCATCGACGCCCGGGAGGTCCTGCTCCTCCCGAACAACCCGAACGTCGTCCTCGCCGCGCGCCAGGTCGCCCAGATGACCGAGCGACCCGTGTCGGTCGTGCCCACCCGGAACGCCGCCGAGGGCTTCGCCGCCCTCCTCGCGCTCGACCCCCAGATGGACGCCGCGGCCAACGTCGGACCGATGACCGAGGCCGGTCGGTCCATCCAGAGCCTGGTCGTCACCGAAGCCGTACGCGACGCGAAGATCGGCGGGCGCAAGGTCAAGCGCGGCCAGACCATCGCGCTCGACCCGGACGACGGGCTGGTGGCGGTCGACAGCGACCGTGACAAGTCCGTCCTCGCCGCGATGCGAGCACTCAAGCCGGGCTCCGAGCTCGTCACGATCTTCTATGGCGACGGTGCCGACCTGGCGGAGGCCGAGGCGATCGCGCGCAAGATCGGCGGCGTCATGCCCGGCGCGGAGATCGAGGTCCGGCACGGCGGGCAGCCCTTCTACCGGTACCTGATCTCGGCGGAGTAGGCGGGTCGATGGCGAGACCCGCGACCGCGAAGAAGGCGCCGGCTCCGGCGATCCCGCCCCCGCCGACGGACCCGGTCGAGCTCCTCGACACGCCCCTGGCGCGCTCCGGCCTGGCCGCCGGTGCCCAGCTCCGTCGGGCGGGCATCCGGCTCGACTTCTACACGGTCCGCGACCTCCTGTTCCACTTGCCACGGCGGTACGACGACCTGCGCGAGATGCGGGTCATCCGCGACCTGTACATGGAGCAGGACGGGGCCGTCGTTTCGGTCAAGGCGACGGTCGGCGACGTACGGGTCGAGCCCGGCTTCCGCGGCCGCATCCAGCGCACGATCGCGCGGCTCGAAGACGACACCGGAAGCATCGACGCGACCTGGTTCGGCCGGCGCTTCATCGAGCGCCGCTTGCCGGTCGGTGGCGAAGTCGTCGTGTCCGGCAAGGTCAAACACTTCGGGCGCAAGCTCACGCTCGACAACCCCGAGTTCCAGGTGCTCGCCGGCGAGACCGAGGTCCTCCACGCCGGCCGGATCGTGCCGGTCTATCCGCTGACCGCTGGCCTGCCGGCCGCTCGCCTCCGCAGTGCCATCCGCGAGGCCATCGACAAGGCGGGTCACGCCTACCCGGAGTACCTGCCGGCCTCCGTCCTGACCGAGGAGCGGCTCGTGCCGATCGCCCGGGCCGTCGAGGAGGCGCACTACCCCGAGACGTTCGAGGGCCGGGACGCGGCGCTGGAGCGCTTGGCCTTCGACGAGCTCCTGGCGCTCCAGCTCGGGATGGTCCAGCGCCGCCGCCAGCGGGTCCGTGACGCGGCACCGGTCGTGACCCTGGGCGGGCCGCAGGACGCGGCGGTCCGGACGGCCCTCGTCGACGCGATCGGGGCGCGCCTTGGCCAGGCCGTGGAGCTGACCGTGGACCAGGACGCCGCGATGTCGTCGATCCGAGCCGACCTCGCCCGGCCGACCCCCATGCTCCGGCTGCTCCAGGGCGACGTCGGGTCGGGCAAGACCGCGGTCGCGGCCTACGCGCTGGCCGCGACGGCCCGGGCCGGGCTGCAGGGCGCCCTCCTCGCCCCGACCGACCTGCTCGCCCGGCAGCACCTCGAGACCGTCGGGGCGCTGCTCGAAGGGGTCGGGATCGGCGTCACGCTGCTGACCGGGTCGCTCAAGGCGGACGTCAAGGCCAAGGCGCAGGAAGCGATCGCCTCGGGCCAGGCGCTCGTGGTCGTCGGCACGCATGCGCTCATCCAGGAGGCGGTCACGTTCGCCGATCTCGGCCTCGTCATCATCGACGAGCAGCACCGCTTCGGCGTGGACCAGCGTGGCCAGCTGGAGGCAAAGGCCGGCGGCCGCTCGCCGCACGTGCTGCTGATGACCGCGACGCCCATCCCGCGCACCCTGGGCCAGGTGCTCTACGCCGACCTCGACGTCTCCGACCTGCGGACCCCGCCGGTCGGGCGCGTCCAGATCCGGACGGGCATCCGGCGCCCCAACGAGCTCGATGGCACCTGGCGAAAGGTCCGCGAGGAGGCCGCGCTCGGCCATTCGACCTTCGTCGTCGTCCCGTTGATCGAAGAAGGCGCCGACGAATCGGAAGGAGCCGTCGCCGCCGAGACGGAAGCGGTCCGGTTGAGCGCACTGCTCGATCCGCTCCGGGTCGGGATGGTCCACGGCCGCATGAAGCCCGCCGAGCGGGACACCGAGATGACCCGGTACCGGGAAGGCGAGCTGGACGTGCTGGTGGGGACGACCGTGGTCGAGGTCGGGGTCGACGTGCCGGCCGCCACGATGATGGTCATCCAGGGGGCCGACCGGTTCGGGCTCGCCCAGCTCCATCAGCTGCGCGGGCGAGTCGGCCGCGGCTCGGTCGAGTCGTTCTGCGTGCTCGTGTCCGAATCCGCGGACGAAGTCGCGCAGGCGCGGCTCAAGGCCGTGGCCGAGACGCACGACGGGTTCGCCTTGGCCGAGAAGGACTTCGAGCTGCGCAAGGAGGGCAACGTCCTGGGCCTCGCCCAAAGCGGGTTCCCGAGACTCCGTGTCGCCTCGCTGCAGGAGGCGGCGCACCGCGACCTCGCGGTCCGGGCACGCACGCACGCCGAGACGCTGCTCGACGCCGAGGGCCGCCTGGACCCGCCCCGCCCGGCCCTCGCCGCGGAGTTGGAGCGTGGCTGGCTCCGGCATCTCCTGGCCGCGGAACCGGCGAGCGGCACGTGACGGCTCATGCCTGACGCCGGCCGGGTGATCGCCGGCACCGCCCGCGCCACCCGCCTGGAGGCCCCCGGGGAGGGGACCCGTCCCCTGGCCGATCGGGTCAAGCAGACGCTGTTCGCCATCCTGGAACCGGACCTGCAGGGCGCGATCTTCCTCGACCTGTTCGCCGGCAGTGGCGCGGCGGGGATCGAGGCGCTCTCCAGAGGGGCCGCCCACGCGACCTTCGTGGAACGCGACCAGGCGGCCGTCGCGGTCATCAAGGCGAACCTGGCACGGACGCACCTCGCCGACCGCGCCACCGTGACCAAGGCCGATGCGCTGGCGTGGTTGCGCGCCCCGGCGCGCGCCCGCGACCCCGCCTCGACCGCCGTCCTGATCGACCCGCCCTACGACGACCCCGCCGCCCTGACCGCTGCCCTCGAGGCCGTTGGTCCGCTCCTCGCCCCGAACGCGCGGGTCGTCGCCAAGCACTTCTGGCGCGACGCCCCGCCGGCACGGATCGGGCTGCTAGCATCGGACCGCGAGCGCCGTTTCGGCGAGACGGCCCTCACCTTCTACCGCCGTACGGAGGACGCATGAGCGTCGCGGTCTACCCGGGATCGTTCGACCCGATCACCAACGGCCACCTCGACATCGTCGAGCGCTCGGCCAACGTCTTCGATCGCGTCATCATCGCCGTGCTCGCGAACCCGCGGAAGACGCCGCTCCTCTCGGCCGACGAACGGATCCGGGTCATCCGCGAGGCGCTCGCCGACGCCGGCTCGCCAGCCGACCGCATCGAGGTGGCGAGCTTCGACGGCCTCACGATCGACTTCTGCCATGCCCGCGGCGCGACCGCCATCGTCCGCGGCCTGCGCGCGATCAGCGACTTCGAGACGGAGATGCAGCTGGCCCACAACAACCGGGTCCTGGCGCCCGACATCGACACCGTCTTCTTCATGACCTCGGTCGCCAACGGCTATGTCAGCTCGAGCCTGGTCAAGGAGATC
>Ga0070699_100003086_pt1 | contig 14753 bp, 11 predicted proteins | sample KBSK1503metaG_FD_65473 | JGI IMG/M metagenome (GOLD analysis project Ga0070699, IMG submission 65473) | Corn, switchgrass and miscanthus rhizosphere microbial communities from Kellogg Biological Station, Michigan, USA - KBS K1-50-3 metaG | ecosystem: Host-associated > Plants > Roots >...
GGCGGTCCCGGCTACAAGTTCGAGGACGAGCCGGTCAAGGGCGAGTACCAGCGCGGGTCGCTGGCGATGGCCAATGCCGGCCCGAACACCAACGGCAGCCAGTTCTTCATCTGCACGGACGACCTCGCCGGCCGCCTGCCGAAGAACTACACGCTGTTCGGCCAGGTGACGCGCGGGCTCGATATCGTCGACAAGATCGTGTCGGCGCCGCGTGACGGCAAGGACCTGCCGCACGAGCCGGTGGCGATGACCAAGGTGACCGTCCACGAGGACTGAAACCGCCCCGGTGGTGCCCCGGGCAACACAAAGATTAAGGAATTTACACAGTTCCCTGTGCCAAAACCCTTGGAAAACGGCCCCTCACGAGGTAGGATATGGGGGCTGTTAATTCAGCGCTGCCCCAGCGTCAAGGTCATGGGTAGGTAGGGTCAGGGTAGTCGGTGCAGCCGACGTGATAGATGCCTTTGGCGCGTGGCAGAAGCGTCCGCCTCGGCGGATACCTTCACCGGGACAGCATCGGAGCGGCTCCTTCGGGAGCCGCTCCGTCTTCATGTCTGCGGCTCTTCGGGCGCGTCCGGGGCGCCGCTTAGGGCGCCTCGCGCGGGTGACATCCGCAGGAATTCCGTGACCCGCATCAGGCCCGGGAAAGCGCGCCGCGACGTCAACTCGCCCGCCCTGACTCCTTGCGTGCTAGGACGAGCGTAGGCGAAGCGGCGGCTTCTATCGTGCTACTTGACAGTAGCAGGTTCTCGGTGCAGGATACGTGCTATGGAGCGGTAGCACGTAATCGCTCCCCTGCAAAGGAGCACCGAGATGGTTGCCATCACCCGTGGGGAACCCACCACCATCCATGCAGCGACGATCGTCCTGCGCACGATCGTCGTCCTGCTGGCCCTCGCCACGGCCGCGATCCATGCGTCCCTTGGCGGGATGATGTTCATGGCCAACGCCGTGGGCTACTCGGTCCTGGCGCTCGCGATGGTCGTTCCCGGGCCCCTCGCCCGGTATCGCTGGCTGGTTCGGCTGGCGCTCATGGGCTTCGCGGCCGTGACCATCGCGGGCTGGGTGGCCTTCGGCGCGCGATTCGATCTCGCGTATCTCGACAAGGCCATCGAAGTCGCGTTGATCGGGATCCTGCTCCTCGAGCAGTGGCGGTCGGACGGCGGCCCGGCCGGCGTCTATCGGCTCGTTCGCCGGCTGCTTGGTGGCATCGCTGCTGGCACATTCGCGAGGCATGCCCGCTAGCCACCGACCACCCGCCTCCTCCTCAAGGCTGGCCGCGCGAGTGCCGCGGCCAGCCTTTCCGCGTCCGATGCGCCTACATGCCACGGATGGGCAGTCTCATCCAGTAACGTGCCGCTCGTGCGTTCGCCGCTTCCCCGCATCTCGGCCGCGGCCGCGCGGCGCATCGCGCTGGCGGCGCAGGGATTCGCCGACGCCCGGCCGAACGGGCGCGTCGATCGCCGCCATCTCCGGCGGATGGTCGATCGGATCGGCCTCGTCCAGATCGACTCGGTCAACGTCCTGGTTCGCGCCCACGAGCTGACACCGTTCGCCCGGCTCGGGCCGTACCCGCGATCGCTCATCAAGGACAGCACCGAGGTCCACCGCGACCTGTTCGAATACTGGGGCCACGCCGCCTGCCTGATGCCGATGGCGACCCAGCCGCTCTGGCGCTGGCGGATGGCGGAGCTCCGGGAACGCTGGCGGGAAGGGGTGAACGTCACCGAGGAGTACCGACCGGGCTACGCGGCCGCCGTCCTCGACGAAGTCCGCGACCGTGGCCCGCTCGCCGCCAGCGAGCTCACGGACGGCGGCGCCTCAACGGGCCCGTGGTGGGGCTGGGCCGAGGGCAAGTCTGTGCTCGAGTGGTTGCTGGCGGCCGGCGACCTCAGCATCGCCGGCCGGCGCAATGGCTTCGAGCGCGTGTACGACCTGACCGAGCGCGTCGTGCCCGCCGCGGTCCTCGGGACCCCGACCCCGTCGATCGAGGACGCGCATCGGGAGCTCGTGCGGATCGCGTCGCGAGCCCTCGGCATCGCGACGCGGGCCGACATCTCGAACTACTTCTACCTGCGCGCGGATCGCACGACGAGGAGCATCGCCGCGCTGATCGAGGGAGGGGAGCTGCAGGCGGTCAAGGTCGACGGCTGGTCGGATCGCGCCTACCTCGCGACGACGTCCCGTCGGCCGCGGCGTGTCGACGCCCGTGCGCTCGTGGCCCCGTTCGACTCGCTCGTCTTCGATCGCGCCCGCGCCGAGCGGCTGTTCGGGATGCGCTACCGGATCGAGCTCTACACGCCGGCACCGAAACGCATCTACGGCTACTACGTGCTGCCGTTCCTGCTCGGCGACACGCTGGTGGGCCGGATCGACCTCAAGGCCGACCGAGCCCGAGGTGCGCTCCTGGTGCAGGCCGCGCACGGCGAGTCGGGCGTCGACATCCCGATGGTTGCCGCCGCGTTGGCCGTGGAACTGCGGGTCATGGCTGGCTGGCTCGAGCTCGACGACATCGAGGTCCGGCAGCAAGGAGATCTCGCACCGGCCCTCGTCGCGAGGCTGTGAGGGGCTCGCGTCTGGCTTGGCCCTGGGGCGGGACCGCCCGGCGCGTGCTGGTCAGATGCCGAGCTCGTCGATCGACGCGTGGAGCTCGGCCGCGTCGCGATAGACGCGGAACGCGCCGGCGCCGAGCAGCTCGTCCTCGCCGTAGCCACCGGACAGCAGCCCGACGCTGAGCATCCCGGCTCGCCGTGCGGCGAGCAGGTCCCAAACAGCGTCGCCGATGACATAGCAGTCCCCGATCGCCACGCCCAGGCGCTCCTGGCAGGCCAGAAATAGGTCGGGCTCGGGCTTGGCCCGCAGGACGTCGCCACGATCGACGACGACCGTCTCCGGCGGGACGCCCAACGCCTCGAGCGAGGCGTCGATCTCGGGTCGGCGCCCCGACGTGGCGATGCCGTGCGGCACGCCCTCAGCGCGAAGGAACGCGAGGAGTTCCACGGCGCCAGGCAGCGGCCGGCGCTCCGGCAGCAGCTCCCGGAACAGGACGCCGTGACGCTGCTGGATCGTCTCGGCCTCCTCATCGGTCAACGGCCGGCCGGCCTCGCGGGCCACGGCCCGGGTGAACAGGCCACCGCTCATCCCGATGCGGCGGTGGATGCGCCAGCCCTGGATCGGCAGACCGACCTCGGCCAGCGCACGCTGCCAGGCGAAGACGTGGGCATAGACGGTGTCCACGAGGGTCCCGTCGAGATCGAAGATCAGGGCTCGCATGCGGGCACCTTCTACGGCCGGGAAGGCGCCTCGTCGGCCGGGGCGTGCTCGGCCCCGGACAGCTCGGCGGCCGCCGCGCGCACGGCGGCCACGATCCCGACGTAGCCGGTGCAGCGGCAAAGGTTGCCCGACAGCCCGGCGCGGATCTCCTCCTCGGTCGGATCGGGATCCGCCTGCAGGAGGGCGGCAGCGCTGATGAGCATCCCCGGCGTGCAGAAGCCGCACTGGACCCCGCCGTGCTCGACGAAGGCACGCTGCAGCGCATGCAGCTCGGAACCGGACGCGAGGCCCTCGACGGTCGTCACCGCGCGGCCGTCCGCCTGGAGCGCCAGGAAAGAGCACGAATTCACCGGCTTGCCATCGAGCATGACCATGCAGGCGCCGCATTCGGAGTCGTCGCAGCCCTCCTTGCTTCCGGTCAGGCCCAACTCGCCGCGAAGGACGGACAACAGGGTCCGCCCGGCGTCGAGCTCGACGGCATAGCTCGTTCCGTTCACGAGGAGCGTGGCCGGATATCCCACGTTCAGTCGGCTCCGAACAGGCTGGCGCTGGCGGGGATCTCCACGGTCTCGCCGCGCGCGCGGGCGATCGCCCCTGAGACGGCACGGCGCACGACCACGGCCGCCATGGCGGTGCGATAGTCGAGGGACGCCCGGACGTCCGAGATCGGCGTCGCCGCTTCGGCGGCGAGTCGGCCGGCTTCCGCGGCTGCGGCCGGGCCACCGTCACTGCCGACGAGCGCGGCCTCGGCGGCGGCCACCCGGCGGACGGTCGGGGCGAGGGCGGTGATGGCGATCCGGGCGTCACGGATGACACCGTCTTCGAGGCGAACCACGACCGTGGCGCCCACGACCGCGATCTCCATCTGCCGCCGGAACTCGAGGCGGACGTAGCAGCTGCCCGCACCGGCGACCGCTGGCACCTCGACCGCGACGATGATCTCGCCCGGGACGAGGCTGGTCCGGCCGGGCCCGGTGAACAGGTCGGCGAGCGCGACCCGACGGCTCCCCGCTGTCGAGCGAACCTCCACCTCGGCATCGAAACAGAGCAGCGGACCGCTCGTCTCGGCCGCCGGCGAGGCATTCGCGAGGTTCCCTCCGATGGTCCCAAGGTGCCTGGTGGCCGGCGAGCCGACGATGGAGGCCGCATCGGCGATGGCCGTCCAGCGCTCGCGGATCGCCGAGTGGGCGGCGAGGGTCGCGTGGCTCGTCGTCGCCCCGATCCGGAGTCCATCCGGGGTCTCGTCGATGCCGCGCAGCTCGGCGATCCGGTCGAGGGCCACGAGGTCGTCGGGCATCGACCACTTGCCCTGCCGCGTGCCGACGACGAGGTCCGTCCCGCCGGCGACCGGCCGATGTCCGGCCGCCGCTGCCGTCAGGGCTTCGTCCAGCGCCGTCGGCGCCGAGAAGTGGCCGGCCAACTCAGGCGTCGCCGTCGTTCGACGCAAGCGCGGCCCACACCCGCTCCGGCGTCATCGGCAGCTCGTTGACCCGGACCCCGACCGCGCGGGCGATGGCATTGGCGATGGCGCCGGGGGTCGGGACGCACGGCGGCTCGGCGATGCCCTTGAGGCCCTTCGGGCCGCCGGTCGGCGACGGCGCGTCGACGAAGTCGACGTGGATATCCGGGACGTCGGCGACGGTCTGGAGCTTGTAATCGAGGAGGTAGGCGTTGCGCTGCCGGCCGTCGTCCGACAGCTGGACACCCTCGGTCAGCGCCTGGCCGATGCCCATCGCCACGCCGCCGTGGATCTGGCCCGCCGCCCCGACCGGGTTGATGACCACGCCCGATTCGTGGGAGGCAGCGACCTCGAGGACGCGGACGACGCCGGTGTCGCGGTCGACCTTCACGCGGATGGCGTGGGTGAAGAACGTCGGGGCCGCGAAGGACTCGCCACCGAGTCGACCGACGCAGCTCGACGTCTCGACGGCCGGGGTGGGCGGCGGCTCACCGGAGCCCTTGCCGAGCAGCAGTCCGGCGCCCGCGGCCTGCGACGCCAGCTCGGCGATCGTCACCGACGCGGTGCTGCTGCCCTTGACCCGGGCCGTCCCGTCGACGAGCTCGATGTCCGCGCGGTTGGCCTCGAGCAGGTCGGCGGCCAGGTCGAGAAGCTGCTCGCGGACCTCGGTGGCCGCGGCGATGACCGCGCGGCCATTGTTGAATGTCGTCTGCGATCCGCTGGCCCCGCCGTCATACGGCCCGGCGTCGGTGTCCTGGTAGAGGATGCGGAATTCGTCCGGCCGCATGCCGAGGACCTCGGCCGCGAGGATCGGGAGCGCCATGACGGCGCCGGTGCCGCACTCCTGGGCGCCGGTCACGATCGTGCCGCTGCCGTCGGCGTTGATCCGCAGGTGCGCGCCTGACGGGCCAGGGAACGATGGCCACCAACCCGTCGCGATGCCGATCGCTTCGCCATCGGGCAGCGGCTTGCCCCAGCCGACCTTGGCGGCCGCGCGCTCCAGCGTCTCGAGCGCGCCGATCCGCTCGAAGACCTGGCCGGTCGGGCCGGTGTCACCTTCGCGGACGAGGTTGCGCCGCCGGAACTCCACGGGATCGAGGCCGAGTCGCTCGGCGACGACGTCGTGATGCTGCTCGACCGCCCAGCAGGTCGTCGGGCCGGTCGGCGCGCGAACCGACCCGGATGGCTGCGTGTTCGTGTAGACGACGTCGACCGCGACGTCGACGTTGGGGACGCGGTACGGGCCGACGGCGAACATCCCGGCCATCTGGCCGAGGTAGGGCTCGTCCATGCTGTAGGCGCCGTTGTCGATGATCAGGTGCCCGCGACGGGCAACGATCGTCCCGTCCTTCCGGGCGCCGGTCTCCAGCTCGATGATCATCCGCTCGCGGCGATGGTCCGGCAGCACGAACTCGTCGCGGCGCGAGAAGACGACCTTGACCGGCCGGCCGGCGGCCCGCGCCAGGGCGGCGACGTGCGGCTCGAACCCGACCTCGCACTTGGCGCCGAAGCCGCCGCCGAGGTGGGGCACGATGACCCGGATCCGGTTCTGCGGCAGACCCAGCGTCTCCGCCACGCCTGCCCTGGCCGCGAAGGGGACTTGCGTCGACGACCAGATCGTGACGCGATCGCCCTGCCATTCCGCGAGGATCGCCCGTGGCTCGATGGGGACGGCGTGCGAGCCGTCGGCGACGTAGCGGCCCTTGACGACGATGTCGGCCTCCGCCATCGCAGCGCCGGCGTCACCCTTGACGATGGTCGAGTGCGAGGCAACGTTCCGATCCCGGACCACGTTGTCATCGACCGCGTAGGCGGCCCAGTCGTCGTGGAGGAGCTGGCCGCCGGGACCCATCGCGGCCTCGAGGTCCGTCACGGCCTGGAGCACCTCGAGGTCGATGTCGATCAACGCCGCGGCGCGGGCCGCGAGCTCCGGCGTGGCCGCGGCCACCGCAGCGATCAGCTCACCCTCCCAGCGGACGACGTCGCGGGCGAAGAGCGTGCGGTCCTGGACGAACGCGCCGTAGCGGACGTCGGGGACGTCCGCGGCCGTGATGATGGCGTGGACGCCGGGCAGCGCCCTCGCCGCCGACGCGTCGATGCTGCGGATGCGCGCGTGCGGGACGCCGGCCGACCGGAAGGCGCCGTACAACATGCCGGTCAGGGAGAGGTCGGCGGCGTAGCGGCCGCTCCCGGTGACCTTGTCGCGGCCGTCCTGGCGGATGAGCTTCGGGGCGCTCGTGGCGGTCGCTGACGTCATGCCGGGAGCGTAGCGCACGGCGGTCTCCCAGAGGGCCGCGGCTCACACTTCGGTCCGGGTTCGCCAACGCCGGTATCATCGCGGTCCGCGCGCCTGTAGCTCAGTGGATAGAGCGTTGGGTTCCGGACCCAAAGGTCGCAGGTTCGAGTCCTGTCGGGCGCGCCAGACAGATCGTCGTGGCACATCCCGAACCTCGTGGCGACGGAACCCCTGCATGACGAACCCGACCCCCATCGAAGGGCCCGCCGAACTGCTCGCCCGCCTGGTCGGGATCGACTCGGCCAATCCTGATCTTCCGGCCGGTGGGGCGGGCGAGACTGAGATCGCCGACGCGTGCGCCGCGTGGCTCGCGGGACACGGCTTGGAGATCCACCGTCTGGAACAGCAGCCGGGCCGGCCGTCGATCGTCGCCATCGCAAGGGGCACTGGCGGCGGGCGATCGTTGATGCTGAACGGCCACCTCGACACCGTCGCCCTCGGCGACTTCGCGGGCGATGCCCTTAGCCCGTACGTCCGCGATGGCCGTCTGTACGGGCGCGGTGCCTTCGACATGAAGGGCGGGATCGTCGCGATGATGGTCGCAGGCGCGCACGCGACTCGAATGCCGCTGCGCGGCGACGTCCTCGTGACTTTGGTCGCTGACGAGGAGCGCGCCAGCTTCGGAACGGCCGAGGTGCTGGCGAGCTTTTCCGCGGACGCGGCGATCGTCTGCGAACCGACGCTCGAAGACCTGGTCGTCGCCCACAAGGGATTCACCTGGTTCGACGTCACGGTGGTCGGCGAAGCGGCGCACGGGTCGCGACCGGACCTGGGCATCGACGCCATCGCGATGGCTGGGCACTTCCTGGTCGCGCTCGAGGCGCTCGGGCGGCGCCTGGCGGACGGGACCGCGAATCCGCTCGTCGGGACGGGATCGATCCACGCGGGCGTCATCCGTGGCGGCGACGAACCATCGACCTACCCCGGATCGTGCGTGATCACGGTGGAGCGCCGGATGATCCCGGGCGAGGACGGCGACACCGTCGAGGCGGAGTTGCGAGGGCTGCTGGACGATCTCGCCGCCAGCCTCCCGAGCTTCGCCTACCGCCTGGAACCGAGTCTCTGCCGCGATCCGTGGGAGGCGGACCCGGACTCCCCGATCCGCGCGACGGTAGCGCGGCACGCCGCGGCTGTCCTCGGCCGGGCCGTGACCGAGCGCGGCGAGACTTACTGGACGGATGCCCAGTTGCTCGGCAGCGCGGGCATCCCGACGGTCCTCTTCGGCGTGGATGGCGGCGGCGCGCACGCCGCCTCAGAATGGGTCGAGCTCGCGTCCGTCGAACGCCTGGCCCGCGTCCTGACCGGCGTGATGGAGGAGTTCTGCGCCTGACGGCGGCTAGGCGGTCGAGACGCTCTCTGACCGCGTTACTGCCGGGTCCGTGGCCTCTCCCCCGACGCCCGCCCCGTGGCCGATGAGGAGCGTCGACGGGCGTGGCGACAGGAGTCGATCGAGGATCAGGCACGCCGCTCCGACTGCCGCCACATCCTCGCCGACGGTCGCGTCACCGACGGTCACGAGGTGCCTGGCGCCGCGCTCCGGTGAGTCGTTGATGCGAGCGACGATCTCGGAGCGCAGCAGCGGCGCGGCGCGCGCCCAGGCCGGACCGCCGAACACGATCTCATCGATGTCGAGCAGGTTCACGACCGAAACGAGCGCCGCCGAGATCAGGGCGGCTGCCCGCGCCATGACCTTGACCGCCGGCGCCTCCCCGCGATCCGCACGACGGATGAGCTCGGAGTAGGCGTCGTCGACCGCGGCGAGGTCATGGAGGTCTGGCGCGGCCTCGAGCGCGCCAGACTCGGCCGCCTGGCTCACCAGGTACTGCGGCGTGGCCAGGTGCCCGATCATGTCGCTGCGCCGTCGCGGGGGCAGGTCCGCGTGCGTCACGTGGATCGTGCCGCCGTCGCCGGCGTTCCCGGTCGCGCCGCGGACGACCTCCCCGTCCACGGCCAGCCCGATCCCGATACCGGTGCCGAGGTAGAAGAACGCGAAGTGGTCGTGCGCCTCGCCCGGGCGTGTCCAGAGCTCCGCGACGACGGCCGCGTTGACGTCCTTCTCCAGGACGACCGGAAGCCCGGTCGCCTCCGCGAGGGCGTCTCGGAGCGGCACATCACGCCAACCCTCGAGGAGCGGCGGGTCCACGATCACGCCGCGGTCCATGTCGATCGGGCCCGGGGCGGCGATACCGATGCCGAGGATCCGGTCGGTGGCCAGGCCGGCCGAGCGGATCAAGGTGCTGATCGACTTCGCCATCGACGTGATCACGTCATCCGGGCGGGTCGCTTTTGGCGTGCGCTCACGGGCGTGGGCGATCACGTCGCCGCGGAGGTCGAGCGCGACGTACGTGATGACGGTCGGGTCGAGGTGGACACCGATCGCCATCCGGCTGGTGGGATCGAGCTGCAGGATGACCCGCGGTTGGCCGCGGCCCGAGATATGCCGTCCGGCCTCGACGATCATGCCGTCGTCCAGCAGGCGCTTGGTCATGTTCGAGACGGTCTGCGAGGAGAGGCCCGAGCGCTCGGCGAGCTCGACTCGGCTCATCCCTGCCGGCTCCCGGCGGATGAGATCGAGGATGACCGCCTGGTTGAAGCCGCCGACGGCAGGCAGGTTCGTTCCCCGGCCCATGCTGACGGTTCGTCCTCCGGTGAACGCTCTGATCGCCCGATTGTGCGTCATCGGTCGGTGCGTTTCGGTCGGGCGCGGCCGTTCCCTGCCAGCGCGGATCGCACCGTCTCGCGCCAGTCCCCAGAGGCCGCCGGCAGATCGAACCCTGCGGCCCGAACGCCGCGCAGGGTCCCGAAGCGATTGGCGGTGACGCCCAGCGGCGCATCGATCGACTCGATGACGGCCTCGATCCCGAAGAGGCCGGCGATGATGGCTTCTGTCGCGGCCACGCCGGCGTTGCTCTCTCGATTGGACGCGCCCCGTTCCGCCACCCGAAAGCGTCCAGCACCGATCGCTTCGACCGCCTGACCCCAGAGCGCACCCGACGTGGCGCGATGGAGCCGGCTGAGGAAGTCAGCTGCGGCATCGGTCCGGCCAAGCTGGATGAGACCGTAGGCCGTCGCGCCCGGCCAGCCCGCGAACGCTCCGGACGCTCCGTGGTCCGGCCGATCGGCAAACGGCGCGATCGGGTCGTCCGGCGCGAGGGCATGCATCCAGTCGCCATCGATCAGGACGTGCTCGACGAAGTCCGCAAGCTCGTCGGCGATCCTTGGCTCGAGATCGTCCGCCATCTCCGCGGCGACGAGCTGGAAATCGAGGCAATGACCGATCACGTCGTTGCCCGCTGGATGCGCGATGCGCCATCGACCGCCGCCGGCGTACTGGCGAAGCACGGCTGTCGCGAGCTCGTCCGCGCTGGCCACCAGCGCCATCGCCTCGTCGGGTCGCTCGAGCTGGCGCTCGAGCCAGGCGAGGGTTCGGAGCATCCCGACCGATGCGGCGTTGAACGCGACGACGGCGTGTCGATAGTTCGGGACGCATTCGAGGAGCTCCCACGGATCGTCCCCGAAGTCGACGAGGACGCCTCCGGCGTAGGGAGCCCGCTCCCGTTCCGGCGGGATCGCGACGTGACGGAGGTGGTCGATGACCGTCCGCGCACCCGCTTGTTCGCCGAGGAACGCGACATCGCCGGTCACGCCGACGTAGGCCTGGATGCACCGGAACAGGGCGTAGTCGTTCGCTGCGTAGTGGTTACCGACCGGCATAAGGTGTCGGGTGTCGAAGGAATGCGAGGTGTCGTACGGCTGTGCGAGGGCCGCGACGATCCAGGCCCGCATCCCGACGGGCTCGAGCATCGAAGCCGTTCGCGCCCACTCCGAGATGTCCCAGAAGAAGGTCGTCGTTGGCCCGAGCCGCGGTCCACCGGTCAGGAAGACCGGTCCGAGACCACTCACCCCCGTGTTTCGCAGGTAGAGCGCGAGCAGGATCCCCGTGTAGTACGTCCGCGCCAGGCCGGCACGCTCGGTCTCGAGTACCGGCAGGTATCCGGAGTGGTCGTCGTTCCCGGCGGTGAAGGTGTTGAGCCACAGCCGGCGCCACCGATCGGGAATGGCTGCGAACGCAGCGGGCCCGTCCCGTGCCGTCTCGGCGGCACGGCTGACGACGGCCGCTCGGTCAACGCCCAGCTCCAGGGTCACCCACACCGTTTGCGACGCGCCTGGCTCGATCGACAGCCGCCATGCAGCAAGGGCGCGACCGTCCTCGAGCGTGACCTGCGAAGGCGTCGGAGCGACCGCATAGGCGGCATGTGCCGGGCTGCGCGTGTCGTCGATCACGACGACCCCGGGCTCTTCGGAGGCCCGCCAGCGTCCGGATCGCCACCACTCGGTCGTCAGCGCCACCTCCGTGCCGTCGACGCACAGCGATGCACTGCGGTCGCCGATGGCCACCGACAGGCGGGTCTCCCCAGGGCCGATCTGGCGGGCGGCCTCGACGTGCTCACCCCCGATCGTCAGCCAGGGGCGACCGGAACGAAGACCGACCTGGAGCGAGTCCGCGTGATTGCCGTGGGTGAGGATGACGCCGGTCTGCGCGGGGTCCGCCAGGACGACGTCGACGTCCAGCCGTGTGCCGGCCTCGATCACCGCCGGTGGCAGTCGCCATTCGGCGTCATCGCTGGCGAGGACCCAGGGCCCGCGCAGCGCGGTCCGCACGCCGCTGGGCGAGACCAGTGCGACCTCGTTGACCGACCCGATGACGGCGGGCAGCCGATCGCGGGCGACATCCGTCGTGGAGTGGTCCGGCAAGGCCGACACGATGAGCATCGCGCCGTCGTCCTCGTCGCGCTGGATCCCCGGCAGCCGGGCACGCCCCAGGCGGAGCGGCCTAGCATCGGCCGGGAGGAGTTGGGCTTCGCGGGGCTCCTGCGCGATCGTCTCGGCGCGGATCCGCTCGGTCGCGTGGAAGTCGTGATAGTTGCCGCGACTCCAGGGTGTGCCATAGGTCCAACCCCAATCGACCTCGGAGTGCCCGACGGCCGCCTGCAGGTCCTGGGCCAGGTCGACGTGGCGTGGCCGATCCGAGGCATTGGAGACTTCGATGCGCCACAGCACTCGGGTCGCCTCGTACGCCATCGACACGGTCGAGCGGACCACCAGATCGTCGAACGCCGCCTCGCGGTCGACGCCCCAGGGCGCCCACCGGAACCGCTGGGCAGCCACGACCTGGCCGTCGACCCGCAGCACCCCGGTGTGGTAGCCGACGGCGTAGGGCGGGATCGCGAGCCACGACAGGGACGTCAGGTCGGGGTTGACATGCGCCTGACCCCACTGGTTGCGCAGCGAATGGAGGTGGACGAGCTCATCCCGATCCAGCCAGCCGCCGAGGATGTCATCGAGCGCGGGGGGACCGGGCGTCACCGCGACGCACCGGCCATGAGCCCACGGATGAACTCGCGCTGCGTCAGGAGATACCCGACGACGGGGATGGCCGCGGCCAGGAACATGATCCCGAAGAGCTGCCCGTAGTCGGTCGAGTAGGTGCCGAGCGACACGTAGATGCCGGTCGTGATCGTCTGGCCCTGTCGCGGGCCGAGGATGAAGAGCGGGTTGAGGAAGTCGTTCCAGACCCACAGGGCGAGGAAGATCCCGACCGTCGCGGTCGCCGGCCGGACCAGCGGCAGCACGATCTGCCACCAGACCCGAACGTCGGACGCACCGTCGATCCGGGCCGCCTCGATGAGGTCGCGCGGGACCGTCCGCAGGAAGCCGACGTAAACGAACACGGCGAACGAGAGATAGCCGCCGCCGACGTTCGACAGGATCAGTCCGGGGTAACTGTTGTTCAGCCCGATCGCCCGGAGCAGCTGGACGATCGGCAACAGCACCGTCTGCGGCGGCACCATCAGCCCGAGCGCGAACACGGCCAGCAGGAGGGTCTTGATGCGTGGCCGCTGCTGGGACAGCCAGAAGCTCACGGCAGATGACAGGGGGATCAGGATCCCAACGCTCAGGACCGTGATCACCAGCGAGTTCGCCACGCCGGCCGTCACGAGGTGGTCGCTTCGCTCCAGGGCGGTCGTGAGGTTGTCGAGCGTCGGAGGAGCCGGCAGCCCGAGCGGACTGGACAGGATCTGCGCCTGCGACTTGAACGCGCTCGCCAGCGCGATGTAGACGGGCAGGACGAAGAGGAGCGTCGCGAACACCGCGAACAGGAACTGACCGGCACCGCGTGGGCGGAGGCGAGCCCGGATCACAGGTCGGCCTCCCGGCGTCGCAGCAGGCCAGTCAGGGAATAGGCGATGACGGTCGTCGCGACGAGCAGGAGCATGGCGATCGCCGACGCATAGCCAAAGCGGTTCGTCGTGAACGCGACGGTGATGAGATAGAACGCCGTCGTCTGGGTCGTGTTGGCGGGTCCGCCGCCAGTGAGGACGGCGATGACGTCATAGAGCTTGAACGTGGTGATCAGGCACAGGACGATGCTGATCGTCATCCCGGGGGCGATCATCGGCAACGTCACGAAGCGGAACCGGCCGACGGCGTTGGCGCCGTCGATGCGCGCCGCCTCGTAGAGCTCGCCGGGCACCGATTGCAGCGCCGCGACATAGACGACGGTCGCAAAGGCGATGGTCGCCCAGCTGACGACGACGCAGACCGACAGGAGCGCGAGATCCGGCGTGCCGATCCAGGAGATCGGCTGATCCGAGAGCCCGATGTTCCGCAGGAACGAGTTGAGCAACCCGTTCTGGGTCAGGATGCTCCGCCAGATGAAGGCGACGATCACGCCCGACAGGACCTGCGGGATGAAGATCAGCGTCCGCATGAGTCGATAGCCGACTGCCGGGCGGTTGAGGAGCATCGCAAAGCCGAGACCCACGACGTTCGACACGATCGTCACGACGATGACCACGACGATCGTGAAGCGCAGGCTCGCCAGGAGTCGTGAGTCGGTGAACAGCTGCCCATAGTTCGCGAGACCGACGAACGCGCTGTCCGCTCGCAACGGGTTTCGGTCCGTGAAGCTGGTGAGCAGGCTGCTCGCGATGGGGTACAGCAGGAACGCGACGTACAGGCCGATCGCGAGCCCTGCGACCGGGGCGAGACCGGTGGGCCTCGCCCAGCTGCGGCGGCTAGGGGACATGAGTTCGGGCCTTCCGGGACGAGAACGAAGGGGCGCTGCGCGGGCGGATCCGCGCAGCGCCAATCGTGCCTCCGTTACTTGGCGGCCGCGTCCCAGTCGGCGTCGAGTTGCGTCAGTTGCGCCGCGAGGTCCTTGTTCGAGAACAGCCCCTGGGCGAGGGCGTAGAACGCGTCGTTGATACCGGGTGCCAACGAGTCGTCGTTGTTCACCCAGCCGAACGACGACACCTTGGTGTTCGTGCTCGTCACGAGCCCGTAGGTGTCCTTGTACAGGGTGCTGGTCGTAGCGCCGAACTGATCGAGGCTGAGGTTCTTCATCATCGGATACGCCCCGTCGGTCTCGATCAGCACCTTGAGGTTCGCCGGCGCCAGGGACCAGGCCTCCGCGAACTTGATGCCCGCCGCAACGTCGGAAGCCTTGGTGCTGACGGCGGTCGTCCCACCGACGTTGAACGGGACGACGAGCGAGCCGTCATCGGTCGGGAACGGGAAGGCGCCGAAGTGCTCGGCCTGGTCGGCCGTCATGTAGCCCGAGCCGGTGAACCAGCTGCCCATCGGATACATGCCGCTCTTGCCGTCGAGGAAGTTCTTGTTGGCGGTGGCGAAGTCGACGCTCAGGGCGGCCGAACCGAAGGC
>Ga0070699_100003087_pt1 | contig 14753 bp, 15 predicted proteins | sample KBSK1503metaG_FD_65473 | JGI IMG/M metagenome (GOLD analysis project Ga0070699, IMG submission 65473) | Corn, switchgrass and miscanthus rhizosphere microbial communities from Kellogg Biological Station, Michigan, USA - KBS K1-50-3 metaG | ecosystem: Host-associated > Plants > Roots >...
TCATGCTCCGCTTGTTGCGGGCGAGGAAGGGGATGCCGGTGCCGAACGGATCGCCCGGCGCGGCGATCACGAGCACGTCGGCGCCGAGATCGGCGAGCAGCGTCGAGCAGAAGGGACCCGGGAGCTGCCGCGAGAGGTCGAGGAGACGGAGATGGCCGAGCGGTGTCACGCGCCGGCCCGCTCGGGCCGGATCACGACCACGGGGCGGGGCGTGACCCAGCGCCGGAGGGAGGCGACGGTCGGCCGACGGAGCGCTGTGCGGGCCAGGGCATTGAACGGGCGGAACGGCGCGGCCGGGAAGAAGGGGTTCGCGGAGACGATCGCCCGCTTGTGGAAGACGTCGTCGACGATCTCGGCGCGCGCCGGCACGCGTCGACCGCGCACCGTCACCTCGACCCGCGGGTCTTTGCGGAGGTTCCGGAACCAGTCCGAACGGGTCCCGTAAGTCGAGATCACGATGATCTCCCCGTCCGTGCGGGCGCACGGCAGCAGCACCTCGCGCGGGAGGCCGGTCCGGCGGCCGCGTGTCGTGAGCAGCACCCAGCCGGGTGCGCGCGAGAAATAGCCCCGCAACGTCCCGATGAGGGCGCGATGCGCCCCCCGCAGCGCGCGTGGCACGAAGTGCAGACGGGCGGCGAACGGCTCCCGCTGGACGTAGGGCGCCATCACCCGGGCGACGCGTTGCCCTTCTCGCGCATCGACCGCTCCATATCAGCCGTCCGCGCCGACCAGGTGGCGCGCGATGGTGATCTCCTGGATCTCCGTCGTACCGCCGCCGAGCTCCATGAGCTTCGCGTCGCGGGCGAGGCGCTCCACCTCGTACTCCTCCATGTAGCCGTTGCCGCCGAGGATGTGGATGGCTTCCATCGTGATCTGCGTCGCGGCCTCGCAGCAATAGAGCTTCCCGGCGCAGATGTCGGCCATGCTCTGACGCACCTTCCGCCCCGCCAGGAAGTCGGCGAAGACGAAGTTCCGCATGTTGCAGAGGAGGCCGTACATGCGGGCGAGCCGGCGCTGGACGAGCTGGAAGTTGCAGATCGGCTGGCCGAACTGCTCGCGCTCCTTGGAGTAGCGGAGCCCGAGCTCGAAGGCGCGGTCGGCAAGGCCGAGGGACAGGGTGGGCATGCCAGCGCGCTCGTCGGCGAGCCGCCCCTTCACGTGGTCGCGCTCCCGGACCCCGCCGCCGAGGAGGTTCTCGCGCGGGATGCGGACCTGATCGAGGTAGACGGCGCCGGTCGGCGAGGCGTGCGTGCCCATCTTGCGAAAGGGCTTCGAGACGTCGAGCCCGGCGCGCTCGCGCTCGACCAGGAACGGCTGGATGTTCCGCCCGCCGTTCTCCTCGAGCTTGGCGTAGATGACGAAGACGGCGGCGTACGGCGCGTTGGTGATGAAGGTCTTCTGGCCGTTCAGCACGTAGGCGTCGCCGTCGGGCCGCGCCGTCGTCCGCATCGAGCCGAAGGCGTCGGAGCCGGCGCCGGGCTCGGTGAGACCCCAGGCGCCGACGATGTCTCCGCTCATGAGGCCCGGGACCCAGCGCTCCTGCTGCGCCGGGGTGCCGTGGCGGCGGATCGTACCCGCGACCTGCCCGTAGCTGACGCCGTAGGAGACCAGCACGCCGGCGCACATCCGCGAGATCTCGATCGCCACCGCGGCGGGCACGAAGAACTCGAGGTGGTCCTCGGGCGACGCCTCGCGCATCGCCTCGGTGAACTCGCCGTCGCCGGCCATGCCGAGGCCGCGCGCCAGGTTCTTGATGCACGCATAGGGCGGCTCGCCGTGCTCGAGCTTCTCGACGTGAGGCTTAAGCTCGCGCTCGACGATCTTCCGCGCCGTGTCGCGGATCGCCCGCTGCGTCTCGTTCAGCTCCGGATAGGCATCTGGCATGACGATTCCTCTGCAAACGCCTTGGCCCAGGCGTAGTCTGGTTTGCCACTCGGACTGCGGACGATCTCCGCCGCCACCACGACGGCCCGGGGGATCTTGTAGTCGGCGAGGTGGGGCGCGCAGTGCGCGCGGAGCTCCTCGACGGTGACCGCCGTGCCCCCGCCGCGAAGGGACATGACGGCCGTGACCCGCTGCCCCCAGCGCGCGTCGCGCACGCCGACGATCAGCGCGTCCTCGACCGAGGGATGGCCCTTGACGACGCGCTCCACCTCCTCGGCGTACACCTTCTCGCCGCCCGTGTTGATGCAGGCGGAGTCGCGCCCGAGGAAGAGAAGGCGGCCGTCCTCGGCCCAGCGCGCGCGGTCGCCGCCGATGCAGTAGCGGACTCCGTCGATCACCGGGAAGGTCCGGCGGGTGCGCTCGGGGTCGCCGAGGTAGCCGAGGGGCAGGTGGCCACGCGTGGCGAGCCAGCCGACCTCGTCGGAGCCCGGCTCCAGGGAGTGGCGGCGATCGTCGGAGAGGAGGACGGAGTTGTCGCGTAGCTGGTAGGCCGAGTGGCCGCCCGGTCCCGACGCCGCGTCCCAGCTCATGGCCTGCAGGCCCGCCTCGGTCGCCCCGATGCTCTCGATGAACATCGTGCCGTCGGGCAGGAGCGATGCGAGCTCGCGCTTGACGGCCGGCGAGAGCACGGCCGCAGTGCTCGAGATCACGCGGACGGACGACGCGTCGTAGCTTTTCTCCCGGAGGGCGGCGAGCAGGGGCCGGGCGAATGCGTCGCCGACCAGCGACATCTGGTCGACGCGCTGGCGCTCGATCGTCCGCCACGTCGCGTGCGGGTCGAAGCGCCGGACCTCGTCGGGCAGGATCACCGTGCCGCCGCGGTGAAAGGTGTTGAACGTGGCCCACTGGCCGGCGCCGTGCATGAAAGGGGGCAGGACGAGGAAGCGGCCACCGAGCCCCGAGTCCAGGTGGCGGAGGAGCTTCTCCTCGCTGTCGAGCCGCTCGAAGCCGGGGACGTGGCCGCCGAGCCCGTTGAAGAAGACGTCCTCGTGTCGCCAGAGGACGCCCTTCGGCATGCCGGTGGTCCCGCCGGTGAAGAGCACGTAGAGGTCGTCGGCGGAGTACGGGAGGTCGATCGGGTCGGGTCGCTCGGCCGCGAGCCACTCCTCGTAGTCGACCGCGCCCGGGAGGAGCGCATGTCCGGAGTCGTCGCGCACCTGGACGAAGTGGCGCAGCCCCGGAAGCTCGCGTCGCACCGCGGCCAGGAGCGGCGCGAACGTGGCATGGTAGATGATCGCGCGCGATGCGCTGGTCTCGAGCACGTAGCGCAGCTCGTCGGCGACGTAGCGGTAGTTGACGTTGACGAAGGCGGCGCGCGCCTTCCACGCGCCGTACATCGCCTCGATCCACTCGTTGCCGTTGTGGCAGTAGACCGCCACGTGATCGTGACCGGACTCCCAGGGCTCGAGCTCGCGACGTTCCCGGCGACAGCCGAGGCCGAGGCGTAGGAGCGCGCGACCCAGGCGTCGCGTGCGAGCCGTCAGGTCGGCGTAGGTGAAGGTTCGGTCCCGCCACGCGAGCGCCTCGCGGTAGGGAATGTGGCCGGCGATCAGCTCCTGGATGACGGCCAGGTTGACGAGCATCAGTACGGCTCGCCGTTCTTGTGGCGGAAGCTGAAATCGGAGGCGACGAACAGGTCGACGTCCGGGTAGTGCACCTCGTCCCCCGGGGTCCGGTCGCCGACCTCCAGGTAGAGCGCCGGCGCGGCCGAGCGGTTGATCAGATGATGTCCGTCGGCCTTGCCCGCCGGGAATCCGGCGGCCATCCCCGCGCCGAGGGTCTGCTCGCCCGCGTCGGTGACGAGCACGATCTCCCCCTCGACGACGTAGACGAACTCGTCCTGCCGGGTGTGCCAGTGCCGCTGGGCCGACCAGGCGCCGGGCTCGAGACGCGTCAGGTTGACGCCGAAGCGAGTGAGGCCGAGCTCGTTGCCGAGCGCCCGCTTGCCGCGCGCCCGACACGGGGCGCGGAGCGGCTCGGGGTACGCCGAGCCGGTGCGCTCGGCGACGGTGGCGGGATCGAGCGCGAGGGGTGATGGCATACCCCACCTCCTCAACGGCCCTTGAAGACGGGCTTGCGCTTCTCCTTGAACGCCTTCGTGCCTTCTCGGGCGTCCTCCGACATCGACGCCGGGATGCCGAACTCGAGCTCCTTCTCGAGCGCCTCGGCGGTCGGCCGCCCGAGACCCGCGAGCACGGAGCGCTTGACCGCCTGGACGGCGAGCGGCCCGTTCTCGCAGATGACCTCGGCGTAGCGGCGGGCCTCGGCCATCACGCGCGCCGCCGGCACGACGCGGTTCACGAGACCCATGCGGAGCGCATCGGCCGCGGAGAACTGCTCGCCCGTCAGCAGGATCTCCATCGCATTGGCGAACGGAATCTGGCGCGCCAGGCGCGCCGTCGAGCCGCCCATCGGGAAGAGGGCGTGCTTCACCTCGGCGATCGCGAACCGGGCGTCCTCGGCGGCGACGCGGATGTCGGTCGCCTGCAGCATCTCCATGCCGCCGGCCACGCAGTAGCCCTTGACGGCGGCGATGATCGGCTTCGACACCTCGAAATTGCGCATCAACCCCTTGTAGATGAGGCTCACGTCGTTCTTGATCCGCTCGTCGAACTCGTCCTCGGCCGGCCGAAGGCCCTGCATCATGCGGACCAGCCGGTCGAGGTCGGCGCCGGCGCAGAACGCCTGCTCGCCCGCGCCGGTGAAGATCGCCGCGCGCACCGCCGGGTCGTCGTTCACGTCCTGCCACGCGTCGGCGAGCCGGCAGAGCATCTCGGCGTTGATGGCGTTCCGCACCGCCGGCCGGTTCATCGTGACGACGGCGATCGCGCCCGATTTCTCGTAGAGGACGGCCGGCTCAGTGCTCACTGCTCACCACCCACATCGCGAAGTACTGCGAGCCGCCGCCGTACGCGTGCCCGAGCGCGGTCTTCGCGCCGTCGACCTGATGCGCGCCGGCGCGGCCCATCACCTGGAGCGCCGCCTCGCCGAGGCGCAGCATGCCCGAGGCGCCGATCGGGTTGGTGCAGAGCACGCCGCCCGACGGGTTGATCGGCAGGTGAGCGCCCATCTTCTGCTCGCCCCGGTCGATGATCTTCCAGCCCTCCCCGACGTCGCAGAAGCCCAGGTTCTCGAGCCACATCGCCTCGAACCAGGCGAAGGGGACGTAGATCTCGGCGGTGTCGATCTCCTTCCATGGGTTCTTGATGCCGGCGCCTTCGTACACGGCCTTGGCGCACATCTTGCCCGCCCTGGGGCTCACCTGGTCGCGGCCGGGTACCCACATGGCCTCGGCATACGAGGCCCCGGACCGGATCCACGCGGGTTTCCGCGGCGCCTTCCGCGCCGCGTCTTCCGACGCGATCACGAGCGCGCAGGCACCGTCGGACGACGGGCACGTCTCGCCGTACCGGATCGGGTCCCAGAGGACGGGCGAGTTCATGACATCGTCGAGGGTCATCGGCTCGCGAAGATGGGCGTACTCGTTCCGCCCGCCGTTCTGGCGCGCGTTGACGGCGGTCATCGGGCCGATGTGCGGCGGGCACTTCGTTCGCGCGATGTAGGCGCGCACGTAGGGCGCGAAGTAGCCGCCCGCGCCCGCGACCAGGGGCTGCGTGAAGGGCAGGTTCGGCGACAGCGCCCACATGGCGTTGCCCTCGGACTGCTTCTCGAAGGCGACGGCGAGGACGCGTTCGAAGAGCCCGGAGCGCACGTGCGTCAGGGCCGCGAGCGCCGTCGACGCGCCGACCGAGCCCGCGGTGTGCACGCGGATGAGCGGCTTCAGATGCGCCCCGAGCGCGCCCGCCAGGAACTGCTCGGGCTGCATGACACCCTCGAGCATGTCGGGCGCCTTGCCGACGACGACGGCGTCGATGTCGCGGTGCTCGAGCCCCGCATCGACGAGCGCGCGGTCGACCGCCTCGCGGACGAGCCCCGGGATGCTGACGTCGGCGCGGCGGGAGGCGTGCTGCGTCTGTCCGACGCCGACGACGGCCGCCTGCCGGCTCACGTCCACCTCCGCTCGTCGCCGAGCACCCAGACGACGTTCTGCTGGAGGCAATGGCCCTGCGCGCCGTGCGCGATCGCCCGGCGGGCGCCCGCGACGCCGTGGCCGTCGGCGCGGCCGGCGAGCTGCCGGAAGGCCTCGCCGAGTCGGATGAGCCCCGCCATCATGAGCGGGTTGCCGGCGAGCGGCCCGCCGGAGGGATTGATCGCGGGCCTAACGCCCGCGGCGTCGAGCCCCATCGCCTCGCAGAGGATACCCTCCTCGGCCGGGGTCGTGGCGCACAGCTCGACGACGTCCACCTCCGCCGCTCGCGCGAGGCCGGCCATGGCGAGTGCCCGCTCCGTCGCGAGCTTCGCGCCGGCGCTGCGCGAGAGGTCGCGGCCGCCGAGCGTCTGCAGCTCGATGCGCTGGTCGACGCCGCAGATCCAGGCGGGACGGTCGCACATCTTCTCCGCCTTCCCCTCGGCGGCGAGAACGAGGCAGACCGCGCTCTCGCCGACGGGTGGCAGGTAGCCGCGGCGCAGCGGCTCGACCGCCCACGGCGTCTTCGCGAGATCCTCGGCGCTCGCCGGGTCGCGGAGCTGCGCGTCCGGGTTCCGCGCGCCTGCCGCCCGCCGCCGGGCCGCCAGCGCGGCGAGGTCCCGGTCCGTCGCCCGGGTGCGCGCCATCCAGGCGCTCGCCTGCAGCGCCGCCGTGGAGGTGGGATCGAGGCCGATCGCCGCCTGGTAGTACGGGTCGAGCTGGAGGTTCAGCACGCGCTCGGGCTCGCCCTCCGACGTCTTCCCGTAGCCGCAGACGATCGCGGTGTCCGAGTCGCCGGTCTGGATGCGCAGCCAGGCGTAGTACGCCGCGAAGCTCGCGTCCATCTCGAAGTGGAGGTCCGGCTTCGGCGGCCACGAGCCCATCACGTCGAGCGCCGCGACGAACCCGAAGGGGCGGCCGTCGAGGTAGTCGGCCGAGCCTGCGGCCTGGTAGTCGATCGCCTCGCGCTCGACGCCGCACTGGGCGAGCGCCGCGCGCACCTGCGCGTACAGCATCTCGGTCGCGATCCGGTGCTCGTCGCGCGCGACGATCGGGGCCTGCGCGAAGCCGACGACGGCGACGTTGCGGAGTTGTGGCATCACAGTCGGTGCATGAACGAGGCGAGCGGCGCGTCGGGCTCGCCGGTCGGCCGGAAATGGAGGATGTCCTCGTGGCTGCCCTGCCGCTCGCCGTCGGGCTTCCAGACCGCCTCGACGCGGATGCCCATGCGAACCTCTTCGGGTTTGCACTCCTGAATGAGCGCATAGATCGAGATGTCGGCGCCGTCGAGCGCCACCGACGCCGCGACGTACGGCAGCTCGATCGCCCGGCCGATCACCGGAATGTTGACGATGCAGAAGGTGGTGACGACGCCGCGGTCGGCGACGGGGACGAGCTCGTCGCACGGCGCGAAGCTCTCCGGCGAGGCGACGATCGGCGGCACGAAGACCTTGCCGGTCCGTGAGCACTTCGAGCCGAGGATCGTCTTGTCCTTGAGCGCGGCGAGGTAGCGCGCCTTGTAGTCGCCGGCGACGTAGCAGTAGGGCAGGTGGACATGCTTCTCGACGTACTTGACCGGTTCCTTCGGCGGGCCGCTCGCGGTCATTAATATCCTTCGCTCGCGCTCATGTACTCACCCGGAAGCAGGCGATGTCGCGGATCGAGCCCACGCGCTCTCCGTCGGGCGCCCAGACGGCCTCGACGCGCGAGCCGACGCGCAGCCGCTCGAGGTCATCGCGCACGACGTGCGCGAGCGCCGTGTCGGCACCGTCGAGCTTGACCAACACGAAAGCGAACGGCTCCGAGCACGGATGGAGGTGCGCGATCGGCCGGTGCACTCGGGCCACCGCCGTGACGACACCCGTCGGCTTCACCTCCACCCATTCGCCGCCCGCGGAGCCGTCGGTCTCGGAGTAGCCGACGGGCGGGACGACCACGCCCTGGCCGGCGACCCGCTGGCCCCAGATGCGCTTCTCCTCCTTGAGTCCGGCGAGGAAGCGCCCGATCACCTCGCCCGTCGAGTGCTTGTACGGGAACTCGGTGACGACCCGTTGCTCGAGCGGCTCCGTCATCAATATCCTTCGCTCGCGCTCATGTCTCCACCATTGCGCCCATGCGTGCCAGCGTGTCGACGCATTCGGTCACGAGGTCGTACATGATCTCGCGCACCGGCCGCACGGAGTTCATCCGGCCGACGATCTCGCCGACCGGCGTCCCGACCAGCTCCTTCGCGCCCGACGACTCGACGTGCGCGTAGCGGTGGATGCGGCTCACGGCCTCGGCGGTCGCCATGAACTGGAGCGGCATCGGGAGCGTGCCCGGCGACTCGGGCCCGTCCCAGGCGTCGGTCCATGCCGTGCGCAGCTGGCGCGCCGGCTTCCCGGTGAGCGAGCGGGAGCGGACCGTGTCACGCGAGGTCGCCTTCAGGACCTTCTCGAGCGCCACGGGATGCAGGTCGCTCTCCGTGGACGTGAGCCAGATCGATCCCGTCCAGGCGCCCTGAGCACCGAGCGCGAGCGCGGCGGCCACCTGACGCCCGCAGCCGATTCCGCCCGCGGCGAGGACGGGCGTTGGAGCGACGGCGTCCACCACCTCGGGCACGAGGACGAGCGTCGCGATCTCGCCGGTGTGCCCACCGGCTTCATTGCCGGAGGCGATCACGATGTCGACGCCGGCCTCCACCTGCCGGCGCGCGTGCTCGGCGGTGCCGATGAGCGCGGCGACGAGCACACCCCGCTCATGGACCTTGTCGACGACGTCGCGTGGCGGGGTGCCGAGCGCGTTCACCAGCAGCTTGATCGGGTGGGCGAGTGCGACCTCCACCTGCGAGCGGGCCCCGGTGTGCGTCCAGGCGAGCAACGACTCGTAGGCCGATTCGCCCTCCGGCAGCGGCGGCACCTTGTAGCGCTCGAGGACGTCGCGGATGAAGCGGCGGTGGCGTTCCGGGATCATCTCCTCGAACACCGCCTTGTCGAGCCCGCCCTGCTCGGCGCCGGCATACGAGACCGGCATCACGACGTCGACGCCGTACGGCTTGCCGCCGACGTGCTCGTCGATCCAGCGGAGCTCCACCTCGAGCTGCTCGGCGGACGGGAAGGCGAGGGCACCGAAGACGCCGAGCCCGCCGGCCTTGCTCACCGCCGCCACCACGTCGCGACAGTGGCTGAAGGCGAAGATCGGGAACTCGATGCCGAAGGTGTCGCAGAGGCTCGTACGCACGCCGATTCCCTCTAGCGTCGCTCGGGCGTGAAGCGGACCGGCATGTGCTTGATGCCGCCGATGAAGTTCGAGCGGAGCCGGGTCACCGGCGCCGCGAGCTCGATGTCGGGCAGGCGGCGCAGCAGCTCCTCGAACATGATGCGGATCTCCAGGCGCGCGAGGTTGGAGCCGAGGCAGAAGTGCGGGCCGATACCGAAGCCCAGGTGGTCGTTCGGATGGCGCCCGACGTCGAACCGGTTCGGATCGGAGAAGTGCTCCTCGTCGCGGTTGGCGGAGCCGTACCAGAGCGTCACGCGCTGGTTCTCGCGGATCGGCTGGCCGAGGATCTCCGTGTCTTGCATGGCGGTGCGGACGAAATACATGACCGGGGAGACCCAGCGCACCATCTCGTCCACCGCGGTCGGGAAGAGCGACGGGTCGCGCAGGAGTCGCGCGCGCTCCTCGGGGTGCTCGATGAGCGCCAGCATGCCGCCCGAGATCGTGTTCCGCGTCGTCTCGTTGCCCGCCACCAGCAGGAGGAGGAAGAAGGAGTTGAAGTCGATCTCGGAAAGCTTCTCGCCCTCGACCTCGGCCTCGAGGAGCACGCTCACCATGTCGTCGCGCGGACACCGGCGACGTTCGCCGGCGAGCTCGTGCGCGTACATGTAGATCTGGAGGGCGGCGGCCTTGCCCGCCTCGTTCGATCCGTTGCCGTACTCCGGGTCGTCGAAGCCGATCATCGTGTTGCTCCACTCGAAGACCTTGTGGCGGTCCTCGGTCGGCACGCCCATCATCTCGACGATCACCTGGAGCGGGAGCTCGGCGGCGACGTCGGTGACGAAGTCGCACTCGCCGCGCGCCGCGATGTTGTCGATGATCCGGCTCGTGATCTCGCGCATGTGGACCTCGAGCCGGTTGGTCATCTTGGGCGAGAAGCCGAGGTTCACGAGCCGGCGGTACTTCGTGTGCCGGGGCGGGTCCATGTTGAGCATGATGGTCGCGTTCGAGGCGGCCTCCTCCTCGGTCCAGTCCCGGAGGATCGTTCCCCGGCGGGCGTTCGAGAAGGTCTTCGGATCGAGTGACACGTTCCAGATGTCCCGGTAGCGCGTGAGCGCCCAGAACCCGTCGCTGTTACGGTGACCGTTCCCGTTCCAGAAGAGCGGAGCCTCGCGGCGGAGCACCTTGAAGGCCTCGTGCGGCGGGCCCGCGGCGAACAGGTCGGGGTTCGAGAGGTCGATGTCCGCGAGTCGCATGGGCACTCCTCCTCAACGGCCTGGCGCCACGCCGAGTAGCTGGGCGACCGCGGCCTTCAGAAAGCGGCGCTGGCGGGCGACGGCGGTCGGTGCCCGCGGGTCCTGCTCGACGATCGTCTCGAGGAGCGCCGCATCGGCGAAGTAGCCGAAGATCAGATGATAGAGCCCGGTGGCGAGCTGGGGCAGGTCCGCCGGCTCCCACGGTCCGACGGCGCCCTGCAGCAGGCGGAGGCCCTCGGTGTAGAGCGGCCGGAGGAGCGTCCTGACGGCGACGCGGAGCGAGCGGCTGTCGTCCAGTCCGGCACGCTGAATGAGGCGGGGGAGGTGCGGATGCTCGATCAGGTAGTCGAGCAGCCGGTCGACGTTCCGCTCGACCTCGGCCGGGTCGATCCACCCGCCGGCGCTCTCCTGCATGAGCGCCACGATCGGCGCCACGCCGCGCGCGAGCGTCGCCTCGTAGAGCGCGCGCTTGTCGGTGAAGTGGTGGTAGAGGCTCGCCTGGTTTTTGAGCCCCGCCTCGGCGGCGATCTCGCGCATCGACACGCCCGCGAAGCCCCGGTCTGCGAAGGAGCGCTCGGCGGCGTCGAGGATCGCGTCGCGCGTCGAGGCGGGCTCGGGAGCCGGGGCTGCCGCCGCGCGCGGGCTCATGGGGGCGGCTTATCCGAACAAACGTTCGTTTGTCAACGGTCTTGTCGATGATCACGGACGAAGGCAACTGGCAGAGGGGTGGCCGGCAGACTACGCGATTCGCGAGAGCAGGTGCGTCAGCTCGCTTTGAGTGACCGTCCCGAGGCGCCCGCGGGTTGTGCCGTCGGGCGCACGTAGGGCCTGCTACTCCCCGGCCAGCGCCGCTGTCAACGTGAATGGGCTCCGTCGTGCATGGCCATTGGTGTCGCGGCCGGGGCCCGCGCTATAGACCCTGGCATGATCTTCGAAGAGATCCGCACCGGCGGCTGCTGCTCGTACGTGATCGCGTGTGGCGAGACCTGCGCGGGTCTCGTGGTCGATCCTGAGCTTTCGCAGGTCGATCGCACCCTCGCCCTCATCGGCAAAGTCGGAGCCCGCGTCCACTACGTCATCGACACGCACACGCACGCGGATCACTTCTCGGCGTCGCGCGAGCTCGCGCGACGGCTCGGCGTCCCCCGCGTCATGCACCGCGCGAGCGTCGCGCCCGACGTCGATGTGCGGATCGACGACGGCGAGACGCTCATCGCGGGTCGCTTGCGGCTGCGTGCCGTCTCCACTCCGGGCCACACCGACGACTCGATCTCGCTCGTGCTCGCCGACCGCGTGCTGACGGGCGACACGCTGCTCCGCGGCGCCACCGGGCGCACCGATCTCCCGACCGGCGATCCGGAGGCGCTCCACGAGAGCCTCTTCGGGAAGCTGCTGCAGCTCGACGAGACGCTCGCCGTCTACCCGGGGCACAACTACAAGAACACACCGGTGACGACGATCGGCCAGGAGAAGGCCGACAATCCGCGCCTCCAGAAACGCGATCGCGCCGCCTTCGTCGAACAGATGCGCGCCCTCAATCTCAGCATGCCGGATCATCTGACCGAGGCGCTGCGGACCAACCGGACGGGCGGCAAGACGGTCGCGCAGCTGCTCGACGAGGCGGCGCGACGCATCGCGTTCGTGTCGATGGAGGAGCTGCGCGAGCGGGTCACGGCGGGCAGCGGCGAGCTCGTCGTGCTCGACATCCGCGAGCGCGACGCCTACGACGCGGGGCACATCCCCGGTGCGCGGCACGTGCCCCGCGGGCAGCTCGAGCTGCGCATCGACCAGGCGCTTCCCGACCCGACCGTGCGCATCGTCACCTGCTGCGAGTTCGGGAAGATATCGACCCTCGCCGCCGACACCCTGCGCACCATGGGCTACGTGCGCACGGTGGCGCTCGACGGCGGAATGAAGGGCTGGCGGGAGGCGGGATACCCCGTCGAGGCTACCGCGCCGAAGGCCTAGCGACGCCGCAGGCCAGGCAGCGTCGGCAAGGACCGAAGACGCGCCTCAGAGCCCGAGGCGGTGAACGAAGCGTTGCGCCCCACCGAGCGCCCGGCTGAGCGGGCGCACGGCTGACCGGCGATTGCGACCGGCGCTCGACGCTACTTCCTCCGGGTCCGGCTGCTGCACGAGCTGGAGTCGGACCTCGGCCGTCGTGCCCCGCTGCACCTGCACGTCGCGCGTCTGCGTCTCGAAGCGCGGCGCTTGCGCCCGCATGCGGTACGGCCCTTCCTCGAGGACACCCCGGGCGGATCCGTCGTCGGCCGGCTTGAGCGTGGCGACCAGGGCGTCCTGCGGCGTCAAGATCTCGACGGTGGCGCCGGGCGGTGCCTTGTCGCCCTTGGCGGCGCGTACGATCGCCAGGATCTCCCCGGTGCGCGGAGCGGGCTTGACGTACTCTACAGCCGAATACAGCGCACCACACAGCGACGCGAGCCCGGCGAGCAGGCTCACGGCAGACTGCAGCGACGCGAAACTCTTCCCCACGACCCAACCCCACGTACGGGGATAGCGGCGGAGCCGATATGTCTCAAGACCGACCGGCTCGCTCGACGTATCCGTGCTCGAGTATGCCGAACCCCATGCGGTCCCCGCAACGGTAGCGCGTGATGCCGTCCTTCAACCACGTGCGCCCGTACTGGACGGGAAGGTTGACGAGCACTTCCTCGCCGACGACCTGGTGCTCGCGGCCGTGCTCGTCGGTCAGGCGCGCGACGACGCCCAGCTGGCGCGCGCCGCCGTCGGCCGTCTCGACCGCGAGCTCGATGCCGGTGAGGGCGAGGAGCTCGCGGCCGTCCCACAGGCATCCGATGCGGAGGTCCATCTCCGGGCCGAAGTCGATGCGCACGGCGTTGAACCAGAAGTCGCGGCCGAGCTCGCCGCTCAGGTAGTTCCAGCGGTGGAACTTCGCCCAGTCCCGCTCTCCGCCCCAGCTGTGGTCGCGGTGGCCGAGGCAGTCGATCGGGTACGAGGCGCCGGCGAGCGTCACCGTTCCGCTGACGGTGCCGCCCTGCTCGATGTGTCCGGGAATCTGGTCGAAGCTCACCCCCGGGGGATGCGGATAGAGGTACGTCGGGCTGATGCCCTGCCAGACGACGTCCATCGCATGCGTCCCGTGGCGGTAGCGGAGCCGGAAGCGCTCGAGCGGGGACAGCCACTCGATCAGGAGACCTCCCGTCTCGAGACGGCCCGGCTCGACCGGAGGCACGGGGAGGCGGTGGTCGATCAGGCTGTGCACCACCGTCCCGCGGTGAGTGAGGAAGAGGAAGAGGTTTGCCTCGCGCAGGTTCGCGTGGATGCCGGCGCGGAGCACGACGCCGACCTCGCTCTTCGGGTCGTAGAACGGGAACCAGAGGCTCTCGTTCCAGAGCGGCAGCGAGCCCGGACCCGGCGTGTGCCGCGCGTCGTCCTCGGGTGTGGCCAGGTGGGTCGTGCTCGCCATCTCTCAGCTCCTCCCGGGCGGCGGCAGATCGAGCAGCACCGCCAGACGTTGATGGCACTGGGTGTTCGTCTCGTAGTCCGGCCATGGCGGCGGGATGCCGAGGTCGGCCATGCGGCCGGCGATGCGCGCCATGATCGCGCCGAAGCGCAGGGCCGCGAATACCTCGTTGTAGAGCGCGTGCTCGACCGGGCGCCCGGTGAGCGCCTCGTAGCGGCGGATCGTCGCGTCCCGTTCGGGGACGCCCTCGAGGGGCGGAAGGCCGTATCCCTCGCCCGTCGCCCAGTGCATGAAGAGCCACCAGCCGAGGTCCGCCTCGGGGTCGCCGAGGAACGCCATCTCCCAGTCGAGGACGCCGACGACCTCGTCGTCGCGATAGATCAGGTTCGGGAGCCGCGCGTCGCCCCAGCAGAGGGCGACGTGGGCCGGCGTGTAGCGGTGGTCGCGAAGCCAGGTGAGCGCGTGGGCGAGGATCGGCTGCGGCGCCCGGCCCCGAACGGTCCATTCGAGGTAGCGGTCCCAGTACGCGAGCTGCCGGTCGAGCGGGTCGGTGCCGGTGCCGGGAACGCCGAGGAACCCGAGCCCGAGCGCCCGCCAGTCGAGCGCGTGGATGCGAGCGAGGGTTTCGAGACCGCTCCACCAGATGCGCGCGCGCCGCGCCGGCGTCGCGTCGAAGCAGAAGCCGAAGCTCTGATACGGCGGCACCTCCGAGGGCAGCTCTCCCTGGATCGCGTCCATGATGTAGAAGGGCTGGCCGAGGACGCGCGTCCCCTCCTCGATCCATCGGACGCGGGGTACCGGCACGCCCGTCGCGCCGAGGCACCGCATGACGTGCGCCTGCGCCATGAGATCGTACTCCGGGAAGACGCGAAATTCGGCGGGCGCG
>Ga0070699_100003088_pt1 | contig 14752 bp, 11 predicted proteins | sample KBSK1503metaG_FD_65473 | JGI IMG/M metagenome (GOLD analysis project Ga0070699, IMG submission 65473) | Corn, switchgrass and miscanthus rhizosphere microbial communities from Kellogg Biological Station, Michigan, USA - KBS K1-50-3 metaG | ecosystem: Host-associated > Plants > Roots >...
CGCAGTCATACCGTTGAATGTCGAGTTGGTATAGCTAAGCCCAAATAGCGCAGGTGGCGTCTGTACTCCGGGGTTGTTCACCGGAATAGCGCAGTCAAAGCAACCATTGGTATAGCCTGTGAGCGCTACCTCGTCAGCCTTTGCCACACCATGTCCCATTGCCATTACTGCGATTGCGAAGGAAGCTAGAGCCAGGGGCTTAAATATTGAATTTAATATTCGCATATCCTTATTTCTCCTTGTTCTTAGCACTCCTTGGAGTACCCCCTTGCCGGGATTCGATCCCGAGCGATAGTCACTCCCCTTCGATCTCTAATCCGCATCCTATTGCCAGGCGAATAAGAGCTTTTAATGCGACGGCAGCTCGGGCACGAGAAGGCCGGCGACTTTTCATGGCAAAGCTAACCAAGTCGCATTTCTGCCACTGTTAGCTTGCCTATTTAGGTCAACTTCGGTAGTTCATCCCAATGGAGGCAGTTGAGAAGAACCGTTTGCCTGAATGGCTCAATCGGGAGAGCGTTTGCGGGGCAAGTGCAGGCTCTAACGAAACCAGCCAATGAAGCCCTCACTTCAATTCCGAGAGCTAGTGTAGATTGGCACAAACCCAGCTTGAGCAAATGATGAGCCACGGAGCCCAAAGAAGAGCTTTTGAAGAAACCGAAGTGTTTTGTGGACTTAGGGTCAGATTGGAACCCAGCCAGTGGACTTGGGGGTCTGGTATTCAGACAGGAATTCTAGACTTTGGACATCTGAATCTGATGCTTCTTGATCTTCTGATAAAGAGAGCTGCGGGGTATACCTAGTCGCTTGGCCGCCTTTTCTACCCGCCCGCGCTCCTCTTGCAGCACTCTTTCTATGTGCTGTTTTTCGAGGTCCAGGAGCGTCAGGCGTGAGTCAAGAAACGGAGCACCAACCCTTGTCTGGCCGTCAAAGTGCAGGTCTTTCAGCCCGATGTTTTTTTGTTCGCTTAACAATACAGCACGTTCGATCACGTTGCGCAGTTCGCGAACATTCCCGGGCCACGAGTAGGCCTGCAAGGCCTTAACGCAACTATCATCAAGCTGAATTTCACCTCGACCCAGATCGGCAGAGAGTTTATTGAGCAGATACTCAGCCATTGTGGGAATGTCTTCAATCCGCTCTCGAAGGGGTGGAAAAGAAAGTGGGATTGTACTAATGCGAAAATAGAGATCGTCGCGAAATTGCTTTTGACGAACCAGCTGACCAATGTCCTGATGGGTAGCCGCGATGAGCCGGACATCGACCTGCCGATCGCGCACATCTCCCACTCTTCGGAATCGCTTGTCTTCTAACACCTTGAGCAGCTTTGGCTGGATCTGAAGATCAACATCACCAACTTCGTCGAGGAAAATCGTGCCCCGGTGTGCCACTTCAAAAAGGCCCTGTTTCGAGGCCGTGGCACTGGTGAAAGCGCCTTTTTCATGGCCAAAGAGCTCTGTCTCAAGAAGCTCACGCGAAAGACCAGCGCAGTTGAGATCGACAAAAGCCTCTTCCGCCCGCGGGCTGTTTTCGTGCAGCCATCGCGCAAGTACTCCCTTGCCTGACCCGGTTTCGCCAAGAATCAGCACCGGGCTCTCAGTCGTTAAGATTCTCCTGGCCTGCTCAGCCAGGGCACGTATGGCAGGACTGGTTCCGATGAAAGGGTCGATCGCCGAACGCACTTGACGAGACTTGCTCGCTAGTTGTTTATGATGGTTTCTTTGCTTCTCAAGCAGTCGTTGCAAAATTACTTGAAGCGTCGGTAGCTCGATTGGCTTGGTGAGGAATTGTTCTGCGCCTTCTTTGATTGCTCTGACTGCCAGATCGATCGAACCGTGAGCAGTCAGAACCAGCAAGGGGATTTCTGAATCAATCTCTTTGAGCCGGGGAAGAAGATCCAGCGCCGTACCATCCGGCAACATGTAATCCGCGATGACGATGTCTGGTCTCGAAGTGCGGAAGATGTGTTGAGCATCATGGCAGCTTTCCGCTTCATCAATTTCGTAGCCCCGAAGCTCGAGGAAATCTCGGATGCCAAAACGCACTCCGGGCTCATCATCAACGACCAAGATTCGATTTTTGGACATTACCGATCTTCCTCGGCAGGCAATGGGAATCTTGCGATCATGCAAGCCCCGCCTTCAGGATTGTTGGTTGCGACCAATCTGCCTCCATGTTCTTCCATTATTCTTTGCGCAATCGCCAAACCGAGTCCGGTACCGCCGCGACGCTTCGAAAAGAAAGGCTCGAAAATCTTGGGGATGTCCTGCTCCAGTATGCCTGTACCGAGGTCCCTGATGGCGCATTGGACCCACTCCTGTTTTCCGTCAGTGGTCTTGTAGGCTTCGACGGTCACCGCACCTCCGGAAGGAGAATGTTGAATCGCATTCTCAATGAGATTCACGAATACTTTTGAAAGCCTGCGTCGATCAACCATAATTCCGGGTAGTGATTCGCGCACGTCATTAACCAGGGTTACGTGAGCTACCTCTGCGGCCGGGAGGCACGCCCGGATCGATCGCGCAATCATCTCTTCAAGTGATACAAGGTAGAAATCACAGCGGAAAGGTTTGCCATATTCCAGCAGTTCCTCCATCAACACGGTAAGCCTACCAATCTCATCGCGCAATACATTTGTATAACGAAGATACTCTGTGCGATCGCTGAAGCGAGTCTCAAAGGCATCGAGAATGGAAGAGATGCCAAAAAGCGGGTTTCTTACTTCGTGAGCCACGCCAGCCACCAGGGATCCCATCAATGACATCATTTCGCTCTGTCGTAGTGAAGCCTCGAGTTCAGCTCGTTTCGTAATGTCCTGCGCAATAAGTATTGCTCGTTCACCAACCGAACCGAATTCATTAATCAAATAGACTGTGATGGCCCAGGTTTTCCCAGTCGTTTCATCCTTAACTTCCTCGGACAGTGGGGACTGTGTTTCGCGAACACTCTCGATTAACTGGGCAGCTTTCTTCCATGGTTGGCCTTCGCCCAATCTCCCGATATTCTGACCCACGATATCTTTAGCTTCCGAGTCCGCAACCTGCTCAGCTGCTTCATTCGAACGCTTGATGGTGCCTGCGAGGTCGACTATTAGAACGGGGAAATCAATCGCATTAAAAGTCTGTCGCCATTCCATTGCTGATTGTTGCAAAGACGCATGGAGGCGCTGCTGTTTCTCGTCGAGCAGCTTTCTTTCAGTAACGTCGTTAACAATGACAAGCTTGCTGTGTTTGCCATCAAAGACTACCGGGTGTGAGGTCAGCTCGACATAGATAGTCTTTTTGTCTTTCGTCTCATGGCGCCAGGGACTGGAAATGCCCAGTTCGGCATCGTCTGCCGCACTCTTAATCAGTAATGCAGGAATGTCTTCCCCGGGACGGATATCGTCTATCGTCATCGAAAGAAACTCAACTCTTGTATAACCATAGATACGTATCGCCGCTTCGTTCACTGCTAGAAATCCATTGGTTTCTTCGTCGTAGACCCAAATTGGCTGGGGCGTGCATTCGAAAAGCAAACGATAACGTTCTTCCGAATCGCGCAACGCAAGTTCAAACCGCTTTCGCTCAGTGATGTCGCGGGCCAGGCCCCGAAATCCCACAGTCTCGTCCATCCGATCCGAGATTGGCGATACAATGAGATCAAGCCAATGTTCTCCACCCGAGGCCTCCCTGGCTAGGAATTGATGGCGAAATTCTCGCTTGTCGTGTAATTGATTGAGGTTACTAGAGAAACCATTGCTGAAGGGATCAACGCCAAACAGGGAAAAGCAGGACTCTCCGATCAGTTCCTGCCGGCTGCGTCCCAGGAATCTGGCTCCGGCCACGTTTATGTTAGTTAACCGGCCAGACAGATCCTGAGTGAAAATCATATCGCTGGCCTGTTCCACCAGATCTCGATAGGTTGCCTCCAGTCGTGAGCGCTCGAGTAAACGCGAGACCTTGGCTACAAGACGTGTGGAATCAAAGGGAACTTCCAGATAATCATCGGCTCCAGCACGAAGACCAGCGACCACGGTCTCCGTATCCGTTTGCAAGGCACTCACCAGTAGAATAGGTATAGAACCAAGCTGATCGTCGCTGCGAAGCATTCGGCAGAAGTCCAGGCCATTTACACCCGGCATAGAAACATCGCTGATCACCAGATCAGGGTGCTCCTTCTTAGCCAGATTGAAGCCCTCGAGGCCGTCTTCCGCAGTGAGCACGGAATAGCCAGTTTTGCGCAGCAATCCGGCCATAAGCTGGAGTTGCTCGGGTAAGTCGTTGACGATTAGGACGGAGTTGTCTTCGCGCCCGTTTGAGAATTGTACCCCATGCATTTACTACGGTACCTCGATCTGCCTTGTTGATTTGATGGAAAAACCAGCTGCTGACGATTAAAATTTCTGGTTTGCGGAAGTAGGTGATCCCTATCCGACCACTGATAGAGCTCAAAGGCGTATCTATAAGGTTTTCGACGGGCGGAGTATACCACACGGCTCAACCTTCTTGGATGGTAAAGTTGCTTACAATTGAGCTCCAGACGAGGTAAGCCCGGAACTCATTCTTCGTCTGGAATTCTTCACTTGATCCGCTAGAATAGGAAGACGGCTATTGTCTGAGATCTTCCAATTGGGAGCCGATGAATGAGCTGGTTTTCTGAGGATTTAGTTCTCCGAATTTGAGTTGGCGCCAGTTGGGGGACAGGACATGGAGTTGCGCGAGCCAGTCAACCGAAAATGAACCACAGGAATCCAAAGCACAGTGAATAAACCAGCCGAGGGATTGAAAGATTCAGGATGTTGGGAGGAAGAGAAAAATCCACGCCGAGCGTTCCGATGGGGATTTCAACTCCGTTTCATCTCCGGCATAAACATAAAGCTATAGAAAGTGAAAACATCATGAAGCATAGATTAAGTAGATTTACGGGAGCGGTTTCCCGGTTCAATGCCGTGTTGAGTCTTGTACTCGTTGTTCTGTTTTTCGCATCTTGCAAGGGCCAGTCGGGACTAGTGAATTTTTCGCCGGGCCAAACTGCATCGCAGCCCGCAGCAATTGGGCCTGGCGGAATTGCATCTTCGGGCTCTTATGCTGACCTCGTAAGTCGAGTTTCACCCGCAGTCGTCACAATCAGATCGACAGAGAAAACGCGAGCTTCCCAACAGCTTCCCTTCATGGATGACCCTACCTTCCGCCAATTTTTTGGTGACCGTCTTCCTCAGGAGGCGCCCCGAAGAGTACAGGGCCTCGGTTCGGGAGTCATAGTGAATCCTGATGGCTACATACTTACCAATCACCACGTGGTTGATGGAGCCCTGGAAATCAAAGTGGAATTAACTGACAACCACACGTACACGGCGAAGCTAGTCGGGTCTGATCAAGCCAGCGACCTGGCAGTATTGAAGATTGATGCCCACAGCCTGCCGGTGTTGTCGCTTGGCGACTCCGACAAAGTAAGAGTCGGGGACATTGTTTTGGCTGTCGGCAATCCGCTTGGAATTGGGCAAACAGTGACCTCGGGTATCGTTAGCGCAAAGGGACGCGCGACTGGCCTGAGCGATGGAAGCTTTGAAGACTTTCTTCAGACTGATGCTGCGATCAATCGTGGCAACTCAGGCGGAGCACTGGTAAACACTAGCGGCGAGTTGATCGGTATCAACTCCCAAATTCTATCGCCTTCCGGAGGGAGCATCGGAATAGGTTTCGCGATTCCCTCAAACATGGCGCGTGCCGTAATGGACCAGTTGCTGAAAACTGGCAAAGTGCACCGAGGCATGCTAGGCGTGACAATCCAGTCTGTGGATTCGGATTTAGCGGCCAGTTTGAACCTACCCGCGGCTCGAGGCGCCATAGTCACCTCTGTGACGGCTGGCGGTCCAGCCGAGAAGGCGGGGCTTAAGCGTGGGGATGTAATCAGTGGTTTCAATGGTCAATCAGTCGCCGATACCAATAACCTCCGCAATTTGGTTGCCAGTACGGCCCCAGGCAGCGATGTGAACTTAACAGTCTTGCGTGACAGCCGCGAACAGACCTTCCGTCTCTCACTTGCCGAATTGCCGGAGCGCCCTCGTGAGGAAGGCGACGAAAACGGCGGTGAGGAAGCAACCCCGAGCGGCAAGTTTGGTGTGACGCTTCAACCCTTGACACCTGATGTGGCCTCGCGTTTGGGTCTGGCCGCCAACGATCAGGGTATTGTGGTGACGAAAGTGGATCCCACCGGAAGCGCTGCCGATGCCGGAATCCGGCAGGGCGACCTGATTCAGGAAGTTAATCGCCGGCCGGTTCGTAGCCAGGCAGATTTTAACGGCGCTGTTCAATTATCGGGTGCACGTCCGGCCCTGGTTCTCGTCAAGCGAAGAGAAATCGTAACCTACTTAACCCTCAAACCCGGTTCCTAAGGGATGGACCTACACATCGAGATCGAGTGAATCTTCGTTGAAGAGACTTATGATTCACTCGATCCCAAGTGTTAGTGCCGGGGAACTCTCACGCGCCAGCGCAAGCACTCAACCCCCTGTCCGTCCTGCCGGGAGATTCGCCTTTTCCAAAAGCTGCAGGGGAAAAGATTTTGCCAATATCAGAAGCTTTGCGCCTACGGATGAACTTGCTCGCCGCCGTCTCTCGATAGCCAGGACGCTTGACGCCGTAGGCCGGACGCCAGTACGTTGCGCAGAACTTTAAGCGACAGAGATGCGAAAAATAGATATTGATCGGAGGCCTTAGCTTATGCTGGAGAACGATTCTGAAACTTCACCCAAATTCGATCGACGCCCCTGGGGAACCTTCACCGTTCTCGATGAGGGCAACAACTTCAAGGTGAAACGCATTGAGGTCTTACCTGGTAAAAGGTTGAGTTATCAGAAACACTCTCAACGCGCTGAGCACTGGGTTGTGGTCCAGGGAACAGCAAAGGTTACGCTAGATGATCGGGATACCATGGTCGCGACCGGCCAGGCGATCGATATTGCCATCGGGTCAGCCCATCGCGTGGAGAATCCCGGTGCAGACACCCTGATATTTATCGAAGTGCAGCGCGGAAGTTATCTGGGAGAGGACGATATCGTACGCCTGCAAGACGACTTTGGAAGAGTGGAAGAAAAATAGCTTGACTGAATCAGATTCCGACAGTTTACCGCTAACCCACGACCAGTCTGGAGCTCTCGATTTGCGAGACACCTCGCAGCAAAGTTTGTGGTCTGGAGTTCGCGAGGCACTTCGGGGCTCACATCGCGATTACACCGTGGGGCCCATCGGCCGCGCAATCTTGTTGCTAGCCATCCCCATGGTTCTCGAGATGTTCATGGAGAGTCTCTTCGCCGTCGTTGATATCTACTGGGTGGGACGCCTTGGCACAGATGCAGCGGCGACCATCGGACTTACGGAATCGCTGCTCACTCTGATCTATGCTCTGGCAATCGGACTTAGCATAGGAGCAACGGCAATGGTGGCGCGTCGTATCGGTGAACAGAACCCCGAAGGTGCGGCCCGTTCAGCCGTTCAGGCGATCGCTCTCGCGTTAATCGTGTCGACAATCATTGCTGCTATTGGGGCTCCGCTCGCGCCCAGGTTGCTTGCGTTGATGGGCGGGTCGGCCTGGGTCATTGAACATGGCGCGGCTTTCACCAGAATCATGTTGGCGTGTAACGCGACAGTTGTAATGCTGTTTATGGTGAACGCCATTTTTCGCGGCGCCGGTGATGCTGCGATCGCGATGCGCGTATTGTGGCTCGCAAACTCGATCAATATTGTACTAGGCCCCTGCTTCATTTTCGGTCTCGGACCTTTCCCAAAGCTTGGTCTTGTGGGCGCGGCGGTTGCTACTAACACCGGCCGTGGGATCGGCGCACTTTACGCATTGAGCCGGCTCGTGCGTTCCGGAGGACGTTTTAATATCAGACGTCGACATCTACACCTCGATCCTTCAATCATGCTGCGCCTCATACGGCTCTCTTCAACAGGAACGTTTCAGGTTTTCATTGGCATGGCTAGCTGGATTGGCCTCGTTCGCACCATCTCGAGTTTTGGCAGCGATGCAGTCGCCGGGTATACCTTCGGGATACGAGTCATCCTATTTGCTTTGCTTCCGTCCTGGGGAATGTCCAATGCAGCGGCAACCATGGTTGGACAAGCATTGGGGGCGCGCAAGCCGGATCGCGCCGAACGAGCGGTATGGAAGGCTGGTTTCTACAACATGGTCTTCCTGGGAATCGTAGGACTCTTATTTATTGTCTTAGCGCCAAGGATCATCGGCTTATACACATCGGATCCAAAGGTTGCCCAATATGGGATCGATTGTCTGCGTATCGTTTCTTACGGATTCCTTTTCTACGCTTACGGTATGGTGCTCGGGCAATCGTTCAACGGCGCCGGCGATACCTGGACGCCTACAATTATTAACCTGTTTGTTTTCTGGTTGTGGGAATTGCCCCTCGCATATCTGTTAGCCATCGTGGTTGGTCTCGGACCTCGCGGCGTGTTTCTCTCGATCACGATCGCTTTTTCGACTCTAGCTGTCGTCAGCGGAGTCTTTTTTAAGCGTGGCCGTTGGAAGACACGAGTCGTCTGACAACGTCGGACGCTAGTAGCGAGTCCGAACACTCCTGTCACACTTCGCTACGTTTTTCCTTTCTCCTTTCCTACCTGAATACGGTGAAACAGCAGTTTTGCGTTTTATTTCCAGATTGCCTGGCGGCATCTTGATTGCAACTCCAAGTACGGGAAACCAGCTTCGTGTCTCCTGCAGGAACTTGAGGTTGGGTAGCATCACGAGAAGCGAAGCAACGGCTGACGCTGTCCCTCATCGTCAGTCATACAGCAAGAGGAGGAGAAATGAAATCCAAGAAAACCGAGGACGAGTTGGCAGAGAAGGGCTGGGAACCTTCGGCACCTACAGATGAGGAAGCCGTCAAAACCGAAGAACGATCGCTGGACATAGGCGAGTCTGGCCAGTTTGCGGCAGGTGGTTACTATGACCGGCCGAAGGTCAATAAGCCGAATCGAACTTTGGACGACGATATATTGCCGCCAGCCCGCACTCTGTATGAGAGGTAGCAAATAAGGAGGGGGCGATGGCGAAAAGGCTGGACGGAAAAAAGGTGGCCATTCTGGTGGCTGACGGTTTTGAACAGGTTGAATTAACAGAGCCCAGGAAGGCGCTGGAAGAGGCAGGGGCGAAGACGCAGATCGTTTCTCCGGCACGTCTCGAGGTTCAAGGTTGGAATCATGACGACAAAGCCGACAAGTTTAAAGTAGATATGCCGCTCGACCGCGCGCGGTCAGACGACTACGACGCTTTACTCCTGCCGGGTGGGGTCAAGAATCCGGATCAGTTGCGCGTGCTGACGAGGGCGGTTGAGTTTGTTGACGGGTTCTTCGCGGCAGGTAAGCCGGTAGCAGCGATATGTCATGGACCATGGACGCTGATTGAAGGCGACGTTATTAGAGGGAAGACGATAACATCATGGCCGTCGTTAAAAACTGATCTGGAAAATGCAGGTGCGACGTGGGTCGATCGCGAGGTGGTCGTTGACAACGGGCTGGTAACAAGCCGCAAGCCTGATGACATACCGGCATTCAATCGAAAGATGATCGAGAAGTTTGCCGAGGGCAAACATAGGAGTCAGTTGGCTGCATGATGGTTAGATGAGGCTTTCAGCCGTGTGCATCGCCAATGCAGAAGCCCCAACAATCGGGGAAAGCAGGCTAATAGTTTTTCCCGAGGGAGCATCGGTGTTGACGCCCGGCATGAAACGCGCGCGGCTAATGCGCATTCCATCGACGCGTTCGACCGTGAAGTATCCACTATCGTGGTTGACCGTGTCGCCGGGCTTCAGCACACGCCCAGCCTGGGCCATCAGGAAGCCTGCAATTGTCGCGTACCCATTATCATCGGGCAGCTGCAGGTTGAGACGCTTATTGGCGTCGCGCACACTTAGCATTCCATCCAGTAGATATGTTCCTCGTTCTCTGACGATTTGTTCGCGGACCTCCTCGTCATACTCATCGTTTATCTCGCCCACTATCTCTTCAAGTAAGTCTTCGAGCGTCAGTATTCCTTCCATGCCTCCGTGCTCGTCGACCACGAAAACAAAGTGGATGCGAGAAACTTGCATCAGTCTCAGAGCCTCGCCGAGTGACGCAGTCGCCGGCATGAACGCCGGTGACCGCACCAGATTTTCCAGGTCGAAACCCTCAGCCGGAATTCTCCCCATGTCCACATCTTTCCGAAACAGCAAACCTACAATGTCATCGGGACGATCACACTAAATAGGTAGTCGAGAATAGCCGGACGACAGAAAGGCCGCCCGTACGTCATCGAGCGTAGCAGTGACTGGCAGTGCTTCGACTTGCGTTCGCGGCACCATAGCCGTGCCCACTTCCGAGTTTGAAAACTCAAACACCTTATGGATTAACTGTTGCTCATCGGCCTCGAGGTGCCCGCTCTTTTGGGAAACATCGACCAAGTGACGCAGTTCGTCCTCGGTAGTCTAAAGAGTCGAACGGTTCGCGTGCCGGCCCAGTCAAGCAAAAGTATTGGCCAACGGAAAACCCGGTAGAAGAGTTGCATTGGCCATGAGATCGCTAGCGCCACTTTCTCTGCCCGCTCGAGCGCCAGGGTCTTGGGCGCAAGTTCACCGAGGACGATATGAAGAAACGTGATTATGGTGAAGGCCGTCGCAAAAGAGATCGCGTGGAGCGTGACTTCCGAAACAAGACCCTTGAGAGGCACCTCCAAAAGATGCGCGAAAACTGGCTCACCGATCCAGCCGAGAGCCAGGGAGGACATCGTTATACCAAGCTGCGTTGCTGAGACGTAGCCGTTTAGATTGTCCCAAAGGCCTAACAATCTTAGAGCCCTCAAACTACCACCGTTGGACAGTGTTTCAATACGCGAGCGGCGCACTCCCACGAGGGCAAACTCAGACGCGACAAAGAATCCGTTGGTCAGAATTAGAAGAAGAACCGTAATGATGTATAGAAAAGTGATTGTCATCCCGACCTATTGTATTGGGAGTCTAGCAATTGAACCAATAAACCAATTTCTTGAGGGCCTTTTCGTGCTAAAAATAGGCCCTCCTCCGAATTGGCATCAGTAGTACTTGTTGGAAAAGACAATTTCCCTGCGAAAGGATCCTGATGAAGAAGAGTGGGAATCTCTCGAGGCGCAAGTGGCTTGAGCAAATGTCTGGTCCGCCGGTAGCGGTTGCGCTGGGCGCTACGATGCTGGGGCAGAACAGCGTCGCCGCAAAACAGCCAGCTCACGAGACAGTTGATGACAAGAACCTCGGCGCGCGCGTTTACAACGTCCGCGACTTTGGCGCTGTCGGTGACGGCGTGACACTGGATACCACTGCGGTGCAAGCTGCGATCGACACCTGCGAGAGAGAGAAGGGTGGTACAGTGTTGGTGCCTTCCGGCAACTTCGTAGTCGGTACACTCGAGTTGAAAAGCCACGTTACATTGCACCTAACAGTCCAGGGTCGCCTTCTTGGCAGCCCCAAGATCGAGCACTACAGAGCCGGAAACGGTATTCCTCCAGGAAATGGCAATATTGTTTTGATCTCTGCGGCGAATGCCGAGAATATCTGCATAGAAGGTCTGGGCTCAATTGATGGAAACGGTGCGAAGTTCTTTACAGGCAAGGGCGACATGACCGGACCGGGACAGAATTCTGGTCAGGGTTATTTTCAGCGGCCGCACCTCCTTATTTTTTATCGCTGCTCAAATCTTCTAATTCGAGATGTCTTCCTTACCGCCAGCGCCTATCATTGCACGCGCATCCTGCAGTGCCGTCGTGTGCATCTCGATGGGGTCCGAATCCATAACCGCGTCAACTTGAATAATGACGGCTTTCATATCAACAGCTCCGAGTACGTTCACATCGTTAATTGCGACGTTACGTGCCAGGATGATGCATGTGCTCTATTTGGCAGTAATAAGTTTGTCACGGTTACGAACTGCACCTTCAGCACGCGCTGGTCGGTGTTTCGTTTTGGTGGAGGCGAAGCTGAGAACATCACCGTCTCCAACTGCGTGATCTACGACACCTACGGATGTCCAATCAAGATGCGTTGTGGACCAAGCGGCAGGTTAGAGAATATTACCTTCTCAAACTTGATCCTCAAGAACGTGACCGGACCTATTTCGATTGGACTCGACTCAACGCGGCGCAGTGGCTCTGCTCAGACCACACAATCGCTGAAGGGAGTTGTGCATAACATCGCCTTTAACGGAATTCGCGCCACCGTCGTTGCCGAGGGGCGCCAGCATGAAGATCTGAAATGGGCTCAGAAGTTCCGGCCAGGCGAAACGAGAACGTGCATTGTACTAAACGGAGTCGGCGGTGATTTTCTGGAAGGGATTAGCTTGCAGGATGTTCACGTCACCTACGAAGGTGGAGGCACTCGGGAGGAAGCGATGGCTGACGTTCCGAAGGTAGCTGGTGAGTACTTCGAAATCGGCACTCCGCCTGCCTATGGCATCTACGCTCGGAATGTTCGCGGCTTAACGCTGAATAACGTTCGCCTTGAAGTAACTAAGCCCGATCTCAGGCCGGCGGTGATCTTCGACAACGTTGCCGATGCAGCCGTAAATGGACTCAGCGCGCAAGGCACGATGCAAGCGGAGTCGTTGCTGCGGTTCAACGACACGCGTGAAGTCTTGCTGACAGCATCACGTGTCCTCACACCGGCAGCGGTATTTCTTAAACTTGAGGGGGCAGCCAACGATGGAATCACCATCGATGGAGGCTCTCTTTCAAAAGCGAGCAAGCCACTAGCGTATGGTAGAGATGCTAGCGAGAAGGCCGTGAAGCTGCGTCTGTGAGGTAACTATGAAGAGCAATCTTTATCGTAAAAATGTTCCCATTATCTTGATGATGCTGTTAGCCGTATTGTCAATCGGCAATCGGGTTGTCCATTTTACGTCGCCGCAACAACAGGACCCGCTAACAGGCAACTGGGCTGCGCGAAATCCAAATGCTGATGGAACTTCCCGCAACACATACTTCAACTTGAAACAGGATGGTACGAAGATAACTGGATCCATCCGCGTAACTCAGTTCTACTACCTGATAACAGAGAGCACCGGTGGCCCCGAAGCCTTTACCATTACTGGCACTATGAAAGACGGAAACACCGACCGCCGCGTGCAGTATGAGGGGAAGTTAGTTGGAGACGAGTTGCACCTCTCGACACGTCGTCGCCCGACCGACAAACCTACTGAGCTTGTGGCCCAACGGGCACCGGTGGGCGAAGGGGCGCTCCCTGCGCGTATTGCTCCACCGGCTCTTCACAAGGTGAAGGACAATGGACTCGCGCGCATGCCACCGATGGGTTGGAACAGTTGGAACAAGTTTGCGGGCAGAGTTGACGATGCGACAGTCCGTAGCATTACGGATGCGATGGCCAGCAACGGCATGAAGGAGGCAGGTTATCACTACGTCAACATCGACGACACGTGGGAAGGAGGCCGCGACGCGCGAGGGAATATACAAACCAACAAGAAATTTCCTGACATGAAGGCGCTCGCCGACTACGTACACAGTAAAGGATTGAAACTCGGTATTTATTCCTCGCCGGGTCCGAACACATGCGCAGGATATGAAGGCAGCTACGGCCATGAAGAGCAAGACGCGAAGACTTATGCCGCGTGGGGAATCGACTATCTGAAGTACGACTGGTGCGGTGCGCGCACACTCTATACCGATGAGGAAATGCCGGCCGTCTATCAGAAAATGGGTGATGCTCTTCTCGCGAGTGGGCGTCCTATCGTCTACAGCCTTTGCCAGTACGGGCGTTTGGACGTTTGGAAGTGGGGAGCCGATGTCGGCGGAAATCTCTGGCGCACGACAGGCGATATTCGCGATAGTTGGGATTCAATGTCCCGCATCGGCTTTGGCCAGAATGAGCTCGCACAGTGGGCGCGGCCGGGTCATTGGAATGATCCTGATATGCTCGAGATCGGCAATGGCGCTATGAGCGAAACGGAATACAAAACTCACATGAGTCTCTGGGCGATCCTTGCTGCGCCGCTGTTAGCAGGTAACGACTTGCGCAGTATGAGTCCCGGGATACATGAGATTCTCACAAACCGGGAAGTAATTGCAGTGGACCAGGACAAGGAGGGAAAGCAGGGCAAAGAGGTCTGGAAGTCAGGCGATCAGGAGATCTGGACGAGGCCGCTTTCTGATGGTGCGACGGCTGTGGCTGTTTTCAATCGCGGCAAGGACGAAGCGAAGATCACCGTTAAGTGGGCAGACCTGGGCATCGTTCAGAAGAAAGCCGTGAGGGACCTTTGGCTATCGCAGGATGTTGACGCCCAAGGACCTGAATACTCCGCCACAGTCCCCGGTCACGGTGTGGTAATGTTGCGCGTGCAGTGACCAGAGATTAGGTACGCGGCCTAGGCCGCAACGAAAACGAGCATCGTTGAATACGGCTATGCCGCTTGATGTGAGGCGGCGGCTGCGCCCTGCCGTTCAGTGCGGAGATACGATATGGGCTACGCCCCTGGTTCGGGCTTTGCCCTTCGAACGAACAGAGGTTGCGAATTTGCGGCGCGAGGTCAATAAGCAAATTTCCTGCAGTCGACAGGGCGGAGCCCGAACCAGGGGCGTAGCCCGAATGAACGCCGCCGCTGACGGCGGGGGGCATAGACTGTGTCAAAACTCGGATGGCAACGATATGGCCGCTGTGTGGATACACAAAGTCAGAACCGGGAGCGGTAGCGACCGGGTCGTTTCCGTGATGCTCAACTACTTCCGGCCACAACAA
>Ga0070699_100003089_pt1 | contig 14748 bp, 14 predicted proteins | sample KBSK1503metaG_FD_65473 | JGI IMG/M metagenome (GOLD analysis project Ga0070699, IMG submission 65473) | Corn, switchgrass and miscanthus rhizosphere microbial communities from Kellogg Biological Station, Michigan, USA - KBS K1-50-3 metaG | ecosystem: Host-associated > Plants > Roots >...
CTACACCACGCTCGCCATCTGGGGCACGGCCATGATGAACGGCGTCATCGAGGAGAAGACCAACCGCGTCGTGGAGGTCGTCGTGTCGTCGCTTCCCGCGTCGCGGCTCTTCGCAGGGAAGCTCGTCGGCGTGGGCGCGGCGGGCCTGACGCAGTTCGTCGTCTGGGCCGCGTGCCTGGCCGCGATCAGCGCGGCGGGGGCCGTGGGGGCGAGCGCGGCGGGGGCGCTGCCCGAGCTGAGCCCCCTGCTTCTCGTGGCCTTCGTCGTCTTCTTCCTCCTCGGCTACTTCCTCTACGGAGCGATGTACGCCTCGATCGGGGCCGCCGTGAACACGACCCAGGAGGCGCAGAGCCTCGTGTTCCTCGCCATGATGCCCCTGATCCTGAGCGTCGTCTTCTATCCCATGGTCCTGGCCGCGCCGGACAGCACGGTTTCCGTCGTGCTGTCGCTCGTTCCCTTCTTCGCGCCCCTGCTCATGTTCCTGCGCATGACCTCGGTCAGCCCTCCCGCGTGGCAGGTCGGGTTGTCGATGCTCCTGATGCTGGCCACGATCGCGGTGATCACGTGGGCCGCCGCGCGCATCTACCGTGTGGGCATCCTCATGTACGGCAAGAGACCTACTTTCCCCGAGATCATCAGGTGGGTCGGGAGGTCTTAGCCTCGCTGTTGCGCGATGGGCGCGATCCTCGGCTTCGATCCGCGTCGTCCCGCTGACATTTATTCGCTGAACTCTTCCCGGGACGAGTCGCCTTCTCCGACGCTGGCGTCCGACTTCCGAACGGCAGTTCCATTACCGAGGCGCCATTCCGCGGGGTGGGTGCACTGACATCGGCGCATCGTCATGCTTTCGCCCTCGCCGAGGAAGGGCACCTTTCTTGCTCCGTCGAATCCGCGTGCCCTCGAGCGGCGTGAGGAGGGGGGCTTGGAAGAGGGAAGCATCGGAATGGCATCGCTCGCGATTGCCTGCCTCCTGATGGCGGCTTGCGGATCACCGAGCAGATCGCGGAGCACCACATGGGCGCCCGAGCGGGCAGATCTCGAAGTGGAGCTGGTGCCTCCCGTCGCCTCGCGATTCGTCGTCCACGGCAACTGCTTCGCTGGTTGGTACATGGTTGTCGATCTCGTCGTCCACGAGAGGAGCGGCGCGAACGTGCTCCTCGATACCGTGTCGCTCCGCGTCGAGGACGACCGGACCGGAGAGTTGCTCGGCGAGCGGATGCTCGATGCCAAGGCGCTGCAGGCCCCGGAGCGGGGATTCGGTGCGGGGGGCCCGGTTGTGCGCGGGCATGGTTCGCTGCGGATCAACATGAGCGTGGGCGCGCTCAACGGCTCGGTCGATGCCCCGGCGATCAGCGGCTTCATCATGGTCAGCGGCGACGTGCAGGGTTACGACGAACAAGGGAGGGTGCACACTTCATATCGCCTGACGGCCGTCGTGACCGTCGAGGATCGCCCGGTGCCGAGCTCGGGCGCATGTACCCCGCGTTCGTGACCGACGATTCAGTCGACTCGCTCCGGAACGAGGCGACGCGGCCGGCCGGCGGCAAAACGCGTAACCGAGAAAGGCGCGAGGCCGACGGGCGACGCCTGGCCGCGGATGAGACCGGCGACGATCTCCCCCACCAGGGGACCCATCAGGATCCCGTTGCGATAGAGGCCCGTCGCGTGGAACAGGCCCGGCAGCGCGCCGGCTCCGATGATCGGCAGGCCGTCCGGCGTCCCCGGCCGCAGGCCCGCCCACGAGTCGGCCACGCCCACGTCGCCGAGGACGGGAGCGATCTCGAGCGCAATCGCGAGGACCGTGCCCAGGCCGGCGGCGGTGACGATCTTGTCGAAGCCGGCGCGCTCGGTGGTGCTGCCGGCCAGCGTCCGCCCGTCGGCCCGCGGCACCAGGTAGCCGCGCGGCGAGCAGACGACGTGGCGCAGCAGGGCGGGAGCCATGTCGAAGGCCACGATGTGCCCGCGCACCGGCTCCACCGGCGGCGGCAGCGGGTCGCCGGCGAGGAGGCTCGCCCACGCCCCCATCGCGTTGATCACCACGGGTGCGCGGAACACCTCCGTCGCGGCCGTCACCCCGGCCACGGCGCCCCTCTCCAACACCAGGCCCGTCACGGGGCGGCCGGTCACGATCGAAGCGCCGCGCGCCACCGCGGAGGCCGCCAGCGCGCGGACGAGGCGCACGTTGTCCACGCAGCGGTCGCCGGGGATGTAGAGGCCACCGCGGACCGCCGGGTTGACGTTGGGCTCGGATTCCCGCACCTCGGCCGGTCCGAGCGCCTCCACGGCAAGGCCACGGCGCGTCTGCCAGACGCGCCGGGCCTCGAGCCGGCGCAAGTCCTCGTCCGTGAAGGCCAGCTCGATCAACCCCCGGCAGGCGAGGTCCACGGACAGGCCCGTCTCCGCCTCGAGGGCGGGCGCGAGCGTGAGGTGGTGGTCGCGGGCCCTGAGGGCCAGCTCGAGCAGGGGCGAATCCTCGGCCGTTTCCGCCTGGGGCGCGACCATTCCCGCCGCCGCGGTCGAGGCTTCCGCTCCCACCCGCGACCGCTCGATGACGACCGTCTTGGCCCCCGCGGCGGCGAGCACGCGCGCCGCGGACAGCCCCACGATCCCGCCGCCGACGATGATGACGTCTCCGTCCACGCGCCCCTTTCTCATTGTGGACCTATTTTGCTATCCTTCGCGGCCAGTGGATACACAGAAGGCGCGGTGCGCCGAGTGCCGGACCGAGATCTCGGTCCCCTCGACATACGCGCACGGCGACCACGTCAAGTGCCCGACCTGCGGCACGCGGCACAAGGTCGTACGCTCGGGCGAGGCCGTCCGCGTCGTGCTGGCCGACGTCGGCCCGCTCAGGGACGCGCTGCGTGCGAACGAGATGCAGCAATCCCGCCTGGAGGCGGAGCTGCGCCACGCCCGCGCCAGCTTTGGCATCGGCGTCAACGGCATGGGGATCGGCGTCGCCTACGCGATCTGGCAGGTCGGCTTCAAGGACGGCCAGATCGGGATGCCGCTGCTCTGGGAGGTCGTGACCGTCGCGGTCCTCAGCGGCCTGCTGCTCGAGCTCGCCAACTACTTCTTTCTCGCCAAGCGCAAGGCCATGAGCCGCCTGTCCGGCGAGATCGAGGAGGTCGAGGCCGAGCGCCGCACCCTCGAGCAGAAGATCAGGGAAGCAAGCCGGGTCTAGAGGGCCGGCCGCGCGGGCCTACTCGACCTGTGCGGTGTCGAGCAGCGCGACCACCGTCCGGTAGAGAGCGTACGAGTTCCGGGGGACGTCGCGCTGCAGGTCGTTCATGGACGCCCCCTTCTTGAGCCGCGACCACACGGCCGCCGCCAGCTCCACGGTCTCCGGATCCTGCCAGTCGAGCTGGGAGGCCTTCTGCCGGTAGACGTGATCGGGATCGGTGATGCGTTCCTTCAGCAGGGGCAGCTCGTCCTGTAGACGCACCGACTCCATCAGCAGAGAGATGGCGGGCATCGTGATGTCCGCCTGCACCTCCTCCTCCTGGACCTGGCGTCCGGTGAAGGAGAAGTCGCCTTCGAGCGGCGATTGGAAGAGCTGGAAGACCGCGTCATCGCCGGTCAGGTGCCGCACCTTGGCCTTCGCGATGTTGCCCTTGAAGAAGAAGATCTCCGCGATCCGGTTCTTCGACTTGCCTCCCTCCTGCGTCACCGCGAGCGTGCCCGTCTGGTGGGAGCCGATCAGCGTCTGGATGACGGTGGCGAGATCGAAATAGCGGAGGTTGCCCTGGAGCTGCTTCGAGCCGCGGGGCATCTTCAGCGTCGTGGCCTCCAGCCGCTTCGCCAGCACCAGGCAGAGGTTGCGGGCGAAGGCGGGGAGCGTCTTCATCAAGTCCAGGAAGACCGGCTTGTCGACGGTGAACAGCTCCGCGCGCTCCGGCACCCGCGCGCTCGCGCTGCGGGGGGAGCCCGTGAGCAGGGCCAGCTCTCCCAACACCTCGCCCGGACCGAGGTAGGCCACCGGGATGGGATCGGCGGCATCGGTCGGGCTGGCCAGCACCTCCAGGGCGCCGCTCTTCACGATGTAGAGCCGGTCCCCCTCGTCGCCCTGTCGGAAGACGACCTCTCCGGGGCCGTACTCCTGGAGCTGGCCTTGGACGAGCACGGCCTTGAGCACCTCCTCGGGCTGGTTCTCGAAGAGGTCGGAGCCGCGCAGAAAGGCAGGGTCGATGCCGGCTGCCATTGGAAGGTGCGATTATACCGATTGGCGAGGCGGCGGCGAGAGCTATGCTAAGATGTGCCGCTCTCGCGCAGGTGGACCGGATTCCGGCCGCCTGGCCCCCTGCCAAGTGATTGAAAATAGAGCTATTATGACTGCGACGTTGGTTTCCCCGCTCAGCCCCGCCGACGTGCATCGCACGCTGGCCCGGTACATGCTCGCCGACGGGTACGAGCTGGTCTTCGACTTCGAGAAGAGCCACGGCTCCTGGGTCCACGACCGGCGCGCCGGCCGCGAATACCTCGACTTCTTGACCTTCTTCGGCTCCAACCCCATCGGGTACAACCACCCGAAGATGAGGGACCCGGACTTCCTCAGGATCCTGGCCCGGGTGGCCCAGCTCAAGCCGTCACTGCCCGACATCTACAGCGTCGAGTACGCGCAGGCCGTCGAGACCTTCGGGCGGCTCGCGATCCCGGCCGATCTGCCCCATGCCTTCTTCATCGAGGGGGGCTCGCTCGCCGTGGAGAATGCGCTCAAGGTCGCCTTCGACTGGAAGGTGCGACGCAACAAGGCCAAGGGCATCGCGGGCGAGAGGGGCACGCAAGTCGTGCACTTCCGTGAGGCCTTCCACGGCCGCAGCGGGTACACGCTGTCGCTCACCAACACCGACCCCATCAAGACCGACTTCTTCCCGAAGTTCCGCTGGCCCCGGATCGACAACCCCAAGCTGCGCTTCCCGGTGACCTCCGCGGTCGAGACCGACGTGAAGGCGGCCGAGCAGCGCGCCCTCGACCAGATGCGCCAGGCCTTCGCCGACAACCCCGACGACATCGCCGCCATCATCATCGAGCCGATCCAGGCGGAGGGCGGGGACAACCATTTCCGGCCGGAGTTCCTGCAGGCCCTCGAGCGCATGGCCCGTCAGAACCAGTGCTTCTTCGTCGTGGACGAGGTGCAGACCGGGATCGGGCTCACGGGAAAGATGTGGGCCCACGAGCACTTCGGGATCCGGCCCGACGCGCTGGCCTTCGGCAAGAAGACGCAGGTCTGCGGCTGCCTCGTGGGGCCGCGCGTGGACGAGGAGCCGCAGAACGTCTTCAAGGTGGGATCGCGCATCAACTCCACCTTCGGCGGCAACCTCACCGACCTCGTGCGCTGCGCCCGCTATCTCGAGGTCATCGACGAGGAGAGCCTCGTGGACAACGCGCGCGTGGTCGGCGAGCACCTGCTCCGGGGGCTGGAAGGGCTGCAGCTCGAGCTGGGCGGCCTGATGACGAACGCCCGCGGGCGCGGCCTGATGATCGCCTTCGACCTGCCCACGCCCGCGCAGCGGGACCTGGCCCACAAGAAGATCGTGGCCGGGGGCCTGCTCCTCTTGAAGTGTGGCGTGCGCTCCATCCGCTTCCGCCCGCCGCTCAACCTGAGCGCCGCCGAGGCCGACACGGGCCTGGAGATCCTGCGCCGGACCCTGAAGGAGCTGTGACGGGCCAAGCCGCGCCCTCGAGGAGGAGGTAGCGATGATCGAGCGGGAAGCCGCGATCAAGATCTACAACGAAGCCCTGGGGGCCAAGGGAGCCAAGGGCCGGCTGGTGCGCGTGGCGCCCGAAGGCTTCTACGAGGTGACGCTGGAGTCGGGTGGGAGGTACTACACGACGCTGCTGCCCGTCTCCAGCACGGTGATCCTGGCCGCCGAGCCCGAGGAGGAGGTTCCCGCTCTCGAGGTCGAGCGCTAGCGGATGGCGCGTCCGCTCAAGGTGGTGCACGTCGGCCTCGGGCCCATCGGCCAGGGCATCGCCCGGCTGGTGGCCGAGACCGACGGCCTCCAGATCGTCGGCGCCACCGATCCCTTCCCCGATCACGCGGGCAAGGACCTCGGTTCCCTGCTCGGCCTGCCCCGGCGGCTGCGGGTCAAGGTCGAGGGCAACCCCGAGCGGTTCTTCCGGCGCGCGCGCGCCGACGTGGCCATCCTCAGCACCTCCTCCGCCCTCAAGACCGTCAAGACGCAGGTGGCCGCCCTCGTCCAGCGGGGCATGAACGTGGTGAGCACCTGCGAAGAGCTCGCCTTCCCCACCCCCGAGCGCGCCGCCACCTTCCGTGAGCTGGATCGCCTCGCGAAGAAGAAGAAGGTCACCGTCCTCGCCACCGGCGTCAATCCCGGCTATGCGATGGACGCCCTCGCCCTCGTGCTGACCGCGCCCTGCGCGCGCGTCGACCGGGTGGCGGTGACCCGCGTGGTGGACGCGGGAACGCGCCGCCTTCCCCTGCAGCGCAAGGTGGGGGCGGGCCTGAACCTGAACCAGTTCCGGCGGGCGATGACGGAGGGCACCGTGCGCCACGTCGGCCTCGTGGAGTCGGTGCACATGATCGCCGCCGCGCTCGGCTGGAAGCTGGAGCGGGTGGAGGAGACCCTGGAGCCGGCGATCGCCCCCCGCGACCTCGACACCGAGTACCTGCGGATTCCCGCGGGCGCCGCGGCGGGTATCAAGCAATACGCCCGCGGCTACCGCAACGGCGACGTGGCGATCAGCCTCGACCTGCAGATGTACGTGGGCGCCGAGAGCCCGCGCGACCACGTCCTCGTCACCGGCCTCCCCCCGATCGACATGACGATCGCGGGCGGCGTCGCCGGCGACACCGCCACCGCGGCCATCGTGGTCAACGCCATCCCGAAGGTGGTGAGCGCTCCCGCCGGCGTGGTGACGATGAAGGACCTGCCCATCGTCCACCACTACAACCCCGCCGAAGTGAAGGCCCGCTCGCCGAAGAAGCGGTAGCCGCCGCGCGGCGGCGGACCACATCGGTCTGTCAGATCTATCTGTCAGATCTGTCTTGACACGGTTCGCCGACGCGGCGTATGCTCCGGCCCTCGATCACTTAAGACGCTCCCTCCAGTTCCAGCGCGGCGAAAGCCGGCTAAGGGTCCTGCACCTTCTTGCCGGAGCAGAGGATGAGCGCTCTTCGCTTGCCACCCGGCGAGCCGAAGTGGGAAACGCTGGTCGATGTCCTGGAGCACCGAGGACGGTGCCAGGCCGACGACACCGCCTTCACGTTCCTCGAGAACGGAAACGCCGAGGCCGCCCGCGTGACGTTCGGCGAGCTCGCGGGGCGCGCGCGCCGCGTGGGCGCGGAGCTCCGGCGGCGGGGGGCCGCGGGCGAGCGCGTCCTGCTCGTCTACCCGTCGGGACTGGACTTCATCGCGGCCTTCTTCGGCTGCCTGTACGCGGGGGCCACGGCGGTGCCGGGGCCGGCGGGGATGAGCCGCTCGCGGTCCCGCCTCGAGGCCATCGTGCAAGACGCCGGGGCGGCGCTCGTCCTCACCACGCGGGCCCTCGTCAACACCGTGCGGCGGCGTCTGGAGGCCGCGCCCGCGCTGCCGGTCGTCGGCACCGACGACGCCCTCTGCGGACCGGACGGGGGCTGGACGCCCCCGCGGATCGACGGCGGCTCCCTGGCGCTGCTGCAGTACACATCGGGCTCCACCGGCGTCGCCAAGGGCGTGATGGTCACTCACGGGAACATCCTGCACAACCAGGTGCTGATCAAGGAGCGGTTCGAGCACACGCCGCGATCCGTGATGGTGAGCTGGCTGCCGATGTTCCACGACATGGGCCTCATCGGGATGATCCTGCAGCCGATGTACGTGGGATTTCCGTGCGTGCTCATGTCCCCGGAGTCCTTTCTCCAGGAGCCGCGGCGGTGGCTGTCGGCCGTCACCCGCTACCGCGGCACCACCAGCGGCGCCCCGAACTTCGCCTACGACACGTGCGTGGACCGGATCCCCGCCGCGGAGCGCGCGGGGCTCGACCTGTCGAGCTGGCGCGTCGCCTACAACGGCTCGGAGCCGATCCGGCCGTCGACCCTGGAGAGGTTCGTCGAGGCCTTCGCGCCGTGCGGGTTCCGCCGGGAGACCTTCTATCCCTGCTACGGCCTGGCCGAGGCGACACTGCTGGTGACCGGCGGCCGGCCGTGTGATCCGCCGGTGGTCCGGACCGTTCCCGAAGCGTCCGCGCCGGAGCGGGCGGGGCCGCCGGCCGGCGAGGGAACCCGAGCGCTCGTGGGCTGCGGGACGAGCGGCGCCGATCAGGAGCTGCTGATCGTGGATCCCGCCTCCCGCCGCGTCGTCGCGGAAGGCCGCGTCGGCGAGGTCTGGCTCGCGGGTCCCAGCGTGGCCCGGGGCTACTGGCAACGGGCCGAGGAGACGCAAGACACCTTCGGCGCGCGCCTGTCCACCGGTGGCGGGCCGTTCCTGCGCACCGGGGACCTCGGCGTCCTCCTCGGCGGCGAGCTGTTCGTGACCGGCCGCATCAAGGAAGTGATGATCGTGCGGGGTCGCAACCATTACCCGCAGGACATCGAGCGGACCGCGGAGGAGAGCCATCCCGCTCTGCGCCCCCACGGCGGCGCGGCGTTCCTGCTCGAGGGCGGCGGCCGGGAGCGCCTGGCGGTCGCCCACGAGGTCCAGCGCCCGTACGGAGAGGACCCGCCCACCCGCGAGATCGCGCGCCGCGTGCGGGAGGCGGTGTCCCGTGACCATGGCCTGCAGGTGGCCGTGCTCGTCCTGCTCAAGGCCGGCGGCATCCCCCGGACCTCCAGCGGAAAGATCCAGCGCCGCCTGTGCCAGGCCCGCTATCTCGGCGGAACCCTCGGAGTGATCGGAGAGGACCGGTACGGGCTGCCCAGCGTCCCCGCCTTTTCCATGCAGGAGGAAAACCCATGACCGTGCAATCGGCTTCCCTGCCCGCGCTGCCCGAACGCTCGAGGATCACGGTCGAGCACGGATCGCTGCGGCAGTTCCAGAAGGTCCACGCCGTGGCCATCGTCGTCGTGCCGGCCGTCGGCCTCGTCGTCGCGCTCGGGGTGGCGTCGCGGATCGGAGTCACCCGGCTCGACCTGGCCCTCCTCGTCGGCATGTTCGTCGTCACCATGCTGGGGATCAGCGCCGGATACCACCGCCATTTCTCCCATCGGTCCTTCCGGGCCCGCCGGCCGGTCCGGGTCCTGCTGGGGATCTGTGGATCGATGGCCGCGCAAGGCTCTCTCTCCTACTGGGTGAGCAACCACCGCCGGCATCACCACTACGCGGACCGTCCCGGCGACATCCACTCGCCGTACTACGTGGAGGAAAGGGCCCTGGGCTGGCTGGAGGGGTTCTGGCACTCGCACATGGGCTGGACGTTCGACCACGATCTCACCAACCCGCTGCTGTTTGCTCGAGACCTCTACCGCGACCGCGCGATCTCGCGGGTGAACCAGCTCTACCTGTTCTGGGTGGCGCTGGGCCTGGCGATCCCGTTCGCCCTGGGCGGGCTCCTGTCGGGGACCTGGACCGGGGCCGCCACCGGCCTCCTCTGGGGCGGCCTGGCCCGCATGTTCCTCTGCTATCACTTCACGAACGCCATCGACTCGGTGACGCACATCTTCGGCCGCCGGACCTACCAGACGCAGGACCACAGCACCAACAACGTCTGGATGGCGCTACCGACCATGGGCGAGGGATGGCACAACAACCATCACGCCTTCCCGAGCTCGGCCATCTTCGGGTTCCGCTGGTGGCAGGTCGATCCCGGAGCCTGGCTCATCCGCGGCCTGGAGAAGCTGGGCTGGGCGTGGGACGTGCAGCTCCCGCCCCGGAACGCGGCCGCGGAGAAGGCCGGCCCGGCGACCTGAGCCGGGAACGCGCCACCGCCTTCTGCGCCCGAAGAAAAGGGGGAGACCAATGGATTCCATCGAGCAGCTCGCCGGCGCTCCGGCCGGCATCTCCGTCCGACACGTGGTCGTCGACGACGACCGCCTGCAAGCAACGCAACGACGCCTGGCGTGGACCATCATCCTCGTCCCCTTCCTCGGCACGGTGGCGGCGATCGCGTTTGCGTTCTACCGGCCCGTGAGCCCGGCGGACGCCGCGCTCCTGGCCGTCATGTACGTGCTGACCACGCTGGGGATCACGGTGGGCTTCCACCGCCACTTCGCTCACCGCGCCTTCCAGGCGCGGCCGGCACTGAGCGCGGCGCTGGGGATCCTCGGCTCGATGGCCGCGCAGGGGACGCTGGTCTACTGGGTGGCCACGCACCGGCGGCACCATCAGTTCGCCGAGCAGGGGCTCGACCCCCATTCCCCCTACGTCCACGACGGGAAGCCGATCGGGCGCTGGCGGGGCTTCTGGCATTCGCACGTGGGGTGGATGCTCGAGAGCCGCATGACCAACACGGCGAAGTTCGCCCGCGACCTGATCCGGGACCCCCTGCTCTTCCGCGTGAACGAGCTGTACGCGGTCTGGGTGGGCCTGGGCCTCGCGTTGCCCGCCGCGGTGGGCGGCGCGTTGACCGGGAGCTGGGAGGGCGCGCTCTCGGGTTTCCTGTGGGGCGGGATGGTCCGCCTGTTCCTGGCGCATCACATGATGTGGACGAGCGGATCCACCGCCCACATGTTCGGGACGCGGCCGTTCGTGACGGCGGACCAGAGCACGAACAACGCTTTGCTGGCGATACCGACGCTCGGCGAGGGGTGGCACAACAACCACCACGCCTTCCCCGCCTCGTCCCGCTTCTCGTTGCAGTGGTGGCAGATCGACATGGGCGGCTGGGCCATCCGCGGATTCGAAGCGCTCGGCTGGGCCTGGGGCACCCACGCTCCCTCCGAGGAGATGATCGAGCGCCGGAGAAAGAACCCCGTCGCGGGGTGAGGCGGCCCGGAAAGGGCAAAGGAGGAACGGGAATGGACCGCAGCCGCGCAGAACAGGACCTGGGGACGACGGAATCGCCGGAAGAAGCACCGGGCTCCTCGACCGGAGCCGCGCTCGGAGCCACCGCCGGCTCGGTGTCCGCCGCGGAGATCCGTTCGTGGCTGGTCGAGCACCTGGCCAGCCTGCTCGACATTCCCGAGCACGAGGTGAGCGTCACGAGCACCTTCGACGAGTACGGGCTGGACTCGGCCGCGGCCGTGGCCATGACCGGAGAGCTGGCGCGCTGGCTTGGCGTCGACCTCGACGCGAACCTGGCCAGCGAGCACCGGACGATCGAGGCCGTGGCGCTCCATCTCGCCGGGAAGCCGCGCCCGCAGCGCTAGGTCTTGACACACCCCGTCGAGGCAAGCCTGGCGAAGCCGGCTCCCGGCTTGTCGCCCGGCCGGCCGTTCCGCAGCCTCGTGCAGCTCCTCGATGACAGGCAGGAGGAGCCCCCCCGGCTGGCGTTCGTCTACCTGGAGCGCGGGGACTCCCCGGCCGCGCAGCTGACGATCGCCGAGCTGACGCAGAGGGCGCGAAGGATCGCGGCGCACCTGCAGGCGCGGGCGAGTCCCGGTGACCGGGTGTTGCTGGTCCTGCCGCACCGCCTGGAGTTCATCGAGGCGTTCCTGGGATGCCTGTTCGCAGGCGTCATCGCGGTGCCGGCGGTTCCCCCGGCGACCCGGCGGGCCACCGAGTCCTGGACGGCCGTGGCCAGGGCGACCCGGCCGTCGGTCGTGTTGACCCAGGAGCGTTCCCGCCCCCTGGTCGAGGGCCTCCTCCAAGGGATCGGCCCGGGCCGCGTGGAATGCCTCGAGAACCTGCTCGCGGGCGCCGCGCCTGCGTGGCGCGTGCCGGAGCTCCGGCCCGACACCGTCGCTTACCTGCAGTTCACGTCCGGCTCGACCGGCGCACCCAAGGGAGTGGTGGTCACGCACGGCAACCTCCTCCACAACTGCGGGCTGCTGGCGGCGGCCGTCGACCTTCCGGCCGGCGCCCGCATGGTGAGCTGGCTGCCGTTCTTCCACGACTGGGGGCTGGTGGGCTGCGTCGTGTTCCCGCTCTTCCTGGCGATGCCCTGCTACCTGCTCGATCCCGCCGACTTCGCCTACGCTCCCGCGCGCTGGCTGCACGCGATCACGCGGTTTCGCGCGACGATCAGCTGCGCGCCCAACTTCGCCTACGAGGCCTGCGCGATGGCGGTCGGCGAAGACGAAAAGCGCTCGCTCGAGCTCGGCTGCTGGAAGGTGGCGATGATCGGAGCGGAGCCGGTGCGGCGGGAGACCCTGGGGCGGTTCACCGATTCGTTCGCCGGCTGCGGGTTTCGCCCGGAGGCGTTCTATCCGACCTACGGGCTCGCGGAGGCGACGCTCCTCGTCAGCGGGGGGGAAAGGACCCGGCGACCCCTGTACCTGGCCGTCGACCGGCGGGCCCTCGAGGGGCGGCGGGTCGTGGCCGTCCCCGAGCGGGACCCGGCGGCCCGGGTGCTGGTGGGTTGCGGCCGGCCGGCCGGCGACCAGCGCGTGCGCGTCGTCGACGAGGAGACCAGGCGCGGCTGCGCGCGGGGCGAAGTGGGAGAGGTCTGGGTGGCGGGGGGCAGCGTCGCCGGCGGCTACTGGGAGCAGCTCGAGGAGACGCAGCGCACCTTCGGGGCCACGCTGGCGGACGAGGACGGCGGCCCCTACCTGAGGACCGGGGACCTGGGCTTCCTCTGGGACGGAGAGCTCTTCCTCTGCGGGCGATCGAAAGACGTGATCATCAAGGCGGGCAACAACTACTTCGCCGAGGACGTCGAACACTCGGCCGCGGGCAGCCACTCTTCGCTGCGCCCCGGTGGCGGCGCGGCTTTCGCCGTGGACGCCGCGGGGGCCGAGCGCCTGGTCATCGTCCACGAGCTGGAGTTCGGGAAGAAGGTAGACGAGAAGGTCATCGGGTCCATGCAGAAGCGGGTCTTCGACGACGTCGGCGTGCTGGCCGATGCCATCGTGCTTCTCCGGCCGGGAAGCCTGCCGAAGACCACCAGCGGCAAGATCCGCCGCCAGCGGACCCGGGCCCTGTTCCTTCGTGACGAGCTGGAGGTCCTCGCGACATGGAGATGCTGGTAGCGCGATCGCTCGCGAGCCGGCAGGCTCGCTAGCGCGCCTTCAGATACGCTTTCAGGCGGCGCTGGTCGCGGGGGTCGACGCCGACGAACTCCACGCCCACCTCGTAGCCCCCGCGCGGCGCGGGCCGGCACCGGCGCACTTCGGCCTGAACCGACACCGTCTCCCCGTCCAGCTCGAGGGCGAAGTCGTGGATCTCCCCCTCCGCCAGCGCGGCCTGGAGGTGGAGAAGCGCGCCGCCCAGGCTGAGGTCGAGCAGACGGCCCGGCACGTCCGCGCGGGCCGTGCCCCGCAGGCGCGACTTCAAGGCGAGCTCCGGCCCTCCCGATCCAGGAACGCCTGGAGCAGCGTCTGGTCATCGGGGTCCATGGTGAGGAAATCGACGTTCACCCGGTAGCCCGCATCGCCCTCGGTCACCGCTTCGACCTGCACCACGCGGGCCTTCAGGTCGACGGAGCCCGGGCCGAGGCTCAGGGTCAGATCGCAGAGCGAGCCGAGCGCGAGGGGCAGGGGAAGCTCGAGGGTGCCGCCGTTCTCCCAGAGGCCGACCACCCTGAACTCGGCCAGCACAGTGGCCCGCCCGACGGCGCGGCCCTCGAGGCGGATGCGGGGATGGCGCCGACGCTCTTCCCCCTGCGGCATGGAGAGCGCACATTCTACGCTATACTCCGCGCGAGTGTCCGGGTGAAGGGAACCCTCGGCGAAGGCGTCCTTCCCAGCGTCCTGCGCGAGCTGTACGTGGGGCGCAAGACAGGCGTGCTCCGTTTCACCCAGGGATCGGCCCGCCGCACCATCCATTTCATCAAGGGCAGCATCGTCAACGCCGCCAGCGAGGTGCCCGAGGAGCACCTGGGCGAGGTGCTCGTCCGCCTCGGGCGGCTGACCCGCGCCGACGCCGACCGCGCGGGCGAGGCCGTCCGCCGCGAGCACAAGCGCCTCGGGGTCGTCCTCATGGAGCTGGGCCTGTTCAGCCGGGATCAGCTCGAGGACGCCCTGGCCTTGCACGCGCACGAGATCCTGCTGCGCATCTTCGAAGCGTCGGAGGGGAGCTACGAGTTCGAGGCCGCCGAGAGCGAGGTCGCCCAGGGCGAGTTCACCCTCAAGCTCTCCACCGGCGAGATCATCCTGGACGCCGTGCGGCGCGTGCGCGACCCGGACGTGGTGCGCTACGCCCTCGGGGACATCGATCGCGTCCTGGCGCTGTCCAACGACCCCTTGCTCCGGTTCCAGCGCATCAACCTCAGCCCGACCGATGGCTACATCCTCTCCCGCATCGACGGGACGGTGAGCGCGCGCGAGGTCATGCAGCTCCTTTCGCTGCCGTCGGAGGAGGTGCAGCGGAGCCTCTTCGGCCTGCTGTGCACCGGAGTGGTCGAGCCGGCGGCCGGCCCGCCCAAGGCGCCGCCGAAGGCGGTCCCCATCCGCCCGCGGCCCGTCCCCCCGCCCGAGCCCGCCCGCCCGGCGCCGGCGACCTCGTCGGCCGCCCCCGTTGCGCCCGTCGCGCGGCCGGAAGCCTCGCCCGACACGCAGGCCAAGCGGCGTGAGATCGTGGAGGCCTTCGAGACGCTGCGGGCCAAGAGCCACTTCGAGGCCCTCGGCATCGAGCGCAAGGCCACCGACGCACAGGTGAAGGAGGCGTACTTCCGCCTCGCCAAGCGGTTCCATCCCGACACGCACCACGACCCGAACATGGCGGACCTGCGCGACAAGCTGGAGACCGTGTTCATCCGCCTCGGCGAGGCCTA